>Ga0247728_10011_pt1 | contig 333340 bp, 348 predicted proteins | sample SalenrCarbi39_FD_183048 | JGI IMG/M metagenome (GOLD analysis project Ga0247728, IMG submission 183048) | Saline wetland microbial communities from Lincoln, Nebraska, United States - Carb-i39 | ecosystem: Environmental > Aquatic > Non-marine Saline and Alkaline > Salt marsh | place: USA...
ACTGTAGAGATTCTATGGGAAATTTAAGACGCCGCCGGCCATTTCAAACTTACAACAAATTTTAATTCTTAATTTATTTTCTAATATTTTTATTACTTTAAAGTGAACCTAAGGGTCACTCAAAACATTTACCAATATCCACTAAAAATTTTCATAACTTAGTTTATCAATACATTTATCATGTATGATTACATATATTTCAATGTCATATCTTTACGACTGGTGCCTACGGTCCTTCTATGAGGTTGGCTGAGCCTTCTATGATTAGGAGAAACCCAGCACTGGACAGACTGCCTGCTTCGAGGGTTGCTCGGGGAGGGAAGGGTTATCTACCTGTGAACCAGTGAGTTAGTATGCAGGCAAAATACTAATACTTATTTTAAATTTATAATTGCTATTTTAATTATTATTTTTAGAGGAAAAATTAATTAATCACTTAATAGAAATTAATATATGTTTTTATATGAATTAAAAACCTAATTAAAATATTAAATTTCTAAAGTGAAATCATGTCTCTTTTAACTGCTCTTCAAGATTTTTTTTTAAGTTATGGTGTATTTGGAGTTTTTTTAGGCTCAATTACTGAACAAATAATTGCCCCAATTCCCTCAAGTATAGTTGTATTAGGTGCAAGCTTTTTAGTTATGCAAGGACTTCCCCTATCATTAGGCGCATTTCAGAATTTATTTATTTCAGTATCCATTCCTGCAGCAGCAGGGGTTACAGTAGGATCTCTTTTCTATTATTTTATTTCATATAAAATAGGGTTACCTTTTGTAGAAAGAGCAGGAAAATATTTAGGAGTATCTGTAGATGATATACAGAATGTTGAAAAACGAGTTAAAGATAGTGATTACGAGAATTTGTTTCTTTTTGGTATAAGGTGTGTACCTATTATTCCGAGTATTGCTGTAAATTTATTCTGTGGTTTAATAAAATATCCACTTAAAAATTATCTTGTTGTAACGTTTTTAGGTGCACTTGTTCAGGCAACTCTATTAGGAATAGTCGGCTGGCAGGTTGGAAACGTTTATGTAAGTCTTGCAGATGACATATCTTTCTTAAATGATATGGTGACTATAATTATTGTTGTAGCTGTTGTATTGTATATAATTAAGAAAAAAAGGGAAGGCAATAAGAGTTGATAACAGGAATGAACATTTACAGTCTTTCCTATAAGAATTTAAGAAGGAATAAATTAAGAAATGCTGGAGCAATCTTAAGAATATCTTTTGGTGTAATTGTACTTTTAATTCTTGTAAGTTCGGGTATAGGCATTGAAACATTCTTAGAAGGCCAAAATGAAGTTGTAAATTCGATTTTGAATCAGTCAATAGGTTTTATCAGTTATTTAAGTACCTATATAAACTCTGTTTTAGGTACTAACTTAACAAGTGCAGAATTCTTTGAAGTTATAAGAAATATTTTAGAAAATATAGTTAATTTACTTGATTTAATGGCAAGTATAATATTTTTAGTGGGTATTTTCGGCATTATTAATGTTATGAACCTTAATTTAGTTGAAAGAAAGCCTGAAATTGCTCTATTAAAAGTAATGGGTTTTACAGATATTCAAATAATCACAAGCTTTTTACTGGAAGCAAGTTTATTAGGTTTTATAGGGGCAGTTATTGGAACTACTGTTGTAATTCTAGGAATAACTATTTTATCAAGTATAATTGAAATAGAGCTTTTTCAATTTGTAATGCCTCTGTGGTTACCTTTTATTGCTATATTTACCACAACTATACTTAGTGCACTGATAGTTCTATATGCTGTTTGGTTAACTATTAAAAAAGACTCTCTGGATACTTTAAGAATATTTTCATAATAAATTATAGACTTTTGTAAATAAAAGAGATAATTTAATTTATTATCTCCCCAACATCGTCAGCTACTTTCCAGTGACCACCTTTCTTTTCATCTCTTCGAATTAGCAATATTCCAATTGCTGCACCTACAATACCTCCTGCAGTATCTGTGAAGAGATCATTCATGGTATCATTTAGAGGATCTTGTGTAGGTGACCCTTGCATTTGCGTGTTACCTGTAATATCACCTAAAGGTCCATTTGAAAGGTATTTATCATAGGTATATTCTCCCATTTCCAGTACTCCACCAAAGCCTATGGTTACAATCACAATAACAAATGCCATAGCCCCATATGATGCTTTAAGCTTACCGTAGAAATACATTGTATAAACGACCATCATACCAATTAAAGCTATATAAAGTGGTAGCATGAAGTGCATGAAGTTATCGTAATGTGGAAGTTTGACATATAATCCTAGTGCATCTCCACCAACTAGTTCAAAGAGTACCATGGCAAGTAACAGTAGCTCAATTTCAACTGGAAGTGCACGTATTCGGCCACGTGTAAAGAATGCTGGAGCATTAATTATAGCTAAAGCTATTAAAATAAGGAGTCCAAAGATTCTTTCAGCACCATTTGTTCCCCCAAAGAAAAGAACATAAAAACCGGCCAACAAAAGAAAAACGCGCATTATTATAATTAGACGTTTTTGTAGCGGACTTATATTTTCATTATCTGGATTTAAGTAACCCATATTTATCACCTGATTATGTATTATTTTCACATATATAATAATCCTATTATTCTGCCACAATAAGAAGAAGGTATGGATATAGAATAAGTCATAGATTATGGGCACCAATAGAGATAAATTCATGTCCTAATTTGTAAAATCAAATCTAAGTTATAATAAAATAAATTAAAAATGAATAATTAAAAAGTAATGTATTTGAAATTAATTAAGGTGGTTGTATTAATTCGATCTGTACTCCTTGAGGGTCTTTAAGAAATGCTATTTTAGTTCCGTTAGCGGTATCTATAGGGCCTCTTGTAAATTCAATTCCCTCATCTTTTAATTCTCGAGCTGTTTTTTCCATATTTTCTACTTCTAATCCTACCATAAAAAGTCCTTTTTGATCTTTCATTTGGGGATATTGTTTATCCATTCCTTCTACAAGCTCAAGCATACTGTCTCCTTCTCCTTTTAAAAATGCGACATTTACACCTTTTTCTGGTGTGAAACGTCTATTTTCCTCAAAGCCTAATACATTAGTATAAAACTTAATTTCTTCTTCAAGGTTATCTACTGCAATGTTAGTGTATTTAATTTTCATAATTTAACCTCCAAAAAATGTTGATTATATTATGATTATAAGAAGGTTAAATTATTACTGTAACATAAAAAATAAGATTATATTTTTTCTATATATGCAGCTTTAATAAAAGGAACATCATTATTATCTACTATAACAAAGTTACTAAATTCTCCATAAACTTCTAATTTGTCTCCTACTGCAAATGGGATTTCGCTTGAGTATGAAGCTACAGCGTATGGATATTTGGATAAACCTGGAACTTTGACTTGAACATCAGTGTTGCCGTTAATATTTTGCATAATTTCAGATAATTCTCCTTTAATTTTAACTTTTTTTCCATTTAGTTGCTCTAAATCACTTTCAGATTTATTTAAATCTATTTCTATGCATGAAAATTTATATGCTGGAATATTAGCACTGTTAATGGTAGGTATATACATTGAATCTTGAATCAACAAAAAAGAAGATACTAAAATGACTCCAATAGCCAAAAATACTACTAAAATTACAAATTTAACTTCCCAGTTGGTTTTAGTATAATATAATTTTTTATGGCATTTACTACAAAGAACAGTATCATCTTCGTTTTCGGTTCCGCAATTATGACAGAAGACCATTTATTTTTCCTCTAAAATTTCTCTAATATCTGCCCATAAATATCTTTTATTCTACCATCAGACTTTTGATAAATCATCCTAAGAATTAATTCAGGTGTACTTTTAGCTAAATAATTCATCCGTGGTGTCCTATCTACAAGAAGATTATAATTTTCATCAAGACCTTTTGCCTCTATTCCGTCAACTCTAACTTCTGTATATTTCATTATCTCACGCGCCATGTGGGTTACAATGACTGCGTAAGAATCTGATCCTTTTAAAAGATCTATAAAGCTTGCAATTATCTTTACTGCAGCTTCAAGTTCTGTAATTGCTTCTAATTCGTCGAGTAAGACAAGCTTGGAAGTATCAGTTATTACAACAGGCATGAATGTATTCAGGAACGATTCAAAAGCTCCTGCATCAAGTGATCTTTGCTTTGAGAAGAAATATATTTCATCAGTAAGCTTTACAACTGCTTCTTCTGCGCAAACCGGAAGTCCCATTTGGGTCATTATTGAAATTTGAGCAAGTGTTTCAAGTAGGGTTGTTTTACCTCCACTATTTGCTCCAGTTAAAAGTACAACATTTTCTGGATCTTGGAGAGAATAGTTTATCCTTTGAATGTTTTCATCTAACGCTAAATTAAGGTGAATTGCACCCGTAAAATTAAAAACATCCCCTATTGTTGGTAAGTTTAAATTATAATCATATGCAAAACAGCCTAATGCAAACTCATAATCAAATTCAAGAATTTCGTGAATTTCAGATTCAACAGTTGTTTTTAAATTAGAAAGTCTTGAAGCAGCTTTTACTTTTTTATCAAAGGTATTCAGGTGTTGTCTTGCAATCTCCTGTCGTTTAACTCTTTCAACTTCATGATCATCTATCTCAATAGGGTATTTTTGTATAAATGGATCAAACGAACAGCCTGTTTTTTCTTTAATTTCATCTTTTGCTTCTTTTATAACATCATCAAATATATTTTGGATCTTAGATGGCATTCCTTCATTCATCAATGCTAAAACTTCATCTCCCTTAAGATCAACCTGTTTAATACTATCTTTAAGTTTAGTATCTGCTTTTTTCTTTGCATCCTCAACTGCACTGTCAAATATACTTTCATCAACTTTAGCTGACTCCAGAGAATCAAGAATTTCTATAACTTCTCCAATAACTGAATTTCGTTCCAAAATATTTTTAATTTTTAAAACATTGCTTAAGAGATCATAATTAGTATAATAATAAGAGAGGACAGTTTCAGGCACAATTTCATGCTCTATGGAATCTGAAGTGACCATAGCAACGTTATATGCATCATCAAGTTCAATTTGTCCTGTAGAAAAGATATACACTACAAATTCATAATCTTCAATGTTTTCTATCTCTTCAGCAGTCATTATAGTGGCATATCTATTCAAATCCATTTCCATAAGTCTTCTATAGTCCTCCCTTGATTCAACAAGTATTGCTTTTGTTGGATCGTATTTAGGTTTATCTTTTCCTGAAGGATTTACTTTTTTAAGTAGATTACTAATTTCGTCTACGGGAAGTGTTGAAACAGTTTCCTTTGCATTCATTACAAATTCAAGATTTTCCTGAATCATTTTAATATCATTTGTTGGACCCATTAGAAGAACACGGTTTTTTCCATACTTTGTATTGGCATATTTTAGAATTCTGGCAATTATATCGTCATATATTTGAATTGATCTACCAGTTTTTAGAAATTCCTCTCTAGGATTACCTAAAGCCATATTTACTATTTCTATGGCTTTAGATTGACTGACTCCTTCAATTCGTGAAATTCTATCAATTTCATAGTTTTTAATTGCGGCGGTTAATCCTTTTTCACCTCCAAAACTGTCAACTATCTTTTTGGCGAGTTTATCGCCAATTCCCTTTATTTTTGTTAAATCCACTTTTTATCACCAATAAAGTAATATAATTTAATTAGAATTAGTTTGTAAAATTTTTATTATTTTTTAAGCTATTAATTACAAGATCATATCTTTTAAAATCTAGTTTAAATAGAAATTTTTTTGATATATTATTTTTTATACTATAAAAGATATGTTATACTTTTATAGTATTTACCTAGCATATGAAAAGTAATCTAAAAATAGTATAAAACATTGTAACTGTATTACCTATATGCAATTTTAAATTACATGATTTCAGAACTTAGTAGTGATTAGAAGTATATACAATAAATCCATAAGACTCTTTTAATATATGATAACATCATTCTTAAATAGAGTTTCATTAGCATGCAAAAAACTTTGTTTTTTGGGCCACAAAACATTCGAAATCTATGATTTCGATGTTTACGAAACTCTCAAACGTTCGGTTTAGAGCGCAAAACTAAATTTTTGCTTGCTGATTTTCGTAAACGTGAAAAACTGCGTTTTTCGCATGTTACAGATCAGAGATTTGTAAACTGGAAGTTTTGTGAGAATGGAAAAATTTTCAATTTTTCCGGCTACGAAACTATGTTTCGTAAGCATTTGGTAAATAACATTTGATCTAAAATTAATAAATAATATATAGTTTCTTAAAAATTTTAAATAAATGGGTTAATTCTATGGATATCAATCTTTTCTATTTAATAGTGTTATTAATTACGGGGGCAGGAATAGGATTTGCTTCAGGACTTTTAGGAGTTGGCGGTGGATTTGTAATGGTTCCCATTCAATATTGGCTTTTAACTTCAATGGGTATTGATCCTACAATTGCAATAAGAGTTTCAATAGGTACAAGTCTTGCAGTGATACTTCCTACTGCAATAAGTGGCGCATATGGTCATTATAAGAAAAGTGCAGTTCTGCTTAAATCTGCTATATCTTTAGGAGTTACTGGAATAATGGGTGGAATTATCGGAGGAACAATTGCGTCTAATATTCCGGGAGATATTCTAACATTCATTTTTGGTACTGCAGCTATAATTGTTGCAATTAGAATGATCATGTCTATAAATCATGAGAGTAATGAAGAACCTAAAAATAATCTTTTTTATTATATTGTTGGGGGTCTTTTTGCTGGATTTATGTCAGGACTTCTTGGAGTAGGGGGAGGATTTATAATTGTTCCTTTTATGGTTATTTTAATGAAATATGATATACATAAAGCTATTGGGACATCTACAGCAGTAATTGTGTTTACTTCAATTGGAGGAATAATCTCATATATCTTAAATGGTCAGGGAGTCTATGGATTGCCTCCTTATTCATTAGGATATGTCAATGTACTCCAATTTGCCATTTTGGCGTGTGCAAGTATTCCATTGGCACAGCTAGGAGCTAAAGCAGCTCATGTTCTTCCTTCAAAACAATTAAATTACATTTTTATTGCTATGTTGGTTTATGTGGGCTTAAATATGATTGGAATTCTATAACTTACTTTTAAATTTAGAATTCTATTAATTGTAGAACAAAATAAATCAGTTAAAAAAGAATTTTAAAATCTAATATTTTCTTAGATTGAAAACATGTAGAGAATCTCAAGAGGGATCATACCCTCTTGAGTTTATTGAAGGATTTACGTATGTTATAGCTATAGGAAGGGCTTTCGCGCGGTCACATGTTAGAAACCTATTTATCTATTTTGGTGCCCTTCCCTATGATTATATTATTATTTTTATATCATAAAAAATTTGCTATTAATCATACCATTTATAATTTACTATTTTATAGTCAATTAAATCAGTTAATAGAAAATTGTAAGTAGTGCTTTAGACTAATATAATATACCTCTGAGGTTATTGGAGGTAAAACTAAATGAATGATATTAATAATGATGTATCCAACTATTTTTTAAATGCGGCATATAAGTGCAGACCAACAGAATTAGAATTCTTACTTCTAAAAATTGAAAATGAAATTAAAAATCAAAAATATAAGAATAATGTCCTTCTAAGAGCCAAAACTATTGTTACAAGCAAGTTAGCGTTATATAACAGTAAATAATATTATCTAAATTCTTTTTTAGTAATTAATTCAAACCAGTTAACATAATTTGGCATATACTATAGCTAACATAAAATTATTATATCTTATGGCGTTAATGTGTCTGATTATATAGATGATTAATATAAATAATAAAATAATTTCTCTTATCCTAATTTATAGTTAAATTAGATACTAAATTATTTCTCCACTTATAGAAATTGTATAATCTTTAACTATTATGTTCTTTTGAGATTTTTCTAATGCTCTTCTAACTATAACTTCAATACCTGAACAGCATGGAACTTCCATATGTACTATAGAAATTGAATTTATATCCTGTTTTTCGAAAATTTCAGCTAATTTGTCTACATATTGTTCTATGGTTTTATCCAGTTTTGGACAGAGAATAATTAGAACTTTATCTTTTAAAAATCTCTGATGGAAATTAGGGTAAGCAAACGGTGCACAATCAGCAGCTATCAATAAATCAGCATTTTTAAAATATGGTGCATTTGGGTTTAAAAGCTGTAACTGTACAGGCCAGTTTCTAAGCTCTGCACTTAATATCTGCGATTCATCAGTACTTTCTACTTTATTTCGACTTAAATCCATGGCCATTGAACCTGGACAACCGCACTTTGATTCATTTTCTCCTTCATAATCTGGAACTTCAATATTTTTTTCTTTTAAAAAGTTAATAGCTTGATTTAAAAATTCATTCTGAGCATGATCGTTTAGATGTTTTAAATGTGCTCTTATTACATTTGGGCCAGCTTTTACAACATTTTCCATAACTTTGTATTCATCATAAGGCTCTGCTTCTCTTTGTTCGACTTCTATTGCATCTCTGGGGCAATTTCCAATACATGCTCCTAATCCATCGCAGAATAGATCGCTTATAAGTCTAGCTTTTCCATCAATTACCTGTAAGGCGCCTTCAGGGCATCCGGGGATACATTCGCCGCACCCACTGCATTTTTCTTCATTAATTTTGATAATATCTCTTTTCATAACTATTTTCCACCTTATTTGCAAATACAGATAATTTTAAACTTAATTTAGAATTATTTTTACTAACTTATCTATTATTTGGTTAAACTTAAAAGAATTAGAAATTCCGGGTTATAGTTACATTTCCAAAAGGATTCTGGCTTGTTCTACTTTCAATTACATCTGTACCGTTTAGTATTTCAACACGAAGTTGTAAATTATCATTTCCTAATTTTTGGAAACTAGCAGATACTGAACCTGGATTTGGACCTAAATTATATCTTCTATTTCCATTTCCCTGTGCAGTTCTATTTCCACTATTATCTGAGATAGTACCATTCCATGTCCCTTGATAACTTACAGCTACGCTAATATCTGAACTTAATGGTTCATTAACTTGTGTTGGGGAATTGTTTTCAGTTGAGTTATTATTTTGATTTTGGTTGTTATCAATACATCCAGATGCGAAAATAATCATAATAAACAGTAAAATTAAAGATAAATATTTGTAAACTTGCAATTAAACACTCTCCATCTAATAATTTATTGATTAAAATATTAATATCTTTTGATAAATTATTAAATATAAGAGAATTTATTCTTCAGTTATTCCTCTTATGAAATTCCCAGTTGTGATTCCTCCAAGAGCTATGGACTTGGAATCGTTTTTTAACTTTTTAAGATTATTTTTTTGGTTTTTTGAATTAAAATCTAAATCAACTACTTTATTATAAATAGAACATATGTGGGCAGCATACTCCTCTGTACGTCCTTGTAGGTCTAAAATAATGGAGTTAATTTCCATGTTTGTTATTTTTGGCACGTAATCAATAAGAGATAATTCTACAGAGTTTAATACATAAGTTCTGCATTCTCTGTCCAATTTTAATGGAAAAACATGGTTTTTAATATCTCTAATTCCTAAAAATAAATCCTGATCTTTAACAGGTTCATAAAGACAGGGCAAACAATCTTTAGAAATTAATGATTCCATATTTCCCTGAACTACTAATTCTAATTCTGTTTCATTATTTTTTTGTTTAATAGAAGATGCTAGATATTTAACTTCCTTACCTGAAAGCTCTGGAGATATGGTAAAACTTTTAAAATAATCAAGCAGAGGATTTATTGATATATGATTCCATATATTAAGTGCTGAAGATGCAAAAAGGTTGATATCAGAATTTAAATTTAAAATAAATTTTGCTGCACCTATATTTCCAACCATAATTTTATTAATGCCTATTTTAAACAAAGAAACTAAAAAAGGATTTATATCATTTAAAAAGTTGTCTGAATTAATTTGAGGTAATTTTAGAATAAGATCAGTCTTGTTAGTCTTACATATGGATAATGCTTCTTCAATTAACCTAATTTGTTCCTCATAATTTATTTCATCTTTAGAGTTACATTTGACAGTATACAGGTTAAATGGATTAAAATATATTTTAGTTAATCCGATTTCAGCAGATGCCTTTAAAACATTTAAACTATCTACATAGGCTCCTAAAAATATCTCTTTATTTGATTTTGAATTAAATGTTGTAGTATCATTCTTTTCAAATTTATCTAATTTAGCATACGTTTTTTCTATTTTATCATCTGAAGGTTTAAATGAAGAAATAGCCATTGTTTGCATCTTTTCAAACATTTCTCTTCGGATACGATTTAATTCACCTATTGGGGCAAATAAGCCGCCAGGATAATCTATATTGATATTAACAATTTTAAAAGGAGTACCTCCAGTTTTACTAAATTGCTTTATTATTGTTTCTTCATCAAGAGGCTTTTTAAGTGCTTTTTCCATTTTATACTCTGGAGTCATTTCCAGTTTTAAACGACCATTGATACTATTAAATTTATTTTTTATTAAAATTGAACCGTTATTTTTAATTGAAATATGGAGATCAGCCGAAATTTGATTTTTAGAATTTCCACCAATAATTTGTTGGGCTTTATCAAGGAGTGATTTACGCTTGGTTAGATAAAGTTTTGCGCCTTTATTTAAAGGGCGTTTAACTTTAAGTTTAAATATGTTATTCTTGACTTCTGGAATTTTATTTAATATCAAACCGTAATCTTGCTCACCTTCATATGTAAAAACAAGTCCATCACCTTTTTGAGGAATAATATCTCCTTTAATTTCAACTAATGCTGTTCTATCACCTTTATTATAATTTAAAATTGAACCAATGTAAATACCACGATTTCCAGGTAAATCTCGACCCATTACTTTATTGTACTTTCCATCTAGAATATATCCTTGTGTAAAATCGCGACTAAATACTAACTTGAGGTTATTAATATCTTCTTTATTAGGAGACCATTTGCCTCTTTTAATTGAATCAAGAGCTTTGCGGTAGATGCTTACAACAATGGCTACGTACTCTGGAGACCTCATCCTCCCTTCAATTTTAAGAGAATGTATTGAAGATTTACATATTTTGTCAAGATTTTCATAGAGAGCCAGATCACGTGTTGATAATAGATATTTATCTTTAAGTGGTACTGTTTTTAATTTAATAGGTCTTCCATAGGAATCTTTTTCTCCATAAACAAGATCATATTTTCTTCTACAGGGCTGTGCACACATTCCTCTGTTTCCACTTCTACCTCCAATAAATGACGATATTAAGCATTGGCCGGAATAAGAATAACAAAGAGCTCCATGGGCAAATATTTCAAGTTCAATTTTAGAAGATATATTCTGGTTAATTTCTTCAATTTCAGATAATTCCATTTCCCTTGAAAGTACAACCCGTTTAAATCCCATTTCCGATGCCCATTTAACTCCTTCAAGGTTATGTATTGTCTTCTGTGTTGATGCATGTAGTTTTAAATCTGGAACAATATTCTTTGCTAGTTCTACAACACCAGTATCCTGAACTAAAATAGCATCTACCCCTATTTTATAGAGAAAAATTAGATATTCTGCAACTTTTTTAAGTTCATGATCTTTAATAAGTGTATTGACTGTAACATAGACATTAACTCCATTTAAATGAGCAAAATCTACAGCTTCTTTCAATTCATTGTCATTAAAATTAGCTGAGTAATGTCTTGCTCCAAAACTTTTACCTGCAAGGTATATTGCATCTGCACCTGCATTAACGGCAGCTTTTAGTGATTCCATACTTCCTGCAGGTGCTAATAGTTCAGGTATTTTTCCCATTATTTTTCTCCAGCATTAATTATTAAAAATAAACAGAAACTTTGAATAATTAAACTATCTAATTTAATATAATTATATTTTTAAGTAAAATAGAATATAATAATAAAATCTTTTTATCTATTTAAAATTACCTTTAAAATAATTTAACGATGGGAGATAACATGTATATCTGTTTAGAGGGCATTGATGGTTCTGGAAAATCAACACAAATACTTCTTATTGAAAAATGGCTTGAAGAATGTGGACATGAAGTAAAACGAATTTTTGAGCCTACAGATTCATCAGTTGGAACGTTGATTAGAGAAATGTTAAGAGATTCCAATGCTACTGGAGATAATTTTCAGAAAACACTTGCACTTTTATTTGCAGCAGATCGAATGGTATTGCTGAATGAAATAGAAGCTGCAGAGCAGGATAATAAGATAGTAATAAGTGATAGATGTTTTTATTCAAGTATAGTATATCAAAATGGGCCTGAATGGCTTTATGAAATAAATAAACATGTTAAAAAGCCGAATGTTGTTATATTACTTGATCTTGATGTTGAAACTGCACTTTCAAGATGTGATGGAAAAGACAGCTTTGAAAATAAAGCATTCCTTGATAATATAAAGAAAAGATACCTAAAACTTGCAGAAGAAAATGGCTTCTATGTTGTAAATGCTAATAATGGGGTTAATAAAGTCCATGAAGATATAAAAAGGAATATATCTCCAAAAATTGGTAGATGTATATAAAAAATTTAGTTATTTTCATTTTACTTATTTTTAAAGATTTTATATAATATGCAAAAATTAAAGTAATATCTTTAGCATAATATATAATGAAATGAATTTATGACTAATTATTATTTAATCCAGTAAGGTGCTAAAATATGGTAAATAGAGATACTCTAATGGATATGATCATAAATACTGATTTAGAAAAAGTTCAGGGCCCTAAAGATAATTGGGAAAAGCATATAGATCTTGATGATGGAAGAGTCCTTATTGTTGGCTATGAAGAAGAAGGAAAGGTTTGTGAAGGATTAACTGAAAATCTAACAAGTGGACAGTACGGAGAAAAAAAGTGCGCAATTACATATAAATGGTACTGGGAACTTAGAGATGGTGAAACATGGGATGTAATATATGAAAATAGAGATACTGACTTTGGTTTTTGTTCTGAAGACTTAGAAGCAGATTGGAGCGACCAGAATACATTTGAAAATATAGGAGAAGTTCCTGGAACAGAACTGTGCACATGGAGCAATCAGGATAGCATTGAAGATATCGTAGATGATATATTTGATGATATTGAAGACATGTTTGATTAAAAATTAATAATTAAATTTAAGTATAAAATAACTTGAAAATGAATAGAATAACTAGAACCCTACCGAAATTCTACGAATTTCTGTGGTCATCGAAAACTTTGTTTTCGGGACATCGAAATTGAAAAATTTCGAATGCCACGAATCGAAAGATTCGCCGGCTTCAAACACAGGGTGTTGGGGCGCCAAAATTCCTTTAAATTTTTGAGCGAGTTATTTTTTACCTTCTAGTTCTTGAATTCTTTCATTTAGAGCTTTTATTATCACATCTTGAGCATTTTCAAGATTTTCTTTTTCTCCTTGAAGTATTGGTCCATCTTCGCTTTGCATTATTTCTAAGTTATATTCTTCCATTACAGTGGCAAGTACTTGACCTGGAACTCCTGGAGGTATTCTCATTTCATATTTCATTCAATCACCTAGTTGAATTTTAATTTAACTTATTTTATAATCATTAGAATCCTTAATCTTACTTTTGAAGATATTCTCTTACTGGCTCAAAGATTTTAATTAAATTACTGGTTACAGCATTTTTAAGATCAAGTGGATGCAAATTTCCATTTTTATATGATTCTAGAAGCTCATCATAGGTTAATTGTAGATTTCCACCAAATTTTTCTGGCCTTTCAATTAATAGAGTATTTTGAGAGTCATATATGTAATACTTAGCAATTTCTATAACTGGATTTCCTTCAACTTCTCCGGCAGGGCAGTAACTGTTTTTAATCTTCTTTTTTATGTCTTCTGGTGAATCATCAATTGCTATGAAATTTTCTTTACTTGAAGACATCTTTTCACTGCCGTCAGTACCATGTAAAATGGGTGTGTGAATACAAACTGGTGCAGATGAGCCTACTTTTGGTAAATTTTCCCTTGCAAGCATGTGAATTTTACGCTGCTCCATTCCACCTAAAGCAACATCAACATCTAAAAAAAGCATATCAATAACCTGCATTAAAGGGTATATAACTTCTGCAACTTTATGATCTTCTTGATCCCTTGTAATTTGGGCCATACTTCTCCTTGCACGTGTTAGAGTAGTTGAAAGTGCAAGTTCGTAAACTTTAAGGGTGTATTCATCATCAGTCTGGAAAGAAGATCCTGAAATAAATTCTGTTTCTTCATTTAACCCTAAAGCAAGGAAACATTTCTTCATGTATTCAGAAATTTCTCTAATTTCTTCAATTGTTCCTTTACTGTTTAAATAAGCATGAAGATCTGCAAGAAGAATCTTTATTTTAAAACCCGATTTTTGCAGGTCTATCATCTTTTTTACGGTGATGGCATGTCCTAGGTGAACCTTACCTGAAGGTTCATAACCAATATATGCAACTGGAGTATCTTTTTGAAGTTTTTCTTTAAGTTCATCTATAGATATTATTTCAAGTGTTCCTTTTTCAATAAGGTCAATTTTTGTATTTATGTCCATCATATCACCGTAAATGATTTAAAAATAGATTTTACTATGTAATTATAAAATTGAATGTGTTATGTTCATTTAATCATATTTAAGTATAGTTTTATATAATTTAAATATTTTGAAAAATTGATATTTAATTATAGAATAAAAATTGTTTTTAATTTGTCTTAAATAATAAAATGGATTTAAAGCACATATATGTTCTCATCTATTACAATTACTGGTATTTGAGATCCCATTTCAACTTCAGCAGTTTTTGGATTAATTTCAATATCAATAGGTTCATAAGTATCAGGATGTAGCACCTGTATTGAACTTGGAGTTTTTGCAGTCACTGTAGTCTCTTTAATATCTTCTTTTTTAGCAACAGTTTCAATTTTATCGTAATTTCGCCACTGAACTGAAATTTGATTTGAAGAAATAAGGTCTCTAAAGAGTACTTTTTTACCATCTATATTTAAAACCTGCCCTATTGATCCTTCGTACTTGATAAAATCATTAACTCTAAAATACGGTATTCTAAGCGAAATCCAAATTCTATGGAGATCCTTCCCTTTTGATTTGTCTCGTCCCATAAGTCGTGGAGATTCCTTCATCACGCCCCCAAAATGATCCTTTAAAATATTTGTTAGGTTCTTTGCAACCTTATAAGAACCAACATAATAATCTATGCCTTCTTTAAGGACAGAACGTTCTGAAATATATGCCATTTTATTTTTTTTAGAGATTTTACTGATGTTATCTGCAATTAGTGTATCTATTGATGCAATTTCTTGCATGTCAGGAACTCTATTATCTGCTCTTAATTGAATTACAGCCTCATAATATCCTGATGTTAGTTTACTGCACTCTGGACAAACAGTTCTAATAATTTTAACGTTCATTTTATAGTCTTGATGAATAGTTTCTCCTAAAACATTTGCTTTGATATGAACAATGGTTTCGATAATTGATCCCCGTGCCATCAGCATTTCAACGTCCATTTCAACGCCTTCAGCATATTTATTAAGCTTAATTTCTTTATTTAATGTATTTAGAATTATTTCTTCGTCAGTTAGTTCTAGCTCATACCATTTACCACTAATAAGACGTGATTCGCAGTGGGCGCATAATGTAATTTCTATCTCATTAGGAACTTCTGCTAGAACAAGTTCTTCTAAAAAACAGGACTTACAAACGCCTTCAACAACTTCTTCATCAGTATTTCCGCATTTTGGACAAAACATAATATCAGTCTAATAAAATCCTCGAAAATCAATAGATTTTCGGGACACTCAAACATTCTATGTTTGGTGCAGAGAAACTTTAGTTTTTCATGCGCCAAAAATTCTCCGAATTTTGAGCGAAGAGTTTAAAATGAAAATAAATGGAAATTCCATTTACAATGTCTTGAGTGGGGCTTTAGCACCGCACGCTTCACATTTAAGTAAGAATATACGGTCTTCTCTAACTATTCTTGTATCTGGCCTGTTGCACTCGTGACACATAATGAATCTTTTCACGTAATCATCAATTCTATCGTTTATGAGGTAATGGGTGAATTTACCTTGCATAATAGCTCTGCTTCCTTCTAAGTTCCCCGCAGTACCTAACTCTCTTAATAAGAACTTTAAAAGATGTTGGGGGTCTCTGTTTAATGCTTCAGCTATTTCTTTAAAGTTTTGAATAATAGTTCTGTTTCCCTGAATTACAGAATAAGCACGTGGTACATTAAATCTCTTTGTTTCAAAAACCTTTTGTGGTAATTGATCTATTGCTCTATCTAATAATTTATCGTAATCGCTCATATTACAACCTCCTTCCTTAAAAATTGAGAAATGATTATTTAAAAATTTTATCTTAAAATTAATATTTTAAAATTAAAGGCATATAAACTATGCCTTTTTAACATAAAAAATTAATGATTGAAACAAGCTTCAATCATACAGCCCTAAGATAACCTGATGAAGGCTCAAATATTAATCCCTGCTGCTTTAATTTAGTGATTATCTGCTCGATTTTGTCTTCGCTTACATTATACTTGTCTGACATCTCATCGATAAGTATATTGGTTGGTACTCTGCCACCATATTCATCACTTAATTCTTTAAGGATTTCAATTAAAACTCTAGCTTTGTCACGTTCTGATTTAGGTGTACGTCCTTCGACCTTGTCAATATCAACTTTTCCAGTATCTGGATCAAGTCCCACCTGTTTCATACATTCTTGCTGTAGTTTGATTGCTCTTTTAGCATCTTCAGCAGTAACCTCTTTTCCAAGACGTATTTTACAATTTGCCTCAGATAAACGCACTAAAGCTTCAAGCTGACGTGCAGTAATTGGAACTGGAGAATCATCATCATCTGCACTGCCTCTCATTCCAACATAGAATTCTTGAAGAACCTCAATAGCTCCATCAGTAAGTTGTGGATGCACCTGTTTTCTAGCATATGCAATATATTTCCTTAGAAGTTCTGGATCAATTTCAAATGGAATTTCTGCATTTTGGTGAATGTTTAAAATATGAGCGGCAAGTTTTTTATCTCTTTCCGCATTTGGCTTATCTTCAACAACAAATATAAGGTCAAACCTTGAAAGGATTGGAGAAGGAAGGTTAATTTGTTCTGCAATAGATTTATAACGGTCAAATCTTCCAAATTTGGGGTTTGCAGCAGCAAGCATTGCACATCTTGAATTAAGAGTGGCCATTATCCCTGCCTTTGCAATACTTATAGTTTGCTGTTCGAGAGCTTCGTGAATAGCAGAACGGTCTTCTGACCTCATTTTATCCAGTTCGTCAACACAAACGTTTCCACGATCTCCAAGCACAAGTGCACCCGCTTCAAGTGACCATCCTCCTAGATCGTCTTTTACAGCAGCTGCAGTAAGTCCTACTCCACTTGTACCTTTACCACTTGTATAGATACCACGTGGTGCCAGTTTAGAGACATATTTAAGCATCTGTGATTTACCAATACCGGGATCACCCACAATCAGGATGTGAATATCTCCTCTGATTCTGGTTTTATCTTCAAGCTCTTTAGCCGCCCCTCCAAATAGTTGTAGAGCTATAGCCTCTTTTACTTCTCTATAACCTTGAATTGAAGGTGCTGTAGAATTAATTATTTTATTATAAACGTCAGGATCTTTTGCAAGTGTCTTTATCTTTTCCTCATCTTCTTCACTAATTTGAAGCTCTTCAAATTCCTGTTCAAGTGCCTCAATATAGTTACAATAAATATAGTTTTTAAATAGTTTTGTCTGTTCATCCCGAACAGTTTTTAAAGTTCCTGTAATTCGTATAATATCTCCAGGAGTTATGGTATCAACCAGATCATCTTCTAGGACAACATTTATCTGTCTTGGTTGTTCTCCCCCAGATAAGTTTTCTAAGGGTTCCTGAAGCTTAGTAGTTTGCGTATCTAAAAATTCAGATTCTTCTTGAAGTAACCTAAATGATCTGCCTCCACAGTCCTGACATAAAGCAGGTTCACTAATCATATTGCTTTTTTGCTCCACTTCATGAAGCCGCATACAGCTTCTGCACTCAAACATCGCATTTACAATTCTTGGGCGGATTTCATTGGCTTTCCTTATGATTCCATCTACTGCGATGAATTTACCAATATATTTACTTCTAAGTTCCCGTAATGGGATTACATTGCTTAAATTTTCAAATCTTACATTTAAATCCGCATTTTTACGTGTTGTATCAATGTTTTTTATTGCCTTTTGGGCTGCTTTTATAACCTCTTCTGGCTTTTCTACAAGTAAATCTGCTAAATCAGAGTCGAACATTTCCAACTGTAAGTAATCTACGACTACTGATCGTTCATCCGGATATTTTCCAAGCGCTTCAAAGATAGCGTCCTTGTATTCGGTTGAGAAAAAATCTTCAAATTTTGCTACTGAAGTTTTTGATTTTTCGGTTATGTTGTCCATCATAAATATATCTGTAAATTTATATAATATTCTTTGCGCTTGTGAAAAATAGAAAATTATGTTAATAATTATAACTATTTATATAATTAAAACAAATTTTAATTGATTTCAATTATCTTTTTCACGGTGATTAAATGAAAAGATCAAGGTTAAATCTATTCAAAGCTACATCAATGACCATATCCATTCTAGGAATAATTATGATACTTGCTACTGTAGGTGTCTTTGCGTATATTGGTGTTCAGGGATTATCATCAAAAGTATCATCTAATGTAGATAGTGGTGCTGCATATGATCAACTAGCTGCATTAAAATCAGAGTATTCTACTTTAAGCGGTCAATTTGAAACAGTTAAAAAACAAGTTACAAAATCTGGAAATCAGAAAGTTAAGAAAGAATTTTATGATGCACAGATTGAGTTAGTAAAAGCAAATTCTGCAGTTGGAGACGTAGAAAGTGCATTATCTTCTAATCTTCCGGTTGAAGAGGTAAACAGAAGAATCAGTACTGCAACTAACCAGCTTCAAATAGCTAAGACAAGATTAAATACAGTTAAAGGTCAAATATAAAATAATAATAAAAAAAAGATACTTTTAAAAATTCATTCCAAGCGTATCATGGAATTTATTGTTGATTCTACTTTGTAAGACTTGTCTTGCTTCCCTTTCACGTAATGCAAGGCTAATGGCTCTTTGTGCCATGTCCTCAAGTTCATCTCTAGGTAATTCTTTAATACGTCTTACAAGAGTATCTTTTGGTATGTCTTCACTTTCAAGCAGGAAATAAAAAGAGTTTTTAAAAAGTTCTTCATTTATGTGCTCCATGCGTTATTATATTGATTTTTATAGTTTATAAATTTTACTACCTCCATTTTCTTAGTACTCTTTTTAAATAATGTAATAAATGAAATAAAGAATTTTTATTATTTTATTGGATAATAGTATTACCTTTTTAGATAGTTATTATGTCTATTTTTAATAATTAAATGTTTATCTATATTTTTGAAAAGTATAACTAACTATTAAATTTGAATATTGAGTTTTTAGATTCTTTATTTAATCATATGGGAATAATATTAAAAAATAAAATTTATTTTTAAAAATTTATACAAAATGAGTACTAATTAAAGATTTAATATTTTCTCATAGCTATTAGATACATTTCCATACTTCCCTTTTTTGAAGATGGTGGTTTAGTTGTTTTAACGACTCTAAAGTTCTCCTTAACTTTCTTAAGATATTCTTCGAATCCTTCTCCCTGAAAGACCTTAATAACCATATTACCACCAATTTTTAAAATTGAATCTGCTATTTTTAAGGCATTTTCTGCAATATCAATAGATTTAAGCTGATCAATATCTTTTATTCCAGTTAGTTTTGGTGCAGCATCAGATAAAATAACATCTGCATTCCATCCGAGCTCTTTTTCAATTTTATCAATTACTTCTTTTTTAGTAAAGTCTCCAGTAATTTGAATAAAATTTTCTTCTTCAAAGGGCTTAATCCTCTGTAGATCAACAGCAACAACTTTACCTTCCTCTCCAACGAGATCAAGAGCAACTTGAGACCATCCCCCGGGGGCAGCACCCAAATCAACAACGTAATCTTTATTTTTAATAATTTTAAACTTTTTATTAAGTTGTAATAGTTTATAAGATGCTCTGGATCTATAACTTTCCTTTTTTGCAGATTTATAATAATGTTCTTTCTTTTTTTCAACTTGCCATCTTTTACCCATAATAACATCTCAAATTAATATTTTTTTCTTCAAAAATCACTGACTTTCCTTTGACTCAAAGTTAAGCGCCTTACAAGTTGGCTTTCCTATTTTGATTATTCTGGCATCCAGATTTCTATTATTAACTTCTAGAAGCATGACTGAAGGATCTGATAAACGAGGAACAGTAGGACTTCCCGGATTTAATAGAAGCACATTATTTACTTCTTTAATAAAAGACCAGTGCGTATGTCCTGTAATGAGTACTTCTACGCCCATTTCCATGGCTTTATACTTTAATTGTTGAGTATCTCCTCGAGGATAAACTTCACCATGATTAAGGCCAATTTTGATGCCTTCTATTTCCATTGTAATACTTTCAGGCAATTTAACACCATATGCTTTATCCATATTGCCTTGTGAACATTTAGTAGGTGCTATTTTTTCAAGTTTTTCTAAAACTTCAAGAGATACAAGGTCACCGGCATGTAGAATCATGTCCACATCTTTGAAAATGTCGAAGATAATTTCTGGTATTTGAGAAGCTCTTTCATGTATATGGGTGTCCGATATCACGCCGATTAACATTTCATTTCTCCTTTCATTATTTTCTATATAAATTATGTTTAGTTTTAATTGAAAAATATTGTGTAATATGAAAATATCAAATTCAAATTTCTTTTTTAATGTAAATAGCCTAATTTAATATTTAAATTATCCTAAACCAACTAATATGCTATTTTAAAATAAATTCAAAATATAGTTTATTTAGAAGTGTATATGTATACCATATACCTTAAATAATAATAAAAATACAAAAATATAGTTGCACTTAAGTACCATAAGAATAATTATACAGATTTAACTAATTATTATTGAAAAAAATAACATTTTAATTTAATGAAAATTTAGTAAAATTACCTTATTTGAGTATTATTTTGAGTGATATCATGCATGAAGTCATAATTTGTGAAAAGCCTAAGTCAGCAGAAAAAATAGCAAAGGCGCTTTCTAAAAATTCTAAAAAAAACAGCTATAAAAAAGTTCCATATTACGAGTTTGAAGAAAATGGGAAAAGAACTACAGTATTATCTGCAGTAGGGCACTTGTATTCGCTTGCCCCTACTAATTCTAAACAGGATAAAATATTTGACATAGAATGGGTACCTCTTCACGCTAAGGACAAACAGAAAAAATATGTTAAAAATTACATAGATGCCATTAAAAAACTTTCTAAAGGGGCAGATAAATTTGTTCATGCTTGCGATTATGATATAGAAGGAACCCTCATAGGTTACAATGCATTGAAATATGGATGCGGAGAAGCAAGCATAAATAATGCTACTCGTATGAAATTTTCAACACTTACAAAAGAAGATATTCTTAAAGCTTACGAAAAGCCCCTAGATGTCGATTTTAAACAGGTAGACAGCGGTATTGCAAGACACGTGCTTGATTTTCTCTTTGGGGTAAACATCTCAAAATACCTAACTGATTCAGTAAGGGCTGCAACGTCACGATATGTGCAACTTTCTGCTGGAAGAGTACAAACTCCAACACTTTCAATTCTTGTTGATAGGGAAAAGGAAATCAAAAAATTTGTACCCTTGCCGTATTGGATGATAAAAGCATCCATTAAGCCAGATATAATAGCAGATCATAAAGCAGGGAAAATATTTGAAAGTGATACCGCAAAAGGTATCTTAGCTGAATGTGAAGGCGAAGATGCAGTTGTAACAGACATTGTTTTAAGGGAAAATAAAAGGGCACCTCCATTTCCATTTGACCTTGGAAGTCTTCAATCTGAAGCTTATGGAGTATTTGGTTTTAGCCCTAAAAAAACACAGCAGATAGCTCAAAACCTCTATACTGAAGGATATACTTCTTATCCACGTACATCTTCACAGAAACTTCCAAAGAGCATTGGATATGATAATATTCTTAAAAAATTAAGTAAAAGTGCTGCATTTAAGAAGCATATTGATGCCCTTAAAAAACCATTAAAACCAAATGAAGGTAAAAAGAAGGATGAAGCGCACCCGGCTATTCACCCGACAGGGACATTACCTAAGGATCTGGATACAGACGAACAAAAATTATACGAGCTTATAACTTTTAGATTTATATCTGTATTTGGTGAAGATGCACTTCAAGAATCAATGAAGACCAATTTAGAAATTAATTCACAGAAATTCAGTTTTAGCAGAAAACGAATGGCTAAAATGGGATGGCTTGATCATTATCCGTTTAGAAAAATTGAAAATGAAGAATTCCCAAATATCAAAAAAGGAGATATCCTTAAAGTTAAAGAGATTTTGTGTGAAGAAAAGGAAACAAAACCTCCTGCAAGGTATAATCAGGCGTCATTAATAAGGGAACTTGAAAAGAGAGGTCTTGGTACAAAATCCACAAGAGCAAATATAATTTCAATCCTTTTCGATAGAAAATATATTGAAGGAACCAAAATCAAGGTTAATGAACTTGGAGAACACCTAATCGATACTCTAAGGGAATATTCAAACAAAATTACAAGCGAAGAACTTACCAGACAGTTTGAAATGGAACTTGAAGGTATTATGGAAGATAAGATTACAAAAGATAAGGTTATTGAGGAAGCAAAAGAAGAACTTATTGAAATTCTTGATGATATTGAAAAGAATAAAAATGAAGTTGGTAAAAAACTCTTTGAAGCTTATCAAGAAAGTAGAATTGTAGGAGAATGTAAATGCGGCGGAAATCTTGTCATGAAGTATTCTCCAAGAACAAAAGGAACTTTTGTAGGATGTTCTGCTTATCCAAAATGTAAAGAAACTTATCCTATTCCTCGAGGAGCCAATGTTCTTAAAAGTAAATGTGAAAAGTGTAATCTTCCAATGATTTCATTTGGTAAACCTCGCCAGAGAGCATGTCTTGATCCGAAATGTGGACGTGAAGGTAAAGAACCTTCAAATGAAGCTGTTGGTGTATGTCCACAGTGTGGAAATCAGTTAATTAAAAGAATGGGCAGATATGGTGAATTCATCGGATGCAGTGGATTTCCAAAGTGCAGATTTACAAAGTCATTAAATGAGGCTGCATAAACTCTAAATTGAATATAATGTTGAATATTTAATTATTGTAATAAACTTTTCACTATTTTTTCTTTTTAGTAGGGGTATTGTAGCTAAAAATAGTCCAGTTACCTCGCCCACAAGTAAATAACAATTAGTTTTAAATTATAAAACACCAAAACCGTACTTAAAGAAAATAAACTATAAATACTTTTGCATAGCCAAATTTAAAATAAACATTTTACCTTAATAATATCAGTTCAATTCCAAAAAATAGATCAAATAATAACTGTTTATCAAAATCATATTATAAAAATCAATATTTATAGTTGCAATTCAATAATGCCACCTTTTAAGCAATCAAAATGTACAAATCTGTACTTTAGATGTCCATTTAATTTTTTTACGAATTGAACAAATAATATTGTATAGAAAAATGTTTCCAATGATAAATTTTTCAATCATGTATTGTCCACATGTGATTAAATTGAATATAATCCGAATTGTTTCAAGCTCTTAGATAAAGGTATACTCATATGCTATAAGTAAAATTACAGCGATCCCGTAGATGTATATTGGAAAAGCATTCCAAGTAAAATAAATAATTGTCAATATAATGCCTAATGTAATCATTATGATTCCATTCAGTTTGTTATTCAATATTTTCCCTCTATTTTTATTGTAGGGCCACTGTTTACCATAATTTCTTTTGTTATATGATAATATTTTATTTTAAATGTTAAAATAAAAAAAAGATTATATGGAGGTTTATATTTTATTCTTCACCTCTAGATTGTTTAGTCTCTCATCAATGTTTTCGAATTTCTTATTTGCATGCCCTCTAAACTCATCAAATCGTTTGGCAAGGCCATCCACATCATTGGATACTTTATTAATTCTTTTTTCAATACTATCTAGATCAGATTTGGTGGCTAGTTTCCAGTCTTTAATAAGCCGATCGCTTTGATCATTTAAAAATTCATCAATTCGTCCGGAAAATGCATCTGTACTTATTGGTACTTCTTTTACTTTTCCCTTGAATTTTTCGCCCATTCCAGATACTCTTTCGCTTACTCCTGACATTCTACTATCTCCTTCAACATTACCTCCGCTGTATTGTTGGGAAATTCCTCCGGAGACACTACTCCCTACATCTGAAACCCCTCTTCTTGCTTCAGTAAAGCTCGATTTTACTGTGCCAAAATTTGCACTACCCGTTCTGTTCATTTCTCTTATGAAATAGTAGACCAGTACAATTACAGCACCTACTAATACTAAAATTAAAATTGCTTCTAGAGCTGTCATAATTATATTCCTCCTTTAGATTTTTTCGAATTTTTTATCAAGATCCATCTCCTTATTTTCAAGGTCTTTCATCAGTCGTTGAAGTTTCCCGTATTCAGCTTTAGCTTCCAATAGCGCAACTCTTTCGCTTATTTCACTGTGAAGATAGCCTACTTTGTGCATTATGTCTGAAGTATTACTTCTTATGTTAGCAAGTTCTTCTTGCTGTTCTTTAGGGAGTGATATTGCATTTTCCATCATGCGTTTAGTTTCTAAATCTTTTTCTACTAATGATATTTTTTAAGCTCCACTTGTTTATCTACTAGTGCTGCATTGTTTTGAGTTTCTCTAACTTTTTTCCATTGTGTAACAATGACTATTACTACTACTGCCCCTAAAAATGCCATTATTATCAAAACTATATTTTCTGAAATTGCCGTAACCGCATCAACTATTTTTTCCCCTTTTCTTTTTTATATTTTTAATTTTAAATTTTCATTAAATCAAAAAGTCTTTACGACCCAGTTTTGTTTATATTCTCTTTTAGAAGGATTTTGTCTCCAATTTCTTTAGTGCCCAAGTTAACTTCAATGTCTTTTACTTTACCCACTACCATTGCTGACATGTCTATGATTTCTTTTCCAATAATATCTCCTTTCACTTTCATTTTATCCTCCTTATTTATCCTCAATGCAATTTAGAACATTTTCATATCAAATAGTATATTTTAATGGTATTATCCTCCCACTACACATGTAAACTTTGATTATATAAATCGCACTGAAATTAGTCAATAAATTAAAAATAAAATATCATTTTTTATAAATTAGTATAGATTTTATTAAAGAGCTGAAGGGTTTTTTTTATTTTTATTGTCGCGTAATATAGGACTTATATCACCTAAAGGTAAAAATAAAGTAATTTTTGATTATAAAATACTGCAACCATATTTAAGAAAAATAAACATTTAAAAATTTATATGTTTTAAATGTTTATTTTGCAAATAATGCTGCAATACCTCCAAAGAGCAATACAAATACTGAGAACCATGCAAACCAAATTACTAAACCCGGAAAGAGTAGCAGTATGATTGCTAGAATAATTGCCCATCCTATCATCGCACCGCCACTTATTTGTTGTGTAGCCATCATTTCACCTCCTTTCACCATCAAATATAACCATTGCAAACTTATTTATGTTCTTAATGGTATATATATTTTAATAATTTTTTAATTATTTTTAATATAATAGAAATAAAGAGTCTTTAGGATAAAAATGGAAACTAAGAATAATTATCATTAAATCTAAATTATTTGAAACTATTTTGGAATAAAAATGATCTAAACAACGGTGTTGATGATATTGGTGATAGAATAAATAGGGTTTATAATAAAAAATATAAAGAAAAATCTTCCGTTGACTTTTTTATCATCTGACTTACAAAATCTGTAGAACAAGAAGCTAAATATTTATTTAGCTCATATTACTATTTTTATTAAAACACTTAATTTTATTTAAACTATTTTAATTTTAAAATACATAATATAAGCTATAAAAAAAATTTATAACTCTTTTCTATTAGTATTTAATGATTTTTAGAGGATAAATAATGGAAATACTCCAAAATATTAAAATATTATCAATTGAAGATAATCAACCAGATAGATGCCTTATTTTTCAAGCTTTAAAAGAATCTGGACTAAATTATGAAATTTATATGGTAAGTAATGGATATGATGCACTCAACTTCTTAAAAAACAATGAAAAATATGGTGGAGCACCAACTCCGGATATAATTTTACTTGATTTAAACTTGCCAGATATAAATGGATTTGAAATATTAAAAAAGATTAATGAAGATGAAAATTTAAAAGAAATTCCTGTAGTTGTCCTAACAGGTTCTGATAATCATTTGGACATTATGAATGCTTTTCAAAATAGAGTATGTTCATATATAATTAAACCTGGAGATTATAAAGGCTATTTAAGTGCAATGACTGGTTTAAAAGTATTAATCGACTCTAAATCCGTTCTTAATCCATAATTTAATAAAATTATATGAAATATTTAATTTTAGTCGATAAAATTTCAATATTTTATAATTTATATTTAATAACGAATGAAATAATTGAAAAGTAGTATAAAGTTGCCACTTATTAATATTCTTTTCTAAAATAAGAGTATAGAAAGTAATATTAATATGTAAAACCATAATATCGCATAGGCATCTTGACCAATTCGTAGATGTAGATGCAGTTAAAATCAGGAGCGTTATAAATGGTGGAAGAAAGTTATTGGGTTATAAAATGTGATAGTTGTGGAAAGGAATATGATATACCTTCAAATATTTCAACAAAAATAGAAGACTTAGGTGGTCATGATCAGATGGTATTGGAAACTTCACCCGAGTGTCCACATTGCAAAACAATGAATTCACGTCTTGCAACACTTAAACCTTAATTTAAAATTTTTAAATAAAAAAGAAGAAATTATTTAGCATTCATTTTTAAATGATTAATCTTTTCAGATATGGTTAGTAAATTATTAGTTAGCTGTTCTATTTTATCTGCAACACTGATTTCTGTTATCTCTTCAAGGTGTGGTTCGTAAAGCATTGTAAAAACTTTGAGCTCATCTTTTGAGTGATTTTCGCGGTTATATCTCTCAATATGCTCTAATCCTAGCTGCAGTTCTTCATAAGCTCTTATTTGGCCAAGTATATCCTGTTTTTTATCATTCAATTGCTCTAATTCCAAACATTCACTCCCCTACATAATTTATAATGAAAATGAAACTAAACTTAAGTCTAATTTTTTACCATATTATAACTAAATTGCTTTTAAAGTAATATAAACGTGTTACTGGCCTTAAAAAAGTAATATATTCTTTAATAAGTGTCGTTTAAAATTTTATTATATATTATGACTTGATTATATTATGTCTTTTATAATTAATATAGTTACTTAGTAATTCAAATTTAATTTTTGATTATAGTATAAAAACAAATTAATATGTGCTTGAAGATCTGTTAATGATAACTATACGACCTATTTTAAATTACATTCTAATTTTAAACCTTAATTGAAGGATATGCTCCATTATGACTAATAAAAATTTAATTAGATTTATAAACCAATTATGAACAATTTAATATTTTCCATTAATAATACTTATGAGATTTTAATTATTATATTAATTATTTTTATAAAATTTTAAATACTTTTAAAATAAATTTCTTAAAAATAGTTATTTGACTTAATATTAGAGGATGCAATATGAATGCAAAAGAAGTTTTATTTAAATTAAAACCAGTAATTATTATATTATTACTATTTTCAATAGTATTTTTACTTAGAGCCGATGCAGTAAATTTATCCAGTATACCTGATGATTACAAATCTTTTTATCAGGATCAAAATGGACTGCCTTATTTTAGTGAAATGGATTCATATTATAATCTCCGTTTAACACAAAATTACTTAGAAAATGGCTATCTGGGTGATACAATTATTAATGGCACTCCTTGGGATCAACTTTCATATTATCCTGAGGGTAGATCTGCCCAGTATCCGCCATTAATTGTGTATATAACTGCATTTGTATATAAATTCTTGAATTTGTTTACTACAATCCCATTAACCGCAGTTGCTTACTGGATGGCACCATTTATAGCATCATTATGTGTTATTCCCGCATATTTATTTATAAGCAGGCTTACTAATGATTATGGAGGGATAGCAGCAGCACTTTTAGTAGCTACAGCACCTGCTTACTTTGCACACACATTTGCAGGGTTCTTTGATACAGACATGTTCAATGTACTCATGCCAATTTTAGTAATCTGGTTCTTTGTTGAAAGTATACGTTCAGATAATTTCAGGAATAGAACTATCCTTGTAATTTTATCTGCAGTTTCAATGCTTCTTTTTGCAATGGCATGGACCGGTTGGTGGTATATATTCTATATTGTTATTGGAATAGGTGTAGCCTACATATTAGCATCTAACTACATTTTCAAAATGAAAACAATTAGGCCATTTAATGATTATCCTGACAAAGTTACATGGTTTAAAGATCAAAAAAGTCTTTTCACACTTTTGATCTTTATAATTATTAGTTCAATTTTAATCATGTTATATTCTGGTTTTTCAGGATTCTTCGGAACATTAGTCAGTGCGTTTGGATTTACTAATATTCAATCAGCTATTCAAGGTACTGCATATCCAAATGTACTAGTATCTGTTTCAGAGCTACAAATACCTTCACTTGCGGATGTTGCTACAAACACAGGATTAGGTGCTTTTATTCTTGGCATATTGTGTATTCCATTATTAATCTGGAAGTTTAAGCCAGATTTAATTAAGACGGAGAGTGCTACTACAGAAAAAGCCCCTAAAAGGAAGACAAAACCACGAAGAAAACCAAAAAATGTTAAATCCAAAGTTGTAGAAGAAAAAGTCAAAACTACAAAAAAGACCATAGATCCTAAATTAACGAAGAAAAAGATGAAATATCTTTTCTACGTAGTTCTATTTGGTGTATGGATATTATTTACAGCATATACTGTTACAAAGGGTTCAAGATTCATTGAAGGATTTTCTATCCCAATGGGATTAGCAGCAGGGCTATTTATAGGTCTAATAGTTCCAATTATTTCAAAATATCTTAATAATGCTAAATATTGCGCAGTAGTAATGCTGATTATAGTTGCGGTAGTTTCATACCCTTCTGTAGCAGGAGCTTACACTATTTCTAATTCGGTTGTTCCGGGCACCGATGATTCAATGTACGATTCATTAGCCTATATCAAAAATAACACTTCATCCAATACAGTAATCACTTCCTGGTGGGATTTCGGACATTTATTTGCGGCTGCAGCTGATAGGCCAGTAACATTTGATGGAGGTTCTCAAGACAGTCCAAGAGCATATTGGGTCGGAAAAGCACTTTTAACCAGTAATGAAGATCTTTCAGCAGGAATACTTAGGATGCTATCAACCGGTGGTGACAAAGGCTATCGTACACTTGAAAATTATACAAAAAATACCGGAAAGAGTGTTGAAATACTTGATAAAATTTTACCAGTAGACAAACAAAATGCCCAAACAATATTAATCAATGAATATAAGCTAACTCCAGATCAGGCTCAAAATGTTCTTCAATACACACATCCGGATAATCCAAATCCTCATGTCTTTATAACAAGCAGTGATATGCTAGGTAAAGCTTCATGGTGGTCCTATTTTGGAAGTTGGAATTTCCAAAATAATACTGGACAGCATTATGTTTACTCTGCTGCACAAGGATCATCACAGAAAGTTAATGGAACAACGGCTATTGCAGCACAAAATGGAGTAGTTGCTCAAATAAATGGTAGTGAAGTAGTTGCAGGACTTAGATATGATCAGGGCAATGGAAATCAAGTAATAGCACCTCACAAGCTTACAGTGATTATAAATAATCAAGTGGTAAAGAATGAAATAGTTTCAAATGAAAGTCCAATTAGCATATTCCTGGTTATAGAAGAGGATTCAAGCCTTGCAATTGTGATGAATAAGGAACTTGAAGATTCTATGTTCACTAGGCTGTTCCTATTTAGGGGTGCAGGACTTAATAAATTTAAGATTGCTTCAGAAAAACCAGGAGTAACTGTCTGGAACGTGACTTAAAAGATTAGATTCTGAAAGGAATCTATTTTATTTTTAAAATAAATTTGCACAAATTTTGTGCAATTACATTATTTTTCTAATTCGATCAACGAGAATATCACTGGCACTTACTATTCCCACTATCTGACCTGCTTCTTCAACTGGTAATCTCCATATTCCATGATCGACCATTTCTTTTGCCGCTTTTTCTACAGGAGTATCAGAATGAACAGTTACAAGGTGAGTCTCCATAGTATCCTGAACTCTAACATCGCTTAAGTCTTCACGATCTCCTATGGCTCCTAAAATGTCCCATGTAGTTACTATACCTACAACTTCACCATTTTTTTCAACTATTAGGCTTCCACCTTCACCTTCTTCAGTGGACTTCTTTAAAGCGTTTTCTAAAGATTCATTTTCACCTATAGTTTCAACTCCATTTACCATAATGTCTCTAACATTCATTTTATCACCATAAAATTTAATCAAGAATAGTATTTATTATTAAGTTTTAAGTAGTTATTATTACTTTCTGTTAAGGTGCCTTTTTAGTTACTAAAAACATTTTTAAGGATAAAAAATTAATAATAGTTATATTAACTACGCTCATGACATCTAAGATAAATTGAGTTAATATCACTAGATACTCATGTGTTAGAAATAAAAATTTGTATAAATGCTCTGATTAACAAATGTATGCTTTTAATGATTTTAAGATAGAAAATCAAAATAATAACTGTAAATTAAATATTATAATTTTAAGTAATTGCTTAAAATTCGCACTAAAAAACTCATTATATTAATTTAAAATGATAACTAACAATTTTTATAATTTAATTAATTTTATGTGATAATTATGGCTCTTGAGGATAGAATTAAACAAATTGAAGATGAGATCAAAAAAACCCCTTATAATAAGGCCACTTCACACCACATAGGTAAACTTAAAGCTAAATTATCAAAGCTCAAAGAAGATTCCTTACAACGAAGTAGTAAATCAACTAAAGGTAAGGGGTTCCATGTTAAAAAAAGTGGAGATTCTACAGTAGTTTTTGTGGGATTTCCCTCTGTTGGTAAATCTACACTTTTAAATGACCTTACAAATGCAGAATCCAAAATTGGAGAATATGAATTTACAACCCTTGATATAATTCCGGGAATTATGGAATATGAAGGAGCTAAGATTCAAATATTTGATATTCCGGGAATAATTACTGGCGCCTCTAGAGGTAAAGGGCGTGGAAGGGAAATTTTGTCAGTTTCAAGGAATGCAGATTTAATATTAATTGTGCTTGATGTCTTTAACCCTCAGCATTATGAAATTATAATGGATGAACTTAGAAATATTGGTATTAGGCCAAATGAAGAACGTCCGGATGTTACAGTTAAGCAAAAAAAACTTGGAGGGCTCAGAGTTTCATCTACTGTAGAACTTACTAATATCGATGAAAAAACAATCAGGTCTGTGTTGAATGAATATGGAATACACAGTGCCGATGTCCTTATAAGGGATGATGTAACTGTAGATCAATTTATTGATAGTTTAGACTTAAGCTGTAAATATATACCTACCTTAAAGGTTATAAATAAGATAGACTTAGTTGAAAAGGAATATCTTGAGGAAATAAAATCAGAAATGCCCGATTCGTTGTTTATATCTGCAAATAAACAAATAAATATTGAAGAACTCAAAAGGGAAATCTTTGATAAATTAGCACTTATAAGAATTTATCTTAAACCTCAAGGTAAAAAGGCAGATTTAGAAGAACCACTTATAGTAAGAAGAGATTCTACAATTCAAGATGTGGCAAATAAACTTCATAGAGATTTTGTTAGAAACTTCAGACATGCAAAGGTTTGGGGAACTTCTGTTAAGTTTGAAGGACAAAAAGTCGGATTAGATCATGTTCTAAATGATGAAGATATTTTAAGAATTATAGTAAAGAAGTGAAATAATCTCATAACAATAGTTATATTAGTAAAAAAGTAAAATAAGTGATAATATAAGTTTATAATGGTGAAAAAATGAAACTTGATGACATAATAATATCAAAAGCGATAATTGAAAGCTTTATGGAAGATTTCATGGATTATACTGATATGGATGTTGCAATAGGTGGAGGAGGTCCTGCAGGACTTACAGCAGGTTACTATCTTGCTAAAGCTGGTCTCAAAGTTGCAATGTTTGAAAGGAAACTAAGTATAGGTGGCGGTATGTGGGGCGGCGGTATGATGTTCAATAAAATAGTCGTCCAGGAAGAAAGTAGAAGGATCCTCGATGAATTTGGAATAAGAACCGAAAGATACGAGGAAGATTATTACATAGCTGATTCTGTAGAATCTGTTTCCACATTATGCTCTAAAGCTACTCAAGCAGGGCTTAAAATCTTTAATTTAATGAGTATTGAAGATGTAATGATTCAAGAAGGTGCAGATATCACTGGACTTGTTTTAAACTGGAGTGCAGTTGAAATGGGCGGATTACATGTTGATCCATTAACTATAAGAACAAAAGCGGTTATTGATGCAACTGGTCACGACTGTGAAGTTGTTAAAGTTGTGCAAAGAAAAGTCGGACCAAAACTTAACACTGAAACTGGAGAAATCATTGGTGAAAAGCCGATGTGGGCTGAAGTTGGAGAAAAAGCATTAATGGATAATACTAAGGAAGTATATCCTGGTTTATATGTCGCTGGAATGGCAGCAAACGCTGTTTACGGTTCTCCAAGAATGGGGCCAATATTTGGTGGAATGCTCTTATCTGGTGAAAGAATAGCTCAAATACTCATTGAAAAATTAAAATAATGATAATTTTAATTACTGGAACTCCGGGGGTTGGAAAAACCACAGTTTCTAAGATACTTACAGAAAAAATAGATGCTCGTCTTGAGGCAATTAACGAAATTGTAGACAATGAGCATCTTTTTACAGGTATCGATGAAGAAAAAGGGTACAAAATCGTTGATTTAGATGCTCTTTTTAATGAAATGAACGATATAACTCAAGAAATTGATGAAAGAGGGATCCTTATTTTTGAGGGACATCTTTCACATCTTTTTAGTTATGCAGATATTGTAGTAGTTTTAAGAGCAAATCCTAACGCTTTAAAAGGCCGTATGGAAACTAAAATGTGGAAACAGTCTAAAATAAATGAAAATATTGAAGCTGAAGCTATTGCCGTCTGTTCATATGAAGCGTATGAAATTCATGGAGAAAAAACACATGAAATAGATACAAGTAATCTGTCTCCTCAAGAAGTGGCTGATTTGATATTTAAAGTAATTAAAGGAGAAAAAAAGTTTCCTGTAGGAAATGTAGATTTTTTGGAGCATCTGGTATAATTTTTAACTAATTTACTAAATTAAAACAATAAATTATAAAATTTATTAGCTTTTTTAAAGTTTTCAAATAGTAAGGAAAAAGCTTTATGGGAGAATAACAGATAAATATAATCTTATATTTGATAAAGCCGTTAAAGAACTATATTTGTGTAAAGGTTTTTGATTTATGAACCTTAATAACTTCAATTTTTGTGTCATACAAAAATTTTGTTTATGGGGTTGATAGAAAAGCTTTTAATATAGAATAATAAATAAATTAGAATATTATTCTTAAGTAGATTGCACGTTATATTGAGGTTTACTAACGGCACTGGTTCAATGATAAAAATGCTGTATTTTATGTTGTTTCAGCAGCCGAAACCCCTGATAAAAGCTTAAGATCCATTTCTAAATTCTACTTATGGAACTGAAAGGTTTCGAGCACAAAAATTCAAATAGTTTTTGTGAACATAGCAATAATGACTCGTTAGAGGCTACACTTTGAGAAGGGGAAGAAGACCAAAATGGATGTTAAAGATAGCAGAAGAGCGGATTCATATCCTCTTTAAACATGCTGAAGAATCTTTCCATAAAAACCCTCAAAGGTCAGATCGCTATGTAGAAATGGCAAGAAATATCGCTACCAAATATAATATGAAGATGCCCAGCGTCTGGAAGAGAAGATTCTGCAAAAAATGTAATAAATTCCTGAAGCCTGGAGATAACTGCCAGATCCGGTTGAAGGATTCATGCGTAACTATTAAATGCCTTGAGTGTGGAAATGTAGTGAACGTTCCATATATTAAGGAGAAGAAAGATAGAAGGAGGAGAAGTGTTGAATCCTGCATCATCAAAAAAGGATCTAATGAATAGGTCACTTTCAACTATTACTATTAACATTGGAAAGTCTGGAATAAATGAAAATGTTATAGAAGAAATAAAGAGACAGCTTAAAGCTCATGAAGTTATAAAGATAAAATTTTCAAAAAATTTATCTTCAGAGAAAGAAAATTATATAAGCAGTATAACCGAAAAATCAAAATCTGAACTCATTGATTTAAGAGGAAATGTTGCGGTAATATTTAAACGAAAACGCTAAAACACTTGGTGTTTTATGCATGCAAAAAACAAAGTTTTTTGCGGTTGCGAAGTATTCGCAAACACCAAAAATTCATAGCCAACAAAAACTATCAAAATCGTAGATTTTTGCATGCTACGCTTTTGTGGCCCTAAAATCATAGATTTTAAGGGAATTTTTGAGTGAGGTAATTTAGGAGGATTAATATGACTACAGTTTACGATGTACCTGCAGATTTATTGATAAGTAATGTTGCAGAGCAATTAAAAGAAAATAAAAAAATAGTAGCTCCAGAATGGGCTCAATTCGTTAAAACCGGTGTTCATAAAGAAAGAAGACCAGAAGATATGGACTGGTGGTACACTCGATGTGCATCTATTCTAAGAAGAGTATACATAAACGGTCCTGTCGGATTAAACAGTTTAAGATCATACTATGGTGGAAAGAAAGATAATGGTTCCAATCCCGAAAAATTTGCAAAAGGAAGCGGTTCTATAATAAGAACAGCTCTACATCAACTTGAAGATGCGGGATACATTGCAAAAATTAAAGAAGGAAGAATCGTAACTCCTGAAGGTAAATCTTTCCTCGATAATGCATCAAATATTGTTAAAAAAGAAGTTCCAGAACTTGCTAACTACTAATCTTGTCTATGGGGGTTAAATTTTGAGCGATATTGAAGAATTAAGACGTAAACGAATGCAGGAATTACAGCAGCAAGCTGCAGCACAGCAAATGCAATCTCAAGAACAGGAACAGGCCAGACAGCAATTAGAAGCTCAAAAGAGGCAAGCAATGATGCAGATATTGACTCCTGAAGCTAGGAGTAGACTTGCAAACCTTAGATTAACTAGACCTGAGATGGTAGATCAAATAGAACTTCAACTCATTCAGCTCGCCCAGATGGGTAGAGTCAATTCAAAAATAACTGATGAGCAGCTTAAACATCTCCTTAAAAACCTAGCTGGTCAAAAGAGAGAAATCAACATTACAAGAAAATGAATGCATGTGTTCTCTACAGTGGAGGAAAAGATAGTTCCCTCATGGCTGTACTGCTTCAAAAGTTAGGTTACAATGTTGAACTGGTAACTATTAACTTTGGAGTTTTTGATTCATTTAAACCTGCAGAAGAATCAGCATTGTCTTTGGGCTTTAAACATCGTGTTTTAAAGGCCGATGAACAAATTCTTCAAGATGCAACTAGGATAATTCTTGATGATGGATTTCCAAACAATGGAATAAATTATATTCATAAAGAAGCACTTGATATTGTTGCTTCACATTATAATGTGGTTGCAGATGGAATTAGAAGAGATGACAGAATTCCAAAGCTTGGAGCAAATGAAATAAATAGTCTTGAAGGACGAAAAAAAGTAGAATATCTAAATCTCCGCGGATTTGGACACAAAACCATAAATAGTCTTTCAGAGAAACTCTTTAAAGTTAAAAAAGAGCCGACCAATATGGAAAATAACTCTGATTATGAGATTGAAATCAGATTCCTTATAGGAAAGATAGAAGGAGAAAATGCAGCTTCAAATATATTTCCGCCCCATATTCAGTCAAGAGTTGTGGGATGGAAAGATGAAATTCAATAAATTATTTAATTAAACTAACGTGGTGAAAAAATGAGTAGAAACAGGCCATTAGCTAAGAAATTAAGGCTTGCTAAAGCCAACAAGCAAAACAGGCGTGTACCTTTATGGGTAATGCTTAAAACTAACAGAAAAGTAAGGACTCATCCTAAGATGAGACACTGGAGAAGAAACAGCTTAAAAGTGTAAGGGGATTTAACTATGGAAAGAGTCTATGTTATACCATTAAGAGATGTTAAAAAAGTTCCAAGGACAATCAGGTCCCCAAGAGCAATTCGTTATGTGAAAGAATTCATAGGAAAACACATGAAAACAGAAGATATTAAAATCGATGCTTCTGTTAACGAAAAGATTTGGGAAAGAGGAATCCAAAAGATACCTCCTAAAATAAAAGTTAAAGCAGTTAAAGATGAAGACGGTTCTGTTGAAGTCACCTTAGCAGAATAGGTGGAAAATTAATGATTAGAAGAGCTAACTTAAATGGGAATCCAAACCTTGGAGTTGCAATTTGCGCAACAGATAAGGTTGCACTGGTTCCCTCTAATTTATCAGAAGTAATGGAACACTTAATAGAAGATACTCTTGGAGTTCCTGTAATTAAGACTCCAATTAGCGGAAGCAATCTTGCAGGCGCACTTGCAGTTGGAAATTCAAATGGATTTATAGTATCTCCATTTGCATTTGACAGAGAAATAGAAGCCATTAAGGAATTTGACTTAGAAGTAGAAAGAATTCCGGATCGTTTTACTGCTGTAGGTAATGTTATACTTGCAAATGATAATGGAGCAGTTGTAAATCCACTATTATCTGATGAATCCTTGGAACTAATCGGCAACGTTTTGGATGTTGAAGTAGAACGAGGGAGTATAGCTAACTTCAAAATCACTGGATCTGTAGCTGTAGCTACAAATAATGGAGTATTAGCACATCCTTCTGCAACTGAAGATGAACTTGCATTTGTGGAAGGTATAATGAAAACTCCTGCAGACATTGGAACTGTAAATAAAGGAATTAAGCTTGTTGGGGCATGCACTGTAGCAAATTCTAACGGTGTTATTGTTGGACAAGATACAACAGGCCCTGAACTTGCAAGAATTGAAGAAGCATTAGGCTTTCTTGAGGGATATGAATGAAAACAAAAATATTTAGAATTCAAGGTAAATTTATGATGGGAAATAGTTACCAACCCTTTACTAAGGAGTTAAAAGCTATTAACGAAGAAGATATACGCGAAAAGATTTACTCTGACTATGGAAGTAAACATGGAATCAAGAGAAGCAAAATAATCATCGATGACATCAAAGAAATAAGTGCAGACGAAGTTCAAGATCCAATAATTAAAGCCATGATCTGAGGTGATTTCGTGGATGATAGACAAACGCTTGAACAGATGGTAAATGAAATAAACATGTACCAGGGTCAATTAGACATGTTAAACCAGCAGATAGAAACAGTTAAGGCTTCACTTGCTGAATTAAATTCTGCTGAAGAAACACTAACTTCAATTGATGGAAAAAAAGGCACAGAAATGTTTGTACCAATTGGTGCAGGTTCATTTGTCATTACTGAGCTTAAAAGTACAGATAAGGTTATAATGGGTCTTGGAGCAGGTGCTGCAGCTAAAAAAAGCACATCTGAAGCTAAGGATGCAATATCTTCACAAAAAAAAGAGTTAGAAGAACTCATGAATAAGATGAGTGGAGATATACAGAAATTAACCGACTTTATTGTTAGAAAAAGCCCTGAAGCAGAAGCACTTCTTAGAAAGTTAGAAACTCAGGAAGCTCAACAACAATAATCTTCTTTTTTCACTCGAAAATCGAGATTTTCGGTGTTTGCGAAATGTGATTTCGCAACCGTAAAAACCTTCGGTTTTTACATGTTGAAGGAAATTGAATTTCATGAACCCATAAATCATAGATTTCGAGGGTCCCAAACACAATGTGTTTAGGGTTTTTATTTAATTACTGGAACAGGGAGTGAGTAATTTGTTTGAATCACTTAAAAAGAAATTTAGCGGTACTGTAGGAAAGATAAACGATAAATTTTCAGGTGGGGAAGAAGAAAAAGAAGAAACTACTCCTGTAGAAGAAGTTCCAGAAGAAATTAAAGAAGAAAAGCCTGAAGAAACATTTGAGAAGCTCGAAAAAATTGAAGAAGTCGAAGAACCAGTTGAAGAGCCTTCTGAAGATGAAGAAAGTAAGTCTGGTGTAAGGGAAAAGCTTTCAGGAATCTTTTCAAGACAAAAAACCGAAGAAAAACCTGAAGAAGAGAAAGAACCAGAAGAAATTGAAGAATCTTCCAAAGAAGTTAATGAAGAGGAAGAAAAATCAGGAATCTTCTCATTTGTTACTAAAAAAACTATTTCTGAAAAGGACATTGATGACATACTTTTTGAACTTGAAATGTCTTTGCTCGAAAGCGATGTAGCGCTTGAAGTAGCTGAAAAAATAATTAATTCTGTTAAAGAAGATCTTGTAGGTCGTAAAATTAAAAGAAGAAGTGATGTTGCAGAATTTACTCGTGAAGCTCTTAGAAAAGCAGTATCTGAAATACTGGGCGTTGAAACTCGTGACTTAAAAGAGATGGCTCAAAATGCTAAGAAATCTGGCGAACCACTCAAAATCATGTTTGTAGGAATTAATGGTACCGGTAAAACAACTACAATAGCTAAAATAGGCACATTTTTCATAAATGAGGGATATACTCCTGTAATTGCAGCGGCTGATACTTTCAGAGCAGGTGCTATTGAGCAAATTGGTCATCACGCTGAAAACATAGGTGTTAAGCTTATAAAACATAAAAAAGGTGCAGATCCTGCAGCAGTTGCCTATGACGCAGTTGAACATGCAAGGGCCAAAGGAAAAGAAATAGTTTTAATTGATACTGCAGGTAGGATGCAGACTAATATCAATCTCATGGATGAGATGAAAAAAATTAAGCGTGTTGTAAATCCTGATGTAATAGTTTATGTGGGTGATTCACTTACAGGAAACGATGCAGTGGAACAGGCATCTAAATTTGACGATGCGGTTGGTATCGACGGCATAATTTTAACCAAGGCCGATGCAGATGCTAAAGGTGGAGCTGCACTTTCTATTGGATATGTAATCAATAAGCCTGTACTGTTTTTAGGCGTTGGTCAATCATATGAAGATATAATGGAGTTTAAACCGGAATGGATGGTTGAACAACTTATATAATTTTATTTAACCTCAGATGCCTCATACTTGGTTAATTAACTCTCCTCTTATTCTACTTATTTGATATTTAATTTATTATAATGGATTTTTTTATTTAAATAAATTTTAACTTTATTTTCTTTAAATAACCTTATTAAATGGTATAACTTCTTTTATGTTTACTTTAAACTTGCCAAAAAAGTTTTTTACATTTTCTATACTGCTGGAATTTACTACAAAAAATTCTTTATGTGTAGGGCTTTTATCCTTAGGACAACTTAGATAAGCATCTTCTAATTTAATGTCATATTTATTCATATTTTCTTCTGAAAACATATCTCTAAGCATATCTATACCTTCTTTTGTTTTCAGAGGACATTTTTTAGCATCATGTTCGTTGGTTACACTAAATAACATAAATTCACCTCAACTTAATACTAAGTTATTGAAAATATTTAATTTTTAAGTAGATAAAAATTACATTAACTTAAATATTATACTGACAAATTAATTTTAAAAAACTTACTACTTTTTGAGTGATTTAATGAATGCATATTTAGAAATTTTAAGACCTGGAAATGCCTTAATGGCAGTAATAGCAATTATCTTAATGATGATCATTAGTGGAAACTTTACATTATCTGCATTTTTAGCATGTTTTGTAGTTTTTGTCGTTACAGGTGCGGGAAATGCAATTAATGATTATTTTGACTATAAAATCGATGCTATTAATAAACCGAAAAGGCCTATTCCATCTGGAAGAATATCAAAAAAGACAGCAGGGATTTATTCAGTCTTTCTTTTTGTGATTGGAATTATTGTAGCATTTTTTACAAGTTTTCTATTAGGTATGATCGCATTTTTAAGTTCACTATTAATGATTTATTATGCTTACAGTCTTAAAAGAAAAACTCTTATTGGTAATTTAAGTATATCTTTCCTTACAGGACTCTGTTTTGTATTTGGAGGTATAGCTGTAAATGAGATAACCACTTCTATTTATTTAGGTTTCTATGCATTCCTTATGACCATGGCTCGAGAAATTGTAAAAGATATGGAAGATGTAGAAGGAGATAGAGAAGAAGGGGCAACAACATTACCAATAATCTACGGAATGAAAACGTCATCAATACTTGCAGCAAGCTTCATGATAATTGCAAGTGTTACAAGTCCAGTGCTCTATTTTATAGGAATTTTTAATATACTTTACCTTCTGGTGCTTTTTGTTGCAATTATAGTGTTCCTTATATCTGCAGTGTCAATAATTGGGGATCAAAGTATAAAAAATTGTGCAAAGGTATCTAAAAGAATTAAATTAGGAATGGGAATAATATTTCTAGCATTTGCCGCTGGGTCACCCTATTTAGCTTCAGTAGTTTTAAATTTATTTTAATATCATTTTGGTCATAAAAATGAGTTTAGTTAAAATTTATATAATTAATTTTATTTTATTAAATAATCGGAATTTTTAATTATTTTGTAGGCATATAACTTTTCTATGGAACTTAAACAAATAGGAATCATTAGTTCCCCATATTCAAAAAAAGGGGATGCTCCTAAACAAGGACGATTTTCAAATGAATTGAGTCAAATAACTATTTTTGAAGAATATTTAGATGGTCTGGATAGTATCGAAAAGCACAGTCACTTATTTGTTCTTTACTGGTTTGATAAAGCAGAACGTGACAAGTTGAAGGGTATTCCTCCAGGAAAAACAGAGGAAAGGGGTGTATTTACTATAAGATCTCCCATTCGACCAAATCCAATTGCATTATGTTTAGTTGAATTAATTAAAGTAGAAGGAAATATTCTAACAGTCAAATGGCTTGACGCCCTTGATGGTTCTCCACTTCTTGATATTAAACCATTCTTGTCTGAGACAGATTGTATTAAATAATTATCTAACTATGATTTCTTATTTATCCAGTTAGACATTATATCCAATGCAAGACCAATATTTCCTATCTGGCAGTGATTTTGAGCTTGATCTTTTCTCGTAAAAACATGATCTTCAATGGATTTTGCATTTTTTAATGCAGCGATCTGTTTATAATGCATTTTTAATGGAATAAAATGATCTTCAGCTCCGCTTAAAATTAATACATCAGATTTTACGTTTTCGGAATGTAGATTTTTCTCATTAAACTTTAACATGTAATTAGAACCTTCAATTGCCTTTTTGGTTTTAGTAATGTACATTAAGTTATTTATTCCCCATTTATTCTGATAACTCATTTTCATTTTCAGATCTGCAGAATAATTTAAAAGAGATGGAAATTTTAAAAAGAGTTTAGCAATTAACTGAACCACGGTATTAGGTATTTGCATGTAATCAAAAGCTACACTCAAAGCTATTACTCTTTTAATTCTTGGTTCAAAGGCAGCAGCTCTAAAACAAAGCCATCCTCCCATTGAAATTCCAAGCCATGTTACGTTATCAAGCCTAAAATAGTCAAGAACAGCCTTAGCAGGTTTTTCCCATTTATAAGTAAGGGGTAAATTATATTTTTTTAAAGCAGCGCCTTGTCCCGGACCTTCAAACATAATCACATCATATCCTAAATCTGCAAAATAAGTAGCCATTGAATAAAATTCTTCTATAACTGAGTCAAATCCTCCATGTATTACTATAGTTCCCTTATTTTCTTCCTCTTGAGGTTTAATACGAATGGCTGGTAAAAGAGTATCTCTGTAAGGAATATGAAATCTCTCTAGGGGTTCATCCTTAAAAGCAGCATTATAAAATAAATCAATAAATTTGTCATATAATTTATCTTTGTCAGGGTCATAAGGTAAAGTAAAAAATTCTGCAGCTCTAAAATAAAATGCAGCACTTATAAATCTATTTTCATTGAGAGATTTTTGAGCTAATTGTATCATTTCTGGTTTCCAATCTTCAAATTTATGAATTCTTTTAGCTACTTCCTTAGTTTCTTCAAAATCCGTATATCCAAGAGAATACCATCGATTTAGCTGAAAATTCATAATTTTTTCTTTATGAAAGTCATAATATCCAACTGGAAAATTTAATTTTTTCATAATATTTCCTTTATTTTTTTATTAATATTATGGAATTCATGTAAGATTATTTTATCTACCTTTCATAATAATTAAATGAGGGATATTATATGGCAGAAAAAAATGAGAACATGAAAATAAAGATATTAAAAAATGGTCCTTACTTAGTTTCAGGAAGTGTACCTCTTCTTGAGCAAGTAATTACGACTGATGAAGCAGGACATACTCGTGAACTTCAAGATGTCAGAGAATATCCTACTAAAGATAAATATACTTTATGCCGCTGCGGAGCATCAAAAAATAAACCTTATTGTGATGGTACTCATAATAAAATCAGTTTTGATGGCACTGAAACAGCAAGCAGAGAGCCTTATGTAGAAAGGGCAGAGGTATTTGAAAGCGGCGATCTTAAACTAACTGATGCACAGGAACTATGCGATCACTCACGTTTCTGCCTGCGTTCAGGAGGAATAAGAGAACTATTAAAAAATCCTGATGATCCAGAAGCTAGACAAACTGCCATCGAAGAAGCAATGATATGTCCTTCTGGAAGACTTGTTCTATGGGATCAGAAAACTGGAAAACCATTTGAAAAAGAATATGAACCTTCAATTGTACTGGTTCACGATAAGCAGAAAGGATGTGAAGGACCACTATGGGTTAGAGGCGGAATTCCCGTTGAATCTGCTGATGGATCAACCTATGAAGTTCGTAATCGGCAAACTCTTTGCCGCTGCGGTAAATCAGAAAACAAACCCTACTGCGACGGCAGCCACTGGATGACTGCAGAGGAAAAGATAAAGTTCCGTAAAAAATGGGGACTGGATAAATAGAGTAATTTTATAAAATGTAAAATCAATTAATGGTTCCATCATGTATTTGGATTATTTTACCTGCATACTGGGCAACAAATTGATTATGTGTCGATAGTATAATGGTTATTCCATCTTTTTCATTAAGTTTTTTGATTAATTCCATTATAAGATTAGCATTTTGGGTGCCAAGTTCTCCAGTTGGCTCGTCTGCTAGTAAAATTGAAGGGTCATTTGCAAGTGCTCTTGCAATAGCTACCCTCTGCTGTTCTTCTCCAGAAAGCTGTTTCTGGAATTTTTCATATTTATCTTTTAATTCTACCTTATCCAAAAGATTCTTAGCTTTTTCTTCATTTGGCTCTATCATAGGGAGCATCACATTTTCAAGAGCTGTAAGCTGTGGCATCAAGTTAAACCTCTGAAATATAAATCCTATGTTTTTTCTTCGAATTTTTGACATTTCTTTTGAAGACATGCTCTTTACATCTTTCCCGTTTATCAGAATAGTTCCCCTACTTGCTGTATCTATTAAACTTGCTAAATGGAGTAAAGTAGATTTACCTGACCCAGAAGGGCCCACTACAGCTATAAATTCACCTTTACTAACTGTAAGATTAATTCCTCGAAGTGCATTTACTTCCTCGGTCATCATTTTGTATGTTTTCCATACATCCCTAAATTCAAGTATATTGTTTGTCATTTAAAGCCCTAAATTTCTATTTCTTTTAAATTAAATACTTCTTCAATCTGTTCTTTTTTTAATGCTTTTGTAATTTTATAGGCAAGAATTAGAGAAGGATTGTATCTGCCCTGTTCTAGTGCGATTATAGTTTGCCTCGTTACATCAACTGTTTCAGCGAGCTCTTCTTGAGTTATTTTGAGTTCTTTCCGACACTCCTTAATTTTGGTTTTCATCATTTCACCAGAATCAATTCATCAGTCCTCTATTTCAAGTTTATAATTAGTTAAGGATTTTATTATTGTTCCTACAACCAAAGCAATTATTAAAAATGGGTCTACATAAGTTTTATGTTGTAGTGCACTGTAAGTTAATTCAATTAATATGCCCCGTGATAAAACCAGTGTTATTCTCCATGCAGCATTTCTCTCGGCAATAGCTTCGTGTATTCTTTCTCTTTCATCTTTTTTGAGTTTTTCATTATATAAATTAAATCTATAAATATAAAAGATAACCATGCTCCTGTTTAATCATTCTAGTTTCATTAGTTAGGTTGGGAATTAATTGTAGTCCAATTAAATATGACATCTAATGTAAGAAATAGTTTACATTATATTTAATTATTTCGATTTTGTAAAAAATATATTACAAAATAATTAAAATCAATTATCATACAGAAATAAATAAAGTGTCTAATTAAAATCAGAGGTAAATCATGAATCGCGCATGGGGATATTTAAGTGCACTAACAGTTGCTCTTCTTTTTGGGGTCTGGTTTTCACTGGATAAAACTTTACTTGGATATTTACATCCTTTTGCACTTGCTGCCCTTACGTATCTTATTGCTTCAGTATTCCTTTTTATAATAAACTTTTCACCATTAAAAGAAAAAATTCTAAACTTTATAAATCGAAAAAGTGAAGTTGAGGATTTTATAACTAAAAAAGAATATTTTATATTGGCTTTAACTGCAGTATTTGGAGCTTTTATTGCCCCTGCTTTATATTTAAGCGGTTTATTCAGAATTACTGCAGTAAATGCAGCTCTCCTTGCTAATGCAGAAATTATATTTATAATTCTTTTAGGGGTGCTATTTTTAAAGGAACATATTGGAAAAAAAGATATAATTGGATTTGCTTTTTTACTTGTTGGGGCTATCTTTTTAAGTACAAATAATCTTCAAAATCTCTCCTTTAACCAGAATTTATTTGGAAGCCTCCTTGTAGTTTCGGCATCATTTTTCTGGAGTATGGATACAATTTTAAGCAAATATCTAAGTCATAAGCGCAATATTATATTTGTAACTGCTTTAAAAACAGCTATTGGTGGGTCAATTTTACTTATAATTTCTCTAATTATGGGATTGGATTTCTATTTACCTATAGATAAAATTCCTCTTTTACTTTTTATTGGATTCATTTGTCTGAGCTTTTCACTGCCCCTTATTTACTTTGCCATTCGAATTATTGGTTCAACAAGAACAGGATCGATATTTTCGTTAAGTTCTCTTTTTGGAGCATTAACTGCATTTATAGTACTTGGTGAACTCCTAACTATTTCACAGCTATCATTTGGTATTTTAATGATTGCCGGTGTTTATATTTTGTATATGGGAGAAAGATAAATGCAATATTCTATTTATAAATTATAAGAATATAAATTTAATTTAATGAACTCTATAAATTGATAGAAAGAAATAAGTTAATTAAGTTGTTTTAATACGTTTTTAATGTCTTGAATTTCACTTTTAATTTCTTGGAGTTCATGTGAATTGTTTCTTTTTAACTCTTTTCGGAGTAAATCAATGATTTCGATAGATCCTCCAAGAGTTTTATTGTAAAGTACAACTTCTCTTCTAGTTGATTCTTCTACTTGTTTTTTAATTTGTTTTTCTTTTGATTTCATACTCTTTATTTTTATCTATTATTTTCTATATATTAGTTCCTTGAATGTGCCTTTTAAGTGTTATATGGGCTTAATATTTTACAAAAGAATAAAAAAGAGTTATTTAATACATGGAAAAAATAACTAATTTAAAATTTTAAATGAATCATATCACAAGGTATTTTACATTTAGCTTGTATAATAGTATTATATGGATAATTGTTAATATTTTTATATGTTTAAGATCATATATTTAAATAATTAAGAGATTGGGGGTCTTAGTATTAAGAAAATAGCGATAATATTAGCTTTATTAGTTATTGTAGGTGCTGTAGGAATATCTGGATGTGTTGAACTTCCAGGCACTGGCGGAGATGGTGAGGACGGAGAAGGTCAGGATCAAGGGCAGGGTTCTGGAGATAGTGGATCAGACGGAGAACAAGATGAGCAAGAAGATGAAAATAATTAAAACTTACATTTAGTTTTTATCTAAGGAATCTAAGATCGAGTTTATTTCTTTATTTACATCATCAATATTTTGTGTAGCATTAATTAAGTTCCATCCTTTAGCTAATTTTAAAACTTTTTTTCTTACCCTAATTAGATCTTCTAGATTTTCAAACATTTCGTTATCATCACGTGATTGAAGTCTTTTAAGAGCTTCACTGGGTTCAACATCAAGGAAAAACATGTACTTTGATGTTGGTAATGTAGTCTCAAATAATTTATAGAATAGTTTAGCAAGGGGAAATGGTAAATAAGCAACACCCATTAGGTAGCGAACAAAAATAACAGTATCTGCTTTTCCATAATACTTTCTTACAGATCTTATAACATCTAATGCATAGTAAAATGATGCTTTAATTTTATTGAGCTTTCCAGTTTTAAGCAGTGCTTTTTTTGCTTTAATTCCATATGGATTATCATTCGATGGATGGGAACGCAAAATAACACTATTTCCCTTTTTAAGATACTTTTGCTCTATTAAAACAGCTTGTGTATCTTTACCAGAACCGTCTAGTCCATCAATAACGATAAATCGCATTTTTTACACCGAAATTAATATGATATAAGCAGCAACTGCTCCAAAACAGGCAGTTATGTTGTCAAGTCCTTTAGGAGTTGCAGCCTCTAAAATAGTTGCAACTAAAGCTATAACCGGGATGATTAATAAATTGGCAGGCATAACATTGTAATAACTTAAAACAATTACTAGGGTAAAGATTAATACAATAAACATTGCTATTGAACCTTCGAGGCTCTTAGTATCACTTGTAATTTTAAATTTTCTCTTTCCAAAGTTCTCACCAATTAAAGAAGCCATTCCATCTCCATAAGACATAGCAGCAATACCAACAGCAATTATCCATGGCTCATCAAAGAAGAGCAATGCAAGTATTGTCCATGAAATTGAATAATAAACAAGCCCTAAACCGTGTCCTGATTCAGATAATCTATCTTTTATAAACTTTATGGGAGAATAAGGACTCATTAAGAACGTTAATACAATGAAAGGAGCTGCAGCTAGAAATGCTATTACCCACCATGTCCTGAATAATGGCAGTATAAACAAAATATTTCCAACCATTATATGCAGAAATTTCCTGCTTATTCGGGGATAAGATTTAAGTATTTTTTCAGATATTAGAAGTAAAATGGCAACATATCCATATACAAGTGCCAGTCCAATGATATCACTGCTTATCATAAGTTTTAGTAGTCTCTTTGGATATAAATGAGTTTGGTTAATGATAGGCCTAATAATTTTGTATAGGGTATTTACTACATAGTTTTTAATATTTTTCAATATTTTTAAGTCAATGATGCATGTCTATCAAAAAATTACTTAATTTAAACCTTTATTTTCAATAATTAGATTATAGGAGTAGATTAATATAATGAGAAACAAATATGATAAAATTGTATAATAGTAAATAGGATACGTAGGTTATAGATAATATGAATAGTTCCATAGATAAAAAAGAAGCTGAGCAGTTTGATGTTGACTTTATATCTAAACTAAAGTCTATTTCAAACATTATAAGCATTTTACTCATAATCATCGGGTTTATAGTCCTATTAGGTTGGGCTTTTGATATAATATTTTTTAAAACTCCTGCTATTGGTCTCCCCATAATCAAGTCAAATACTGCACTTGGATTCATATTATTGGGTTTATCTTTATGGTTTTTACAAGAAAAAAGACTTAATAATCGTAATCTATTACTGGGACGCTTTTTTGCACTTCTAGCAGCAATAATTGGATTTCTAACTTTAGTTCAGTATGCATTTGATATTAATTTAGGAATAGATCAGTTATTATTCGTTGAGTCTGCAGTAGAAACTGGAACCTATCCAAACAGAATGTCTTTTATAGCAGCTTTAAGTCTGTTTTTAGCGGGAGTTGCTCTTTCGCTATTTGATACTGAAACTAAAAATCTGAAATTATCACAAATTTTAACTGTTATTTTAGGTTTAGCTACTTTTTTAACTATCATTGGCTATTTATATCAAAGTACGATATATTCTATTTATTTAAGCATAGTTCCGTCACCATATGGAGCTTCAGGTTTTGTTTTGATCTTTTTTGGTATTATTTTCGCACGTCCGGATATGGGATATATGAAATTAGTAACCAGTGATTCTTTGGGCAGTCAGCTGGCACGAACATTACTACCTTTTTTAATAATTACTCCATTAGTCGTTGGTTATCTGTCAAGTTCAGGAGAAGAAATTGGTTTATATGATGCGCAGTTTGAAACTGCATTAGTAATTTTCACTTCAATTTTAATTTTATTAATAGTATTTTTAGTTAGTGTAAACTCTATTAATATAACTGAAACTAAACGTAAAAAAACTGAAAAGAAACTTGAATTAGCTTATAAGTATAATCGAAGTTTAATTGAAGCAAGTGTTGATCCATTTGTAACCATTAGCCCTCAAGGAATAATCACTGATGCTAATAAAGCCGTTGAATTTGTCACTGGCTATTCTAAGGATAAGTTAATTGGAACTGACTTTTCCAGTTATTTTACTGATCCTCCGAAAGCTAAAAGAGGTTATGTGAGCGTATTCAATAAAGGAAGAGTATTTGACTATCCTTTGGAAATTAAACACAAAGATGGGCATATGACACCGGTTTTATACAATGCGTCAGTTTATAGAGATGAATATGGCGATGTTATAGGGGTCTTTGCAGCAGCTCGTGATATAACTTCCCTTAAAAGAGCAGAACAAAACCTTAAAAATATAGTAATGGAGTTAGAGCGTTCTAATGAAGAATTAGAAAAATTTGCTTATGTAGCTTCTCATGATCTTCAAGAACCACTCCGTATGATAGTAAGTTATCTACAGCTTTTTGAAAGACGATATAAAGATAAAATTGATGAAAAAGGACAAAAATATATGTTTTATGCTGTAGATGGCGCAAAGAGAATGCAGGGATTGATTAATGATCTTCTTACCTATTCACGAGTAACAACACATGCTGAAGAATTTAAGGAAGTTAACTTTGAAGAGATATTAAATGAGACACTTATGAATTTAGAATATTCAATCAAAAAAAGTAATGCAACCATAACTAATGATCCCTTGCCTAATATTAATGCAGATGCCGGTCAAATGGGTCAATTATTCCAGAATCTTATTGCTAATGCTATTAAGTTTCGTAAAAAAGATGAAGCTCCTAAAGTTCATATTTCATCTCAAAAAAAGGATAATGAATATATTTTTTCTGTGTCAGATAATGGTATTGGGATAGATGAAAAATATGGAGATCGTATATTCGAGCTTTTCCAGAGATTACAGAAAAGAAGTGAATATGAAGGTACTGGTCTTGGGCTTGCAATTTCAAAGAAAATTGTAGAGCGGCACAATGGAAAAATATGGTTTAAGTCAGAGGAAAATATAGGAACAACATTTTATTTCAGTATTCCGGTGAACCTTAAATAGAAGATAAGTTATATATTATTAGGGGATGATAGTATGCATCGAAAAAGAAGTGCTTTAATAGAAATATTACTTGTAGAAGACAATCCGGGGGATATAGACCTTATATTAGAAGTTCTTGAACAATCTAAGATTAGAAATAGAGTATTTATTGCTGAAGATGGTGAAGAAGCAATGGATATTTTGCATAAAAGAGGAAAATTTGCTGATTCTCCTAGACCAGATCTTATACTTCTTGATTTAAATCTACCTCGTAAGGATGGTCGTGAAGTTCTACAAGAAATCAAATCAGACTCTAGTTTAAGAAGAATTCCTGTAGTTGTACTTACAACTTCAAAGGCAGAAGAAGATATACTTAAATCCTATGATCTTCATGCGAATTCATATATAACTAAGCCAGTTGACATAGATCAGTTTATCAAGGTAATTAAAATCTTTGAGGACTTTTGGCTGGATATTGTAAAACTGCCGGGAGAGGTATAACTTATTACAAAGTTGTTATATATGAATATCTATATTAGAGAATAATTATTTTAAATTAATATCTATCTGGAGTAGGGGAGATAGTTTTGGAAGATTCTGGAACAATTAGCGTACTTTTAATTGAAGATAACATTGGAGATGCAGAACTTATTGAAGAAATGCTCCATGAATCTAAATATAGAAAATTCAAACTTAAACATTTTGAAACTTTGAGTGAAGGGCTAGAATATTTAAATAATTATGAATTTGATGTTATCCTTTTAGATATTGGTCTTCCTGATAGCCAGGGAATTGACACGTTACTTAAAATACGCATTCAAAATGATGAAATACCGATAATTATTTTTACAGGCTTAGATGACGAAAAAATAGGATTAGATGCACTTAAGGAAGGTGCACAGGATTATCTTATTAAAGGTGAAGTTAGCACTAACTTTTTAATAAAAACTATTTTATATGCAATTGAGAGGAATAAAACACAGAGAAGATTAACAGAACTCATAGTCGAACTTAAACATTCTAATGAAGAACTGCAGCAATTTGCATATATAACAAGCCACGATATACAGGAACCATTAAGAACTATAGCTAGTTTTACACAACTTTTAGAAAGGCGCTATAAAGGCCAACTAGATGATAATGCTGATCAATATATTGACTTTATAGTTAATGCTGCGGTTAGAATGAAGGAAATGATTGAGGATCTGCTTCAATATTCGCGTATTGGAACAAATGATGTAAATTTAGGATTAACTGATCTTGAAGAAGTTTTACAAAATGTACTATCTTACCTTCAAACAACCATTGAAGATAATAAAGCAGTTATTACGCATGATCCTCTTCCAACATTATGTATAGATAAAAATCAATTTATTAGGTTATTCCAGAATTTAATTGGAAATGCTATAAAATTTAAAAAGCCAGATGAAGCCCCAATAATCCATATATCTGCAAAAATAGATGAAAAGAATAATGAATATGTATTCTCTATAGCTGATAATGGTATAGGTATAAAAGAAGAGTATAAAAAAAGAATATTTGAAGTTTTCAAACGTTTACATACTATTGATACTTATGATGGGACAGGAATAGGCTTATCTATTGTTAAAAGAATAGTAGAGCGACATGGCGGGCATTTATGGGTTGAATCAGAACTTGATGTAGGATCTACTTTTTATTTTACTATTCCTAGGGATAATGAGCAAATAATGAAAAATGACAATTTTCCTACGTTTTAAGCATGAATCTAATTAAAACATATCTTTTTTGGACTAAATAGAAAAATAATTTTAAGAATTTAATTAGATATCAAAGGTTTAGATATTTAGCTTTCTTTTTAGTAAAAAATAAATAAAATTAACTTAATAATATTTTTAGATATAATAATATTTAAATGGGGTGATTTATTGGCAGAAGTTTTAAAACCAGTTACTTTTAGTAGGGAAATAGGTGCAGCGAGCAATGATTTAATAGTTCCGCCTGAATTTATTAGGGATTTTTATTTTAGAAGTGATAAGCATCTTATGGTAATGGTTCGCGTTGTAGGTGGAGATGCAATAAAAGTGAGAGATTTCTTTGAAGATGCAGAAGGAGATAATTTTAATCTGGAAACTGTTGAAGGAGATAGGGGAGAAAAAGTAGATAGAAGATTTCTTTTAACTGATATGCATATGGACGAAGGAAAGGCTTTAGGTGTGGATATAGATCAGGAACAGGCTATGGTTAGATTGATTCTCGATTTTGAAAGGATATAATTCTTAATATTACTTTTACTTATGATTTTAAAGCTCAAAATCAATTAATTAATTTAAATTATTTTTAACAATCATAGTGCATCGATATTTATTAATAATATAAATAATAAAATTATTACTATTGATTGAAGTTAATCATATAATCTTTTCAAATTTTCAGTGTTTTAATTTTTAATTGCTTATAAATCAAAGGGAGAATATAAAATGGTATCTCATATTGAAGAAAATCTTTTTGATTTTCCAGATTTTAGGAATAAGATTGCTGTTTTTCGTGATCGTAACCATGCCGGTGAAGTTTTAGCAGAAATGCTAATGATGTATAAAAATACGGATGCAGTTGTTTTTGCAATTCCTGCAGGGGGAGTCCCGGTTGCTGCTGAACTTGCTGCAAGACTTCAAATTTCTCTTGAAATTGCAGTTGTAAGTAAGATTACTCTTCCATGGAACACAGAAGCGGGCTATGGCGCAATTGCATTTGACGGAACTATAATTTTAAATGAGGAAATGATGCAGCGTCTTGGGCTCGAAGAAAGTGATATTGAAAAAGGAATTGAAAATACAAAGATTAAAGTTAAAAGACGTATTGCAGAGTTTCAAAGCGGCCATGCATCACATAAAGTCTCAGGACGTACTGCAATAATTGTAGATGATGGAATAGCATCAGGATACACCATGCTGGTTGCAGTTGACGCGCTTAAGAAAGCTGGAGCAAGCCAGATAATCATTGCAGTTCCAACTGCTCATTTTGAAAATATTAAGCAGATACTTCCTAATGTGGATGCAGTTTATTGCGCTAATCTCCGAGGTGGATGGAGTTTTGCAGTTGCGGATGCTTATGAATTCTGGTCCGATGTAAGTGAGGAAGAAGTAATTGAGATTTTAAAAGGATTTTAATTAAATAATTTTAATAACACCTCTTAATACCTAAAATATTTATTAGTTTTAATGTAAAGTAAGGTTATCAGATTAAGAGGATAATTCATGTTAGGCGAAAAAGAATGTCTAAACTCTTCATTTTACCTACTTTTTTTGCTATAACATCATCACAATAAATAATATGCTATTCTTTTTTTAAGAAGGATACTAACTATGACGTTCTATTGATTAGTACTATCTATTGAAGAGGTGATAGTGTGAAGAGATCCCATAGAATAGAAAATGAAGAGAAATTTAAAGAGTTTTGTTTTGATCGTGAAATACGAACCAGTACCATAAATAATTATAAAAATGCCTTACAGAAATATTGCAATTTTATAGGTATGACATTAGATGAATTAATTAGAGAAGCAGAGGATGAGGAAGATTCGGGCATTAGATTAAAAAGACGTAAGATTAATACATATCTAAGAGAGTTTAAAGTAAGTCTTAATGAATCAAATCTGTCTGAAAGTACAATAGAACTAATAATGCTATTGGTAAAATCTTTTTATAGGGAAAACGAGATTGAATTACCAAAAAATACTAAAAAGGGAGTTGGAAAAGCACAAAGGAGGGAAACGATCGATGATCTTCCTAAAATGGAGGAAATAAGGAGATTTATGGAACATTTAAACAGCGTTTATAAAGCTATGACAGTCATGTGTCTTAGTTCTGGTATGGGAGCTAGTGAAGTTACCAGCCTAACATTTGAGCATCTATATAAAGCAACTTCAATTAAACCCTATCCTGAAACAATAACTCAATTAATAGAAGAGTTAAAAGCTAAAGGTAATTTGATTCCAACATGGGATATTAAAAGAATTAAAAGAAATTTTAAATATACAACCTTTAGCTCTCCTGAAAGTGTTAATAGGATTATAATCTATCTTGAGGAATTAAATAATAAATTTCCAGATTATAAACCTGAACCTAAAGATAAACTTTTTAGGGGATTAAAATCTAATAAACCGTTAATAGCTAATGATTTTTTAGCTATTTATGCATATAAAAATAGAGAATTCTCTTTTAGGAAAACCGAAGATGATCGTAATGTAATAAGAGTCCATTCGCTAAGGAAATATTTTGCTTCAACTTTAGAATTTAATAAAGTACCACATTTAACTACTAGGCGATTATTAGGGCATTCGGTTGATTCCGTTACATCTGCATACTTTAAAGTTGATGTTGAGAGTTTAAAAGAGGATTATTTAGAAGTTGTAAAACATTTGATGACAACTGAACAAGATGTAATTGTTATAAACAACTTTGAAGATATTAAACAAGACGTTGAAACTCTTAAGAATCAATTTGATTTTGTTATAAGTGCAGGTAAGATTCCAGAAGAATATAGAGAAGCAGTACTTGAAGCTGAACTTAGGGAACAATCCGAGTTCGATAAATGGTATGAAAGCCATAAAGAAGAACTGGACACTGAATGGCGTAACTCTATAGGAGAGTAATATGGCAGAATATATCAAGCAATGTAGAACATGTACTACAAAGTTTGTAGCTAAGAGGAAAGATACTAAATACTGCTCTGATTATTGTAGGAAAAGAGCATTTCATTTTAAGAATATAGGAATATATTTAGATGATCTTTTACTTGAAGAAAAACGAGAATATGCTACAATGAGAAAGGGAGAATGGATAAGATAATCCTACCCTATACTACCTTATTACTGATTTATCCATTTTTAATAGATTAGTTATCATGTTTCACAGTAAATTTAGATACTATTTTTGTTACTTTGTTCAATTTACTTACTTTTTTTAATAATCGTAATAATGAATCCCTATGTGGTACATATGCCATTGAAAAAAAAGTTTGACACTTCTGGAAACAATTTAGTCATAACAAACCACAGCTAAAGAAAGCTCTAATTTGTAAACAAAGGAAAAAAACTATTACTTACGCAATTTCAATACCGTAGTGATTACTAATATCTAAAAATAAGGCTTCTAAGCAAGTATTTAGAACTAAGGATAAATAGATCATTAAACACTAAAATAAGGATAGATATAACTAATAGAAGTAAATAAATGAATACAAGAGTACTAAAAATTAACCAATTTCAACGAAAATTCAATGAATTAGTCAAAAAATACATAATTGAACAAAATAGCAATAAAGACCCTATATAATGAACAAAGTTATAAATATAGTATTATAATTTGAACAATCTTTAAAATAGATAATTAGCAAAAACTGTTATTTTTAAAATTTAATATAACAGTAAGAGTAATGTTTATTTTGCCCAATAAGATCGTATAAGCTTCGACAATGAGCTTAAAAGGTAATATTTAGTATAATAGCTTAGAATATGTCATGATCTAGGGGTATGTTTGGGATTTTTTTGGTCGTGGTAGTAGGTATTTTGGGATATAGAAAAAATTATGTATCGTTATTCAAGAGAGTTAATTTATGAATAATTTTTTGTTAATGGGCTTAGCAGGTTTAATTTTAAGTTCTTTAATGTTAGTCATTGAATTATATGGAAAAAAGAAAAATCCAGAATATAAGCCTAATAAATTACAAATCGTATTCTATTTCTTATTCGGACTTGCTATTTTATTATATGGTTTATATAAGTTAGTACTAACCTAACAAAGAGAATTTAAACAATTTGAACTAACTAAGAATTATGACTAGTAAAATAGAGGAATATCTTAACTCCAAAGAATACAAAGCTTGGCAATATTCATTTTGGAAACTCTATTTCGAAAATGAGCCAATAGATATAGACCAAGAAGAAGAATTGATAAGGGAATTTGAAAATAATCTTTTATTTGCAAGTATCAAGCTTGGAAGTTATTATCCTAAGGATGAAGATTGATAATTATAATTTGTTCTTTTAATTTAATGGATTCATTTCTTATTATTGAATGCCGAAAAGATTAGTTTTTGTTTCATTTCTTATCAAAGTTTATCATTATTTAGATATGATAGGCTACCTATTTTTATAGATCGTACATAAATAGATATTATGGATATATATGTCTTATTATTTGGAATATTAACTTTAATAATGTCCTATTTCTTCTATATTAACAGAAATAACCTGAAAAAGTCTTCATTTATTTATAAAAAATTAGGTGATAAATCATCAAAGCAACTAATTACAATTATTTATGTAATGGAAGCAATATTCGGAATTATACTTATTTATTTCATTATAATCAGTTTATAATCATTAAATCTTATAATTTCATTTTTTAGATTATTTTACTTCGTAATATAGGCGGATAACGAAATTTATAACATTTTAATTATTTTCATTGATCAAAAGTTATAAAGCTCTTAAAATTACTTGAGGAGATACTTCTAAAAAATTAAAATCTATTCAAGGAGTGCATGATCTTAGATTTTTAAGTTTTATGATATAATAATCCTATACTAGTTTATCTACCATATTTATTTAGTTAATAAATATATATAAATGCTTAGCATACTAAAAAAAGCGAATTAAGAGAATTATAAGACTATTAAGATATTTTAAATGATTTGAAATTAATTTAGGGACTTATTTATATTTATTTTATCTTTCTGTTACCCTCTTAACTTTAAACAAAAGAAATTATAATATATGGGATTCCTTAAACGCAGGAGACCATATATGTGCTTCTAATTGAGTAAATTTGTACTCTAAATCTAATCCATTATCTTCATTAAGAAATTTCAATTTGTCTTTATCTAAATTAACTTGAAAAACTTTCATTAACCCAAATGAACCTTGAATAGACATTACCATTATTGAAATTCTATCAAAATTCTTCCTTTCAATCATTATTTCTCCTAATTTTAATGATAATTCCATTAAATCTTTTTTATCAGGAAACATCTCTTCAATTGTAATATTGGCAAATAAGTCAGGAGTGTCGTTGATAATTAGATTTTTGATTATTCTTCCATTTAGTTCTCTTGTATTTTCTAACTCCGTAACAACATCATCTGTCTCGGAATAAGTACTATGGTTTTCTTCAATGAGTACTGGTTTAAACATATATCTTGATTTAAGAGGTAACAAGATTAGATTTCTTGAAAGAAACAGGTAATAGAGGTATCCTATACTCAAAGATAAAACAGTTATAAACGAAATAAATAATAAACTCACTAAAATAGAATTCAAGTCAATATTAGATAAATTGATTGTATTTAATAGCCATGTAGTATTAAAATTTAGGTTAAATGATTCTTTACTAGAAAATGATCCAAATAGAGATAAGATAAATAATAAAATAAAAATTATCATAAAACCTTTTAATCCATCAGCAATTTTTAAAATCATAGTAGCTTCAAGTATTTGATCTTTTTTAGTTTCTGATTTTAAAGACATATTACTCAAAACACCCTGAACTGCTAATAAAATTCCAACTAATGTAATTGCAATTTGAGAAGAGCTTTGATATAGGCTACTTAAAAAAGTATTAGTTATATTTGACAATATTCCTGAGGAAATAGCAATACAGACAAAAAATAAGCCAATAAAAACCCACTGATCTTTTATTAATTCCTCTGCATTCATGTCCTGTTTTGATAGCATGTCAAATGAAGGTCTGAAATAAATATAACTTATTCTGGACATTATAGTAAAAGTAAGCCATATTATACCTCCAATTAACCATAAAGGTTCTTGAGTAATGATAAATGCTAAAAATAATGAAATAAGAGTTGGAATAAATAAAAGAGTTCGGGCTCGATTATTATACCTTTCTACAGCTTTAGAGCTTTGGGTTAGTATCATAAGCATTGGAAACCCAATTAAAATTCCAACTAAGAAAAGTGAAGTTATTAGACCACTTTTAAAGAAATAAGGAATAAGTATGCTTATAATCCCAATAAAAACTAATCTTAGTATTGGTTTATTTTTAACATATAATCCTCTTAAAAACCAAAATGGAATCCATAATAACACTATTCCCCAACCAAGAATTTCAAGTAAATTTAGTAAATTATTCTTTAGATGTTCAGGTCCGAAAAGAATAAGTAAGAAAATTATCAAGAATGAAAATGGTAAAATGTATTTTTTTATTTTTGTTAGAATATTATTACCAAATGACTTAAAAGAATTAGAAAGTATTTGACGGCTTTCAATTGATTTTATGGTATTTTTAATCGTTTTAAAATTAAAATTATGATATTGAACATAATGAATTTCTGCTATTTTAAATATTTGTTCTTTTGTAAGATTAAAAGTATCTGGAGGGCAATAGTACTTACAAATATCCATAATTCTATCTATTTCTTCCATTAAGGCTTTAATGAGCTTTGAATGAGCATCTTCAAACTTAGGATCCACAACCATCTCTTTAATTTCATTAAATTTTGGAATTAGTTCCCCTAATATTTCTAATAATTTATCTGCATTTTCTGATGTGAAGAAGTTATTTGAATTATGCTCTGAAATTAATTTTGAGACTATCTTATAATTTTTTTCAAAGATATCTAATGTATTAAAGCAGGTATCAACATAATCATTTGTAGATATTAATGGACTACTAATATTTCTGTTCATTTCAAATCTATTATCAAATTCGTCTATTAATTTTTTAAGCTTTCTATTACATTCAATACTCATTTCTAAGCTCCTATTTTAATATTAAAATTATTAATAGTTTATTTAGATTTAATACTCTTGAATAAATTTACATTAGCTTTTTTAATATTATATATTACTTATTTTTATTTAATAATAAATTGTAAATATTATTCTTAAATTATATAATATAAAATCAAATTATACGGGTTGATATGATGAAATTTAAAATGGGAGAATATACACTTGAACCAAACGTGATTAATTCAGAGATTAAAAAGTCTAAGCACACAGGAAATGATTTAGAACTATTAGAAATCACTTTTAAAACTGATATTGATATTGAAATTCCGGAATTTATGTACTCTATTGAAGCAGATAAAAAATGGAAATCAAGAATGAAATCTTCTTCATTTACGCAGGGAAATCCTGTTAAGACATATATTTTAGAATTAGAAGAATTTGAAGAATTGAATATTGAAAATATAGTAATAAATGGGGTTAAATTTAAACCATATTTTTATAAAGAAAATATTGATTATGAAGATAAATTATCAATTAAAGCAAATATAAAAGTCGATGAAGAAAATTGGCTAATTTTAAAAGATTTTATATATAAACCTTCTGAACCTTCTGAAATAACTGTTATAAGGGAAGGAATTTCTGATGAAGAATTAAAAATGTATTTCGGAAAGACAATATGGTCTAAAAATGAAAATGAATATAAATGCAGGATTAATCTTTTTATAGAGGATAATTCTAAGAAAGCTTCATTATATTTGCCAATTATTTCTAATATAAAATTAATTTTACTTGAGAAATCAAAAACAATAGATAACTTACTTTCATTGTTATTAGAAAAAGAACTCATTAATGAATCCGAAAAGGAAAATATCCTAAAAGAAGAAGAAATAGATTTTTCTATATTTGATGAAACAAAAGATTTAGATAAATTTCTTGAAATATTCCTTTGATTATTTCTTTTATTTATTGCGATTTACTTAAATCTAAGAATTTATTTTATTAGTTATTTAGAATTAGGAGGTTTATTATTGTGGAAAGATGAATTAATTGAAATTTTATTTTCAAATGATCCTTCTAAAATAAACGCTAAAAAAGCAATTAATTTAAAATATGAGAATACACCTTCATCTTTGTATAGGTATAGGTCATTTAATAGACATTCATTAGATTTATTAAAAACAGATAAAATAAAACTTTCAAGACCAACTGATTTCAATGACCCTTTTGATTGTGGACTTAAAATGGCCGCAAAAGACTTACCCGAAGATTATATTAAAGAATTTGTGGTACCATATACTTTTAATGATTTAAAACAAAATTATGGTATTTCTAATAAAAACTATGGTAAATTAATTAGATCTAAAAATATTGTTCATGATTTAGCTAAATTTATCGTAAAAACAAAAATGCCAAATATTTCTTTAAAAGAACGTAATAAAATTATAGAAGAAGAAAAAAAGAGTTTTATAGAAGGTTTTTTGGATCCTAAATTTAAAGAAAAGATTCATGTTGCGTGTTTTAGTGAAACATATGAATCAAATTTAATGTGGAGCCATTATGCAAATGATCATAAAGGTTTTTGTGTTGAATATAATTTTAAGGAATTAGGAATTGAAGATCCTGTTACTCGTTTCATATTTCCTGTTTTATATCAAAAAAATATTTTTGATTTGAAAAATTATCTACCTGATTCAAATAAAGAATTCGATAATGTTTTAAGAAGTTATATGGATAACATTAAAGAAGAAGACATTTTAAATGGAATTAAACTTCCTAGATCAGTAGATAAAAGGTTTAATAATATGCTTGTATTCTATAATGCTCTTATTAAATCTGAGGATTGGAAATATGAAAAGGAATGGAGATACGTTTTTACCGTTGATACAACAGAAAAAAAATATTTGTTTATACCTAAACCTAAAGCCATTTATTTAGGTGCTAAAATTTCTAAAAAAAACTTTGAAGAAATCTTAAAAATAGTTAAAGATAGGAATATCAATGTTTATAAGATGGAAACTAAAAATTCAGAATATTCTTTTGAAACAAAGATAATTTATGAAACTAAAAATTAAAAAGGTTAATTTAAGGTTTAAATTAAACCAAAAAACCATTTAAGTCAAATTCAAAGCAATTCAAAAGATTATACTTACTTATATTCATAAACAAATCATGTCTACGAGTATCGGGAGCTTTCAATAATTCAAAATCATAATTATCTTTACCATATAATTTCCACGTTTGATATATATCTAATATTGAATCAACAATACTTTCTCCAAGATTTAAAGGAGATTCATCATTTAATTCTCTAATAAGGTTTAAATATTCAATTACTTGTAACTTTAATGGTGCAACGGGTAAAAGATATGCATTAATCAATGAATTCCTAGATATATCTCCTCGAGGTCTATTATAGGTATTTCTAATAAGAAATAGATAATCGGGATTCTTAGGGGATAATATTCCCTTTATTCTAATATCTTCTCCCAATTCTAGCTTTTCTAATAGAATATCTCTACTATAATACTCTTTAGGTAAGAACTCCATTAGTTTAATAAAAATATAAGCATCGTTTTCAATATCATGATTTCTAAAATTATTAGATCTACTATCAAATGAAATATAATCTCTATTTAATGGATTAACATGCCCAATATCGAGATAATCATTAGCGGGAATTTCCTTAGTAAATACTATATTATCTACTCCATATTCAATACTTTTCATCAAATCATCACTAATTAACGATTCTGGATTCAAAGAAATAGGTTTATAACCATAATTCCTTAAAATTGATTCAGATATCCTGCGAAAAGATTCCTCTTTTCTAAAGGACAAAAAATTAATCTTTGACATATCTATATTCTCTTTGCTCATATTATCGCTCCTGTAAGTTATTAGGCGAATCAATATTCAAGATGCCTCATTAGATAGTACTAATCAATAAAACGTCACAGTTAGTTTAAAATTCATGGAAATAATATTGCAATAATGCTTACTGAATTATAAATAAATCAAATACAGCTTATACTAATTTTAAAAATCTAAATAAAATAATAAAAAGCTTTAAAATCAAGACAATAATTTTCCTTAGTAATAAATAGGAAAGATTTTGGAATAAACTAGAATAATTAAAATTATGAAAAATATAATAAGTAAAAAGAATAATAGACCCATAGAATAAGTGATATAAACATATGGTGACTAAATGACAGAAGAAGTCACTGCAGACAATGCAGAAGAAAAAGAAGATATTGAAGAAGCTAATATATCTGAATCAGAACTAAATTCAAATTCTATAATTGATTTTATAATTGTTTTGTTAATTATATTAGATATTTTTTTACTCTTAATTGCAGATTTTGCAAATTTGAGTTTAGATATTGTTGAAAAAATATCTTATTTTGATTTAATTGTATGTTTTGTTTTATTTTGTGAATTATTGGTTCGATTCAAAAGGGCTGAAGATAAAAAGCTGTTTTTTAAAGATAAATTTGTTTGGCTTGATATTATAGCTATGATTCCTCTTAATTTCTTTGCATTTAGAATGTTCCGTTTTGTAAGATTAGCTAAAGTGTTTAAAGTTTTAAGTGTGTTAAAACTAGTTGGACTTTCTAGAAAAAGTTTTGATAGTTTTAATAAGTTCATTAAGGAAAGTCATCTTGATTGGAGTCTTGGAATACTAATTTTTGCTATCTGTGTAGGAACAATACTATATTATTTTGTTGAATTTGGAACAAAAGGAAATATTTCAGGTATTTTTGATTCTTTATCATATGTTACATTAAATATTATAACTGCAGGATCTGATACGGTTTCTCCTCATACATTATATGGAAGAATAATTGGAATAGGCTTAATGTTAACTGGAGCTATATTCTTTGGTATGTTCACTGCATCTTTAGCTTCATGGCTTGTAACAAAATCTGAAAAAAAAGAAAAAGATGAAAAAACCTCTGAAATAAAAGAATTAAAAGAATTAATTACTAATATGCAATCTGAAATAAAGGAATTAAAAGATTTAATTAAAAAAAGTAAGTAAAGAGATTTTAAGATTTATCGTAGAAATCTATGGTAGCCTTTAGCCTATCTGAGTAATTGTAGATGTCTTTGACGTTTTCAATAGAAATTTTTTCTTCATTTTTATTTTCATCAAACAATCCTAAGTATTTTTGTTTACTATTGAAACGCAGTCTACAAATAGGTTTTCTGGTGTTATCAAGATTTATGGCACAATAACTTAATGTATCTTTCATTGCTACTCGATCAGCGTCTAATACTTCATGAAGAATTGCTTTTACAATGTAATATCCTTCCCATTCATCTTCAGTAGTTACTATTTTGTTTTTATCTTCGACGAGTATTTCAGGAGCTTCTTCTTCTTTTTTTTCTTCATTTGAAGCTTCAAGAGCTGAAGTTAATCTTGCACTGACTTGATCTTTGATAAATTGATTCATAGCAGTTTTTGTAATGCCTGTGAATTTTAGTCGTACTCTCTCAGTTATTGGACCTGAATAAACTTTTTTGGCAAAAAACTTGACGAAATCTTCAGATGGATCTGCCATTTCACTTGCAATGATCTTCTTCATTTCGCCTGTATATTTTAATTCACTTGCAGTTGTTAGTATCTCATCAAGGTCGAATGCAGATTTTGTGAACTTTTTAAGCTCTTTTACATGCACATCTCTCACTTCTGACATATCTATTTCAAGGAATGGTTTAACATCCATTTTATTTGGTTCTTCGATATCAGTGAAGAATTTGTAAATAATTCCATTAGTTAAAACTCCAAAACGTGCAGGTGTTACAGAAAAATATCTATATAGTTGAGATGCATGTTCTTTATCTAAGTCATTGATACAAGGTTTACATTCAATTAGTATAGTTGGACTTCCTTCCCTCATTATTGCATAATCAACTTTTTCTCCTTTTTTAGTGCCTACATCTGCCGTAAATTCTGGAACAACCTCTGTTGGATCAAATACATTGTATCCAAGTGCATTTAAAAATGGCATTACAAATGCGTTTTTTGTCGCTTCTTCTGTTTCTATGTGGTCTATTTGTTTTGGTATGGATTCAGAAATGTTTTTTAGCTTATCTATTAGATCCATTTATCTCCCTTCTTTATACATTACTAAATGTGATTATATTTATATTACACTTATTTAAAGATGTATCTTAATTTATTAACCACATATTGTTTTCATACTCAAAAAATAGCGTTTTATTTTGATAAATCTCTAAAAATTATTTTCATTACTTATTTATTTTTCATTTTTGGAAAAATTTATATGCTTTATTTTATACAATAATGATTGTTTTTATACAAAAGCGTACTAAACAAAAAGGATGTAATTATCCAGCTTTGTATCTGATGACTATATATATCCAAATAGAGTTAGAAGTAAAGAATTAGATATAAATAAAGTCTAATGGATTTTTATGTGGGATAAACTGATGTGAAAATATAAATTTTAAAAAGATTTATATGGGTTAATTTTATAAAACTAAAAATGAAATGCATCAAAAACGTAGATAATGGTTTATCCGATTAGTATACTTATTTAATATGAATTTTATGAAGTTTATTAGGAGAAAAACAGGTATAAATGAGGTGTTTTAGTATTCTAGGCGAAAAAGAATTAATACAATTATTTCCAGATTTTAAAGAACTTATACAACCTTCAGGAATTGATTTAAGAGTACAGGATGTTTTTATTCAAAAAAGTGAGGGTTCATTAATAGATAATGAAAAAAATCTCCCCGAACTTGAAAAACTTGAAGGTCTAATATATACACTAAAGGCTAAAACGGCCTATTCAGTTACTGTAGAGCCAAAAGTCAAGATTCCAAAGGGATACTCAATGCTTTATCTTCCACGGTCTACACTTAATAGATCGTTTATTTCTGTTCATACTGCAGTGGGGGACCCGGGATTTTATGGAACGCTTCAGTTTATGCTCTATAACTACGGAGAATTCGATTATAAAATAAAAAAAGGAGAAAGAATAGCTCAAGCTGTTGTATTCAAAGTTTCTGGATCTGGAGAATATAATGGCTCATATCAGGAAGAGGAATAAGTTTCTCAAATTAAAATGATTTAGTTAAATGGCCCTATCAAGCCCATCAACAGCTTCTGGGTTTGCAAGGGTGCTTATATCTCCTACATCTTCTCCTTTTACTTTTGCTTTTATAACCCTCCGCATTATTTTTCCACTTCTTGTTTTTGGAAGATCATCTACAAAATAAACAAATTTAGGTGTTGCTACAGGACCTATTTCAATTCTAACATGGTATTTAAGATTATTTTTTAATTCATCGTCTGCTTTAAAACTTGATTTTAAAATTACAAATGAAGTAATTTCTTCTCCTTTTATTTCATCTGGCTTTCCAACTACTGCTGCTTCTGCTACACTTTCGTGGCTTACAAGTGCTGATTCAACTTCAGCAGTACTTATTCTGTGTCCTGCAACATTTAAAACATCATCTTCACGGCCTTGGATCCAGAAATAACCATCTCTATCCTTCCTTGCAACATCTCCACTTAGATAAATTCCTTTAAATTCGCTCCAGTACGCATCTACATAACGCTCTGGATCTTTGTATAAAGTTCGAAACATTGCTGGCCAAGGTGTTTTAATAACGAGATGTCCTCCTTTATTTGTCAATGAATTTCCTTCTTCATCGAATATATCGGCTTCAACTGTTGGAAATGGCTTCACGGCTGAACCTGGTTTAAGATTAGATACTGGTAAAGGAGTTATAAGATGCATTCCAGTTTCTGTCTGCCACCAAGTATCCATAATTGGACATTTTTCTCCTCCGATATATTTATAATACCATATCCACGCTTCAGGATTAATTGGTTCACCTACAGAACCTAAAAGACGTAATGAACTTAAATTATATTTATCTGACCATTCTTCACCATATTTCATGAACATTCGAATAGTAGTAGGTGCAGTATAGAAAACGGTTACTCCATATTTCTCTACCATACGCCATAATCTACCGGGATCTGGATAATCTGGAGTACCTTCAAACATTACTGATGTTGCACCACAAAGCAACGGTGCATAAACAATATAGCTGTGGCCGGTTACCCAGCCGATATCCGCAGCGCACCACCATATATCGTCATCTTTTAAGTCAAAAACAAATTTTTGAGTAGCATATACTCCTACCGCATACCCTCCGTGGACATGAAGTACTCCCTTTGGCTTTCCGGTTGTTCCAGATGTATAGAGTATGAATAGAGGATCTTCGGAGTCCATAATTTCAGTTTCACAATATTCATCTTGTTCTTGTGTAATTTCATCCCACCAGAGGTCTCTACCATGATCCATTTCAATATCAAGGTCCGCATGCCTTACAACAATAAGATTTTGTATGCTGGGAGTGTTTATTAGAATATCGTCAACATTTTCTTTAAGAGGTATAAGTTTACCTCTTCTTGTAAATCCATCAGCAGTTATGGCTATTTTAGCTTCAGCATCATTTATTCTATCCTGGAATGCCTTAGCCCAGAACCCTGAAAAGACAACAGAGTGAACTGCACCTATTTTAGCACATGCAAGCATTGCAATTGGAAGTTCAACTATCATGGGTAAATAAATACTTATTCTATCTCCTTTTTTAACACCTAATTCCTTGAGTGCATTTGCAAGCTTATTGACTTGCTTCCAGAGCTCTAAATAAGTTAATTGTTTTGTTTCTCCATTTTCTCCTTCCCAAATATATGCTATTTTGTCTCCTTTTGTCTCTAAGTGTCTATCTAATGCATTGTGAACTATGTTAAATTTTCCTTCCAAAAACCATTCTGCATGAGGTGTATCCCATTTTAAAACTTCTTTATATTCTTTAAACCAGTCAAGCTCATTTGCAATCTCATTCCAGAACCATTCACGGTTTTCATTTGATTTTTGAAGTAATTCATCATAATCTTGAATTTCATGTTTTTTCATCCATAATGCTATATTACTTTCCTTTAAAAGCTCATTTGAAGGTTCGAAAATCCTTTCTTCTTTAAGCAGCGCCTCTAAATCCTTTGACATTGTATATCCTCAATTTTTAAAATATAATCTAATAAATATCATTTTTTATCAAATACAATTAATCATATTATTTTTTATCTTTAAAAAGTTAATATTTTTTTGTTTTAAAATAATATCTTGATAATTATGAATAATTTAAAAATTAAAAAATTAGATAATATGAACTAATGTTCACTATTCGTTAAAATTGTTTAAAAGACAGGTTATTTAACTTTCAAAATCATTAAAGTCATATCATCAAACTGTGGTTTATCTTTGCTAAAAAATGAAATTTCTTGTTTTATTTTATTAACCATAGTTTCTGAGGGTAGATTATAATTTTCTTTAATCAGATTTTTAAGCCTTTCAATTCCAAAAAGCTCCCCTGTTTCATTTAAAGCGTTAATAATGCCGTCTGTATAGAAAACAAGAATGTCACCACAATTTAAATCTATTTCATTGTCTTTAAATTCTTTATTTAATATTGTGCCTAAATCAAAATTCTCATTTACAAGCTCTATAATTTTTCCAGTACTTTTTTCTAAAACTAACGGAGAATCATGTCCTGCATTTATATAGCTAAGAGTTTTATTTTTGGTGTCTAATAGGGAATAAAATAGCGATAAATTAATTCCGGAGTCTGCTTCAACCATTACTAACTTATTTAGGTACTCCATAACCTCGGAAACGTCATTAGTTTCTCTTGCTTTTGCTTGAACTATTGTTTTGGATAATGCCATTAAAAGAGCTGCTGGAACACCTTTTTCAGAAACATTTGCAATTACAATACCTATTTTATCTTCTGTAAGTGGAATGAAATCATAGAAATCTCCTCCAACTTCTTTTGCAGGGATATTAAGTGCAGCAATGTCAAAATCATTTAATAAAGGAATTGTATCTGGTAAAAATGTTTGATGAATTTTCTGTGCAACTTTTAGCTCATTCTTTTTTCTTTCAAGCTCATCAAAGTACATATTTCTTTCTTCAGCAGTTTTACGCTCTCTTAAAAGGTTTGATATTATGAATGAGAAAACAAGAATTCCTAGAGCATTTGCTAAAATCATAGGAATACTTATTTCTTCAACTATATGTAATGCTACGGCATATGGTTTTACAAGAAGAAGCGCTAATAACATATGAAAAATTTCTATCAAAACTGCAAAGACTACGGCACCAAAAATACCGATAAATTTACGTCCATTTGCTAAATAGATCAATCCTGCAAATAATCCTGCAAGGATAGTAGCAAGTGAACATGCTATTGTGGTTGGACCCCCTATAAAGAAGTATCTATAAAGTCCACCAATAAGTCCAGCCCCTAATCCTACTAGTGGTCCACCAACTAAACCTGCAATCATAGGGCCAAGATCCCTGACATTTGCAATAGCACCCAGAATATCTACCCCTGAATATGAACCAAAAATAGAAATTCCTCCAAAAATCAATATGATAATTGCTTGATTTTTAAAAGTAAATTTTCCCTCAAGTATCTCCTGAAAATAACTAATACGTGAAACAATATAAGCAATAACGATAATTACACACGTTTTTTCTATAAGTACTAGTAAAGAATGTAATGTGAGACCTAAGGACTCTTCTCCTCCTTCTAAAATTAGTAGTACACTTATACTTCCTATTATGGCAATTAATGCATGAAGATTTAGTATATTATGCTCTTCATTGACTCTCAAATAAGTTTTTGCTTTCAAGAAAGTAGTAGCTATTTGTTTTTTGTGTACGCTTATCAAATTTAACACCCTATATAATAAAAATTGAATTTCTTATATTTTTAAATAATGTAGACGTTTACTAATGTAGTTTTATTCATTATCTTATGTTTACTATTATAGATTATTTCTTAAAGTTATTCAAGAAGATAATATGTTATACCTTATTTATCATTCTAAAACTTATTTAAAATGATCTATTCGTATTATGAATGATTTATGACATAAAATAACCAAAATAATACTTATTAATCAATAGATTAATTTTTTCAGCACTATATGAATTTATAAAAATTAATAAAATCAAGTAAATCACAGTAATACATTAAATAGGGGAGTATTTATGAAAATAGATTAACTTTAATAAAATTGAAGACTATATATTTATTAATGACTTCTGAAACTAATACGCTGAGATGTGCAGATATTCTGGTTCAAGTTTTAGAACAATATGGTGTAAAATTTATTTTTGGACATCCTGGCGAGCAGATTTTACCCTTGTATGATGCCCTTAGAGATTCAAGCATTAAACATATTCTTATGCGTCATGAACAGGGAGCAGTCCATGCAGCAGATGGATATGCAAGAGTTTCATCTAATTTTGGAGTTTGTGCTGCAACAGCAGGCCCTGGAGCTTTAAACTTAACAATGGGAGTTGCAACTGCATTTAAAGATTCAGTACCTATGCTTGTTATTACTGGGGATGTTAATCGAGATGTTAAGGGTAAAAATGTTTTTCAAGATATTGAATTAAATGAGGTTTTCAAGCCAATTACATTAGATTCATTTTATGTAAAAAATGCAGAAGAAGGAATTTTAAAATTAAAAGAAATTGTCGAATGTATTAGCCATGGTAAGACCGGGCCAGTTCACTTTAATTTTCCTAAAGATGTTCTTGAGGAGCAGATTAGTGGAGATATCATAAACAAAAAAGTTTCTTTAACTATACAAACTTCATTAAATGGGATTGATGATGCAATAAAATTAATTGAAAATGCAGAAAGACCATTAATTCTTGCAGGAACTGGAATTATATGGGCCCATGCTGTGGAGAAACTTCAAAGTTTTGCTATTGATAATTCAATTCCAGTTACAACAACTTATTCTGCACGGGGTGTTTTACCAGAAAATCACTCATTAGGTCTTGGAATGATTGGTCTTAGAGGTACAACAGCTGCTAACTTTGCAGGTAAAAACTGCGATCTTCTAATTGCATTAGGATGCAGATTTTCTGAAAGAACAAGTTTAGGCATTGGAAATCCTAAAATAATTCATATAAACTCTGATGCAGATGCTCTTGAAGGAGATGTGAAAATTCAGGGAGATGCAGCAGAATTTTTAGATAAAATGGAAAGTATAAAGGTTAAGAGTACCCAAAAATGGCTTCAGGAATTAGATGGCCATAAAAGAACTTATGATGTTAAAACTAATTATTCTGATATCCCAATAAAGCCACAAAGAGCAGTAAAAGAAATATTAGATGCTACAAAGGATTTAACTACAATAAGTGATGCTGGAACTCATACTACTTGGGTTAATCTCCTTAAAAAAATCACCAGACCTTCATCATTAATTTTTTCTGGTGGATTTGGACCAATGGGCTATGCAATACCTGCAGCAATAGGTGCTTCACTTTCAAACCCTGAAAAAAAGGTAGTTGTCGTTGTAGGGGATGGTGGATTCCAGATGACTGAGCAGGAACTTGCTGTTATTGCACAGGAAAATATGAAAATCCTTATTTGTATTATAAACAACTGCTGCTTAGGAATCATAAAACAGTGGCAGGATATGAATTACAGGGAAAGATATGAAGTTGAACTTCAAAATCCAGATTTTGTTAAACTTGCAGATGCTTATGGAATTAAAGCTGAGAGGGTCAATGCTCCTGGTGATGCTTATGTAGCAGTTAAAAGAGCATTAGACATTGATGGGCCATACTTAATTGATATAATGGTTGATAAAGAAGAGGGAATAATTTTACCAAAAGTAATTCCTTAAGCATTAATATTTATTAGGTTTAAAATAGAAAGTAATAATAGTGATTCTATGAAGGTACTTTTAATAAATCCTCCAGATACCGCTTCAAAATACAAATTTATAGGGTTAGTGGCTCCCCCGTTAGGTATTAGTTATATAGCAGCTGTTCTTGAAGAAAATGATATCGAAGTCAAAATAATAGATGGTCCTGCTTTAGAAATGAGTTGGGATGAACTGGAAAAAGAAATACATAACTATTCACCAGATATAATTGGAGTCACGGCACTAACTCCTACAATAAATCAGGCGCTTAAAACTGCAAAAATTGCAAAAGAAACATGTGAGGATTCATGGGTTGTTTTAGGTGGATATCATCCAACATTCACATATAAAGAGCTTTTAAAAAATGATTTTCTAGATATTATTATTTGTGGTGAAGGCGAATATACAATACTTGATATTGCAAATGCATTTGAAAATGGTACAGATCTAAGAGAAGTTAAGGGAATAGCTACGAGTGAATTTATAACTCCTCCACGGCCAATTATAGAAAATCTGGATGAATTACCATTTCCGGCAAGACATCTTCTTCCAATGGATGAATACAAGATCCTTAACATGAAACTTTCAACTGGGACACTTATATCTGGAAGAGGATGCCCACACCACTGTTCATTCTGTTCATCAGCTGCAATGCATGGCCATAAATTACGAACAAGGTCTGCTGAGAATATTGTAGATGAAATGGAACATTTAATAAATGATCACGACGCAGAAATGATGGCATTTATGGATGATACTTTTACAATGAACAGAAAAAGAGTTGAAGAAGTCTGTACTGAAATTAAAGAAAGAGATCTTGATTTTTACTGGGGATGCACTGCAAGAGCGGATACTTTATCAAGGAAACTTTTACAAAAAATGAAGGATTCTGGCTGTATAACTCTCTTTTTAGGCATTGAATCTGCAGATCAGCAGAATTTGGATGGTTTTAAAAAGAATGTTACTTTAGAAAGAATAAAAAAGACATTTGAACTTACAAGGGAGCTTGATGTAAGGACTGTTGCTTCAGCTGTTCTTGGAATGCCTGGAGATACCAGACAGAGCATCGAAAAGACAATAAAATTTGTTAAAAATCTGAATCCATCATACGCAGTGTTTTCACTGGCAACACCATATCCTGGCACTGAATTTTATATTGATGCATCAAAAAAGAACCTCATTAAAGTTAATGACTGGTCAAAATACACCCTTTTAAGCCCAGTACTTGAAACAGTAGATTGTTCTTTAGAGGAACTTAAAGCGCTTCAAAAAAAGGCATTCAGAGATTTCTACCTGCGTCCAAGTTATATAATCAGGCAGGCATGGATGGATGGTTTTGTTCTTATTAAAACTGTTGGCTCAATGATTAATGGAGTTAGCAGGTAAATGTTTATTTAAGAGGTATGGTAAAATAGAAAGTAGATCCCTTATCTACTTCGGATTCAACCCATATTCTACCATTATGTCTCTCAACTATTCTTTTAACAATAGATAAACCTATTCACGTACCATTATACGCTTCTTTAGTATGTAATCTCTGAAATATGGTAAAAATACGTTTAGTGAATGGATAATCTATACCTATGCCATTTTCAGCAACAGAAAAACAATATTCGGCTCTATAATTATATTTAAAAGCAGATATATGGATTTTAGGAGTTTAATCAGGTTTTTTAAACTTAATTGCATTACTAATAAGGTTCTGGAAGACCTTAGTTAACTGTCCAGATTCCACGATTATAGTAGGCAATGGATCATGGGTTATTTTAGCATTATTTTCATTGACTGCAGCTTTAAGATTAAAAATAGCATTTTCTAATATTAATTCGATATTAGCATGTTTAAATTCATCTTCTTGACATTACTCGGGAATATTCAAGTAAATCATTAATCACTTGTTTCATTCTTTTTGCTGCTTCTACAATGTAATCCATGAACTCATCAGCATCTTCATCAAGCTGGCCTTTATAACGTCTTTCTAAAAGCTGAGTAAAACTGGCAATAGTCCTCAATGGTTCTTGTAAATCATGGCTTGCAACATAAGCAAACTGCTGTAGTTCCTCATTAGAACGCTTTAATTCATCAACAAGCTTATTAAGTTCTTTAGTTCTTTTTCAACTTTAACTTCTAAATTATCTCTTGCTTCCATTAGCTCTCTTTCTAATTGGTATCTATGTAAAGCATTTTTTAAAGTATATTTTAATTCATAAAATTTAAATGGCTTTACAATATATCCATATTGTCTTGTTTGTTTAGCTTTTCAAAGGTCTTATCATCAGAATAAGCAGTAAAATAAATTATAGGAACATTACAATATTTATGAATTATTTCAGCAGTTTCAATTCCGTCTATCTTTCCTTTTAAGATAATATCCATAATTATTAAATCTGGATTGAGTAATTTTGCTTTTTGAATAGCTTCTTTTCCTTGTCTACAATTGAAATTACTTTAAACCCTAATTGATTTAATGATTTACTAATTTGCATTGCAGTAATTGCTTCATCTTCTACCACTAAAATTCTATTTGACATATTATCAGTAAAAATTTTGATATTTAAAATATTTTTAAAAATATTTTCAATAGGTTACAGTAATTAAATTAAATAATATGTAGCTTACTTATATTCACACAATATATTATGATTATAATGATTATATGAAATTATGTGAATTCATTCACAAAAATAGATATTAAAAACATTTTAAAAATTAATTGTTAAGTAATTTCTTAAAAATAAAAAAGAAAATTAGAAGTTTGAAGAAGTAAGATAAGTATTTGCTACTGCCCCAACTCCTTTTCCTAATTCTACCTCAAATCCAAGACCTTTTAAGGTCATTTCAAGTGCAGATATGGTTGTAACGATGTCTTTATAGCTTACGTTACCCATGTGACCTATTCTGAAAACATTGCCCTTAAGATGGTCCTGACCACCTGCAAGCACAATTTTATATTTATCTCTCATTGTGCCGCGCATGTCTTTATCGGTAACTCCTTCTGGCATTTTTATGGCAGTTACAGTTGCAGATGAAACGTCTTCATCAGCAAATATTTCAAGACCAATAGCTTTTACACCATTTCTTGTTGCTTCTGCAGCTAGGTGGTGCCTCTTAATTCTGCTTTCAAGTCCTTCTTCCATTATTACATTTAAAGCTTCACGCATTGCATACATTAAAGATACTGATGGGGTGTAAGGAGTTTCTGCGGGATCATTACCTGCGTATTTTCTATATTTTCTTATATCGAGATAGTAAGAGCTGGAATCTACATTGTCAATTATCTCCCATGCTTTATCACTAACTGTAATTGCAGCCATTCCTGGTGGTGCTGCAAGACATTTCTGTGAACCTGTTACACAAATGTCAATATTATAATCATCTACAGCTACGTCATCCCCTCCAAGAGAAGATACTGTGTCTACCACATATATAGCATCGTAATCTTTTACAATGTCTCCTACTTCCTCTATTGGGTTTGTAACACCAGTTGAAGTTTCGTTATGAACTATGGTAACTGCTTTAATATCATCATTTTCTTCTAGAATCTGTTTAACATCTTCTGGGTTTACTCCTGTTCCCCATTCAACGTTATGAACAATAGGTGTTCCTTTGTTGGCTTCAGCTATTTGGGCGAACCTTTGACCAAACTTTCCACCTACGATATTTAGTATTTTGTCACCTTTATTTAGTATATTTCCAACAGCTGCTTCCATTGCTGCTGTTCCAGAACCGGTAATTGTGTATGATTCATTTTTTGTCTGGAATATCTCAGACATCATTTCGTTGGTTTCAACTAGAATTTCAGCAAATTCAGCACTTCTGTGGTTCATTATGGCTTCTGACATAACTTTTAATACTCTGGGAGCTACTTTAGTAGGTCCTGGTATCATTAACAAGGTTTCCTCCATTTTAATCCTCCAAATCTTTAACTTGGGGTTCAGAAAAACATTAATTTTTCATAACTCCAAAATTCATTAGCTTAATTAGTATAATTTACTCATGTTTGAATGTGTATAAATCCTTATTTAAGGGTAACTGTTGAGTTTAAGTTTTCAATTAATTTTAAAAACCTTAAAATTATTATCTATACATTTATTGGACATGAATACAACTTTATTTATACTTGATTTAACATATTCTCCTTTATATGAATTTAGATATATGGCTTTCATGGTATAAAAGAATATTAAATGAATTTGGCTTTAACCGTGAAGATGATGAAAAATCAGCAGAAATATTGAACAGCTTACTTGAAAAACAGGGGTGTATAAAACCAAATCATATTCAAATGAATCAAAAAGTAATTGTTTTTGGGGCAGGACCATCTCTTAAAAGGAATATTAAAGAAATAAAAGAATTAAAATTAAAAAATTTCACGTTGATTGCTGCTGATGGTGCTACAACTGCTCTTTTAGAAGAAGATATCATTCCCGATATTATTGTTACAGATTTAGACGGTCTTATGGATGATATAATTAAATCAAACGATGAAGGAGCAATTCTTGTTATCCATGCACATGGAAATAATGCTGAGAACATAGAAAAATATGTTCCTTCGCTTCAAAATATCATTGGAACCACTCAAAGTATACCTCTTTCAAATGTCTATAACTTCGGCGGATTTACTGATGGGGATCGCTGTTTGTTTTTTGCTGCAGCTTCTGGGGCTAAATTAATCATTTTAGCCGGTATGGACTTTGGAGATATAGTTACAAGTTACTCAAGGCCAGAAATTAGTGGTTTATTCGAAAAAGCAGATAAAATAAAGCGCCTTAAACTTAAATATGCAAAAGAACTTACTGAATGGATTGCAGAAAATGAAAATATTAAAATATTGAATATTTCTGGTGGAGAAAAATTAAAGAATGTTGAAGAAGTTGAACCAATTTTATTAGAATATATATAATTATTTTAATTCTTTGATTTTGTGATCTATGGTTTTATTTAGTTCATCTATTATCATTTCTATGTTTTTTGTTTCATTTTTAAATTCTTCTTCGCTTTTTTTATTTGCAAGTTTCATTACAAGATTTGCAGCTTTAAACTGGGTTTCTCCAAATTTATTCATAATTTTTCCCATTTCCTGATATCGTTCACCCTGTTTTTGTCCTTCTTTTCCCCATTTTTTATCCCAATGTGTTTTCCAGTATTTTTCCCAATTTCCTTGTTCGTGCTTCCATTCTTTCATTCTTATGCTCTCCTAATAATTAACAAACAATTTTATTGAATAGACATTTATTATAATTAATAATATTTAGTTAATTATTATTAAAATATTTTAAGAAATTAATTAAATAATGCAAAATAAATGAATAATGAAAATGAATTAAATCTTATATTTTAAGGGAAAATAAGTCAATGCAAGTAGTTGAATCAATTATTTTCTTTATAATTGCAGGATTATGTGAAATTGGAGGGGATACCTTATATGGCTTTGGCTTCGTGAAGGTACTAAACATTTGGTTCGGAGTTTTTGAAGCTATAATCTTATTTCTCTATGGAATCATTCCTACACTTCAGCCAGCTAACTTTGGTAGAGTTTATGCTGCATACGGTGGAATTTTTATAGTAATGTCACTATTATGGGGTTGGCAGGTGGATAAGATAACTCCTGATAAATTTGACATAGTTGGAGGATTAATTTCTCTTATAGGTGTTTCTATAATTATGTACTGGCCAAGAAGTTAAAAAGAATTAAATGTATTTATATTAATAATCTCTCCTTTGTTTAAGTAGGTCCCATAAACGGTTAAATTTCATTTCCTGATCGCTCATACGATCACTTAACTCTCTACTTTTTACTCTAATGTCTTCCATATCTCTGTAAATTTTATAGATTAAATCATCGACTTCAGAATCATTTCCATAAGAACTTCTGGGCCTGTCTTCGTGCTTTTCCATACCTTCTCTTTTTTGCATCTGATCTATAGCTTCATCCATAATTCTTTTAGGGTCAAACTTCATTTCAGCACCTCACTTATTTTTAAATGTAATCAACTTTTTTAATAGTATTACTATATGGGATGTTTGTAATATATTTTAAAATATAAAATTAAGTAAAAGTATCTTTTTTACTTAATCTCTTTACAATCTTCTAATGGACAAACATGAACACTGGCACTTCTAATTATATTTATTTCATTGACTATACAATCTTGAACCATGTGGGCTAATCTATGGGCTTCTTTTAAAGTTAAGCTTCCATTCGCTTCAACATGTAACTCTGCTGAAGCATAAGAACCGATATAATTTACTTTTAAATCATGTACACCGTAAATTCCACTAACTGATAATGCTGCTGATTCAATATTATTTAATATTTCATTTGAACCCACTTTCCCAATTAGATTGCCTATATTTTCACGTGCAACATGTAAGGCTGTTTTTAGAACCAATATACTTATAAATATGGCTATTAATGGATCTAAAATTGGAAATCCTAATTGTGCTCCAATAACTCCCATGAAAATGGCTACACAGGAATATATATCCACTTTCTGATGATGGGCATCTGCAATTAAAGCAGGACTATTAATCTTTTTACCTATTTTCATGATATATTGTGTCATTAATAGGTTAATCATGATGCCTGCAAGTGCCATAACTGCTGCAATTGGATCAGGGGCTGCTAATACTCCACCTACAGTTATTTTAACATATACTTCGGAGAGTATTTCATATGCAACAACTAAAAGAAATCCGACAATTATTAAGCCTGCTATTGGCTCAGCCCGACCATATCCGTAGGGGTGTTTATCATCAGATGGTTTCATTCCAAGTTTAAACCCAATAAAAGCTATGGGAGAAGTTAGAATATCTGAAAGAGTATGTGCAGCTTCAGCAATTAAAGCGCTACTTCCTGACAGTACTCCTATAATAAAATTAAAAGTTGTAAGTATTATGTTCCCAAATATTCCGATATAAGCAGCTCTTTTGCCTAATTGTTCTCTATGTATTTTATTTTCCATTTACAATTCTCCAATTATTTCTATGTATGAATTAATATTCATATGAGCATATATAAGCATTTGTTCAAGGAAATTTGAAAATGATTACAGTAAAATTTATAATTAATCAGATGAACAAATATTCATATGAAAGAGGATGTTTGCGAAATTGATAGTCATAATGAAGAAGCGGTAGCTGAAATTAAAAAGAAGATGCTGGAAGATGAAATAATTTTAAATATAACGGAAGGATTTAAAGCTATAGGTGATCCTACAAGACTTAAAATATTATTTGCTTTATCTCAAAAGGAATTATGCGTTTGCGATCTTGCTTCTATACTTGATATGAATCAATCTGCTATATCTCATCAATTACGCACATTAAGAGATAAAAATATGGTTAAATATAAAAAAGAGGGTAAAATGGCACGCTATTACCTTGCAGATGGGCATGTTATAACTCTAATTAAAATGGGTATTGAACATGCCCGTGAATAGTTAATAAATTAATTTAAAAGATTTATTTTTAAAATATTAATTTTTCTCTTTTTATAAAATCTGCTAATTTAGTTGGCTTTTTTCCGGTTATCCCTTCATAGAAGTTTGAAATGGCGGGATCTTTTCCAAATCTGGGGAGGAAATGAAGCATAATCATAACCAAAACAAAATTTCTATCAATTCCTTCACGCCTTTTGGTACGATAGAAATTGATTAAATTTGGATTTTCATATTTAATATTTCTATTTAAAATACCAGACATTATTTCTGCAACTTTACCAAAATCAAGATTTTCATATCCGTTTATTTCAAAAGCATTATTTCTATATTTCTTAAAATCCTCTAAAACTATTGCTGCAGTTTCTCCAATATTTTGAACGTCAATCCAGTTAAATTTTGCTTTTCCAGCGGGTAAAAATATCCTATTTTTTTCTTTAATATCATCAAGTAATGTTGTTATAAGGTTTTGCATGAAATAGCCAGGTCTTAAGAAAATATGATCAATTTTAGATTCAATGATTAATTTCTCAATCTTTGCATGAGGAATGATATTACTTCGTTCAGCACCTTGAACCGATAGAAAAACCACTTCTTTTACATGATATTTTTTAAATGAATCAATTAGTGACTTAAAGATTTTTTTAATATCTGAGATATGTGGAGGTCTAAGCAAAAAAACTGTATCAATATCTTCTAATGATGAATCGAAGGTACTTAAATCTTCAAAATCAAATTCAATATATTGGAGGCTATTAAATTCTTCTAATTTCTTTTTAGCTCTATCTATATTTCTAACTCCTGCAATAATTTGATTATTAGTTTCAATTTCGAAAAGAGACCTAATAACTTCATATCCTACATTTCCAGTAGCTCCTGTAATTAGTATTCGTTTCATTTATTGTTTCCATATTTTTTATTAAAAATTAAGCATGCTGAATTTTTTATGATCATAAAAATTTAATTAAATTTAAGTGAGTAATTTATAAAGTGAGTTTATAATATTTATATTTGTTGTTTATGCAACAATTGCAGAGACAATTATAAAAAAATTTAATTTTAATGCATTGAAAATTAAAACAGAAAATAGTTTATATAGATGAAAGATAAGGAAATACAGACTAACTAATGTAATATGTGGTTATTAAACATTAAACAGAGTATTAACTAAATTATTATAATTATTAGCTTATGGGATAAAAAATATGGACCTCGATGATCTTCTTCTCTATGATGAAACGCTGTTTAAAAATATTGATGCATTTAATCCAGACTATATTCCTGAAAATTTCATGCATCGAAAATCACAGATGGAAGGGCTTGCTCTTTGTATACGGCCTGCTTTAAGGAAGGGGAGACCTGTTAATGCATTAGTACTTGGATCTTGCGCTACAGGGAAAACAACAGCAGTTAAAAAAATATTTGAAATGGTAGAGAGAAATTCAGAAAAAGTAGTTTGTGTTTATATAAACTGTCAGATACACACTACTCGATTCGGGATTTTTTCACAGATTTATCAAAAAATATTCGGACATACACCTCCAGAAACGGGCGTTCCATTTTCAAGAATTTATCAAAAGATCATGCAGCATCTTTCAAGTGAAGGAAAATCACTTGTTGTTGCACTGGATGACATTAATTATTTATTTTATAGTAAAAACGCTAACAAAATATTTTATGATATTCTGCGCGCTCATGAAGCATTTGATGGAATAAAAACAGGAGTATTTGCAATTCTATCTGATATTGAATTTAGATTTATCCTTGATAAAAATGTTAATTCAATTTTTATTCCTCAAGAAATAATCTTTAATCCATATAATAAAGATGAGATGCTGGATATACTAAAAGAAAGGACAAATATTGGATTCTATCCTAATGTCATCTCTGAAGAACTAATAAGTGACATAGCAGAATATGCCTCATCAAGCGGAGATTTGAGGGTAGGAATTGATTTACTTAGGATAAGTGGAAATCTTGCCGAGGCTGATGCTTCAAAATCAATTGAAAGAAAACATATACAGGAAGCACTAAAAAGTACGGGCTCTATAAATTTAACATATACACTAAAATCACTATCTGAAGATGAAGTAACTCTTTTAGATATGATAAGGACTTCAAAAGCAGATCTAACCGCTGGAGATCTGTATGAAGAGTTTAATGAAAAAACAAGGTCAAGCTATGCATCATTTAATCGTATTTTAAATAAGCTTGAGTTTTTAAGGCTAATTGATACTCGTTTTACTGGAAAAGGTGTTAAAGGTAACTCTCGGGTAATAATACTTCGATTTGAACCAGAGGAAATTAAAAAGTGTATGAATCCGCTTTAAATACCTGTTAAAACGTTAGAATTTGGAAAAGCAGCCACACACATAACACTTACAAAAAGAATCATTATAATTATTCCAGTAAATATGAATGATTGCATATTAACATGCTCTAAGTTCAACAATGTTCTTTTTCTTCTTAAATCTCCATGTATGTTTCTATTATTTTTTATCATCTAATCACTTCCTTTTTAATATCCTCTTTTAGAAGTTATTTAAAGAAAGAGATAGAGAGCACGTGAAAAGTAATGGAAACTCACTTAACAACTCCAAAAATTTATATCAATGTATTAATATAATTAATTAATATATTATTTTAAATCTGATTTTTAAACTCGGAGGAATTTGAATGCCTGAAAATAGTGAAGTTGAGCTTAGAGTTGCAGAAGCACTGCAGCAGGACGTTGGAAAGGGTGTTATAAGGATGGATAAGGAATTACTTTCTAAAATAGGCATTGCTCCAGGAGACATTGTAGAAATCATTGGTAAAAGGACTACCGGTGCAATAGTTGGTCAGGCGTACCCTGCAGATGTTGGTCTTGAGATTGTAAGGATGGATGGGCTTACAAGATCAAATGCAGGAACTTCAATAGGTGAAATGATAACTATAAGGCGTACGGAGGTAAGAGTGGCAAAAAAAGTTGTTTTAGCGCCAGCCACTAAAGGCCTTAGAATAATGGCATCAGGAGATATCATTAAAAGGAATATAATGGGAAGGGCAGTTACCCGAGGCGATATAATGTCTTTAATATCTCCTAGAAGAACAAGGGAAACATTCAAGGAATTTCCGGCAAGTGAAAAGATTTTCAGGGAATTTTTTGAATCTACAACTCCATTTTCACTTGGAGAGATTAAATTTGCAATTGTATCTACAAATCCTGCAGGAATGGTAATGGTTAATGATGAAACTGAGGTGGAGATACGTCCGGAAGCAGTAGACATAATTGAAAAAAAAGTACCGGATGTTACTTATGACGATGTGGGAGGATTAAAACAAGAAATTGAAAAGGTAAGAGAAATGATAGAGCTCCCTTTACGTCATCCAGAAATATTTGACCGACTAGGAATCGATCCGCCTAGAGGAGTTCTTTTACATGGAGCTCCAGGTACTGGGAAAACCCTTCTTGCTAAAGCAGTTGCAAATGAGAGTGGATCAAACTTTGTAGCCATAAATGGCCCTGAAGTTATGAGTAAATATGTAGGAGAGGCTGAGAAGAAAATAAGGGATATTTTTAAAGAAGCCGAAGAAAACGCCCCTACGGTAGTATTTATAGATGAAATTGATGCAATTGCACCTAAACGTGAAGAAGTTACTGGAGAAGTGGAAAGAAGAGTAGTTGCACAAATTCTTGCACTAATGGACGGACTTAAAGAAAGGGGAAAAGTAATAGTTATAGGCGCAACTAATAGGCCTGATGCACTTGATCAAGCACTAAGACGTCCTGGAAGATTTGATAGGGAAATAGAACTTAGAGTACCTGATAGAGAAGGTAGAAGTGAAATTTTACAGATACATACAAGAGGTATGCCTTTAAAGGAAGATGTTAATATGGAAGAGATTGCAGATATCACACATGGGTTTGTAGGAGCAGATATAGCTGCTTTAAGTCGTGAATCCGCAATGAATGCTTTAAGAAGAATACTTCCAGAATTAGATCTAGAAGAACAGACCATTCCTCAAGAAGTTCTGGAAAAACTATTTGTTAGAAATGATGATTTCATGGAAGCATTAAAATCAATAAGTCCTTCAGCACTTCGCGAAGTGTTTATAGAAGTTCCAAATATCCATTGGGAGGATATAGGAGGTTTAGAAGAGTTAAAAGAGACACTAAAAGAAGCAGTAGAGTGGCCTTTAACTAATGCTGAAGATTTCCGGCGAATTGGAATACAGCCATCCAAAGGAATTTTATTATTTGGACCTCCTGGAACAGGTAAAACTATGCTTTCTAAGGCAGTTGCAACTGAATCAAAAGCTAACTTTATTTCAGTTAAAGGTTCAGAAATTTTAAGCAAGTGGTTTGGAGAATCTGAAAGAAAAATAACTGAGATATTTAAAAAAGCAAAACAAGCGTCTCCATGTATAGTGTTTTTCGATGAAATAGATGCTATAGCTCCAATGAGGGGTTCAGGTTTAGGTGAACCCAAGGTTGTTGAAAGAATGGTAAATACACTTCTTTCAGAAATGGACGGTTTGGAAGAATTAAGGGGAGTTATTGTAATAGGTGCGACAAATAGACCTGATTTAATTGATGCTGCCTTATTACGCCCTGGAAGGTTTGATGAAGTTGTATTAGTTCCTCCTCCTGATGAAAAAGCACGTCAGGATATCCTTAAAGTCCACGTTAAAAACATGGCTCTTGATAATGATATAGACATTAAATCTCTTGCAAAGAGGACAGAAGGATATTCTGGAGCAGATATTGAAGCACTATGTAGAAAAGCAGGAGTGATTGCGCTACATGAAGATATTAAAATTGAAAAAGTATCAAAAAGACATTTTGAGGCTGCTTTAAATAAACTAAGTCCATCAACTACACCTCAGACCAAAGAATATTATGAAGAAGTTGCAAGAAGGCTTGGAAGAGGATTAGAAGCTAAAAAAGTAAGAGAAGAGTTTCCAAGAGAGGTAGCATAAACTTTAAAAGGGAGGGAACTTAAAATTTCACTAATAAAGTTCATACTTTATTTTTGAGAGGTTAAACAGTGAAAGATAACTATAAAAAATTCGAATTTTTCGAGGTTACAGCAGATGTGGGTATTAAAGCCTATGGAAATACATTAAATGGAGCTTTTGAAAATGCAGCGCTAGCTATGTTTGAAGTAATGACGGATACATCATTAGTAAAGCCTAAAGTAGAAAGAAAAATTGAAGTTGAATCAGAAGATGAATGTGCACTTCTCTATGACTGGCTTTCAGAATTTTTAGTTTTATTGGATTCAGAATATCTTGTGTTTTCTAAATTTAAAGCAGAAATTAAAAAAACAGATAATGGATTTTCTCTTGGAGGAAGTGCATGGGGAGAAGAATTTGATTTAGATGTCCATGAAAGTAGGGCAGAAGTTAAAGCAGTAACCTATCATCTAATGGATGTTAAAAAGGATGAGATATATAGGGTCAAATTTATACTGGATATCTAAGACTTATTGAGATGATGGCTTTTTGAATTAAACCTTCGGTGTATAAAAACTATTTGGAATCGATGGGAAAATATATTTTAAAAAGAATTAACAAAATGTTATTAGCTAATTATATTTTAAAATTTTATTCTTGATATTCTATTTTTGGAGAGGTAATCATGGAAATTAATGAAAATGTAGAAAAAATAAGAGATTGTGTCTGGGAAATACCATCAAGTTATAAAAAGGAAATGAGAGTCCCTGCAAGAGTATATTTAAACGATGATGCTATTAAAGAAGTAGAACAAGGGGCAATAGACCAGGTCGCAAATGTAGCATGTTTACCCGGTATTCAGAAATTTTCTATTGGACTTCCGGATATCCACTTTGGATATGGATTTAGTATAGGGGGAGTTGCAGCATTCAGTGCCCGTAATGGAGTTATAAGTCCTGGAGGGGTAGGATTTGACATTAACTGTGGTGCAAGACTTTTAAAAACAAATTTAACAGAAGATGAACTAAGACCAAAACTCAATCAGCTTATGGATGCACTATTTAAAAACATACCTTCGGGAGTGGGAAGTAAAGGTAAAATAAGGCTTCAAGAAGGCCAAATTGATGAAGTCCTTGATTATGGTGCTGAATGGGCTGTTGATAATGGTTATGGTTGGGAAAGAGACCTTCAATTTTTAGAAGAAAATGGGAGAATGGAGTCTGCAGATTCAACTAAAGTAAGTGATAAGGCTAAAAAGAGAGGTATTCCACAGCTTGGATCCCTTGGATCAGGTAACCATTTCTTAGAGGTTCAAAAAGTGGATGAAATCTTTGAAGAGGATACAGCTAAAGTTTTTGGATTAGAAGAGGGTCAAATAACTGTGCTTATTCATACTGGTTCAAGGGGATGCGGGCATCAGATATGTTCGGATTACCTTAGGGTAATGGATAAAGCAGCTAAAAGATATCAAATAAATCTCCCTGACAGACAACTTGCATGTGCTCCTGTAGATTCAGAAGAAGCACAGGACTATTTCAGTGCAATGTCAGCAGCAGCAAATTATGCGTGGACAAACCGTCAAATGATCGTGCACTGGGTACGTGAATCATTTGAACAAGTATACAAAAGAGATGCTGAAGAAATCGGTCTGGATATAGTTTATGATGTTGCTCATAATATTGCAAAAAAGGAAACTCATAAAATAAAGAACAGGGATATGGAAGTTTACGTGCACAGAAAAGGTGCAACCCGTGCATTTGGTCCTGGAAGAAAGGAAATCCCTAAGGTTTATAGAGATGTTGGACAACCAGTTTTACTCCCTGGAACTATGGGGACAGCTTCATATGTGCTTGTAGGAACAGATACTGCCATGGAAGAAACATTCGGATCTTCTGCGCATGGTGCAGGCCGTAAGTTGAGCAGGGCTGGTGCTAAGAAAGAATATAAAGGTGATGAAGTTAAAAAATACCTTGAAAGCAAGGGAATCGTTATAAGAGCAACTTCACTACCTGTTGTTGCTGAAGAAGCTCCTGGAGCTTACAAAGACGTTGACGATGTGGTCATGACTTCTCATAAAGCAGGAATTTCTAGAATGGTTGGAAAAATGGTGCCTCTTGGAGTTTCCAAGGGTTAACATTTCCTTTTTATTTTAAAATTCAAATTGTTTTTCAGATGATACAGAATTAATTAATTTTTGTGTTGATTTTATTTCTTCTTCATTTCCACTAACTGCTAGCCATATTGAACCTTCAGCTCCGCTTACACCGCCGCCAGCAACTTGTTCTGCTTTTGCACCAGTTAAAATGGATATTGCTTCAATTTCCGTGATTATTTCACCAGCTACAGGTAACAAGCGCGGACCTTGTGAACCCGGAACATTCAATTTCAGCGCAAGATCATTTAAATCTCCATAGATTCGTTTTTCAAGTCCTGCAGGGAGCATAAGTTTAACTCTTCTGCCAACAACTGCCTGAATTGCAGCACCTATAGTACCCCCTTTAGGATCTCCTATATAAATACCCGTTTGCATTTTAGGATAATTCAACGCATTAACTCCCTTTAAAATAATGTCTCCTTCATTTAAATCATCAACAACATCAAAAATAGTTTTTTTCTTTTCCCAGATACCATCTTTAATTATTACATCGCCTGGAAATTTACTTTCGTTTTTTATCCTACCTGAACTTGTTACTGGTCTGCAGGGAGGTAGAACAATGCCTCTAAAGAATCTATCTCTTGAAAAATCATCAGCTTGATTTAGGGTAGATAATATTTCCTCGGCAATGTAACCGTTTGTTGTACCCGCAATAATTACGAGAGTTCCTTTCTTAAGAACTTCTTTTATTGCATAGTGTTCTGCTAAAGCCTTAGCAATTAAACGTTTTCCTGCTGCAGGAGTTATTAGAAATTGTTTCATGAGATTCACATTAATTATTTTTTGTTTAAAATGTCTTTTAAGGTTTCTATTTCGGATCTAATATTTACTAAATTCCTGTTTAGTTCTTCAAGCTGCTCTTTTCTTGCAACCTGTTCTTCTAGTTTTTCAACTTTTTGCTCGATTCTTTGAACATAACTTACAGTATCATCCATCATTTCATTTCGCTCTTCCTTAAATTTTTGTATAAGCGATGAAGTTGCGGATGCAGTTATTAAACTGGATATTCCTATGGCGCTGGTCATGGCAATTACACCCATTAAACGTCCCATCTGGGTAAAAGGAACTACATCCCCATATCCAACTGTCGTTATTGTTTGAATGACGTACCAAAGTGAATCTTCATAGGTTGCAACTTGTGGATTAACTCCGCTTTCAACAATGAAGAAAACAATGGAGCAGATAAGAAGAACAACAATAAAGAAAGAAAATCCGTATATGAGCCTACTTTTTTCTACAAATTCATCTACAACCTTTGCAACTTGACGGGAAGCCATTATGAGTGCAAATATTTTAAAGAGACATAAAATTTTAAGGATGACTATTGCACTATATAATTCAAGGATATTCAGACCAATAAAATAAATGGGAATAACTGCAAGAATACCATTTGGGTGATTTTTTATATAATTTGAGGCACTTCTGCCTCTCATACGAAGTATATACCCAATTAAAAGAACAATGCTTGCAAAAAGGTCAAATTCTGCAATACCCATGAAACTTAAAGGCCTTAACGGAATGAAAATACTTATAAATAGTAAAAAACTATCCAGGATGATTACAGAAACAAAAAATATTTCCAATGCAGTTTGCAGCCTTCGATTCACGATTCCACCCTTTAAAAAGAAATAAAGTAATTATTTTACATACTGTTTAACGTTTTCCCTCACAACAGCAGATGCGCCGTAATTTTTAATCCCTCTGAGCATTGCCGGAAACTTTGTTTTAGGAATTAAAACATTAACTTGAGAAAACTGTTTGCCAGTTGTAACTGTTGGTTCGTTGGAACAGAATCCCCTAGACATTAAAAAGCCATTAACTTCATCTACTCTGTCATTTGAAATGTTAAATTTCACGTCAAAGTATTTTCGAGCTTCAATTGCACCAAAAAGTTGTTCAAACATGGTTTTTGCTTTTTCAGCTTTTTTACCTGCGCATCCAGGTCCTGCATAGAGTCCTGCACTTGATTCCATTATGGTTTCTATTATTTTAAGTCCAGCTTTCCTGAGACTGCTTCCAGTTTGGGTATTGTCTACTATAAGGTCTGCACCTTTTGCTATGTAAACTTCAGTTGCACCGTCAGAATTTATTACCTGGACCTGTTTGTTGTCTCCGTCCCATAGCCCTCTAACTTGAACTAGTGGTTTTGAGTCTCCAAATAATTCTTTGTATCCTTCATTTTGCATGAAGTGTTGTCTTGTGAGGTTTGGGTATTCGGTGAAACAAAGTATGGGTGTTTTCCTGTCTTTGTTGGCCCTGAAAAAGTCTGTGAGATTTTCGTAAGGTTCCTCATTTGGTACGGCTACAATGAGTCTTGTCTGGCCGTAGTCAAGGTCGCCAACTTTTATAATTGGTTCGCCTTCTAAGTTTACTGATTCTTCCCTTACCCAGTCTTCGCCAACAATTGCAAGGTCTAGAATTCCTCTATTAAGTTCTACAGGGACACTTTGAGGCCTTGAAAGGAATGCTTTTATTTCAGGGTCATTAGCGATAATTATTTCGTTTTCTTCTTTGCCAGGCTCGTATCCTTTTACTTCATAACCTGCATCAATAAATAACTGGTAAGTGTTACCTCTATTTACATTATTCAAGCTCCCTTTGGGGAGTCCAAGTACTATTTTCTCCATAATATATAATTTGAAGTGATTTAATTAAAAGTTTTTCGATATTTTGTAGAATATTAATGACTTCAAAACTAAAAAATTTAAATTTAAATGAAGTAAATTTGTATTTTAGAAAATTTATTTAAATATTTTATTTTAAAATAAACTTTTTTAGGGTATTAAGCTAGTATATAACAAAAACAATTATTTTATTTGTGTCTCGATTATTTTTAGATAATATGGGATATATAGACTATAACAACCTTATAAGTTTATTGAATCGTCTTTTAAGCTTATTTATTTTTCTAGACATTCTTTAAATGAAATTTATTTTCAAACAAATCATTTATATACTCCTAAAATAAATAGTGTATCATGCCATTTTTTGGCATATTTAGGATGTGAAAAATTGTTTAAAAATAATTACGGAAGAGATAATTACTCAAATAAAGGAAACTCTCCTCTAAACGAAGGAGACGAACATGATGTTAAAATTGAAGATATGGGAAGAGATGGAGACGGAATCGCTAGAATCGAAGGATTTGTAGTCTTTGTAAAAGGAGCTAAAGTAGGCGAAGAAGTCAAAATCAGGATTAATTCAACTAGAAGAAATTTTGCTTTTGCAGATGTAGTTGAATAAATTACTTTTAAATTAAGTTTAGAATATAAACTTAATTTTCTTTAAACTTTATTTTTAAAGCCTTAAAAAAACATTTGCAAAATACAAAGATAAGAGTATTAAAATTTAACAACTCATAATCAGATTAACATAATTTTTGGTTCTTGTATTTTATTGGAATTTAGACTTATTACATATGCTAATAATATAAATTTTGTTTATTTTTATATTTGATCTTAGATTCTTGTTTTTAACTTCTTTATAGGTTTATATGGATATTTATTTCCAGATACTCAATTAACTATCATAAATCATTTCAGTTATATGATAAATATTAAAATAATCATATATGACGTTAATTTGGAAATAATATGATGGATTTTTAGTTATAATTAGCATTCATTAAAAATTACTAGAAAAGACATAGATTAATATACATCAAATAGTTAAATTATGCCAAACTTTCAAAAGTTATTTTTTTATTTTAAGAATACTAAATCAATGATTAGTGCTACTCGTCGTTGATATTTTGTAGATTGAATTAAACTTCGTCATATGGTAGTTTAACGAAATAAAATTAATACATCTTAGATCTATTTGGTGATTAAAAATTGAAAAGTTTATAATAAAAGAATTAAGTTAAAATAAATCACTCTTTTAGTTTATAATTAAATAAATTTTACAATAAAGGTGATTAATTTGAGTATAACGGGTTTAATAGTAGGAGCTTTAATCTGTGCTCTTGTTGGGTTTTTAATTGTTAAAATGAGCAAAAAATAAAATTTCATGGTTATTTAACGCTTATAAATGATTCAAGTCTTTTAATAGCGTTATGCTTATCTTTTTTCTCTAACTTAGCTTCTTCAAGAGCATCTTTTAGGGTTCTAATTGAATTATCGTAAACTTCTCTGTTAACTGGATAAGGAAAACCATCTTTCCCACCATGAGTGAAACTGTATTTAACTGGGTCATTCCAGCTTGATTCTGCTCCATATACAAGATCAGAAATTAATGCGAGTGCTCTTATTTTTTTAGGTCCCATTCCTTTAAGTGATATTAATTCTTCGTACTTTTCAGGCTGTAGCTCGTATGCATTTTTTAAAACTTCCCATTCTTTTTCATTTAAGTCTATATCAAGTACTGGATGATGAGCAGGCATTTTCATTTCTTTAAATTTATTTTCAGGATCCATAAAATCTGTAAGTAGTGTTTGAGATTTTCTTCCAAAATATCGTCTTAAATGATCTGGATTATCTTGTATAATATCTACACTTATTCTCCTTGCATCATTGCTCGCCTTTGAAGTCATATCAAGTGTTTGATTATTTGACTCATCACAGCATATTCCATTGTGTGGTTCTTCTACAAGTTCACTAATAGATTCAGAAAGCCAATGGTAGCGCCTTGCATACCTATTTTCGTTATTCATCCCCTGTTGAATAACTGCCCAGTTTCCGGACTCGTTAAAAATGAATGAATGATGATATAGATTATAACCATCTTGTATGCATGAATTATCTATTTTAGCAGATATTTTACTAGAATGAACAAGTTCATCAATGTTTTTGGAGGATAAAGAAAGTATTTCTCCTCCTGTTTCAATATCTTGTGGTGCTTTCCGAGAATTTTTACCTTTGCCTCCTGCAATTATCATCCCGTGCTTTTCGGGATCAATAGCCAGCTTAAGTGCGCCGCAGGTGGTTGTGGTAGTACCAGATGAATGCCAGTCAAAACCTATAACACACGAAAGAGCCTGGAACCAATGAGGATCAGAAATTCTTCTTAAAAACTCGTCAATATCATATTCATATAAAATAACGTCAAGAATACCCCTGGTAAGCTTAACCATTCTGTTAAAGAGCCATCTAGGCGCATGTCCTCCATGTAGAGGTAAATTTGCAACTCCACTTGCCTGCATCTATATCTCCAAAATAAAATTTTCTAAATTTTAATATTTAGTTTGTATAATAAAGAATTATTCCAAGAGCATATGAAAAGTAATAAAGAAAAATAAAATAACAAAGTTAATCAACGTTTTGAAACTTCAATCATCCTTTCAACAGAAGTTCTTGCCTTATCTGCAATATTTTTATCTACTGTTACTACAAATTCTTCATTTAAAAGTGAATTTTTTACTTTTTCAAGGGTGTGAAGTTTCATTGTTTCACATATAGCTTCAGATAGTGCAGGAATGATTGTTTTATCTGGATTTTCTCTTTTTAGGCGGGTTACCATATCCACTTCAGTTCCAATTATAAATGTATCTTTAGGTGATTCCTTAACATGGCTAACCATACCACCAGTGCTTAAAACGTAATCAGCCATTTCCTGGATTTCGGGATTACATTCGGGATGTACAATTATGTCTGCATCAGGATATTTCTCTCTTAAAAAGAATATTTCTCCTGTAAACATCTTGTGAACGTAGCAATGCCCTCCTTCAGGGATATGGATTATTTCTTTATCGGTTTGTTCACTAACATACCATGCAAGATTCATATCTGGCCCAAATAATATTGTATCTTCATCAAGGCTCTCTACAATTTTTACGGCATTTGATGATGTACAGAGTATGTCTGCTTCAGCTTTTGCTTCTGCAAGGGTGTTAACGTATAAAACAACTGCTGCACCGGGATGTCTTTCTTTTGCATTTTTAACTTCAGAAGCTGGGAGCATATGGGCCATTGGACACTCTGCATGAGTATCTGGAATGAGTATTTTTTTATCCTCATTAAGGATGGCAGCTGTTTCAGCCATAAAGTCAACTCCACAGAAAACTACCATATCTTTGTCTTCTATTTCAGATGCTTTTATGCATAATTCTAGAGAATCTCCCATGAAATCTGCAATTTCTTGTATCTCACTAATTTGGTAATTGTGAGCAAGAATTATTGCATTTTTTTCTTCTTTAAGCTTCATAATTTCATTTTGCAGATCATTTAACATAAAATCGCCTTCAAATTAAAATAATTAAAAATAGTAAAGTAACTATAGTTATTAAATTTATTATCTATTTCATCTAATAAATACTTAAATTTGTAACTGCTTATAAATATCTAAAAAATATCCTCTATATTAAATTTGAAGTTAGTATATTCTGAGATTTAAATATAAATTAAGAAATAAAATAGAATGTGTATAGTCTAACTAGTTTTAAATCTTTATATTACTTATAAAAAGGTAATTAGTGTTTAATTAGACTTCATCTACTTCTGCGCCTACTAGTGCATATTTGCATGGGCATTCTCTCTCATCCTCTAATTTTGCAATTGAATCAGATAAAAGTTTAACCAGTTTATCTTTTTGAGATTCTACAACATCAAATACTTCTTCTATTGTAAGCTTTGTTGGAGATATTGACGCTGCATAATTAGAAACCATGCAAATACTTGCATAACACATTTCTAATTCCCTTGCAAGTATTGCCTCAGGTATCCCAGTCATCCCAACAACTGCACCCCCTAATTGCTTGAACATCTTTATTTCTGCTGCTGTTTCAAATCTAGGGCCTTCTGTACAGACATAAACTCCATTTTTAACTACTGCCTCTGAAGAAATTAACACATCTCTTAAATTATGGCAGTAGGGTTCTGTAATGTCAATATGGACAGTTTTATCGTCGTAAAAAGTAAATTGTCTCACTTTTGTAAAATCAAGAAAATCATGTGGTACTAGGAAATCTCCGGGTCTGACATCTATTTCAAGAGATCCAACTGCATTTGTGGCAATTATTCTCTCAACACCAAGCTGCTTCATCGCATAGATATTTGCTCTGTAATTTATCATATGGGGTGGATTAGCATGTCCTTTAGCATGCCGGGGCATAAATACAATTTCTTTATCATGAAGCTTAAAAATACTTATTTCAGGTGATTTTCCGTAGGGAGTTTCAATTACTTTTGTTTCAATTTCTTCTCCCATTTCAACTATTTCGTATATTCCAGTACCGCCTATAATTCCTATCATATTCTCAACTTTTAATTTCTATATATTTTAATTTTTTACTTTATCTTAGAAAATTTGACTTGAAAATCATAAATCTAATTTTATAAATATTTAAAACTTTAATTTTTGCAATAGGCATTAAATATCATTCATCTAAATGAAATTAATTTCTATAAACTTCTAAAATATGTCTTTAAAAAATAAAATTTCCTAATTTAGACATTAATAAGGATTTATATGGTTATAATATTCTTCAAAATTATTTTTATGCTTGTTAATAAAATTATAAAGTTCTTCTTCTGATGGTTTGAACCCATTAAAGGGCAGTAGATGGTAATTGTAAATGTTGTAATTTTAAGATCAATATTATAAATGACGTTAATATTTACATTTTCATCTCTAGTAATAAAATTATGGCTCTTTAGCTCTTTTTCTACTAATTCTGATTCTTCTTCAGTGTGCATATCATCTGAGAAATAATTAGAAAATCTCTAGATAATTTATCACTTCCATAAAGCTTTTTAATGTCAAATTTTTTTATTCCTTCAAATTTTAACATTTTTACACTCTGATGAATTAATAAAGATTAAATACATGTGAATATTACTTTTGAAGCTTCTTAAACCAGATACATACATTTTTCCATTTACAGTTACCACAAATTTTTTCTGCTTCAGTAATGTATTTTATTCTTTTATTAACTATATCAAATATTTCAGAAACTTTAAAAACTGAATTTTCAATTATTTTACATATATGAAGTACAGATAAATCCATATTTTTTATAGTAACGTAAGAATCAGAGTCTTTGATGCATTTTTCATTAACATTATGTGGACAAGCTATACAAATTGCATCGCACTCTGTTAATATTTTAATTCTTTGTTCAGGGTTATTTTTAAAATTTTCAATTATTCTGGACATGTTTTTGTTAAAATCTTCACTGTAGCCGTGTCCTTGAAACCCCTGCATGCATAACAAGTGGTGTGCTCTTATTTTTATCATATTAAAGAATTATTAAAATTAAAAAATAGTAATTTAAATTACTTCAGTTTAAAGCTGCTTTTGAGTCTACTTCATCGCAATAAGGTTCTTTTGGTGTAATAACTTTAGTTAATCCTGCAGCTCCTGCAATTTTAACTAGATCTCCTATAACGAATGGAATAAGTCCCATTGCAAGTAAACTCCATAATGTAGGTACTGCACCTTTAACCAGATACATCCAGAGGCCTAAACCAATTAATCCGGGGATGTATATAACTGCGAAGTTTGCAAGGAGCATGAGTCCTAACATAGGGGTGAAACTTCGCGCCTTAATGTATTTGTCGGTAAAATGACCTAATAAAAGTGCAGCTAATATGAATCCTATTAAATAACCTGCTGTAGCTCCAAATGCCATACTAAAGCCACCAGTCATTCCTGCAAACCAAGGAACGCCGACTAGGCCTACTGCAACATACATTACCTGGCTCATTCCTCCCCAATATCTGCCAAGGACAACTCCTGCCATTAAGACTGCAAAAGTCTGTCCTGTAACTGGTACAGGAGTCCATGGGAGAGGTATTACTATTTGGGCAAGAATTCCAGTAACACATGCCATGAAAAAGGCTAGAACTACTTTATTTAGTAAGGATAGCTCTCTATTCCACTTAAAGAAGTCAAACCTTTTTTTATAATAATTATCCATTACTGATATTTCCATTATTGTCTCCTCCTAGATTAAAATCATGAAACTTTAAATCTGGATCTATTTTATAATTACGAATTTGGTGTACTTATATGTACACTAAATTAAGCTAAAAAGGAGTATTATGCCTATTTTATAGGTTAGATTAAAATATTATAAATACTTTTAAGTCTAGAAATAAAATATGGTATAAAAGTAATAAAACAACTTATTTTACATTATTAGATATGCTATGTATTTTTTTTACATAAGCATCTGCATCAAATTTACGCTTTAATCCGTTTTCATTCATGTACCTCACCTTTCCAAATATCTCTCTTTCCTTCCAGGCACGGTCATGTTTTCCGAAACACCATGCAACCCCTGTAAATCCGTTAGCGTCTCTACCGTCAATTTCATACTTGTTATTTAAATAAAGTGATATTATATGTGCATCTTCCGGATTTTCTGTCCATTCAATTATCTTTTTACCCCAATACATTCTCATATAACCGTGCATTTTCCCTGTAATTATCATCTCTTTTTGTGAAGCATTCCAGTAAGGATCTCCTGTTTCAGCATTTTCAAGTTGTTTAAGACTGTAAATATGTTTTCGTTTATCTTTTTTATGCTCTAGAACTGTTTTTTGAGCCCAATCAGGTAGACAATTAAGTGAATCGTAATTTTGGTTATAGTACACAAAGTTCATGCTTAATTCTCGCCTTATAATTAATTCTTCAAGATATGCCTCTTTAGATTTACTATCTGATTTTAAAATCTCTAATGCAATGTACAGTGGAGAAATTTGGCCAAAGTGGAGATATGGGCTCATGTTAGATAAATAATTATAATTTGGATCATTTTTAAAGTTCTGATAATTGTCTAGCTTATTTTCTATAAAGTAATGAAGTTTTTTAAGTGCCTCATCTGTTCCTCCTTTAATATTTTCTACTTCCCTAACGCTCTCGTCAATATTTAAGTTTTTAACAGTGCTTTCAATGTCTTTAATGTCAAAAGAAATTATATCCTCTTTAAAATAGCTATTTTCAAGTTTAGAATGTTTAAGAGGGACTAAATAATTATTTAAAATTTTATTTATCTTTCTCCTTAATGTTGCAGCTGAATATTCTTCTTTTTGTGATGCAGTTTCAACAGGAATAATAACATTGCTTTCAACTTGGATTAGAGGACAATTAATCTTTTTCGCGGCATTTTCACGCCATAATCGCTCTATTTTAAGATATCCTCTATCAACTACAACCATAGATGCATTTTTAGATAATTTAATGGTACATTCATCAGGAGATTTATTTAATATTATAAAATTAATGTTCCTTTCTTTAAGAGATTCCATTGTGTTGTTTAAACCCTGAAGCATAAAATAATAATGCCTTTTATTTGCTTCAGGAAACTTAGGGGTCAATCCAAAATAAACAAGAAGAGGTATATTAAGCTCATTAGATTTTAAAATAGAATATTCAAGTGCATGGTTATAATGAGCTCTTTGTGAAGACTGCATCCAGTAAAGGATATAATTTCCCTCTTTAAGAGAATCATCATTTAATTTTTGAATTCTTTCTTCTTGGATCAAGTTATCTACTCATAAAGTATTAAATACTCACTGAAAATGACATCTAAGAACAAATGCATGTTTTTAAGGAATAATTATTATTTTAAGTTTTTTAAACTTACTTTTATTCATAAACTGTGGTTATTTCTATTAATTCTTCGGGATATGGTTCTAAAAATGTTTGATTTCCAAGATAGTTATTTTCAAAACGTATGCTCCATGATTTTAAGATATTTTGCAAAACAAGTAGCGGATAAATACCGTTTCTATATTTTTCTATTGAATCTAAAAAGAAAGATTTCTCGTGACTACTAAGTTCTTTTTTAAAATAACCCATTGAATGCATTAATACGTTTATATTGAATTTTCTCTCTACATCTTTTTTAATTGTATCTCTAAAGATGTCTTCATATTTTGAGAATAGTTCAGTTCTGTCCATCATATCTTGTTCTGCAATGATTCTGCCCATTTTTTTGGTATTTTCACTACTGTAAGAACTTAATAGCAGTTTATTATTTGTATGGAAATCTATGAGATATTTAAGGTTTTGAGACTCATTTACACTACGGAAGCTTGCAAGGGTATACAGTTTGGTTAAAAAATGTTCTCGTATCTTTAAATTTCTTAATCTTCCTTCATCTTCAACAGCTAGATATGGGAATCTCTTTAATACTTCTCCACCAAAGAAACCATATCCATTTCTTGGCCTACCTTTTCCATAACCTTGATAGACCCTTACAGCTTTAATTCCACATGATGGAGATTTATTTTTTAAAATAAATCCATCAACTTCGCTTTTATTATCTAAAAATCCATCTGTAAAATTAACCATTTTTTCTGTTAAATCTTTTTCTGTAGAAGGTTGGTATAGTACAAGCTCTCCTTTATCATCAATAACACGAATTGGATCTCTGGGTATTCCAAGCCCTATCTCAACTTCAGGGCATACTGGATAAAAATCAACGTATTCCTTTAGTTTAGCAACAAAATCGCTTTTAATCATGTCTCCATTCCATCTGGTTGCTTCAAACTCAATACATTTACTGCTTACTATTCTAGGCTTCTCAAATTTCTTCATAAGTTCACCTCCTTATTAAAAATAAAAAAAGTAAGATAGTTTATTAGGGGTTTAAAAGAAATAGGGTATAGTTTAAATATGATGCAATTGTTACCCAGATGATGTATGGCACAAGTAGAAGTCCTGCTGCTTTAGATATCCTGTAGAACAATATTATATTTATTAGAATTGCAACCCAGAGGAAAATTATCTCAATAAGTCCTCCAGTAATGGATCTAAATCCGAAGAATATAATTGTCCAGAAGAAGTTTAAAATGAGCTGTACAGCAAAAACAATGATAGCAATTTTAACATCTCTTCTATAAAGTCCTTTGCGCCAAATCAGAAACAGTGCGATACCCATAAGTGTATAAAGAGTTGTCCATACTGGTCCAAATACCCATGCAGGGGGTGTCCATGATGGTTTATTTAAAACATCAAAAAATCCAGGTATAGAACCTAAAGTTGCAAAAGAGCTTGTAAATCCTACAATTAAAGGAATAAGTATAGAAATTACAAGTTTAGGAATTTCCTCCTTTCTAAAACTTTCCATTATGTTCCTCCATTAATTTAAATTCATGATAATGATATATTACTACTTATTATTAATAATTTTGCTATTTATTTTGAATAGGTGAGATAGATATATTTTTTAAGTTGTTAATGGAAAATTAAATATTAAATACAACAATAAACTGTTTTTATAACTGGTTCTGTACTGTATTGATGCCCAATAGCAAAAAATTCATCGCTAATTATGATGTTTTCCATCTTAGATGTGCTGAAAAGTTTCCATCCAACTGGATGGCCGGATTTACTACTTCCCTTTATCTGATATGCTCTTAAGACTTCCTTATCATTTTTACTGAGCCCATAGCAGTAGGGTTCAACTATTCTGGTGCTATCTTCATAGTTAAATTGGATAAGTTTATTTGATTTTATGGCAGAACAAACTATTTTTTTAATATTATTTTTCATAAATGTATTATGTTAAAAATAATATTAATATTTTAAAAAATCTAAAAATAAAAATTTATTTAAACTAATTTAGCTCTATCATAAACATTTTTCAGCGTTTGCATATCCACGCTGGTATAAATCTGAGTTGTAGAAAGGTTTGAATGCCCTAAAAGCTGTTGAATAGCTCTTATATCTACACCATTTTTAAGAAGGTGTGTTGCAAATGAGTGGCGTAAAATGTGTGGGGTAACTTTCTTTTTAATCCCTGCTTTTTTAGCGTGGGTTTTAATCATCATCTGGATATAACGGGGAGTTAAATGATTTCCCGAGCGATTAACAAAAAGATATTCGCCGTCTTGAGGCTTTTTTTGAAGATATTCTTCGATTAACTCTTTAGTTTTATCATCGAAAAGTACAATACGGTCTTTTTCCCCTTTACCTCTTATTCTTATAGTTCTTTCATGTAAATCTACGCTATCAGTGTATAAACTTACAAGTTCAGATACTCTAAGTCCAGAAGAGTAAAGTAGCGCTAAAATAACCTTATTTCGAAGATTCATTAACTGTTTACTTACTGAACAATCTGATTCATTATTAAATGCATTAATAAGATTTTCAACTTCTACTTCATTTAAATGTTTAGGGAGGGACTTTGTCCTCTTTGGAGTTTTAACTTCATTTAGAATTTGAATACCGCCAAATTCAAAGAACTTTTTACAGACAACAGTTACAAGATAAATATAATTTTGAGAAACGCCTTTGTCACGTTTTAAAAATTGAATATATTTTTTAAATGCCCTCAAAACTCTTCTCTCATCAGTTAGATTTTTTTCAGAACATAAAAAGTTGTAAAAATTAATGACTATTGATTTATATGTTTTGATAGTATTTCTTGAATAGTTCCGTATTTCAAGCTCAATTAAGTAATCCTCTATCATTTCAGGAAAATCGAATGTATCTAATATGGATTCCTGTACAATATAGCTACTACCTTCAGCAGCAATGTCTCCATAACCATCAGGTATTACATCTCTGTTTCTTCTCATATGATTGGAATATTGATTCATTGTATCCATATATTAAGTTGTTTTTATCGAAATTAAAAATTCTTATTTGTCTATTAGGTTTATACTACATATAATTTCCGTTTTATATATGGGATGTAATATTAATGAGACTTATGTTACATGTAACTTCTATCTACATTTTCGTTAGGTAATCCTGTATCAATGTTACTAATATTTTGAAAACTTGATAAATCTTTCTTCAAAGCATTTTCAAAGCTATTGTATCGTTTGATTATTTGATCTTCAATTGAAACAGCGTTATTTACTGCAAATTTCATATGTTTTTTTTCTATAAGTTTGCTGCCTTCCATTACAGCTATATCTCCAGCCATCCTTATGACTCCACCAAGATCTCTTAATCTTAAAGTTAAGGAATCTTTTTCTTCATCAATGACATTTGCCCTTTTCCTTGCTTCATCAATTAGAATACCTATAGCTCCTCTTGTTGCATGGGGTATTTTACCATCCATTTCAATTTCCTGTGCAACAAATTGGGCCAATTTAGCTACATTATCCTCATTATCTGGCATTGTTGTTCTCATAAGGATTTCATACCCTTCTCCCTGAATTCTTGAACGAAGTGGAGGTAAAATATATTGTATATCTCTTATATTACAAGCCCCAACAAAAATAAAATCACAGGGTACATTTTCTACTTTAACTGAACTTCCAGCACTTTGAGGATTCCTACCAATAATTGGGAATACCTTATCTTGCATTGCACTTAAAATATAACGCTGTAATCCTGCAATATGCACAATTTCATCTATAAAAAGAACCCCTTCATGTGCTTCATGTATTGCTCCAGGAACTACACGTTCATAAGGTTGTGTTCCTAAATCCGGATGTCCTCCATAAGGATCGTGCCTTACGTCTCCTAAAAGTTCTGTTTCGCTTGCTCCGGTTGCTTGAATGAATAATTTACGTTTTAATGGAGCTATAACATTTTTTGGTTTTTCATCAACAATTTCTCGCCTTTTTTCAAGGGCATTTTGATCGAGTATCTTAATTTTATCCCCGTCAAACCTTTCATATATTACAACTTCTTCTTTTCCATTTCTAACTCTAGTAGTTGTTATTCTATCTTGTGGAAAGCTTACTGGACCGCTGTTCATTTCGAACATCCCTAAGAGATCTCCTAAATGTTTTCGTCGAGCATTTATGTGTGAAAACTTATCGCCACCACATTCCGGGCATATGCTCTGATACGCACTATTGTAGCTTCCACAATGAACACATTTAAAACCTAAACGTTCCGCAACAGCTTCAGGAACTTCAGAAGCTTTAACAATATCTCCTTCGGCCTTTTGAAGTTCCATTGTTTCACTTTTTTTTTCCTTACGAGTTTTTATTTCTACAAATGGCCTTTCAGGCCTTTCAGGATTATGAACAACTGTAATTTCTTCATTAGGTTTTTTAAGGTGAAAAGAAATTGCCTGGGCTATCAATGATTTACCAATACCGGGGGGACCAACAAGTAAAAGATTTCTCCTTTGTTTAGCCGCTATTTTGACAAATTCTATGATATCATCATGTCCAATAACTCTGTCCAGGGGATCTTTTGGTATTAAAATGTCTTTTGTAGTCTCTATATCTTTTAAAAACTCATTTTTCATGTTTACATACATTTGAACACTCCTCCTGGCAGGAATCGGTAAATGTTGAGCTTTCAAAACTCTTAAAATTAAAAATATAAAAAATATAAATATCCACCAAATTGGTGGAAAGGTATTTATCTGGTTATGACTTTTATCGGCGCTGGTTTTTTAACCACATCGCTCATTTTAACTGCTACAATGTGTTTAAGCCCTTTTTCTTTAGCAATATCAATTAATCTCTGGCTTACAACACCGTCAAAAACCACAGCATAAGTGTGATTATCTATTTTTTTAAGTTCATCGTAGAGATTCTCTACTTTAACTTCTTTAAGGATATTTAAGGCATCATCAAAGATTTCAGCATTTCCAGTACCTTCTAATTCTTTTAGAATGTTTTTCATGACTTTGACCTTATCTTCAGCCTTTTCTTTCTCTTTTACTTCAATTTTTTCAACTTTAACTCCAAGGTCATGGTACATCTGTTCTACAGGAATTTTATCTCTTAAAGCAACCATAACTTCTTCTTTTTCAAGGTCTTCAACTTCTTTCCCTCGTGGAGCTCGGGTAACGTAATCAACTTCTCCAACCTGCAGTAGTTCTTTTAATATAAGTTCTCCGCCACGGTCACCGTCTACAAAAGCAGTAACTGTTTTATTTTTGGTTAATTCAGCAACTGTTTTAGGTACACTTACACCTTCAACTGCTATTGCATTTTTAACACCGTATTTTAATAAGTTTAAGACATCTGCTCTTCCTTCAACAACAAGTATTGCATCGGATGTAGCTACATTTGGTCCTGCTGGAAGTCTCTCATCTCCGAAGTCAGTTATTTCATGAATTCTCATGGCTTCTTTGACTTCTTCTATCATTTTAAGGCTTTCTGGAGTTACTTCTTCCATCATTCCTTTGTAGAGTTCTTTTGCACGGTCTACTACTTTCCTTCTTTTAACTGCTCTTACATCTTCAACTTTGGAAACCTGTATATATGCTTCACAAGGTCCAACACGATTTATTGTTTCAAGTGATGCTGCAAGGATGGCAGTCTCGACTCTGTCAAGGCTGGATGGAATTACTATCTCTCCTTTTGAACGGCCTCCTCGAGAATTAATATTTACTTTAATTCTGCCAATTCGCCCTGTTTTTTGTAATTCTCTTAAATCAAGATCGTTGCTTAAAAGACCTTCAGTTTGTCCGAAAATGGCACCAACAACGTCAGGTTTTTCAACAATACCGTTAGCGTTAATTTGAGCATGAATGAGATATTTAGTTGTACTTATTTCTTCGCCTTTTCCCATGAATGGGCCTCCTTTGTTAGATAGATACTTTTGCGATATTATTAGAATCGCATGTGAACGGGCTTTCCATTCAACGGATAATCCGGCTGATAATAGTTATATATAATTACCATAAGGATTTATTTCAAGTTCCAGTTGTTTTAAGTGTTTTGGAAGACTTTCTATATCTTTAATATATTTTCTTGTAATATTCATTAAATTTTTTCTAATATTAAGATTGGGATGAGAGCCAAGGCTTTGGATATCTTCTGACAGTTTCTTAGCGAGTATATTTCCTTTTTTATCAAAATCTGTCAGTATAATAACTTCTGATGATGATTCGGTTGCTTTTTCAGCTATTTCGAAGAGTTTAAGACCAGAGCCAGAAACCTTGATTATATTACCATTTATGCCCAGTGTTTTTAAGGCCTCTTCGTCCTTCTTACCCTCTATAAGAATTGGCGTCCCCTGTTCTACTCGAACTGATAGCTCTTCAACAATACGAGATAATCTTCTAAAACTCATGGTAAGCCCTTTGTGAAATTTCAATTAGTATCTACTGATAATATAACTCTATCTTATATAAATAATTGAATATAAAAAACAAGTAATAACTTATAGATTAATACTATTTTTAGCATTTTTAATAACTATTTAATACGTTATTTGATATTATTATTAATATTTATAAGTTATTTAAATAAATATATAGTTTTAAATATGTTTATATTATATCATTAAACTGTATAATTAAATAAACTTGGAGGTTATCAAAACTCATTTTGAATTTTGGAACATTCGAAATCTTAAATTTCGATGTCTCGAATGCTTTGTATTTGATAACCCCAAAAATATTGAAAATATTTTTGGAGGATAAGAAAGTGGCAAAAGGCCTGATTAGAATTGTTTTAGATATTTTAAAACCTCATGAACCAAACATACCATATTTTGCAAAATATTTAAGCGAATTAGAAGGTGTAGATGGGGTAAATGTTACTTTAATGGAAATTGATAAAGAAACTGAAAATGTTAAAGTAACAATGCAGGGTAATGACCTGAACTTTGATATGATTAACGATGCTATTAAACAGTACGGTGGTTCAATTCACAGTGTTGATGAGGTCGTGGCAGGTAAAAAACTCGTTGAAGAAGTTACAACACCTCAAGATTAATTTTATAATTCCAATCTTATAAAAAATTAACATTAAATTATTTTTTCTAAATTAAGATAATGTCAAAAGAGATGGTTATCAATGAACAATGAAAAGAAGGTTTCACCTAAAACTTTCTTAGAAAAATTTTCCAAAAAATCAGAATTATCTAAACTCAAACGTCTGAATGTTACTTCTTCCCAAATTTCAGATGCCTTAAATAATTTAACAGGTAATTCTGGCGTGTTATCTGGAGTCATGCCTTTATTTGATACTTCAATCATGGGAAATGCAATAACTGTAGATACAAAATCTGATGATTGGGGAACGAGTGTAAATGCAATAGACGAAGCTAAAAAGGGTGAAATTCTTTTAATCAAAGTAGATGAAGACGATAAGGCTATTTGGGGTGAATTAACTTCTAAAACTGCAAAAGAGAAAGGAATTATAGCTACTGTTATTTATGGTGCAGTTAGAGATGTTGGAGCAATAAAAGAAATGAAATATCCTGTTTTTTCAAAAAATATAGTTCCAAATGCTGGAAAACCCAAAGCAGAAGGCGAAATCAATGTAAAAGTTCAATGTGGTGATCTAATTATTAATCATCAAGATATTATAATTGGGGATGAATGTGGAGTTGTAGTTGTACCCAAAGAACTTTTGGGTGATGTAATTAAGGAAGCATTAAACATTAAAAGAAAGGAAAAGCAGATTATTAAAGATATAGAAGAAGGTTTATCATTATCATCAATTCTCAATTTAAAATAAAAAGTTTTTTAAGTAACTAATTGAAAAATATCTTAAATCTGAAAACTATAATTTTAAGGGTTTTAAAATGCAAAGCACAACTGAATTTATTAAGAAGCATAAGGGTAAAATTGCAATTTCATTTGCTTTAAGCTTATTCCTAATATTCATTGTATCATTTTTAGTAGGTTTAGATGATATTATGGAGGTTTTAAGTCGTACAAACATTTATTTAATGATTTTAACTCTTATTCTAGAAGTTATTATAATAATGTTATGGACAGAGCGATGGAGATTGATATTAGATGTGCTTCACAGTGCCCCTGGATTTAAACAACTTTCTGCAATGCTCTATGCAAGTCTTTTTGGAAATAACGTAACTCCTGGTGCAGCTGGAGGGGAACCTCTAAGGGCTTACCTTCTGGATAAATTTGAAGGTATTCCTTTTGAAACTGGCTTTGCATCTGCAACTGCAGATAGAGTTTTTGAGTTTTTCCCATTTGTGCTAGTATCTACACTGACTGCTTATCTTATATTTACGTTAAATATCGGATTTTTTACCAGTTTACTTGTCAGTATAATGATAATAATAACCATGATATTATTTGGTCTGATGATATATGTTGGATATAATAAAGAAGTATCTACTAGAATAATTTTATCTATTGCAAGGAAAATATTTCCTTATGCAAAGAAATTAACCTCTAAGGAAACATCATTTACTAAAGTAAGGGATAAATTAGTTGGATATATTGATACATTTACCTTTGGTTTTCAGGGTGTTTTAAGAGATCACAGAATGTTTATAATAGGCATCTTTATTTCATTTTTGATGTGGGGAATTGATAACTTCCGTTTTTACCTTACATTTGGAGCTTTAGGCTATTATCCACCTATTATTCCTATGATAATTATATACACAGTCTCAATATTAGTTTCTATACTTCCTACATTACCTGGATCTTTAGGTATTCGTGAAGGAGTAATGGTGGCTATGTTTTTACCTGTAGGGGTTCCAGCAGATGTAGTTTTAGCTGCATCTCTTTTAGATAGATTGGTTACTTACATAATGCCTACATTCTTTGGGGCTGTAGCCACATTTTATTATGGAAGAATTTATAAAAATAGAAGAATTAATTCTACTTCCATATAAACTAAAAAATTAAAAATAATTATTCTTTTTAGTTAATTCTAGTAACTATACGCTTAATTAAAAAAGCTTATATTATAGATTAATATTTAATATTTAAAAATATCGCAACATTTAAATAGTATGACTCAACACTATAATAATATATAAAACTATCGGTATGATGATAAATGAAAAAATTAGGAAACGTCTCTCATATCTCAAATAAAGGTAAAATTATCGTTAGATCGGATAATACGCCTGGTTTTGGGCTACCTGTTTTTGGAAAAGATAAAAAAAGAATTGGAGTTGTTCAGGATGTCTTTGGACCTACTAAAACTCCATACATTACAGTTAAAGTTCATGCAAAAGATACTAGTAATCTTGAAAATCGAGTTGGAGAGACATTATTCGTATCATCAAAACCTATAAATAAATGGGGGCGGAAAAAACGAAAGAAAAGATGAAATACGACGTTTCAGAAATCGAAAAAGTGGAAACGAAGTGTCCAGAATGCGATTCTGAAAAACTCATCAATGATCATGAGCGTGGTGAAATCGTTTGTGGTGCATGTGGTCTGGTTATAGATGATAATTTAGTTGATATGGGACCAGAATGGAGAGCCTTTGACCACGAGCAAAGGGATAAAAGAACAAGGGTAGGTGCCCCAATAACTTATACAATCCACGATAAAGGTCTAAGTACCATGATCGACTGGAGGAATAAGGACATCTACGGTAGAGACATCCCTGCAAGAAACCGTGCCCAATGGTACCGTTTAAGAAAGTGGCAGAGAAAAATAAGGATTTCTGGAGCTACAGAAAGAAACCTTGCATTTGCTTTAAGCGAACTTGACAGAGATTCATCAAGATTAGGTTTACCAAGAAGTGTTAGGGAAGCTGCATCTGTTGTATACAGAAGCGCAGTCGAAAACAAACTCATTAGGGGAAGGAGTATTGAAGGGGTTGTTGCAGCATCACTATATGCAGCATGCAGAAGATGTAACGTTCCAAGAACACTCGATGAGATTGCAGAAGTTTCCCGTGTAAGTAAAAAAGAAGTTGGAAGAACTTACAGGTTCCTGACTCGTGAACTTAACATAAAATTACCACCAACCTCACCAGTGGACTATGTTCCAAGATTTGCAAGTGAATTAAGCTTGTCTGGTGAAGTTCAATCAAAAGCAATTGAAATAATCGAAAAAGCTATGGAAAAGGGCCTTACTTCAGGTAGAGGGCCTACAGGAGTTGCAGCAGCAGCTTTATATATTGCATCTGTACTTCTCGGAGAAAGAAAAACTCAAAGAGATGTAGCAGACATTGCGGGTGTAACCGAAGTAACCATCCGTAACAGATACAAAGAGCTAACTGAACAGCTCGACATGGGTGTAACTTTATAGTTACCCTAATCCCTTATTTTTTAATATCTTATATTAATCAATATTTAGTCTCTATTTTTAGTAAATAGCTTAATTTTTAGTTTTATTTAATTACACAGTTAAATTGTGATATTATAATTTATAAGATCCATCTTTATCATGGACTTCACTTCCATGAAGTGGTGGATTAAATACGCAAATTAATTTAAGATCTTTATCATGTGCTCTAAGGTAATGTTTATCATTTTCATCAAGTGCATACATAATACCAGGTTTAATTATATATATTTCACCATCATCAATAGTTTCTATTTCTCCTTTACCTTCTATACAATATACTGCTTCTAAATGGTTTTTATACCAAATCAATGTTTCAGTATTTGCAAAGATGGTGGTTTCATGAAAAGAAAACCCCATATTATCCTTTCTAAGAAGCAGACGTTTACTTACCCAATTACCATTTGGAGCAGTAACTTCACTTTCTGTACCTTCAATCTCATTAAGATTTCTAAGTATCATTTGATCATCTTTCTAGATTTTCAGTTTCAATATGATTATTTAATTTTATACCATTTTGTATATGTTCTCTTTCAAGAACGACTTTAATGGAGTCTTCAATAATTCCTAAACCTTTTTCTAACAGTTTATTTTCTATTATAAGTGAAGGTAGAAATTTAAGCACATCATTATTAGCACCACTTGTTTCTATTAAAAGTCCACGTTTAAAAGATTCTTTTGATACTTCACTACAAAAACCCATTAGGGGAATTTTAAGTCCATAAATAAGGCCTTTCCCACGTATTTCAGCTCCAAGTACTGAATATTTTTGTGCAATTTTCATTAAGTTATCTTTAATCAGTCTTTCCTTTTGATAAACTGCTTCAGTAAGATTGCTGTCTTTCCAGTAACCTAATAACCTTGTGGATGCTATAAACGCTAGATTATTTCCTCTAAATGTTCCCGTGTGTTCTCCAGGTTTCCATTGGTCAAATTCTGGTTTTATTAATACTACAGATAATGGTAATCCTCCACCAATGGATTTAGAGAGTGTAATAATGTCTGGATTGATTCCAGAATTTTCAAAGCTGAAAAAAGTACCGGTCCTACCATTTCCAACCTGAATGTCATCTATTATTAAAAGTATGTCAAAATCTCTGCAAATTTGTTCAATTTCACGCAGCCATTCATCACGAGCTACATTAATGCCTCCCTCTGCTTGCACTGTCTCTAAAATGATTGCAGCAGGAATATCAATTCCACTACTTTCATCTTCAAGAAACTTCCTTAAATAATGCGCTGTATTAACATCAGGCCCGAAATAACCATCATAAGGCATAAAAGAGACATTAGATCTGTTTATAAAAGATTCATCCCTGTAAAAACTGTTTGCTGTAACAGCCATAGAACCCATTGTAAGACCATGAAACGCGTTAGTAAAAGTAATTACATTTTGTCTGCCCTTTACCATTCTAGCAAGTTTAAGCGCGGATTCAACAGCGTTAGTACCTGTAGGTCCTGAAAACTGAATTTTATATTTCATATCACGAGATTTTAAAATCGTATTATTAAATGTTTCTAAAAACTTTCTTTTGGCACTCGTAGCTTTATCGAGGCTGTGAATTATATTATCTTCTTGAATATAACTAATTAGTGCTTCAGATACTATAGGATTGTTGTGTCCGTAATTTAAAGTTCCTGCACCTGCAAAAAAATCAATATATTTATTTCCCTTTTCATCATACAATATCGATCCCTTTGCTTTTTGAAAAATTGTAGGGAAGCTACGCACATAGCTACGTACCTCTGATTCAAGTTTATTAAATGTTTTCATATTCATTCTCCCATAAAATTAAATTATATTACGTTATTGGCCCTATTCGAAGAAGCAATTCTTCTTTATGTCCATATTTTTCAAATAATTCCCTTCTGAAGAACTCTAATTTTTCACATTTTGTTTTTAATGAACTTGCTAATTTTTGAAATAATGCCATAGATGCATTATTCGAAGGAGCTACCGTTGCTTCGATATAATTAATATTTTCTAATTCTTTACGCTGGATAATATCTTTAATCATAATACCTGCAAGTCCTTGTCTTCTCATTTGTGGGCTAACTGCAACTTGCCATATAAAAAGAGTATCATTATTATTTGGACTTATGTATCCAGAAACATATCCTGCTATTTGATCATTTAATTCTATTACTGCACTTGTTTTGTTAAAATGTGTGCAAATAAGTAAATAACTATAGAATGAATTAATGTCTAAAGGATTGCAATCATGAATCAGGGCATAAATTAGATTAACATCTTCATTTTGCGGTTCTCTGACAGTAAGTGATTGATTAATTTCTTTATTCTCATTCATACTATTATTTTATTGTTTATTACTTAAAAAAAGTTTTCTAGAAAAAAACGCATTTTTAAACTCTAAAAATAGTTTATAGCGTTATAAAAGATTATTATAATTATTAATTTAAAATTAGAAATATATTCTTTATAAAGTTTTAAATTAGTCAGAATTGAAGATAAAATATTGGAAAAATAAGGAATTTAAAAAATACTTCCTCTAAAAACAAATAGTAAATAAATTATAATTAAGACTGCGAATGCTATGTACATTATTTTTCTTGTACGCATTACTTTTTGTCGTCTTTCAGCTATTACTTGTTCGCACTTAGGAGAACAATATCTCTCGTCCATAGGGATTGGGGTTCCGCATCTAGGACAGTGTTTATGTTGATCTACCATATTTACACCTCTATTTATGAAATATTTAAATTTAAAACTTTAATCGTCATTTAAATTAGAATTTAAATTGTATTTAAAAAGATTAAACTTAATAAAATATAGTTTCTATACTATTATTTAAAGTAAATATACTTTCAATATTTTATAAAGACTATGATTATAATATAAAAAGTATATAATATCTTTAAATATTAATCTGGGATAATTGTAGTTCCTATTTCTTCATTAATGGCTTTATGTAGATTTTCAGCATAATTACCATTTACAATTTTTGTTTTTATACTGGATCTCTTTATAATTTGAATTGCAGTCATGTCAAAGAATTCATAGGTCCCTGCTTTAATCTCTTTACTGCTTAAAATGTCCATCATTTCTGTTGGAGTGATATTTTTATACATTTTAGCGTCATTGAATTTATTGGGGTCTTTATCATACAAACCATCAACTGATGTAGCATTAATTAAAAGATCAGCTTCTACAAATTCTGCGAGAATGCTTCCAACAGCATCGGTACTGTGTGCGGGTTCAGTTCCGCCCATAACTACTATCTTACCAGATGCTCCAAATTCCATTGCCTCATGGAAATTTGTTGCAACACGAGGATAAGCAGCATCTCCAAGTGCCATAGTGAGAAGCTTAGCATTTATTCTGGTAACTTCAATTCCTATATCATCGCAGGCAGCTTCAGAAACTCCTATATCTCTTGCAATTCCAATATATTCACGTGCGGGCTTCCCACCTCCCACAACAACAAATATATCATTTTCAGCTATCATTTCCTTTAAAACATTAGCATAATCTTTAAATTTCTCAGAGTTTCCATCTTTCATTATTATGGATCCGCCTACTGTAACAACTATCTTCATTTTATCACGTCATTAAATTCACAAATATAATAAATTCTACAATAAAGAATTCATTCTAATCTCAATATTAAATTACTTATTATCAATTTATGTATGTCTTAAATTAAATTTAAGAGTATACTTTATTAAATAATATCATAAATTATTTAATTATCCAAGCATGAACAAAAAGATAATAATGTTTTAATTATATATTATTGAAGATATAATATAAAAATAAATAGCTTATGTTTTGATATTTTAATTTATAGAAATATAATGAATTAATTTACTATTACTACTTTAAGGAGTGATCTTTTTGGCTGAAGTATCATCAAAAGAATTATATGAGTTCAAAAGGACAATTGAGGAACTCGCTGATAAAAAAGGAAGAGGAACTGAACTTGTATCTGTTTATATACCTCCTGACAAGCAGGTTAGTGATGTTGTTAAACATATGAGAGAAGAGTTAAGTCAAAGTGCAAACATTAAGAGTAAACAAACAAAAAAGAATGTACAGTCTGCTATTGAAGTAATCATGCAGAGATTAAAGCTCTTTCCAAAACCTCCAGAAAATGGACTTCTACTTTTTGTAGGAATGATTCCAAAAGGAGGTCCGGGTACAGAAAAAATGGAAATTTATGTTTTTGAGCCTCCAGAACCAATTCAAACCTATACTTATCACTGTAACTCAGAATTTTATGTAGGGCCTCTCCAGGACATGATTGAGGTCAAAGAGACATATGGGCTTGCAGTTTTGGATAGAAAGGAAGCAACTATTGCAACTTTACGTGGTAAACGTATTGATATAGTTAAAACGTTAACCAGTGGTGTTCCAGGTAAGCACAAAGCTGGTGGACAATCACAGAGAAGATTTGATCGTTTAATTGAACTTGCAGCTCATGAATTCCTTAAAAGGATTGGAGACCATATGAACGAGGCCTTTTTACCAATAGAAGACTTAAAAGGAGTAATATTGGGTGGTCCGGGACATACAAAAGAAGATTTCTATAAAGGGGACTATCTCCACTATGAACTTAAAAATAAAGTTATTACAACAGTAGATACTTCCTATACTGGTGAATTTGGTATAAGGGAAGTTATTGACAAATCCATGGATGTTTTAACTGAAATTGATATAATGAGGGAGAAAAAGCTTGTTCAGAGATTTTTAAGAGAGCTCATAAGTGATGATGGTTTAGCATCCTATGGTGAATCTGAAGTAAGAAGAAATCTTGAAATGGGCGCAATTGAAATGCTTCTTTTATCTGAAGATCTTAAATCGCGAAGGGAAATATATGAATGTCCGGCATGTAACTGTGTTCAGGAAGAAACCGTTAAAAATGTGGATGAGTCTGATGAAATACAGTGTCCTGAATGTGGAGAAAAAATGAAAGAGGGTAAAGCTAAAGATATCATAGATGACCTTGTGGACATGGCTGAAGAAGTTGGATCTGAAGTTGAGATCATTTCAACAGAAACAGAAGAAGGAATGCAACTTTTAAGGGCATTCGGTGGTATTGCAGCTATATTGAGATACAGGGTGTAATTCACCTCTAAATTCTTTAAATTTCTTTTTTTTATTTAATTAATAACTTAATTTTTTTACAACAGAATTTATTTAAATAGAATATATTATATTAATAAATTAGGTTAATATGAAAGTTAAATTACAATTTTTTCGTGTATATTGCTCAAAGTTTGGATATGCATCTAAATCTCGTTTTATCACTTCCAAAGATCCAATTAAAATCAAATTCAAATTAGAAGATAATGATTCACTTATTGTTTTAGGTAAACGTTGTAACTCCATTTTTGAAGCAAGTAATGTAACATTAGCAAACGCAATGCGCATAATCAATAGTTCTCCTTATGAAAACAATGATTTTAAAAAAGAATTAACTCCAAAAGAGTTAGACATTGCCATTGAGAAAGAATTAAAAGAGCTTAATAAGGATACAGAAACACTTGACTGTAATTTCTATGTGACTATAATCATTGAGAAAGAAGTTGACATTTCTGAAGAATTTTTTGTTAATAGTAAATATTTCTGGCTAAATGATCAAAAAGCATTAAGCTTGGATAAACAATTTAGGAATTATGCATCGGACAAGGCAGATTTTATTGCAGCAACTATCTCAATTTATATTTCTAATTGGGTTTTTCAGAAAATTGCAGTTAATGGTATATTTTTTTCTGCAGAAGGGAAGCAGACATTTGGAGTGCCAGTATTTCAAATGAATGGAGAATTTAATCATATTTTAAATGGTTATGAACTTGAAGATTTATTTGGGTTTTTAAATAATATGAATTCAATACCTAAATGTCTTGAAGAATTGTTAGATCTTGTTATGCATTACAAAGTTGCAACATTAAGGGAAAAAGACCCATTTAAGAGTTTTATATTTAATTTTCTTGCTCTTGAGATTTTAATAAATAAAATATTTGACTTAATCCCTAAAACAAAATTAAATGATATGAATTTAATAGATTTTATATTATCTTTAGATGTAAATAGGTCTCTAACTAAAGAGAAATGGAAAAATGGAAAGAAAAGAAAAAGTTATTTAAAAAATTTAGGAATAAAATTTGCTATAATTTCATATTTACTGTCTCCAGGAACAGCTTTAAATGATTATAATGCGTTTAATGGATTTAAATCAATAAGAAATGATATCGCTCATGGTAATGTCAAATTAAATTATTTAAAATTCCCTATTGCTGAATTAGATGCTCTTCTTAATCAATATTTAACACTTATTCTTAAGTTTCAAGAAAAAATTTCAAAGAATAAATAAAATAAAACATAATATTTTTGTCATGTTAAATTGTCCTTCCGCAGCGAAGCGAGGATTTTTTGATCAATCCTTTTTTGCAAAAAAAGGTTGCTAGGCAAATTCGATGGTGCTAGGTGGTTTATCACTTACAGAAAGTGAAACATGGGTTACTTCAGGAACTTCGGCTGTTATTCGTGCTGAAATTGTTCTAATCATTTCCCATGGTAACTCAGGTACATGTGCAGTCATCGCATCCCATGATTCAACCATTCGGAGCACTACAAGATATCCAAAGTCTCTAATATCTCCTTTTACACCCGTAACTTTTGTATCAGTTAAAACAGCGAAGTATTGCCAGAGTGTCGCATCAAGACCTTCTTTTTTAACTTCTTCTTCTACTATAGCGTTTGCTTTCCTGCAAATTTCTATTTTTTCTTTGGTGAGTTTTCCAACGACCCGAACTGCAAGTCCCGGACCAGGAAACGGCTGTCTGTTAACCATTTCATCAGGAAGACCAAGTTCGGATCCTATAATTCTAACTTCATCTTTATAAAGTTCTCTTATAGGTTCAACAAGTTCTAGCACAAGTCCATGAGGAAGTGCAACATTATGGTGGGATTTAATTTTTCCCTCACTTTCTATCCAATCGGGGGCTATTGTGCCCTGTACTAAGTATTTAGCACCAATTTTTTCCGCCTCTCTTTCAAAAACATCTATAAAGACTTTGCCTATTATTTTACGCTTCTCTTCAGGATCTTCTACTCCTTCGAGTTCATTTAAAAATTCTTCTTTAGCCTCAACACAGTCAAAATTAAGACGATCCTCAAAGGTTTTCTGCACATATTCTGCCTCTCCTTCACGTAGAAGTCCATGATCGACAAATATTGCTATTAAGTTATTTCCAATAGCTTCAGAAACTAGTACGGATGCAACAGAACTATCAACACCACCAGATAGTGCTATAACTGCCTTTTCATCTCCAATTTCATCCTTAATTTTTTGAATTGATTCTTTTATAAAATCAGATGGATCTAGCATTTTTTATTTCACCTTTAGATTAGTATAATAATAAAAAGTTATCTACTGAAAATATCAGTTTTAAAGTTTATAATCTTTAGTATTTTAAAGTTTAAGTTTCCATTATCTTTTTAAGATTAAAGAATTAAACTAAAAATATGTCGCTTGAGGGTAAGTTTAAACATATTAAACCTGAAACTGCATTTCTAATTATTGGATTAATTTATGGAATTGGTTTTCTTCTTGCAACCCCTGCATTACAGGTTCCTGATGAATATGAACACTTTTACCGAGCTTTATATGTTAGCGAAGGCTATGTACTTCCTGAAAAGGTGGGGAATATGTCTGGTGTTTATATTCCAGAAAACGTTCAATTTACTGCATCTGAAATTTCTAGGGAATGGTTTATGTTTATTAAAGATAGAGAGGATAAGCTGAATTTCCTTCCACTTTTAGATGTACAATTTAACAGTCAAAACAGAATTTTTGAAGATATTTCAAGGATTGCAGTTATTACTTATTCTCCTATTCCCTATATAGTATCTGCATTTGCCATTACACTTGGAAAATTACTAAACCTGTCTCCACTAGTACTTATATATATTGGTAGATTGGCTAATTTACTTATATGGGTATTTCTTACATATCAAGCCATTAAAATTACTCCAGTTCACAAATGGATATTTTTCATGGTGGCATTAATTCCAATGACTATTTTTGAGGCAGCATCACTCTCAGCAGACAGCTTAATTTTGGGTCTTTCATTTTTAATAATTGCAGTATTCTTTAAATTTGCATTTGATAATGTTAAAACAAAAATAAACAAGAAGGATATTTATGTATTATCTATACTTTTATTGCTGCTTGCACTTTCAAAGCAAATTTATTTCATTCTTTTGTTTTTAATCTTTTTAATACCGTCAGAAAAATTTGGAGGACGGAAAAACAGGTTTATTGCTGGGGGATTTTTATTTTTAGTAATAGTCTTAATCAGTGGAGGATGGAATATTCTTGTTAAGGATCTCTATGTTCCTATTGTTCCTCAAGTATCGATTTCAGGTCAGATTGCATATATTCTTGGGGATCCTCTAAGATTTCCTTATGCACTTTTAAAAACACTTATTTATAGAGGATTATCTTATCAACTTTTATTTGTTGGTAATTTTTGGTTAGATGTTCCTTTACCTCAGTGGTGGATAGGAGCATATATTCTTTCAATGATTCCAGTAGCTTTAATTGATAAAAGTAATGTTCTAATAAGTAGAATGCAAAAAATAGTTTCAGCAGTAACTTTTGTTATTATTTCTCTGTTTGTAGCTCTCTTTGTGTATGTTTCATGGACTGTTGTCGGTCAAAATATAATAGATGGTATTCAGGGAAGATATTTTATTCCAATATTGCCTTTATTATTCCTTTTATTGTTTAAAAAATGGAATTTTGATAAATATAAAAATAAGATTGTCTTGACTATTTTAAATAACTCAAATAGGGTAATAGTTACTTATACTATTATTTATCTTTCAATTAGTGTTTTAATATTTGTCGCAAGTTACTACATTTAATATAGTTGAGAATAAAAATAAAACTATTTAATTTTTTAATATTTCTTTTATGTTTGTCTTTTTTTATTTATTAATTCTTTAAAATTAGATATTTTAACATTTTCCCTTGATATATTGGATATGTTTAATAGCTTTAATTATTAAAAAGTTTTATATTATATTAAATCATATAAAGTTAGATAATATAAATTAAGGTGATTAATCTAATTTATAGATTTTATTATTTCTAAATATACATTTAATTGATTAGTCCATTTTGTAATATTTAGAAAAAACTTATACATTTTAAAATTAATAATATGATAAACTATAAAATTTTTATTATGGTGATTATTTAATGACTGATACCACTGAAAGTACACTAGATAAGTTGATAAAAAATCAAACGGATAGAACCCATATACAGTTTTTTCGTTATATTTTCGTTGGCGGTGCCGCATTTATAGTTGATTTTGCTTCTTTATATATATTTACAGATATTTTTGGTATTTATTATCTTATTTCTGCAGTTATTGCTTTTATTTTAGGTTTAATAGCCAATTATGTTTTAAGTATAAGTTGGGTTTTTAACAATCGTACACTGGACAATAAAAAGTCGGAGTTTGCAGTTTTTGCAGGTATTGGAATAATAGGCGTTATTTTAAATGCATTATTTATTTGGATATTTACTGAATATGTTTTAGGTAATCCCTACTATTCAAAAATCATTACAGCAGCAATAATATTGTTCTGGAACTTTTCTGCAAGAAAAATTACTTTATTTAGATAAAACAAATATTTCCATAGTTTAAAGTTACTAAATTTTATATTTTCAAAAATCATCTGAGGAATACTATGAGTCAAAAAACAGCAATCATAATAGGCGCAGGACCTGCAGGACTAACTGCAGCCTATGAACTACTTGATAAAACTGATATTAAGCCAATAATATATGAAATGAGTGAAGATATCGGTGGAATATCAAAAACTGTTAAATATAAAGGTAACAGAATAGATATAGGTGGACACAGATTTTTTTCAAAAAATGGTAGAGTAATGGAATGGTGGCAAAACATAATGCCTTTACAAGGGGCATCTGCAAAAGATGATAGGATATTAGGCAGGGAAGTTCCTACATGTGAAGAATGCTTAAAAAGGGAAATAGGACAAAAAGAAGCTAAAAAAATTAATGCCCCAGATCCAGAAAAAGAAGATAAAGTAATGCTCAACAGGGGCCGTCTTTCAAGAATTTATTTCCTTAGAAAATTTTTTAATTATCCAATTACACTCAATTCTAATACCATTATGAATTTGGGTGCATTAAGAATGCTTAAGATAGGCTTAAGCTATGCAAAAGTTGCTATTTCTCCAATTAAAGATGAAAAAACCCTTGAAGATTTCTATATCAATAGGTTTGGCCGCGAACTTTACTCCACTTTTTTTGATGATTATAATGTTAAATTATGGGGAGTTCCATGTAGTGAGATTGCACCTGACTTTGGAGCGCAGAGAGTAAAAGGCCTATCTGTAACTAAAGTTATTTCTCATGCAATTAAAAGTCAGTTTTCAAGGGATTCATCAATAGAACAAAAGAAAGTTGAAACAAGTCTTATAGAACAATTCATGTACCCAAAATTTGGTCCTGGTCAGATTTGGGAGGAAGTTGCCAATATTATAACTCAAAATGGCGGGGAAATATTATTTAAACATGAAGCTGTTGGAATTGAGCATGATGGAGCTAAAATTACTGGTATTAAAATTAAAGATCATTCAACTGGTGAAACTAAGTCTGTAACAGGTGATTATTTCTTCTCTACAATGCCTGTAAAAGATTTAATTAATTCTATGGAAAATGTGCCTCAAGAGGTAAATGAAGTTGCAAATGGATTAATCTATCGTGATTTTATCACAGTAGGTTTACTTTTAAATGAACTTAAAATAAAAAATGAAACTGAGCAAAAGACCATAAATAATGTAGTCCCTGATAACTGGATTTATATCCAGGAAAGAGATGTTAAGCTTGGTAGACTTCAAATATTCAATAATTGGAGCCCATATTTAATAGAAGACAGTGATAAAGTATGGATTGGGCTTGAATATTTTGTGAGTGAGGGAGATGAACTGTGGAATATGGCAGATGATAATTTCACTCAGTTTGCAATAGATGAACTTGAAAAGATTGATATTATCAATAAAAAAGATGTTTTGGATAATGTTGTAATAAGAGTTAAAAAAACATATCCTGCCTACTTTGGAACATATGATCGTTTTGATACAGTAAAAGAGTTTACAGACAAGTTTAATAATCTTTTTTTGATTGGAAGAAATGGGATGCACCGTTATAATAATATGGATCATTCTATGCTTACTGCAATGATTGCAGTAGAAAATATAATTAACAATATAGATTCAAAGGCTAATTTATGGAATGTTAATGCTGAAGAGGAATATCACGAAGAAAAATAGTAGTTAAATAGAAAAGAATAAATTGCATTAGTAATAAAAATTACTATATGCGTAATAAACATCCGAAAATAAATTCAGATTTTCGGCTTATTTTTCTTATTTATATAATAAGTTCCATTTTAAGTCTTTTTCTTTTAAAATACTTTCAGTATCCCATAAATTCTGATGGTATTTCTTATCTTAGTATCGCTCAGCATTATGCAAATGGAAATTTCAACGATGCCATAAACGGATATTGGGGGCCACTTCTATCATGGATACTATCCCCTTTTTTGATTTTTAAGCTAACTCCCGTAGATACATTGCTTGTTGGAGAAATAATTTCAGTGATAATAGGATTTTTTACATTAATAGGTGTCAAATCGTTATCATATAAATTTGAAATGACTGATGGAATGAGAACAATTATACTATTTGCAATGATTCCGGTTATTTTGTTCTTCTGGTTACGTGCAATATCTCCAGATTTACTTATACTATGTTTCTTTGTTTATTATCTAAATATAATGTTCAGTCCTAATTACTCAGATACAATTAAAAATGGCATATTTGCAGGAATACTTGGTGCAATGGCATTTTTAAGTAAAAGTTATGCACTTCCATTTTTTATCTTTCATTTTATATTGTTTAATCTACTTCACTACTGGAAATATGATAATAAAATTGAAAAAAAGAAAGTACTTAAAAATCTCTCATTAGGTCTAATGGTGTTTTTTTTAATAAGTGGGCTATGGGTGGGAGTTATAAGTGATAAATATGGTAAAATAACCATGGGAACTTCAGGGGAGTATAATCAGGAGTTAATGGGTCCTGGATCCCTTGGACATCCTGTTTTTTTCAAAGGTCTTATTAAACCTCCAAATACAAACGCCATAAGTGCATGGGAAGACCCTTTTTATATTAAAATGGATTCATGGGATCCTTTAAAATCAAAAGAAGGCCTAAATAATCAACTAAAGTTAATATGGAAAAATGCCCATGATACTTTTGATATAATTGTTTCATTTTCCTATTTATCCCTTATAATTATCTTAGGATATGTTTTATTGCTATTAAGATCTTCAAAAAAAGAAATATTAAAAGGTAATGAATTATATCCTATTTTAACCATTGCTATTTATACAGCAGGATATATTTTAATATGGGTTGAAGATAGATATTTATGGCTTATTTACGTTTTGTTATTTTTAATGGGAGGATTTTTAGTCAGTAGAATATTTAAAAATAACTTTTTTAATAAAAAAGACGTTAGATATGTTGTAATAGTTCTTTTTATATGGTCATTTCTTGTAATTCCTGCTACTAATTTTGCCCATATAATTCAAAATGATGTAGATACAGAGGGAGTTTATGATTTAAGCCAGGATTTAAAGATGCAGTATAATGTTCGAGGAAATATAGCTTCAAATGACAAATGGCAAAAGTCATTGTATGTTTCATTTTATCTAAGCAGCAAATATTATGGTCAGGTTAAATCTAATTCAAGTGATGGTGAATTAATAAAAGAGTTAAAATCTAATAATATCAATTATTATTTAGTATGGGGAGATTCTAAATCAAATTCAGAACTATTATCTAATTATAAAGAAATAACAGGTGGAAAAATAAAAGATCTCAAAGTCTATCTAATAAAAGAGGATAAATAAAATTATTTTTTGTCTTCTATGTAATTTTTACAGACTTCATAAAAGTTTTCTAATAATTTAGGGCCATTTTCAGTATGATATACTTCAGGATGGAACTGAATACCATATAATGGCTTTTCTTCATGTTTCATGGCTTCAATGTTACAAATTGAAGAGTCTGCAAGTAATTTGAATCCATCAGGTAATGTCCTTACTTCATCTTTATGGGAAGCCCATACTTGCATTTTATCGCCCATACCCTTAAAAATATCATTCTCATCTCTTATGCTTATTTCAATTTTTGCATAACTTTCAATTCCAGCAGCGCCAATTTCGCCGCCGTAAGCCTTTGCTATTATCTGATGACCTAGACAAATTCCTAAAATTGGGTAGTCTAATTCTTCTACATATTTAAAGCAGTTTCCAGCTCTTTCAATTGAAGGACCTCCTCCGAGTATAAGGCCTGCAGGTTTTTTTTCCTCAATTTTTTCTAATGCAGTTGAATTTGGAATTATCTCTGAAGGAATCTTTAGATAGTGTAGCGTCCTGTGAATTCTGTGATTATACTGTCCATGATTATTTACAACTAATATTTTCATTAAATATCCCCTAATCAATGTTTATTTGCAATTTTTATTATTTAAAGAGTAATAGCTAGCATAGATGCTTAATTTTTACTTCTATTTTACATCTAAATTCAAATAGAATCGCATTAATTTAGATTATAGATACTTGTTAAGTAATGTATAAATATATTAAAATATTTAATAGATGTATGGATATTAAAGATATAATATATATAATTATAGCTATAATACTTGCAGTGATTTTGTTTAATATCATCTGGTGGCTATTACCAATAATCATCATTCTTGTTATAGCTTATGTTATATACGTATACCTTAAAACAAGGGATGAATATTAATTATTTTTTAAGAATAATTAGATTAAGTTTTTTAATTTATTTCTTATTTAGTTTTATCTACTCAAAGGCGATTAAATGTATGATCTAAGTTCTATTGGAATGAAAAAAGGATTACTTTATGAAACGATTATAACTACTAATAATGAGGAATTACCTAATGCAGCTCCAATAGGTGTTATATGTAAAAATAACTCTGAAGTGGTGCTATATCTTTATGAAGGAACTCATACCTTAGAAAATATTAAATCCAATAAAAGATTTGTTGTAAATATTTTAAGAGATCCTCTTATTTTTGTTTTGAGTACTATTGGGGAACTCTCAGCAGATTATTTTAAAGAATATAAGGATGGTTTTTTTATTAATAGCGCTGATGCATTTGGGGTTTTTGAAGTAAATAACATTAAAGAAGTAGAAAAAAAGGATGCTATTAGTGAATCTAAGATGAATGTTGTAACCGCTTCATTAGAAGATATTGTAATAAATAAAGAAAATGTTCAGCCGTTAAATCGGGCAATTTTTGCTATAATTGAATCACTTGTGTACGTAAGCCGAATAAATATTGTAGATGAAGACACTTCTAATGAATACTCTAAAAGAATTAAAGAAATGTCAAGGCTTGTAACACGTGTTGGTGGAATGGAAGATAAAAAAGCAATGAATAAAATTTTAGAATTTCTCGAGGATGATTAACTTATTTTATAATTTAAATTCCTTAAAAATAATCTTAAATCTTGTTCCTGGTGCATCTTCAAGATCTATAAGGCCATCTAGTTGTCTAACAAGTGCGTTAACCATTTGCATTCCTGTAGTTTCAGGATATCTAAAATCAAAATGTTCGGGCATTCCTATTCCGTTATCTCTAACTTCTAATACATAATCATTCTGACATAAATATAAATTAATGTCTATGTTACATGTTCCTTCGGGACATATTAATGAATTATGAAGATTTCCATTCTCAGTGGATGGAAATGCGTGTTTAATTGAATTTGTAACAAGTTCATTTATAATAAGTCCACATGGAACCGCTGTATCAATATCCAGCAAAATTCCATAGGTATTAATGGCAATGTCTATACTCTTAGAATCAACTGCAAAAGTTCTAAATAAATAATTAACCATATCTTTAATATATTTTCCAAAATCAATTATTCCAAAGTCTTCTGATTTTGAAAGATGCTCATGTATGAGTGCCACAGCCTTCATACGGTTTTGGCTATCCTGATAGATTTCAATAGGTTCTTTTTTATTAATTTGAGAATATTCTAGACCCATTAAATTGCAAATTGTATGCAGATTATTTTCAACTCTATTATGAATTTCTTCAAGTAATATCTTTTTTTCTAAGAGCGAAGCATTTATTTCTTCTTCTGCTTTTTTGCGCTCCTCAATTTCTTTTTGTAGTTTCTCATTAGATTCTTTCAATTCAATGGTTCGCTTTTCAACCATTTCTTCCAGATGGTTTTTGTAATTAAGTAGTTCTACTTCATTTGCTTTACGTTCTATAGCATAAAAAATGGATCTTGAAAGCAGATTTCCATCAACATTACCTTTAATTAAATAATCCTGAGCTTCTCCTTTTACAGCTTTAATTGCAGTATCTTCATCATCAAATCCGCTTAGAATTACAATTGGTATCTCTGAAAGGCATCTATTTGCTTTTTCGAAGGTTTCAATTCCTTTACTATCTGGTAAATTTAAATCAAGTAATAAAACATCAATATTGTGTTCTTCAAATAATTCTAGTCCTTCTTGTAACCTTCGAGCATTAAAGAGTTTAAATCGTGTCTTTTTGGATTCTTTAAGCATTTCTCTTATTAGGGCAGTATCTGCAAGATTATCTTCTATAAGAAGAACTTTAATTTGTTTATTTTCCACCATACAATCCACAAATATTATTATGTAGTATTAACTAATAAATAAGAGTTATTATTAAGTATTACTTTTAGTAAGACAATTATATATTCTTTTAATATTACTTAAAAGTTTTGATATCCAATTAAAATTAATTTATTTATTAAAACTTAAAATAAAAGCAGATATGGTGATTTTAAAGTTAATTATAGCTTAGAAGTTACTTGTGATTTATTTACTTCTATAGAATTTTTTTCGTCTGGCTTCCAATAAATAAGGTTTTTTATCTAAAATTTCAGATGCTACGCAAATATTGCCCTTGGATTCTTCTTTAATTGATTTTATAAACTTAAAAGATCTAAGATCCCTTAAGAGATGATGATCTACCACAACTTTAGGTATATTTTCTGCTATTTCAATCAAATTTTTACGAGCTTTTTGTATTTCACTTCTATCCATAACAAAATCTTGAAGATAAATTGGAGGACCGCTTAATATTAATATATCTGGATTTTCATCAAGAATAAACTGTTTTGTTTTATCAGAAATTGGACCCTGAACATCAGAAGCATGCATTAAACTCTTTCCATCATATTCAATGGTCAAAGCTACAACAAAACCTAACCTCCCTCCTTCAGGTCCATGTGGAAGTGCATTTGAAAATTTAAGTACAGTATTTCCAATGTCAAATGTTTGGCCATCAGTATATGATATTTCACATTCTAAATCATCTAAATTTTTTAAAAAATCAGCTACTCGTTTTCGCTGGCTTTTATTAATCTCAGAAGTGGGATGTTTTATAAACAACCTTTTGTTCCGATACATTTTTTCAGCAGTTTCTGGAGAAGAATCCAGAAATTTTCCAAGTTCGAAAGGAGTATAATGGTCGTGGTGATAATGGCTGATGGTTATAATATCTGCAATCTTAGCACATTCGTTAATCTTCGCTCTTGTTTCATATAAAGCTTCAAATTCATCTTTCCATGGTGGATATCCAAATCTTTTTGGTGCAATGGAAGTTCCAGGGTCAATTAATATTTTCTGGTCAGTTTCAACATAGGTGGCCATTGATCTAACACCCATACTTTCAAAGGCAAGGGGTATAATCTTCATTTTATCCCATTATTTTAATACGTCAACAAATTCAAACTTTTCAACGTTAAATAAACCCATATCACTTATTTTAAGCTTTGGAATCACTAGAAGAGCTAAAAATGACATTGTCATGAAAGGAGAAATGAGTTTACATCCTAGTTTTTCTAAAATACTATGTAGTTTTTCCAGTGATGAAGCAACTTCTTCAGCACTTTCTGTACTCATAAGTCCGCCTATTGGGAGTTTTAGTGAATAATATGTTCCTTTTGATGCAATAACAAGGCCACCTTTATTTTCAACAAGTTTATTAACTGCATCAGCCATATCTTGGCTATTAGTTCCAACTACAATTATATTATGAGAATCATGGGCAACACTTGAAGCAATTGCGCCTTCTTGAATGCCAAAACCATGAACAAAAGCATTGGCCATATTATTATGCCCATATCTTTCTACAACTGCTATCTTAAGGATATCTTGTTCTATATCTGGCTTAAGTTTACCATCTACAACCAATAGTATTGTTTCAGATTCTTCTGTAAGTAACTGGCCTTCAATAACCTTAATTACCCTTACTTTTTCTTTTTTTCTATAAGATTTAATTTCAAAATCTTCTGGTTTTTTATGCCTTATTTTGAAACTGCTTCTTGTTTCAAGAGGTTTTGATTTAAATAAAGGCTTTCCATTAATTGCAATTCTATTTCCACCAATGAATACGTCCTTCACATTAAATTCTTCAATATTATCAACAATAACAAAATCTGCTAATTTTCCAGGAGCAATTAGTCCTGTATTTAAATTATAGTGAATTGCAGGGTTTAGAGTAACCATTTTAATTGCTTTCACTGGATCAATCCCATAATCAACAGCTTCTTTAAGCATTAAGTTTACATGTCCTTTTAAGAGGTCTTCAGGATGCTTGTCATCAGATACAATAAAATCTCCTCCATTATCAACCAGATCTTTTAAATTCTTTGCTGATGAACCCTGTCTAAGCATTATTTTCATTCCAAGCTTTCTTTTTTCTATAACTTCTTCAGGGATTGTGCATTCATGGTCAGTGGAAATTCCAGCACTTATATATTTACAGAGCTCTTCTCCATTTAAAAGAGGAGCATGTCCGTCAACTGGTTTTTTATGTTTTATAGATGCGTTAATTTTGGCTTTTACTTCGGTATCATCTGCTATAACTCCTGGAAAATTCATCATTTCTCCAAGTGCAACTATATTTTCATCATTTAAAAGCTCATCAATTTGTCTAGAATTAACTATTGCACCTGAAGTTTCAAAAGGAGTTGCAGGAACACATGATGGTGCTGTAAAAAAGAAACGTAAAGGAACGTTGGCTGCATCATTAATCATATATTTTATACCAAGGGTTCCGAGAACATTGGCAATTTCGTGGGGATCTGATACAACAGAAGTTGTTCCATGGGGCACTACAGTTTCAGCAAACCTTGAAGGGGTAAGCATTGAACTTTCGATATGTATATGTGCATCAATAAATCCGGGTAAAATATAATGCTCGAATTTACCTTCAACTGGCCTCACGCATTCAATTATATTGTTCCTAAACTTAACTTCTGCTGGATAGATATCTTCATTAAATACATCAACTAAATTGCCTCTGATCATATGATTCCCCACAAATGTAACTGAAGATATTATAATTTTATTTCTTATATTTTCTTCTAAAATGGTATAAATTTAAATTTTTAAAATTAGGGTTATAAAAATAGTTATAATTGTTTATTTAAGCCAATTATACCTCTTTTTCAGATTTTTTAATGCAAATGGATACATAATTCTATGTAACGTATTATAATTGGATATCCACCGCAAGTTTCCTATTATTCGTTTTCCATTATTCAATATAAATGAATAATTGGTTTTGCTCATTTTCTCCCAGAAATAACGATTTACTATCCCTGCTTTTAATTTAGCACCAAATTTTGCATTAATCATTTTTTCATAATCTTCACCAGTAATTATGCTCCTTGCTGCAAGATATCCTGAAGTAACAGCATATCTAATACCAAAACCCCACAGAAAATCCTGTAATCCTGCAGCTTCGCCTACAAATAATTTATTTCCCTCTTTAAATCGCTTTTTCATTGTAAAACAGCCAACACCTCCGCACTTTTCTCTTTTTTCAACATCAAAATCTAACATATTAGAAAAAAATTCTTCAGTCCTTTTAAAACAAGTATTAATAGTATTAAAATTATCCAATAACACCGTACTCATACATCCATAGCCTTTTGTTGTAAAAAAGTAACTATAACCTTTAAAAGCTGCTTCATCATTAAATAACATAACTCCAGTATCTTCAAGACCGGTTTTGAATGTTATTCCCTTAACTATTCCAACAACATTTTCTGAAATAGGGCCAGTTGCAACTATATCTGCTTCATTTTCAGGGATAGTTTCATTAAAATATATATTAACATCCATATTCTCAGCTAGTTCTCTGAATCCTAAATCCATACTTCCCGGTACTGATCCTCTTTTGATAAGATAATATAATGGTCTTGGAGTTCTAATTTCTTTAGTTTTCAAGCCATTTGTAGCAATGATTTTTTTAAATGGGTCACAATCAAAATTAATGTCAATATTCATCTTTCTAAAATCATCTAAAATGTCTTCTTTTTCAGACCAGTTTTCGAGTCCCTCTAAATCTCCTTTGAATCGCTGCCCAACATTCTTATTTTTCTCAAATACATTTACTTCATAGCCTGCTTTAGCAAGATTTATGGCTGCAGTTAATCCTGCTGGGCCTGCACCTAAAATTTTAACGCAATTCATTAACTAATATTTTATTAATAATATTATAAATTTTTATCATAAACAGCTAAAATTATTATTAGATAAAAAATAATATTAGATAAATTTTGAAGTTTTTTTATTTTAAAAATTAGGTAAGGGTAAGTTGAAATGGATACAAAAAGATTATTTTTCTTTGTTTTGGGCTTGACCTTATTAGGAATGGGTATTGTAGGAGTCATTATTCCTTTATTACCAACTACTCCTTTTATTTTAGCAGCATTTCTTTGTTTTGGTAAAAGTTCAAAGAAAGCTGAAAGATGGATTTTAAATAATCGTTACTTTGGAAGCTATATTGAAAATTATAAGGCTAAAAATGGCATTCCTTTAGATATAAAATTCAAAAGTATTGCTTTTTTATGGATAACATTAATAATATCTTCTATATTCTTTTTTAGTCAATTATATGTCCTTCTATTATTATTAATTATAGGAATAATAGTTACGACTCATATTTTCCTGCTGAAAACTAAAAATCAATTATTTTAAAGTACTAATTTAGGTTAGCCTAAAAAATAACAAAATTTAAATATAATAAAAGATTTAGGTATACCTAACTCTCAATTCAGGTTTTCCTAAAATTGATAGTGAAACGGTTTAAGGTCATCCTCAGCTCAAATGTATCTTAAAACCACGTTTCGAAAATTAAAGATATGATCTTAATGCCTTCTGCCAAATCACCTTGCTTAAGATCATATCCTAAAAATATTGAAATAAGGATGTAAAAGCTACCAAATTTTACTCCAAAATCTATACTGGAATCTGTTTATCAAGATTCTATTAAAATTAGTTAATGATTTAAAAAGAGAAATTTTATTCTTTAATACACTCTAATCCTTCTAGATGTTCGTATAAAATAGGTAAAAATGCACCAACATCTGTTACAATACTTACAACCTGTGCACTACCTCTATCTGCAAGTTTAGTGACTGTTGCAGGATTTATATCTACACAGATACTTTTTACATATGAAGGGAGTATATTTCCAGTTGCTATAGAGTGTAGCATTGTCGCAATCATGATTACCATGTCAACATCCTGTGCATATTTCCGCATTTCATCTTGTGCTTCAATTACATCAGTTATAACGTCAGGAAGAGGTCCATCATCTCTTATAGAACCTGCAAGTACATATGGCACATTATTCTTAACACATTCATACATTATCCCACTGGTTAAAAAACCTTTTTCAACAGCTTCCTTAATTGAACCTGCTTTGTTAATTTCGTTAATAGCATAAATATGGTGTCTGTGACCTCTAACAACTGCCTCGCCGTGCCTGGTGCATACTCCAAGAGAAGTTCCATAAAGTGCGTTTTCAATATCATGAGTTGCCAAAGCGTTTCCTGCAAAGAGAACATCAATGATCCCTTCTCTAATCATCCTTGCAAGTAGTGGAGCAGAACCAGTATGTATTATTGCCGGGCCAGCTACAATAGCTATTTTACCCCCTCTTTTTTTAATTTCCTTTATTTCGGAAGCTATTTTTTCTATTATAGATCTTACTGGTTTTTCTGAAGATGCTTCGCTGGACATGAATTCAAAGACACCCTTTTTACCCCTTGGCCTTTCTGGAGGAATAACTTTAATACCTTCTCTTCCTACAACAACAAGGTCTCCTTTTTTAATTCTCCCTATAGGTCTGCACAATGCCCTTTTTTCTTCTGGATCAATTACAATCATACAATCCATTTCAATATCTTCAACATATATCCATTCATCTTTATATCTCACATAAGTTGGATGGTTTGTTGTTGAATAAAAATCGTCTGGGAGTGTCTTGTCTTTCTCAGATGGAAGCATTTCAATTTCTTTAATTTCTACAATTACTGCTCCTATTTCGCCTAATTCATCTAAAATCTCGCCCAAATGGGCTTCATCTTTTCCTATAACTTTGATTTTCGCATGGCTTACATCTTTCTTATGTTTTCCAACATGGACATCCTGAATTTCAAAATCTCCTCCCATATCCATTATAAGATCAAGAGTTTTTGGGAGAACAAGGGAATCAATTATATGTCCTGAAAGCTTAACTTCTCTTGTATTCATTATAACAACTCCAAGCACTTAATAATATGATAAATATTATATATTATGACGTTTTTTCAAACTTAATTCATTAAAGAGCATTATTTCTATTAAAGCTTCTTTAAAAACTAAGATTATTTAAATTTAGATATATTATTTATAATAATCATTGTATATAAATTTTTAAATTTAAAATAATTAATTAAGCATTTTTTAAACTATTGAAGACATAAAAAGTCATAAATAGTTTTCGCACCGCTGATAGAAGTTATATCTCCAAATTCAGTCGATGAAACTTCTACTAAGTCAAATCCAATAACATCTTTTCCTTTAAGTGAATGAATTAGGCCTTCTAATTGAAATGGATTCAATCCACAAGGAGAAGGGGTTCCAACACTGGGGGCAAATGCGGGATCAAGCACATCAATATCTAAGCTGACGTACATGGGCCCTTTAATGCTCTGGATTAATTTCTTAACTTTTTCAAGATTTTCATTAACTTGATGAGATGTAAAATAAGTAATATTATTTTCTGATGCAAATTTAATTTCTTCTTTTGAAGATGATCTAACGCCAATTTGAATAATATTTTTTGGATTTAAATCATGCATACGCCGTGCTGCAGCTGCATGTGAATTTTTTTCTCCCATGTATTCATCTCTTAAGTCCATATGGGCATCAAAATGAATTACAGTAATGTTTTCTATATCTAGTGATCTTAAGACACATGAACTGATACTATGTTCTCCACCTATGGTAATAGGGATAATATTCATTTCTTGAAGTTCAGATATTGTAAATTCTATATTTGAACATGTTTTTTTAAAATTACCATGAATGACTTCAATATCACCAAAATCAAATACTTCAGCATCGATAGACTTATTTAATACCATATTGAATCTTTCAAAATTGTATGAAGCCTCACGCACTGCTTTTGGACCATATCTTGCACCAGTTTTATAGGTCGTGCTGCTGTCAAAGGGCACTCCAATAATTCCAAATTTTTTAGAACCTTCATCTTCAGATTTAGATTCAATTTCTTTTAATTCCCTGGAAAAAGCAAATTGGGATGAATTATAGGTATAAAAAAGCATTTTATCACATTTAGGGAATAAAGGTATAATAAAATAAAAATAAAATAATTGAGATATTAAATTATTTAATTCTCATTATCTTCTGTTTGCCCATAGCTCCGATGTAGTCAACTTCTGCTCCTTCAACCATCTTATCTTTAAGATCATCAGGTATAGGTAGTTCAAAAGTTTCGTAACTTTCAAGATCCATAAGCTGAACATCGTTACCCATTAAAGCAAGTACTTGACCTACTCTTTTATCAATGATAGGGACATCACATTTTGCATCTACTGGTTTTACGAGACTTCTTTTTTGCCCGTCAAAAATTCCTACAGCTTCAACTCTTGCTTTTGCAGCACCGTGTTTACCGGGGGATGAAGTTGAAATACTTGAAATTTTTGATGCTTCTCCGTCTAATATGACGTATTTACCTACTTTTAAGGTTTTAACTTCTACAACCTTCTTTGACATAATTATTACCTCCAAATTAATAGTATTAAAGAACCTTTATGAGTTTAAAAATTATATTAAACTATATTAAACAATTGGTTAATGTATCAAAGATTCATTAAATTTAGCTCTTTAAATTCTTAAAGATATTTTTATTTATATATAATATAAAAAGTTATAGATAACTCAAAATTTATGAAATCTATACAAGAACAGATATTCTATAACCTATTCTGTAGGTTTAAGCTTTATCTTTTTCAATATTTAAATCTTAAGTGATAATCATGAAAATAGCAATAACTTCAGGAAAATCAGAAGGACCAAGTAAACTCAATGCATTCGACAATGCATTATTAGATGCAGGAATCGGAGACGTGAATTTAATTAAAGTAAGTAGTATAATTCCGGCAGATTTTGAATTTGTAGAATTACCATATCTTAAACCGGGGGACATGACTAATTGTGTCCTGGCTCATGCAACTTCAGACAAGAAAGGTGATGTAATCACTGCAGTGATAGCTGTTGCAACATCAGACGATTTTGGATGTGTAGTTGAGCATTCAGAAGTTAATAAAGACCCAGAAGAAGTTAAAGAATACGCAGTATTTATGGTAAAAGAAATGATGAAGATAAGAAATATGGAGATTAAAGAACTCATTGTAGAGGAAAAAAGCCATGTTGTAGAAAATCAGGCATCTGTTGTTGCTGCAATTGTCTATTTGGAGTAATATAATGAAAGAAGAAGAAGTTAAGTTCTGGAGGAAAGTATCTCATCAGATAATTGATGAAGTGGAAAAAACCATTCAGCCACTTGTTGGAAAGAAAAAATCTGGAGAAGTAGTTAAAATGGGTGCAGATGGTACCCCAACAAAGCTAATTGATGAAGTGGCTGAAGAAAAAATAATAGAAATACTGAGAAAGACAGGTAAATCTATTATTATTGTTAGTGAAGAAATAGGAAAGTTTAAAATTGGAGATGAACCTCATGATGTTATTTTTGTAGTCGATCCGCTTGATGGGACTGTAAATGCTCTTAAAAACATTCCGGCTTATGGTATTTCCATTGCAATAGTAGATTCTTCACTTAAATCTTTCAATGAACTTACTCTTCATGACGTTGAGATGGGGTTTGTTAAAAATCTTGCAACTGGTGACCTTTATGAAGCTTTTAAGGATAAAGGGGCTTATTTAAATAATGATAAACAAAAATCATCTATAGAAGAAGATTTAACTCATGCCTCAATAGGTGCTTATATTCGCGGAGCTGAAATGAATCGCATGGATAAATTAAGCCATATGGTTAAGAGAATAAGGCTTTTAGGTGCTGTTGCCATTGAATTAAGTTATGTTGCTGACGGCACTTATGATGCTTTTATAGATATTAGAGGCAATCTAAGGATTGTTGATATAGCTGCTGCAAAACTTATAATTGAGGAATCTGGCGGTATAATTACCGATGAAAATGGTAATGAACTTAATAACAAATTAAGTGTTAAAGAAAGGACATCTGTAATTGCAGCATGTAATTTAGAGATTCATAATGAATTAATGAATGTTATGGGGGCATTTTAATGCGTATAGGTATTGTAACACGCCATGATATACACCGCGGTGTAGAACTTGCTGAAGAAGTTGCTGAATTTCTCATTAAAGAAAATGTAGAAGTATTTTTAGATCCATTAATTGTTAGTGAACTTCGTAGATTCCATAATCTAAGCTGTAATATTGATGAAATGGATGTTGATATGATAATTACTATTGGTGGCGATGGGACAATTCTAAGAACTCAGAGTCTTATCGATGGTAAGAACATACCTATATTTGGAATAAACATGGGTACTGTTGGCTTTTTAGCAGAAGTTGGCCCCGAAGAAGCTTTTCATGCTATAAAAGAAGTACTTGCAGGTAATTATTTCGTTGAAGAACGTACACGACTTGATGTATGGCACAACCACGATTTAGCCCCGGCATTAAATGAAGTTGTTATAATGACACGAAAGCCTGCAAAAATGCTTCATCTCGAAGTTAAAGTAGATGATGAAATTGTAGAAGAGTTAAGGGCGGATGGACTTATTGTAGCTACTCCAAGTGGCTCAACTGCTTATTCCATGTCTGCAGGGGGGCCAATTGTAGATCCGCAGGTAGATGCATTTATCATTGTTCCAATTTGTCCATTTAAACTGGGATCTAGACCTACAGTAGTTTCAGGAGAAAGTGTAATTGAAGTTAAACTACTTAGAGAGGGCAAGAAGGGAGTTGCAGTTATAGATGGGCAATATGAGGAAGAAATAAATTACATGGAAGAGATAATATTCCAGAAATCGCATCAATATGCTTATTTTGTAAGGTTAACCAAAGAATTCTATAAGAAGGTAAGAGAAAAGCTCATTAAAGGCGGAATAGATTCAAATTAAACTATAATAATTTTATATGGCTATTTTTATTGATAAATGGAGTCAGTGAACTAATGAACATCCTTATTGTAGATATGACTCATGGTGGAGTATTAATTGTTTCTGAGTTTTCTAAAATGGATAATTGCAGTGTTTTTGCATATGATATTTACAAAACATTATCTGATGAAAAAAAATCTTCTTTAGTTAAAGAAGGAGTTAAATTTGTAGACGAAACATTTTTAGATAAAATAACTGGTGAATATGATAATGAAACTGAATTAGAGGATGAAATTTTAATAATTGCTCCTGTTCATTGTAATATTCAATCTAAAGTTCATATAACACATCATGAAGCAGTTAAATTATTATTAAAAGATAAAATAAATGTTCCTGTAATGGAAGTAACTGGAGTTAAAGGGAAAACAAGTGTCGTGTGGATGCTTAAAGAAATATTTAAGAACTCAAACCCTTTAATTTTAAGCAGTCTGGGTGTTGAAGTTGCAAAAAATGGAATATATCATGTTTTAAAACGTAACTTAAGTATAACTCCTGCTAGCATTTTAGAATCATGGTTAATTGCAGGAAAATGCAATCCAGAAATATGTATTTTTGAAACTTCCCTTGGAGGAACAGGACTTGCTGATGTAGGCGTGCTTACAAATATTGCAGAAAATTATCCAATTGCATCTGGTGGAAAAACTGCAAGTGAAGCTAAGGAGCAAATATTTAAAAGCAAACTGATTGTATGTGATTTTGATTCATTCAACAAATATTACTCAATGATTGATGCAAATGTAAACACTTTTGGCTTAAATAATTCGGCAAATGTCAATGCATCAAAAATTAACTTTGGACTTGATAGAACTACTTTTAGTGTCAATATAAGAGATCTAAAAACGTTAAATGGTGAAATTTTAAATATTTCCTTTGAATTAGAAACATTTGCACCTGCAGAACATCATTTACTCAATGTTCTATGTGTTATTTGCTCATCATTATCGTTAAATACTCCAGTAACTCAAATTGTTAGTGGATTAAAGCAGTTTAAAGGTGTTGAGGGAAGAACTTCAATTAGAAATTATGAAGATTCAATAGTTATAGAAGAAATCAATCCTGGAATTAATGTAACTGCAGTAAGAAAATCAGTAAAGATGATCGAAAAATATGAATCTCCAACAGTTATTTTTGGAGGTAAATATGGAGTAACATGCGAAGAAATAGATGAAGATCAGGCAGCGGAATTTTTCAATAATATGGATGAAAGAATCCAATTAATTCTGGTTGATGAACTAGGTAAAAATATGGAAAAACTGATAAAACGAAAATATAAATACACTGGTTTTAATAATGCTATTGGAGAAGCAGTCAGTGGAAATTCTAAAATAATTCTTTTAATTTACAGATCCAATTTTTCTGATATTTCCAAAAGATAATATAACTAAAAATTATTTAGAGATTAAAAAACTAACTTAAATTTAATACGGCTGTTTTGATTAATAAAATCTTAAATTTATAAAATTAATAATTTGGAGAGGATTCTTTGAAAGTGGGTACCAGAGGGAGCAATTTAGCATTAACCCAGACTAAAAATGTAGTCAGTCAGCTATCTAAACTAATAAATGAAGAAATTGAACTGGAAGTTATTAAAAGTACTGGAGATAGAATCACCAATTCTCAGCTTTATACAATTGATGTTAAAGGAATATTTACAAGAGAACTTGATAATGCAGTCCTCAATGAAGAAGTTGATTTTGCAGTTCACAGTTTAAAAGACCTTCCAACTGAGCTTGATGGGGAATTAGAGATTGTAGCAGTTCCAGAAAGAGAATCTCCCAATGAAGTTCTTATATCTTCTTATAGTTGGGAAGAACTTTCAGAAGAAGCATCCATTGGAACAAGCAGTCTTCGAAGGGAAGCTTTCTGTAATCATTATAAAAAAAACGTAAATATAAAACCAATAAGGGGTAATATAGATACAAGGATTAAAAAAGTTATAGATGGACAATATAATGCCACTATAATGGCTGAAGCGGGCATAAACAGACTTGGTCTTACAAAATATATTAAATATGTATTTCCAGTAGAATATTTTACTCCTCCTGCGGGTCAGGGGGCACTGGGAATAGTTACACGCAGTGACAGTAAAGTATGGAATGATTTAAAAAAGTTGAATCATTATCAATCTTCTCAAGAAGTACTTGCAGAAAAAACAGTACTTGCAGAACTTGGAGTTGGTTGTCAATGGCCTCTTGGTGTTTCTGCACGGGTCAATAATAATGAATTAAAATTATACGGTATTTTACTTGAAAAAAATGGTAAAGTACTTTCTGAAGCTAATGTTACAGGTTCAATAAGTGATGCAGAAAAGATAGGAAAAGAAGCTGCAAAGATTATGGAGGATTATTTGTGAATAAAGTAAACGTGGGCGTAATTGGTGTTGGAGCTATGGGCTTCAACCATGCAAGAGTGTACTCTAAACTTGAAGATGCTAATCTGGTGGCTGTATCTGATCTAATGAGAGATAAATCAGAGGAAGTTGCAAAGGAATACAATGCTCAAGCATTTGTGGATTATAATGATATTCTTAAAATGCCCGAAATAGAAGCTGTTAGTGTATGTGTTCCCACAACCCACCACTTTAATGTGGTTATGGATGCAATAGAACATGGAAAACATGTACTTGTAGAAAAACCAATAGCATTTACCTTAAGAGAAGCAAGAGCAATGGTAAAGGCTGCAAAAGATGAAGGTGTTAAGCTTGGAACTGGCCACGTTGAAAGATTTAATCCTGCAGTAGAAAAATCAAAAGAATTGATTCAAAATGATGTTATAGGTGAAGTTGTTTCTGCATCAGCAAAAAGAGTAGGACCTTTCCCACCTAGAATTAAGGATGTTGGAGTTACAATAGACCTTGCAATACATGAAGTTGATATAATGCATCATCTATTTGAAAGTCCCGTTTCTACCATATATGCAAATATGGGAAGCAGACTTGAAAAATGTGAATATGAAGACCATGCTGAGATAATGAGTAAATTTAAAAATGGCATAATTGGAATGCTTGAGGTAAACTGGCTTACACCTTATAAAAAGAGGAAATTGGAGATTACGGGTGTAGAAGGGATTATTTCAATAGACTACATTGATCAAACAGTTAATGTTTATGGTAAATCTACTCAAAATGTAGATGTTCCTTATAAAGAGCCTTTAAAAGAAGAATTAGGTTCTTTTTTATCTGCAGTTAAAAATGATGAAGATCCTAAAATAACTGGTGAGGATGGAATATATGCCCTTGAGGTTGTAACTGCAGCTATGAAGTCAGCTAAAGATAGTACTCCTGTTAATATAGATGACATGGAATATTAAAATCATTAAATAATCCTCAAAATTGGACGTGTGTTTTATGAATGAAGAGCTTATAAAAAAGGCCTATGAATTAAGAAGCAGAGGCTTTACAACTGGCGAAATTGCAGATGAACTTAATGTTTCTAAAGATACTGCAAGGTGGCTTATATTGCAGGTAAGTGGCAAAAAGAGAGAAATTGGATCTGAAGATGCTCCCGTTGATTTTGCAATAGATTGGAAAAATTTAGGCAGCAGTTCTGCAAGAATGATGTATGTATCTGCAGCAATGGCTGATTTAGCACTAGAATACGGCGATGTTGAGGTTGTAGTTGGTATTACTGTTAGTGGAGTACCCTTTGCAACCATGATGGCAGAAGTAATCGGTGCAGACATTACTGTATTCCACCCAATAAAGCACAGAAAAGAGGAAGATGCTAAAGGAGCTATAAGCGGTAACTTTGCATCTGTAGAAGGCAAAAAAGTTGTTATTGTTGATGATGTCATAACCAGTGGAAGAACTATTAAAGAAGCAATTAATGTCTTAAATGATCTTGGAGCAGATCCATTAGGGGTAATCGTACTTATTGACAAAAAAGGAATTTCTGATATTGAAAATGTTCCTGTTAAATCTCTTATCCGCGTAAGTAGATTGGGATAACCCTTATTATTTAGAAAAAAGTGGAATCTCCGGATATAAGCGGATCATAATAAACCTAATTTCTATTTTTTATTTTATTAATTTAATTTTTAAATTATTGATAATAATTATATTTTGTTAATTACAAATATTATTCAAAATATAATACTCAAATTTAAAGGAGTTTGTGCTATATTAATTTAGGAAAATATAAAAGCGTTAAAAGTCAGCTTATAATAATTTTTTGTGTTGTTTTAACAGGCATGACTATCTATGAATTGACAAAACAGTTTATTTTCCCCAATATAGGTATATGGGAATCACATACAATAACTATTATTTTTACAACAGTCTTAGTTACTGTTGGAGCATATTTTTTGTTAAACGAAAGAGAAAAGTTAATAAATAATGCTAATAAACAAAAAGATCTCTATAAAGAAGCTGAAGAAGAATACAGAACTATTTTTGAAAATACAGGGACCGCATCAATAATTATTGAAGAGGATACAACTATATCTCTTGCAAACAACGAATTTGAAAAGTTATCGGGATATAATAAAGAAGAAATCGAAAATATAAAGAAATGGCCAGATTTTGTTGCAGAAGAGGATATTGGGAGAATGATGGAATATCATCGTCAAAGAAGGATTAGAGATCAAGTTCCTCCTCGAAATTATGAATCGCATTTTATAGACAGATATGGGAATCTAAAAAGTGTTATCTTGACTGTTAGTATAATTCCTGGGACTAAAATGAGCATTGCATCCTTTTTGGATATTACTGAGCGCAAAAATATAGAAGGAGCTTTAAGGGAAAGTGAAAAACAATATCGAAGTATTCTTGACAATCTTCAAGATGGTTTCATGCGCGGAAATAAAGAAGGAAAAATTATTTTGGCAAATCGATTTGCAGCACGCATATTTGGGTTTGATTCACCTCAAGAAATGATAGGAGTTCCTTTTCTTTCCCGCTATAAGAATTCAGAAGATAGAGATTTTGTGCTTGAAAATCTAAATAATTATAGTAAAATAGAGAATCTTGAAATTGAAGCTGTTAAAAAGGATGGTACTTCTTTCTGGGTATCTCAAAATGCCCAATATTATTACGATGACCAAGGAAAAATTCTGGGTACTGAAGGATTTGTTCGTGACATTACTGAGCGTAAAAAAATAGAAAATGAACTTAGAGAATCTGAAGAAAAATTTCGTGAAGTTTTTAATAATGCAAACGATGCGATGTTTTTACATGTAATTGATGAAAATGGGTTACCTGGAACATTCATTGAAGTAAATGACGTTGCTGCGAAAAGATTGGGATACACACGAGATGAACTTCTAAAAATGTCACCTATGAATATCGATGCAATGGGTGAGGATACAGCACCTCCTGTTATGGATGAACTATTTGAAACAGGAAATATGACTTTTGAAGGGCTTCATTTAACTAAAGATGGCGAAAAAATCCCTGTTGAGATTAATTCGCATATTTTTGTTTTAAATAATCAAAGAGTTGTACTATCTGTAGCTAGAGATATTACTGAGCGTAAAATGGCTCAAAAAGAAATGGAAAATCTACTTAATACATTGGAATTGAGAATAAAAGATCGTACAATAAAACTAGAAGAAGCTTATGCATCATTAAAAGATAGTGAATCTAAATTTAGAACATTAGCGGAAAATTCTCCTGCAATTATTTATAGATTTGATTTAGTTCCTGAAAGAGGTTTCTCTTATGTTAATCCAGTTGTAACCAAAATTACAGGATATACTCCTGAAGAACATTATGAAGATCCGGATCTTGGTTTTAAATTAGTTTATGAAGAAGATAAAAACCTATTGGAAGATGCATCCCAAGGAGAATTTAAAAATCCTTTAGTCATAAGATGGGTACGTAAAGATAATGAAATTATATGGACTGAACAATATAATGCACCTATTTATAATGATAATGGAGATATTGTAGCTATTCAAGGACTTGCTTTTGATATAACGGAAAGAATAGAAACAAGAGAAGCTTTAGAGAAAAGTGAATCTCAATATAGAACTCTCACTGAAAATTCTCCAGATCTTGTTATCCGTATTGATAGGGATATGCGATATGTTTACGTCAATTCATCAGTAACTGAAATAACTGGAGAATCACCTGAAGACTATGTTGGTAAAACAATGGATGAAATGAATCTTCCAGAAGAATTTGTTAAATTCTGGAATGAAAAAAATCAACAGATATTTAATACTTGTAAATCTCAGGAAATTGAATTTGATTTCACTACTCTTAATGGTTTAAAAACCTATGAAACAACCATAGTGCCGGAATGTAATTTAAACGGTGAAGTTGAAACTATTCTTTCTATAAGTCGGGATATCACTGAAAGAAAGAAAGCAGAGGAAGAATTAAAAAGAAGAACTGCATTATTAGATAATTCTTATGAGGCTATTTTTTCATGGGAGTATGGTGGAAGTATATTGTCTTGGAATAAGGGTGCTGAAAGGCTTTATGGATTTGAAAGTGAAGAAGTGCTAGGTAAAGTTAGCCACGAACTTCTTAAAACTGAGCATCCAAAGGGTTTCAATCAATATATGGACGAATTAGCTAATGATGGTATATGGACTGGAGAATTAGTTCATATTACAAAAGACAGTAGAGAAATTATTGTTGAAAGTAGGCAGCAAATAATTGAAGATTCTTCCGGAAAGTTGATTGTTATTGAAACTAATCGTGACATTACTGAAAGAAAACAAGCGGAAGAAAAAATTAGAAGAAGTGAACGGGGACTCGCTGATGCGCAGAGAATTGCTCATCTTGGAAACTGGGAGTGGAATATTGAGAAAGATGAATTATACTGGAGCAATGAAATCTATCGTATATTTGGATTCAATCCGCAAGAATTTGGTTCAAATTATGAAGCTTTTATTAATGGAGTTCATCCTGATGATAGGGATTTTGTAAATAATGCGGTTGATAAAGCCCTAAAAGATATTAAGCCATATATAATTAATCATAGGGTATTACGTCCAGATAATTCAGAACGTATAGTTCATGAACATGGTGAGGTCTTTTTCGACAAAAATAATAGCCCTGTAAGAATGATTGGGACAGTTCAAGATATCACTGAAGCTAGAAAGATTGAAGAAGCCTTAAGAGAAAGTGAAGAAAAGTACCGTGAACTCGTCGAAAATGCAAATAGTAACATAATTAGAACTGATAAAAATGGAAATATTACTTTCTTTAATGAATTTGCGGAAAAATTCTTTGGCTTTAATAAGGAAGAAATCTTAGGAAAAAGTTTAATTGGTAGCATAGTTCCTGAAACTGAATCTTCAGGCAGAAACCTTAAAGAACTTATTAACATGATAATAGAAAATCCAGATGCGTACTATTATGTTGAGAATGAAAATATAACTAAAAATGGGGATAGAATTTGGGTTTCATGGACAAACAGAGGAATTTATAATGATAAAGGTGAAGTTACTGGTATTTTAAGTATAGGAACAGATATCAGTGAACTTAAAAAAGCACAAGAATCCATAGAAGATGAACGTAATAGGTTATTTACAGTTTTAGATATGATTCCTGCATTCGTATACTTACAAGCAGAGGATCATTCGATTAAATTCGTTAATAAAGAATTTAAAACGCGTTTTGGTGATCCAAAAGGTAAAAAATGTTATGAAGCTATCTCAGGATGTCAAAAACCTTGTGTACCTTGTCCTACATTTGAAGTGTTCCAAACTAAAACTCCGAAGTCATGGGAATGGCAGGATAATCAGGGAAGAACATATATAATTTATGATTATGCATTTCCAAGCTTAGATGGTGAAGAGTTAGTCTTAGAAGTGGGAGTAGATATCACTGAACTTAAAAACGCAGAGAATCAATTAAAAGAAACAATTGAAGATTTAACGCGTTCAAATGACGAATTAAGGCAATTTGCATATATTACGAGTCATGATTTACAAGAACCGTTACGTAGTATTGCTAGTTATGCTCAGTTAATTGACATGCGTTATAAAGGTAAATTGGATAGTGATGCCGACGAATTCATTGATTTTATGGTTGAAGGCGCAACAAGAATGAAAAGCATGATTCAGGGCCTTTTAGATTATTCAAAAATAGGTAAAGAAGAAAAACTTAGACCAACTAATGTCGAAGAAGTATTGGGTATCGCTCTATCTAACCTAAATACATCAATTGAAGAAACCAGTGCAATTATAACTCGTGATCAATTACCTATTGTAACTGCTGATGAGAAACAACTGATAATGGTTTTCCAGAATTTAATTGGAAATGCTATAAAGTTTAAAAAGCCAGATGAAGTCCCAAAAATTAATATTTCAGCATATTTAGATGAGAAAAATGATGAGTATGTATTTTCTGTAGCAGATAATAGTATTGGTATGGAACCAGAATATACAGAGCGCATATTTGAAGTTTTCAAAAGGTTACATAGCGTTGGGGAGTATGAAGGCGCTGGAATAGGGCTTGCAATTGTTAAAAGAATTATTGAAAGGTATGGGGGCCGAATTTGGGTTGAATCCTCATTAGGTAAAGGTTCAACATTTTACTTTACAATACCTTCCAATATTTAATCAATGAATCCAAATAATTACTTTAATAGGGAAACAAATGAAAAAAGATAAAATTACACCTGAAACTTTGCATGGACTATTAATTCAATTTATCCGGACGACGAAAAAGTTCAATGATTTTGAAAAGATGTCCATTGAACTTGGAAATAATGAAAAGCTATATCCTTCTGAATTTCATATCATAGATGCTATTGGACATAATCGAGCTAATAAAGTCACACAATTAAGCTATATGTTTCATATTACAAAGGGTGCAGTTTCTCAGGTTGTTAATAAGCTTCATAATAAAGGTTTTGTTACTAAACAAAGAAATAAAGATTTTGGTAAAGAAATTATCCTTTCATTAACTCCGAAAGGACAAGAAGCTTTTGAAATTCAAAATGAATTACATGAAAAACTGAAAAATGAGCTTATAACATATTTATCTACTTTTTCTCCTGAACAAATTGATTCTTTTGTTCAAATCATGTCCAAAATTGAGGATTATATCGATGCATTTTTAAAGGATAAAATATAATTTTATTTTTAGCATACAGTTTAGGGACTAAACTAATAGAAATAGGAAGTTGATAAAAATGCCTATAAAAGCTGTAAAAGAACATATTCATGACCATTTTTCAAATAATATAATCTCAAAGCATTTAAACCATCATTTTATTAACATTACTGAGATTAAATTAGAAAATGAGTATAGTAAGTTATCATTTAAACAATTTAATTTTAAAGATATTGATAAATGCACAAGATTATTCAAAGAAGTCTTTTCAGATTATCCTTGGTATGATGATTGGGTTTCAGAGGATCAGGCTCGAAATTATTTAATTGAATTAATTGAAAACCCTGTTTTTAAGGGATTTATAGTTTATAAAAGTAAAGAAATTGCAGCTGTTTGTTTTGGCCATACTAGATCATGGTGGATGGGAAAAGAATTCTTTATCGATGAATTTTTTGTTTCTCCTAAAATACAAGGAAACGGAATAGGAACAAAACTAATGGATTTTGTTAAAAATAGCCTTAAAGAAGAAAGTTACAAGCGCTTAGTCTTATTAACTAATAAAGATATTCCTGCAGAAGATTTTTATATTAAAAATAGTTTTTACGCCAAGAAAAATAGAATAAGTATGGTAAATGAACTTTAATATTTCATTTAGCCAAATTAATGTTTTTTAAGTTTGATTGAAAAGATCTGGCAACTATTGGATTTGCAGCAATTTCTGGTATTCCTAAATCTTTCAGAACCATTTTACAAAATTTTAATGTATCCAAATTTGAGTTTTCATTAGATATTTTATCAACCGATAACTGAATTTGTTTTAGATAATTTATACCTTCATCAATGACTTTATACGTGTCATTACCTTCTTTAGGTTCATCCCATGCAGATAATAAAACATTGATGCCTTCTATTTCCCTTAATTTTTTAATTGATTGGATTGATTCATTAGGATCATCATAGATGGGTAAATCTCCCTTAATTGGAATAACATCTCCAGTAATGAGGACTCCTTCTCTTTCAATTAGAAGAGATATAGATCCTTTAGAATGGCCTGGAGTATGAATCACTTTTAAAATTATTTCATTTCCTAAATTTATTATATCTCTATCTTCTATAATTTCATCAACATCAACAGATCCTTCAACAAGGGAGTGGAAATTGGGCACAGGGCGCTCTTTAGCCTGTAAATCTATATTTTCAATCCATGATTTTTCCCCAAGATGTGCTGCTACTTTACAGTTTGATTTTTCTTTAATAGATTTAGCTGATCCAATATGATCTGGATGAGAATGGGTTAAAATCATCAAAGAGATATCTCCTGACTTTAAACCAATTTTTTCCATATAATCAAAAATCACACCTTCTGAAGATATTACGCCACTGTCAATTAAGCATATTTGTTTTCCAGTTATCAAATAAGAATATACGAACCTTTCAAGTATTCCAGAATCTGTTTTAACTTGAAAAGGAATCTTTATTGCGTGTACATTTTCTATAATTTGCATTTTAGTATCTCCCTGTGATTTTTTTATTATTTTTGATTTAAATTTAGAAATATTCCTTTTTGAGAATCCTTATAATTATTCATTTTCTATTTTTTTGATCCAATCATCAGTAGTCATAACTTGGCTAAATTTCATTTGTTGAGTAATTAAGATGGCTTTATGAAGCTCTTCGGCACTAATTTCTCCAGCAGAGTTAGAAATATCAAGTGTTCCAGTGGCATCGCTTAAAAATTCTACATTAAAGCCCATATGCATTGCTTGTCTTGCAGTTGTATCACAGCACATTTGAGTCATGTATCCACAAATTGTAACGGTTTCAGTATTATTTTCTTTAAGAAAAGACTCTAATTTTGTCTTGGTAAAACTGCATGGCAAATTTTTCTCGATAATTATATCATAATGTCTCTTAAGCACTTCTTCATGAATTTCATTTTCATAGCTACCTTTTTTAAAAGTAGAAGCATCTTTCCCGGGATTCGAGTGCTGAACTAGAATTACAGGAATTTTATTTTTGTTAGCTGATTCAATTACTTTGAGAATATTTTGGAAACTATTAGAGGGATAGGTTATCGGTAATTTTCCGGTGAAATATTCATTCTGTACATCTATTACAAGTAATGCTCTTTTCATAATCTTCATATCTGATGATTACAAATATTAATTTAATCCAAGTTTGAGGAAAATAATGAAAACTTCTCGTCAGGAAAAATATTGGGATAAAGTAGCCGAGGAAAAAGAATTTCCAACTCCTTTTCAAATAGCTGAGTTTAAGAAATATGTTTCAAAGGAAATGAATATCCTTGATGTTGGGTGCGGATATGGAAGAACCTTAAATGAACTTCATAATGACGGATTTAAGAATTTAACTGGCATTGACTATTCTCAAGGTATGATAAAAAGAGGATTACGATTGCATCCTTACTTAAAGCTAATAAAAAACGATGGAAAAAGAATTCCATTTTCAGATAATGAATTTGATGCTGTGTTACTTATTGCTGTATTAACCTCCATTTATAAAGATGAGGATCAAATGAATTTAATTTCAGAGATTTTACGGGTTTTAAAAGATGGTGGTGTTTTATATATAAATGATTATTTAATAAATCAAGATGAAAGGAATATTAATCGTTATAATGAATACAAAGAGAAATATGGAACATATGGTGTTTTTGAACTTCCTGAGGGTGCAGTTTTTAGACATCATAAACGTGAGCATATTTTAAAATTAACTGAGGATTTTAAAAAACTTGTATTTGAGAATAAAGTATATGATACAATGAATGGAAATAAATCCAATGGTTTTTATTATATTGGAAGAAAGAAGTAAAGTTACTTTATTAATGCCCAATTGTTTTAATCCAATCCTTTTTTAATAAAGAGTAAATATTTTCATCCCAATACTTACCATTCCAGTATCCATATTCTCTAAGCATTCCTTCTTTTTTAAAACCAAATTTTTTAAGTAAATTAATTGATGAAAGAGCTTCTGGAACTGTAAATGCTTCGATACGGTTTAATTTCATGCTATTAAAACCATATCTAATTACTTCTTTAACTGCCTCACTGGCATATCCGTTTCCCCAGTATTTCCTTCCTAGCTCATACCCTATTTCTCCTCTGGAACTCTTTTTAACATGAGTATTATAACCGCAGGTTCCAATGACTTCATTGGTTTTTCTAAGTACAATAGCCCATCTTATACCTTCTTTACTTTTATAAAGGCTATGTAGTACTCTTATCATGCCCATAGACTGTTCAATAGTTTTAAAAGTAGTTACATTAAGATATTTAGTAACTTCAGGGTCTGACCAATATTCAAATAATATCTGGACATCTTTTAATGATATTTCTCGTAAAAAAAGTCTTTTAGTGTATATTTCTGGAAAATAATCATTTCTAGATTTATTCATTTAATTTCCTCATAATTTATTTAAGGGTTTTTTTAGGATTTCTGATATTTTAAGCCCTAATTTGATATGTTCATTGGAATCAAGGTGAATTCCATCACTTTTACTTGGCATTACAACCTTTGAAGCATCAAAAAATAAGATTACAAATTCTTCTGCAACTTGTTTATAATATTGACTTAATTGGAGTGATTTTAATTCTCCTCCATCAAATTCATCTTTAAAATTATGTAATTTTGTATTAGTTAGTTCTCTTATATGTGGTGGTGAAATCAATAATATCTGTGGAGAATTCTTATCTGGTCCAGTTTCGCTTTTAAGAATGATATTTATTAGAACGCGAATTCCTTGGGCTATTTCAGATGCAGAGAGCGAGAAACGATTTTTAAGGTCGTTAGTACCTAAAAATAAAATTACAATTTCAATTGGCTTATGGGATGAAAGACATGGCAGTAAATAGTTCATGCCATTTTTATAACTACCATGGGAAGGATCATCCCATATGGTTGTTCTTCCATTTAGTCCTTCTTCAATTATATAATAATTATTTCCTAAATTATTCCTTAAAACACCAGTCCATCGTTCATTAATGTCTATACGTTTACCTGTTTCTGGTTGATATCCCCAGGTAAGTGAGTCACCGTAACAGAGAATTGTTTTCATTTATAAACCTCTATTCATTTAAAAGATTTTTTATGTATGTTCCTGCACTATCAATGGCGTTTTGTCCTTCTTCAATGCAGGATGAAAAAATCTGGAATGAATGGAACATATCCTTCCAAAGTTCAAAACTTATTTCAACTGAAGATTCTTTTGCTTTTTTATGGAATTTTATAACATCATCTAAAAGGAGTTCATGACTTCCCACCTGTAATAAAATTGGCGGTAATCCGCCTAAATCACTATAAAGTGGAGATGCTAATGGATACACAGGATTTTTACCCTTAAGATAAACTTTTTTTAAATTAAGGAGTCTTTTTCGTGTAATCCAATCTTTTCCGCCATTTGTTACTATGGAATGGCCTTGAAATAGCATATCTACAGCAGGGGACATGCAAACTGCACCTAATGGTAGTTCAATATTTTTCTGTTTTAGGTATAAGAGTATAGATAATGTAAGAGTCCCTCCAGCAGATATTCCACATAAAATAATATTAGATGGTTTAATACCTTTTTTAAGAAGCCATAAGTAAGATATAAGACAGTCTTCTAAAGCAGCAGGGAATTTATGTTCTGGAGCAAGTCTATAATCAATACTTAAAACAGGTAAATTTGAGGCTGCTGATATTTTGCCGCATAAATCCAAATGGTCGTTAGTAGAACCTATTGTAAAATCGCCTCCATGAAAAAAGAGTATTATATTATCTTTATTTACTCCTTCTGTGTAAATTTTAAAAGCACTAATATCTTCAATTTCTTGTTTTTTAACAATTAAATTTTGATTAGAACTAAATTTTAAGTAAAGGTTCTCAAAATCTTTTCTAAGCTGGAAAATATTTCCCTGACTTAATGAAATGTTTCTATTAATTATTTTAAGTACTTTACGAGCTTCAGAATCACTCATAGCATCCCTTTTTTCATTTATATTTATTTTTAATTACCATATTTATTTTAGAGCAATTATAAATAATTTTTATTTTGATTAAATACTTTCCTCATGCTCTCATTACTTTTTTATTTAATCAGGGGAATATATATTTACATGATTAAAGGTAAAAGAGCTTACCTAAAAAAGCTTACTTCTAACCTCAATGTTAAATCAGTAGATGTAGAAAGAGAGCTTGACGGCAGTACGCCCCCAGCAGTATTTATTGGAAGCTGGAATTATCCTAAAGTGTATGCTGGACCTATGATAGCACCTTTACAAGGAGATACTGCAATTATGGACATGCCAGAGTCATGGATTCCGGAACAAAAGACTCAGGAAGATATTATTGGTTACAGATTAAGTCTTGTAAGGGGAAAACAGATAGTAGGGATACAAGATATTGAAAATTCATTTGTTGAAAAGCTCCAGGAAATATCTCTTTCATCAAAATCCATTGAAAGTGAAGCGGAATTTGGAAGCCGTCCGCGTGGGCTCTCTTTTACTGATGAAGCCGCTCCTCATGGCCCCAGTGCTTTAATTGAAAAATTTGACATAGAAAGTGTTAAATGGGACCGGGAACTGGAAAAAGTTTATTATGACACTGATTTTAGAGCTGCTGAAGCAGTTTTAGATCTTCACAGCAAGGAAGTACCCTTTTCCAATATACAGAAAGCATTTTCTGTTGGAACAATGGGAGTTGGGAAAAATAGAAAATTGGTACCAACTCGCTGGTCTATAACTGCATGTGATACAATAGTGGCTGATAATTTACTTAAAGAAATCAGAAATTACGATATATTAGACACATACAGAGTTTATGAATTCAGCAGCCTAAATAACTATTATGCAGTGCTTCTACTTCCAATGGAATGGCAATATGAGTGGATTGAGGCATTTTTACATGTTTTGGGCAGGGAAGAAATTATATTTGCTGATCATGAGTTGAATGGGGGCAAAAAAGAATACTCGTGTGTTGGAGGATGTTATTATACCTGTAAAATGGCTGTTCTTGAAGCATTAGCACGGGAGAAAAAACAGGCAGGGGCAATTGTTTTAAGAGAAGCTTATAATGGATATGTACCTCTTGGAGTTTTTAACGTTAGGGAAAACGTTAGAAGTGCAATGAACGAGATTCCACGTGAATTTGAAGATATGAAAACAGCTTTAAACTACCTTGAATCTAAATTAAAACTTCCTATGGATAAATTCAAAGAAACAAGTACTCTTCTTCAAGATTTAATGAGGTCCAGACAGATGACTCTGGATAGCTTTTTTAAGGCTTGAATCTAATATTAGGTAGGGTAAATTAATTATTAAATTTGATATTGATAAAATAAGGATGATTCTATTGCAGTTACATTTTAAAAAACCATCAAAAGAAACTATTACAGCAATGACTGAAGCTGCATCTCAAATTGATTCTAAAATTAAACAAAATTATATTAGATCTGCTGAAAATGAAATAAGGAAAACCACAGGACATGAATATGTAAAAGTCTTAAATAGTGGAAATTCAGCTATCTTAGCTGCAATGAGTTCTTTTAAGAATAAGATACTAATTCCTGATCAGGGAGGATGGACTGGATTTAAAAATGCTGCTGAATTTTTAGGTATTGAAACTTTAGAAGTACCTACGGAACTTGGAATTATTAATCCTGATACTTTAGAGGTATTCATTGATGATTATCAGCCTGAAGCTCTTTTTATCACAAGTTTTGCAGGCTATATTGCTGAACAACCAGTTAAAGAGTTATTTAATGTATGCGATAGTAATGACATAGTTCTGATTGAAGATGCATCTGGTGGAATTGGCGATTCGCAAAAAAAGCTTGCAAATGGAAACCATGCACATATAATAGTAGCTTCTACTGGTTCTCCTAAAATAGTAAACGTTGGAAGCGGAGGATTTATTTCTACTAATCAAAATGAATTTTTTAGAAACTCAAAATTTCTTTTAAAGTCTTTAAAAGCAGATCCAGTAACATGTGCTGGAATTGCTGAAGAAATAAAAAATGCACCTAATATTTTAAACCAAACTATAAATTCAAGTTTATATATCAAAAAAGAGCTTGGAAATACTATTCATCTTCATAAAAGAGGAATTTCAGTGGCATTAGAAACCGATGATCCTAAAAAAACAGGATATTTATTAAGAAATGCACTAAGAGCAGATGGAAGAAGTATCATTACGGTCTGTCCTAGATATGAACGTTTACTTATTGATGCTGTTTGTATTGAAGTTAAAAATCTTGATGTGAGTTGCATGGAAATGAATACTACCAACGAAATTATCCAAATAATTAGAGACATAATGAATTAGGGATGCTTATGATCCTAGTACTAAAAGAGTAGTTTTTTCCATCATAATCTTGCTAATGTTTCCTGCAGCATTTATTTCTGAATCAGATATACCATAGATAGTTTTGAGTTTATTTTCATCTGGAATTAAAACTTCATCATCTTTCTTGTCTAATATTTCTTCTACTTTGTCCATGATACCTTCATTACAATCCACTGCCACTAGACAAAGATTCATTTGGCCTTCTTTCATCCCTAAAATATCAAGTGCTTTTGATATCTGCCTTTGGGCTGATGCACGTACACAAATTTCAAGACCAAGGTCTTTTGCAATATTTTCATTTCTTTTAAAAGCATTAATTGCATGAACGGTAGCATGAATAATATGTTCATATCCGGCTATTCCATCAGCATCTAAAAGTTGTAGAGTGCATTTTTTACTTATTTCATCTGCTTTCTTTACTAACTTACGGAAATCGGTTACATTATGCTTAAAACCAGCTATCTGGATATCATATTCATTAGATTTCATTTTTATCCCATGTTTTTATATAAATAAACATTGAGCTATAAAATTATTATATATTTAAATAAAAATAAAATAATTAAAGAACAGCTTATAGATCGCCTTCTTTAATTTTCTTAACATTAGTATCGCTTAAAATTTTATTTATACCACTTAAATAAGCTTCTACACTAGCGTTTATAATATCTGGTTGTGTACTTCTTGCTGTAACGACATTACCATCATGTCTAAGCTTAACAATAACATCAATCAAAGCATCAGTACCTCCAGTAATTGCATCTACGTGGTATTCTTCAAGCTCGATATCAGCAAAATCTTTTATACTTTTCTTGATAGCAACTATTGCAGCGTCTACCGGCCCAATACCGATACCCGCTTCTAATGTTTCAGTATTGTTTATATTAAGCCTTATTGATGCAGTTGGAGTAACTTTATTCCCGGATACAATGGTTAATTCTTCAAGCTCTACAACTTTTTCAGCAACTATTCCCAAAACATCTTCTGCAATTGCCTCTAAATCAATATCTGTGACGCATTTACCCATATCACCAAGTGATTTAACCCTATTGAATATTTGATCGAATTTTTCAGGTTCTACATGTAAATCCATTTCTTCAAGTCTTTGCTTAAGCGCACTGGTACCTATATGTTTGCCCATAATAAATTTACGCCTGTGACCTACAAGTTCTGGAGTTATGGGTTCATAAGTTTCGGCTTTTTTAAGTACTCCATCTGCGTGTATTCCAGATTCATGTGCAAATGCGTTTTCACCAACAATGGCTTTATTAGGTTGTAAATAAACTCCTGTCATTCTTGCAACCATTTTAGAAATTTCATAGAGCATTTCAATCTTTATACTGGTCTTTTGATTGTAAAGTGAGTAAAGAGAAACTACAATTTCTTCTAAAGATGCATTTCCAGCTCTTTCACCTATTCCGTTAATTGTACAGTGTACCTGGCTAGCTCCAGCTCTTAAACCTGCAAGTGAGTTTGCAACTGCTAAACCAAAATCATTATGGCAGTGAGCACTTAGAGGCACGCCAAGTTTTGAAAGATGATTATAAAAGTCATATGATTTTTCTGGAGTGAGCATTCCAACTGTATCGCATGCGCAAATTCTTTTTGCTCCTGCATCTATCCCATCTTTAAATAATTGTGTTAGAAAGTCTAGATCACTTCTTGTGGAATCCTCAGCTGAAAGTTCAACTAATAATCCGTGATCTACAGCATACTGGACACTATCAAGTGCAAGTGATTTTACTTCTTCCCTTGTTTTCCTTAACTTATGTTCTATATGCAAATCTGATGTTGGAACAACCAGGTGGACACTATCTACATTACATTCGAGAGCAGCATCAACATCAACTCTAACAGCCCTTGCAAAACTGCATATTTCAGCATTAAGTCCTTCTGAGGTAATCTTTTTAATTCCTTCTCTTTCACCAGCTGATGTAATTGCAGAACCGGCTTCAATTACATCTGCGCCTAGTTCATCAAGTTTCATTGCTATTCTAAGTTTTTCATCTGGAGTTAAAGACACTCCGGGTGTTTGTTCACCATCTCTAAGTGTTGTATCCAATATTCGGGTGTTCAAAGGAATTCCTCTTTTGTTTTAACTAAATTATTGCTCAAGTGTTAGTACTGATATCACTCGAGTTAAACTCTTATGCATTCTTATCTCGTATTGTTCTATTATTTTAAATTTTGTATGATTTACCAGTTCTTTGATATCTAAATAATGGGGAGTTGCCATACAGATATAGCCATCAGGGTTAATTATTTCCTGCATAGCTAAAAGAGAATCTTCATAAATTGTTTTACTTTCAACTCCTGCAGTTGATGCTGAAATACCGTATGGGGGATCAGTTACAATAGCATCGACTTTAAACGGAAGTTTAATCTTTCTTGCATCTCCTTGATAAACTCTGTAATCGTTTATGCCGCAGTAGGAGAGATTTTTCTTTGTTCCTTCAACCATTTTCTCATCAATATCCATTCCTACAACTTGACCTCCAATTATCCCTGCTTCAATTAAAATACCTCCAGTTCCACAAAATGGGTCCAAAACGATACTTCCTTCTTTAACTCTTGCTAAATTAGACATTCCTCTTGCAAGTTTTGGACTCATTGATCCTGGATAAAAAAAAGGTCTTTTATGAGGTTTAAGTTCATAATAATGTTTTTTAGCTCTTTTAATTAATCTTTCACTGATAAATAGCTTATCATCAATTACAATGATTCTTAAAAAGGTATCTGGATTTTCAAGATTTACCTTAGCATTTTTGCCTAATACTTCCTTAATTATGCCTCCAATTTCAATTTCCATATTTTGAGAATTAAATTCGGGATCGTAGCCAACTTTTTTGACCCTTACAGCATAATCCTTAGAAATAATATCGTTCCAAGGGTACTGGGCAATATCATCTTTTAAACTATCAATTTTAGATTCAAATAGCAAATTGCAGATTTCATGAGTATATGCAATTTTCTTTCCAAGAATATGGATCATACGAGTCTCTTCATCAGGAATTTCAATTATTAATATTCCTTCATTATGATATTTTACAGTAAAAGAAGCATTTTCAGCTTCTAAACATGCAGTTATTTCTGCTTTTGGTAAAGTTTCATGTTCACCCGATAAAATAAAAATAATTTCCATAAATTTGACACCTTTTTGATTTATATTAATTAAAATTTACAAAAAATAAGAGTTGGTCATAAACCGAATATATTCCGAGATAATAACTTAGGGAGAACTGAAAAGAGTAATCCACTTTTTATTATTTCTTTCATAAGAGGGGATTGAGAATCCAGATCTCCATATTCTGAGACTATTCTTCCTATTTCTTTTTCCTTAAGTTTTAAAATGACTGAATCAAGATCTTCATTACTTAAAGATTTGTATGTCTTTTGAACTTTAAGCTGCATTTTAAGTTCATTTTTATACATTTTTTTATACTGTTTCTGGTAATCCTTTAAGATTTTAATGTTCTTTGAGCTGATGGCATTATATACAATTTCTGCCGCTATTTTAGCACATTTAAACCCTATAATAAGTCCGCCACCAGTTGTGGGTTTGACTTGAGATGCAGAATCGCCTATAAGTATAGCCCTATCTTTTACAATATCCTTTTTGGATTCATATAGGGGGATCATTCCATAATATTTTTTCAGAATTTTAGCATCCTTTAATCTTTCATCAGACTCTAAATATTTGTTTAAAATTTCACTTAATGTTTTATAGTCATAATCTGCAAATAAGCCCATTCTAGCAGTAGATTTTGAAAGTGGAATAGTCCACAAAAATCCTGGAGATATTTCTGCATTTACATTTACTTGAAAATAATCATCATCAAATGTGTCTTTTCCTGTATCAATGAGTAATTGAGCAGCAGGAGTGGCTTTAGATTCGCTATTAAATTTTTTTGATAACAATGAAGAAGGACCATCAGTACCTACAATTATCTCTGCAGTTATTTTTTTATCCTTAAGGTATATTTCTCCAGTTTTTAGATCGACATCATTAACACGGTGATTTAAAAATAGTTCTACTCCTTTATCTACAGCTATTTGCGCTAAAAACTTGTCATATGCTACTCTATCTAAAACATATGCTAGAGGTTTCTCCTTTTTCTTCATTGAAATCATTGTATTTGATGGAGAATACAGGCATGCGCCATATATTTCATTTAGTATAACCTCATCCGGTACAATATTTACATCCTTAATTTTATTACCAAGAAGTCCGGCACATTGTAATGGGACACCAACTTCTGTTTTTTTTTCAAAAATAGCTACTTTTAGACCCTTTTCTGCAGCATATCGTGCAAATGTACATCCCACTGGCCCTGCGCCTATAACTGCAACGTCATAATCTTTCATATTATCTTTCCATGTATAATATTAATCACTTATTATTAAAAAGCAGAATATACTCTGCCATAATATCCAAATGCCATATTAACCAGTATTTTGGCATTTATAGCTTATAAATAGGATATTTTAAAGATTAAATATATAAAATTTAGTATTTAAATTAAAATCTATTTTAATTATTAAAAAAGAGCATTATAAATCTTTCGAATTAGTAACTATAATTAATTGTTTAACTTATATAACTTAAAATTAGGGTTATAGTTTAATTTTAAGGCCTGTATAAAGTGATTTGATTCTACTTTGAAGAATAATTTTCATTAAATCAATTCCTTGTTTTCCAGTACAATGTCCGGTATATATTTCACCTTTAACACTTGATTTAAGCCATTCTGCAATTTCAAGAATTTCATTTTTACTGGCAATTGCATAGTCACTACTTCCTGCTTGTAGATGAAATCCTCCAATTACTGTACCAACAGTTTTTTGTGAAAATAATTGAATAGCAGTATTTACTATATTTTTAATTCCATTGTGCCCGCATCCAGAAAATATAACTAAATCTTTCCCTTTTTCTACAACCATAAATAGTTCATGTTCAAAAGTATCCTTAATCATTTCATTATTAGTATTAGTAAACAAAACATTGTTACTTGTTGGAATGGGGAATGTCTTAGTTATATTTGGAACTAGGAAAATGTTAGGAGCTATTTTAACAGTTTTTTCAATAAACTTGAATCTTTTGGGATATTTTTCTAATATTTCTCTAGAAGTACCAATGTTTTTGTATCCCTGGGGTAGTAGAGAATAATATTGATTAAAGACTTCTTTTTTAAGTAATACTGGGGCTTTTGAGTTTATTTTAATGAATTCTTTTAATCCACCTGTATGATCACCGTGTCCGTGAGATATCACAGCAATATCAATAGTTTCAAGGTTAATTCCAAGCTTTGAAGCGTTGATAATAGCACTGTTTTCAGGGCCCCCTGAATCAAATAAAATTTTTTTATCATTTATCTCTAAAAGAAGGGACATACCATGTTCTATACAAAAATTTGATCCTTTTTCCTTGGTATTTTCAAGTAAAACTATTATTTCCATTTTTTAATTCCTAAAAAATAAGGATTAATTAAAAGTAGTTAATCACCAAAATTTATAAACTTCTTAGGTTCAAAATTGGTTTCCATGGTCCAGAAATAGGCTTGACCTTTTGGAATTCTAAAGATGATAAGTCCCGGATGATCTACGGTCATTCCGAATTCTTTAAGGAATGGTCTGTCATTTAAAACCTTTTCTTTAAGTTCTGGATCATCTAAAAACTCTACTTCTCCAGCAACCCTCATCATTTTTCCTGTCATTTCATCTGGTTGCCAGAAACATACTTCAACTTTAGGATTTTTCTGAAGTTGTCCATACATCTCTTTAACTGATCCTATCTGGAAATAGAATCCCTTTTCATTGGCAAACCAAAAACCGAGTGCTCTGACTCTCGGTTGATCTCCTTCTACTGTTGCAAGGTAGCAGACAGGAGTTGTATTTGCAAATTCAATACAATCTTTAAAATCCATAAAAACTCCTCCTTTTAAGTACTTTAAGTAATATATTGTTCCTTTATGTTAAATTTAAATTTTGGTTAATAAAATATTGATGGAGTGGAGATGATGGAAAAACCAAGACCATATTTATTTGCAGATGCAGTAAGTGAAGAATTAGGCGATGCATTTGAAAATTTAGCTTCTAAAATTATGAAAGAAGGAGCATTAACTTCACGGGAAAAATCATTGATAGCACTGGCGTGTGCTGTAGCAGTTAAATGTGAGCACTGTATAAAAGCTCATAAAAAGAATGCTTTGGCTGAAGGAGCTACAATGGAAGAAATTCTAGAAGCTGCAGCTGTAGCAGGTCAAGTTCGCCTTGGATCAGGATTTACATTTGCTTCATATTTGCTTGATGAGTAATTTATTTAATTTCAATAATGCTTTCGCAATAAGCATCACCTTTACACATCCTTTTAGTAAAATGCTGATTGTATTTTGGATTTAGAGCATCTATTGCGCTTTTTGAATGTGCCTGGCATAGTTGGGGCATATTTCTAGTAGCAGTACCTGTTTCTTCATGTATTTTTAATATTGGACAGCTTGTAAAACAATCTATTACATGATCTTCAGCCTCTTCTAAAGTTTTATGGTCACATCTTCCCATAAGTATTGATCTAATGATTTTCCATGACTTACTGACTTCTATTGTACTTGTGACAGGTAAATTAAGGAAATCCGCAATATACTTAACTTCTTTTCCTCCTTCAGTCCAAAAACTAAGCCCATAATTAACAAATAAACTTTGTGCTGTTTTTGTAGCTAGTTCCCACCTTACTTCGGCAGATATATCTTCTAATTCCATATATCTCCCCCCATGCTTATTTGTTTTTAATAATTTAAGGCTCTTAATTATTTTTTAAGCTCTATAATACTTTCACAGTAAGGATCGCCTTCACAGATTTTTTTTGTAAATCTGTGAGTATATTTTGGATTTAAAGTTTCAATAACTGTCCGGGCATATTTAGAACATCCTTCAGACACGCTTATTTCTGGAGTATCTGTTTCTTTATGAGTCTTTAAGATTACACAATCGGTTATTCTATTTATTACCAGATCATTATTAGCTAAAATATTTTTGTATTCTGCTTTTCCCCTCATAATTCTGGTTAGATGTTCCCATGCTTTGTACAGTTCATATGCATTTTCAACAGGCATTTCAAGAGAATTCAATATTTCTTTCATCTCTTTACCAGCTTCTTCTATTCTAAGCTCTTTCAATGGTTTTTCACTTTATTCTCTTATCGATGGCTTTATATGAGTTGATCTGTTTATTAGATTCCAGGCAACTGTTAAATAACGTTCCTGACTAAAATTATTGATTTTTAGAAGTATTTTATGTTCTGGTGTTGGAATAAAGGCATTAATAAATGCCATTCTGTTAAATATGGCCGTTGGTATTGGATCTACATCTTCCCTAATTGATCCTTCATCTATACCTTGTCTATAAGCATCTGCAATCATCTGTACCATCTGGTTGGATTCTTGCAGGAAATTTTGAACATTAATATCTTCTAAATCATCTAATGGCATTTGATAAAGTTCAGTTGCGGCTTTACATTTTTGAGGATTAACTTTACAATACTCAATGATACCTGTTCCATAAGCAATAATTTTTTCTGAGCCTGTTTTATGTGAATTCATTTTATTTTTAACTACGGAGTTCATTTGATTATTTAATCTTGCATTTACTGCAGCACATAAGCTATTTTTGTCCTTGAAGTATAGATATAATGTACCTTTAGCTACATCGGCTTTTTTAGCTACTTCATCCATAGTCATAGCTTTAAATCCATTTCTAGCTATTATTTCTTCTGCAGCGTCTAATATGGCTTTCTTTTTTTTATATTTCTGAAGCTTGATTCTTTTACCCATTGTTTCACTATAAATTTAAATTTATGAATTATGGTCATTAATGAATTTCAGTCATTAATGAATATTAGTAATTCATATTATTTAAAAATATTTTATTACTTAAAGAAATTAAAATTAAATTCAAAATAGTTTATGACGTTGATTTTAAAAATTAATTTAAAATAATTAAATAAATTTAGTCTATATTTAATTCCCTTACTTTACTAATTTCTTCTTTTCCTACTGGGATTTCAACAACAGCAGTTCCATAACAAGGCTTAGTATAAGGAAAAAGAATTGTGCCTTTGTTTTCATTTATTCCAACCGGAACTGGAGGTATTCCAATAATTCTGGCACCTAATATCTTTTCTCCGGCTTTAACATGGATCACTTCTGGTGCATTTTCATCAATAACCTTAGCACAATCTTTAAAACCAGCTCTAGATATTAATACTTCATAATCTTCAGATTCCTGTAAATATGTTTCCAGACAAAACATTCTAGACCTCCAAATTATTTAATCTAAGCTTAAACTTAAATTTTTCCTGATTCGTTTAATTTCTTAACAGCTTTATCAAATCTAACTCTAAGTGGTGTTGGATTGTGATATGCCCTAGCAGATACTATTGTTGCGTTAGTACTTTCTGCAACCATATTCTGGAAGTCTTCCAGTTTTTCCATGTCTTTTTCGAAAATAATGGCAATGGATGGTGTATTAAGGATACTGTTGAATGTTACAAAATATGAAACTGCAGCATCTTTATGAATGAATCCAACAAGAACATCGAACATACCATCTTCGAGTTCATTGATACAAGAATCTATATCAATTTTATTTTCAATATAATAGCCTTCTGGATCTCCTACCTCAAGAAGCTTCATTGCAGATGGGGTACTTGCAGTTGTGACTTCATAACCCATTTGTTTAAATTTATGGGTTACATAAACTGCCATTGGGGTCTGAGAGGGGGATTCAGGACATCCTAATAATATTAGGGCTTTTTTCATATTTTATCTCCTTTCTTTTCTTTATTTTCTCATAACAAGCACGTGGCTTACAATAAGTGTACCTATAAACAGGAAAGTTAGAAGTGCTGTTCCATTAATGGATCTATTCATTATAAACAATCCTACTATGGCCTGAGCCACAAAAGCAGCAATAGAACCAATAAGTAATGCTTCTCTTCCTAAATACTTCCTATTTCCGCTTTCCCTTTTCGAACGATATATTCCAAGTATTTTAAACCCTAAAATGGTTACTCCGACACACCAGAGTAAAAGAAGGATTAATATTCCATAACCGAAATCAAATGTGTATCCAAATATTCCTGGAAGCATATAGTCTATTACATCTTTTTTGCTTACGAGTATTCCATAAAAAACAGGGAATGGTAACCCAAATAATGTCACTAAAGACATTGGTAAAGTTACATAACCATCTGAGCCTCCGCTACATTCAGGGCCCCAATAACAGGTTCCCTGTATATGGCCAAAAATTGCTGAATTCTTTAAAACCATTGTAAGGCTTGGGAGGGAATAATCCTCAATTCTTGAAATTCTTAAAAGTGGACTTAATACTGGCATCTTTAGAAGGATAGCTAGTAATTCAAGTAATCCAAAACCTATAATAACTACACCCGCTACTGTAGCCATTCGTTTTATTGTAAATACTGATTTTTGACGGAATGATTTTGAAATAATAAAGAAACCTAGTAATAGGCCTATAAACCAAAATATTAAAAAGGATCTGTGCATAATCCCTCCAAATATGGTAATTAGGCCTATTATAATATACACAAATAATCTTAAATTAGTTATCTTAATTCCAACATCTTTCATCATTGGAATCGCTGCTAGAGCAGTTACTGCAGCAAGAAGTGCCATAGGTCCATATGGATGGGCAAATTCATAGTGTGCTATGGGTAAAAATAGGAATGTGGCATCCATACCAAACATTATAACAAATCCAATGCCCACTATAAGTGCTATAAAAAGCACGAGGCTCAATGAAAGGGGGATTATGTTAAATACAAACATAACTCCTATCTGCATGATAATTAAGAGTTCTATTATAAGTTGAAGATGATTTTCAGCAATTAAAGCCAATTTTATTCCTCCAAGCCCTCGAAAACTTCGTTTTCGGGGCGTCAAAATTTTCAATTTTGTACAGTCCACAAGGACTTTACATAGATTATTCTGATTAAGTTAAATTGATTTGATAAAATATTGATATTATAATACGAGAAAAATATTATTTTAATTAAATATAAATTATTGTTTTTATAGATATCTGACATAACTATTAAATATAATCTCTTAAAGTTTTTGTGGTATATATTATAAACTAAATTCTTGATTATTAAGGTATAAATTTTATATTTTTACATTTCAAATAAAAGCAATAATTAATCTAGATTCTTATAAAAAACTACCATATGTTCTCCAGGACCATTATAATTTTTAATAGCAGTGGTACCTAAAACATTCATTGTTTCTCCATTTGTTTCTTCAATAAAACCTAGTTTTTTATAAAAAGATATAGAGTTCCAGTTAATTGGTTTAGTAATTAGACTTACTTTTTTACAACCTATTGAATCGGTTTTTTCAATAAAAGTTTCTATTAACTTTTTTCCAATACTTTTTCCTCTAATTTTAGGGTCTACACATAAAAGGTGAATATATGCATCTTCTGGATTTTCCTGAGATATAAATCCTAATAAAAACCCTCCTAGCCCGCCTGAAGGTAATTCTGCAACAAAGCATGTATTTCTAAAGAACTTAGTGAAAAGATGATAAATGGAATTTCTTTCTGTTTCCATGGGCTGACACTCTTCTGCTACTTCTGATATATTAACAAAATCTTCTTCTAAAGCATTTCTAATAATCACATCTTCCATGATCTTTCCCTCTTTAAAATAAGCAAATTTACTACTTAATATCTGTATTAATAACAATTTAAATGCAACGTAATGATCTTAAAAGCGATAAACTTTAAATATCAAGATATTTAATTGTTAATATACTCAATATATTTTTAATATGTGGGTTAACATATGGGCTGGTAGCTCAGGTGGTAGAGTGTCGCCTTGGCATGGCGGAGGCCCCGGGTTCAAATCCCGGCCAGTCCATCAACCTTTTTTGCAAAAAAGGATTGATCAAAAAATCCTCGTAAAAAACTGCGTTTTTTACTGCGGAAAGCTAAAATAACAATTATTTTCTAAATCAAATTAACTATTTTGGAATTAAATAATTAATTTCTTAAAATTAAAGATTATTGTTTTAAAAAGATTCTTAAAAGCTAAAAATACATATTAAACTTATTTTGCTAAATTAAATTTAATAAGTTTAAAAATAAAGATACTGGACGTTTATAGTTCGTCCTTAAATTTCTGAATACTGTTTATAATTTCTTCAATCCCTTCGCCGGTTTTCAAACTGCTTTTGATTACTACAACGCCAGGATTGAGTTTTAAAACATCTTCAACCATTTTATTTTCATCAGCACCGACTGCTTCTGCGATATCAATTTTATTTATAATAACGATATCTGCATCTTTAAATATCAATGGATGTTTTTCTACTGTGTCGTCTCCTTCGCTTACGCTGATTACAACTATTCTTATATGAGATCCAAGATCAAAATCAACTGGACATATGAGATTTCCAACATTTTCGATAAATAGGAGATCTATGTCATCCATTGGAAGATCATGAAGTGCATGTTCAACAAGATGAGCATCTAAGTGACATTCACGTCCAGTATTTAATCCTACAACTGGAACATCGTGATTTTCGATTCTTCCAGCGTCAAATTTACTTATTACGTCTCCAGCGATTACACCTATTTTATAATCCATTTTTTCTATGAGAGTTTCTATAATGGAAGTTTTTCCAGAGCCTATAGCTCCTAAAAAGTCAATTGCAAATACCCCTGCTTTATCAAATATTCTCTGATTTCTTTTAGCAAGCTTTTTGTTTGCAACCATAATGTCGTGTTGTACTTCTACTTCGGCAATTTTATGCATCTTCATCCTCCTTTTCTATTTTAATAGTTTTAACATTGCATTCTCTGCCCTTAATTATTTCTAAATCTTGCCCTTCACATTTAGGGCACTTTATAATTGGTACAAATTCATCAAGATCATCTGCAGGAGCAAGTCCCGTAAATTCACAAGTATTACATTTCATTTCAATTGGAATATCGTCAATAATAATTTCTGCCCCTTCGAGAAGCGTATTTTCGCTTAAAACATCTATCATAAATTTAAGTTGTTCAGGATTTAACATGGTAAGTTTTCCAATTTCTATTGTAACTTCAGTGATTTCCTGAGCTTCATTTTTCTCTGCAACATCAATTGCAGTCTTTACTATGGCATCCGCCATTGAAAGTTCGTGCATTATCTTCACCTCAAATTAATAAGACATCATATATCATTAATTTATGAAATATTTGCTTTTTAATATGTTATTTAATAAGAATATGAAAGTTAATTGATCTAAAATAGATTAACTTATTATATATTAATTGATATCTTAAATAAGTTAATTTCAATATAAAAATTTTTATAACGATTATTTAAAAGGTGATTATTTTGATAATAGGAGGATCAGCGTCCCAAAAATTAGCTGCAAAAATTGCAAAAGAACTTGGATATCCATTAATCCCAATAGAAACTCGAAAGTTCCCTGATGGAGAAAGATACATTCGAATAAAGGGAGAAATAGATGAAGAAGCTATTGTAGTTCAATCAACAGGATATCCTCAAGATGAAAATTTAATGGAACTTTTTTTTATTTTAAAGAATCTTAAAAGTATGGGACTTAAAAAAATTAGAGTAGTTATCCCTTATTTTGGTTATGGGCGGCAGGAAAGACGCTTTAAAAGCGGCGAAGCAGTTTCTGCATCTATAGTTTCTGAACTTCTTGAAGCTGCAGGTGCCAGTGAAATATTCTGTATTAATTTACATGAAGAAGATGTCACTGATTTTTTCAATGTTCCAACATCTAATTTATCTGCAATGCCAATAATTGCAGATTATATTAAGAAAGTACTCAAAAATCCTGTAATTGTAGCTCCAGATAAGGGAGCACTTGGATTTGCAAAGGAAATTGCTGAAATTTTAGGTTGTGAATATGATTACCTTGAAAAAGTAAGGATATCCCCTCAAAAGGTTGAAACCAAGCCTAAAAATATTGATGTTAAAGGAAAAGAAGCAGTGATAATTGATGATATTATAAGCACAGGTGGAACAATAGTAAATGCTACTGGTATTTTAAAAGAACTTGGAGCTTCTAAAGTCATTGTTTCATGTGTTCACCCTGTACTCGTTGAAGATGCACTGCTTAAAATATTTGCAGCAGATGTTGATGATGTTATATCAACAGACACTCTTCTTTCTGATGTAAGTATTATTTCCGTAGCTCCATTGGTCGCTGAAGCTTTAAAAAAATAAATTAGTCTTTTTTATTTTTATCGTGGTTTACATACGGGATCTATAGATTTAAAATTGGAATGAGATGTTCTAAGGGTTATTAAGTTGTTTTTTATGGCTTCAAGTATATATCTCGGTCTGTGACCATATTTTTTAATATATGGTGTTATTTGAGATTCAGTTATGCCTTCAAAATGACTTTTAACAATCTCAATTGTTTCCATTTCAGTATATCCTATTTCTACTACCTCAAAAAATAATTTTAATAGATTTTTAAGTAATAATGATAATAAATTAAAGTCTGAAAATAGGTCATACTTTTTATTATTTATTACAAATGACCATGTAGTGTGAAAAATTAAATTTACTTCTTTTAAATTATTCAAATATTTTAAACATTCATAAATTATTTTAAAATATAATATAATTGATTTTAGACGATTACATCTTAACCATTCGCTAAGTTCAATTCTATTTTCTCTTAAACTACCATAATCAAACAACTTGTCTGCAAATAAAATAGCATCAAACTTTGAAAGTTTATGATAAGCTTCTTCTTTGGTATTTACATTAAATTCTCTTTTTAATGTATTTATAAATTCATCAAATACTTCATTTGCACTCAAATTTATATTTTCTAATTTAAGCTCTACATCATATATATTTAAATCAAGTAGATTATTTGCATGATAAATATTAGATGATTTACCTGTGCCTGGAGCACCTATTATATGAATGATCCTTCCCTTTTGAGTTTTTAAACTTTTAAATTTGTTGCAAAGTTTTGAAAAAGCAGATGTAACAACAAAAATTTTATTATCATCTGTACAAGTAATCTTAAATTTTTCCATAATAGTAATATGTTATTTATAATTGTTAATATTATCTTTTTTCTTAATTCATCTATTATCTGCTATTTATTAATCTAAAAACTTGGAAACTTCTATTTAAAAAATTCTACTATTTAATTTAATAATATTAATATTTAATTTCTGACATAGATGTTATAGGTGATAATTTGGTTAGCTTGAAGTCTATAATTGGAAAAAAAGAATCCTCAAAAAAAGAAAAAACTGCAGGGGATATTCCTTTTGAAAGGGAAAATATGGTAAGATGTCTCTGTCCACAATGTGAAGTCCAAAAAAACAGTCAATGTGCCCACGATAAAATGTTAATGCTTCAAATATCTATGAGGGGAATGAGTCCAGAACCTTCAGAATTTCCAGGAATGTACTGTGCAAATGGAAAAGCAAGCTGCGATGATCTCGACCCTAATAATCAATGCAAATGTCCTAATTGTGAAGTATGGAAAGAATACGAATTGAATTCAAAACAAATAAGTAACTATTTCTGTCAAAATGGAAAAGCAAAATAAATTAAATATTAAGGAAATAATTTCTAATTAATTCCCTTAAATTACATTGTTAATTTTGAATATTTCAAAAAAAGAAATTAAAGTTATTCTTTTTTATTTGCAGGTTCAACATTAACGCTTTTTCCTTTAATTTTGGATTTATCCATTAAGGAAAGGAAATCACGCGCACTCTCTTCTGGAACTTCGATAAAAGAAAATTTATCGAAAATGTCGATTTTACCGATCACATGGCTTGAAAGCCCTGTAGCATCGTCAACACCTTTGACTATATCTTTTGCTTTTATTCTTTGTTTTCTACCTATGTTCATAAAGAAACGTACCATTCCAGGACTTGCTCCAGTATCTCCAAAGTCTTCATCATCAGAACTTTCTTTTTGTGGTTCTTTGTTCATTACCATTTTTAAAAGCGCTGCTGCAGTTTCAACTGATGTGTAATCTTCTTCCATTAATTGTTCAACTAAGTGGATATACTTGTTTAAATCAGCATTATTAACTACTGATTTAACTTTTTCAAGGAATATATCGGTCTTTATTTCTTCAACATCAGCAAGTGTAGGAATTCTGTGTTGTTCAATTTTGGTCTTAGTAAACTTCTGAATGTCTCTAAGTTGATAAATCTCCCTACCTGAAACAAAGGTGAAAGCACGTCCAGTTCTACCAGCACGACCAGTTCTACCTATCCTATGTACATAGTATTCATCATCGTTAGGTACATCATAGTTGAATACTGCTTCAACATCATCAACGTCAATTCCACGTGCTGCTACATCAGTTGCAACCAGAATCTCTATTTGGCCATTTCTAAACTTACCCATAACACGGTCACGCTGTTTTTGAGTCATGTCACCGTGAAGACCATCTGCAAGATATCCGCGTACTTGAAGGTGGGTTACTAATGCATCGACCCTTCTTTTAGTGTTACAAAATACTAAAGATAATTTAGGATTGTAAATGTCTACTAAACGAGATAGAAGTTCTAACTTCATCTTTTCTTTAACTTCAAAGTATATCTGCTGAATTTCAGGAACGGTCATTTCCTGATGAACTACTTTTACAAATTCAGGGTTAGTCTGGAATTTCTTTGCAAGGCTTAAAATAGGTTTAGACATTGTAGCCGAAAAAAGAAGAGTTTGTCTATCTTCTGACATATCTTCAAGTACAAATTCTATATCTTCCCTAAAACCCATGTCCAGCATTTCGTCTGCTTCGTCTAACACAATTGTGCCCACACTATGCATCTGAAGTGTTCCACGTCTCATGTGGTCCATTACACGCCCAGGTGTACCGATAATAATTTGAACACCCTTTTTCAATGCTTTAATCTGCCTTTCTATAGGTTGTCCACCATATATTGGTAAAACATTGATTCTTCTCATGTATTTTGAAAGCTTTCTTAATTCTTCGGCAACTTGAATGGCAAGTTCTCTTGTAGGGCACAATATAACTGCCTGTAACTCTTTATTTTCAGGGTTAACTGTTTCTAAAATAGGAATACCAAACGCTGCAGTTTTACCTGTACCTGTTTGTGCTTGTCCGGTTACATCTTTTCCATCTAAAACATGAGGGATGGCAAGTGATTGAATGGGAGTTGCCTCTTCGAATCCCATGTCTGCAATGGCTTTTTTGATCTCTTCAGAGAGATCTAATTCAAAAAATTTTAATCTATTCATAGTATCGTCCTTATATAATCTAATTTTATGATATTCAATATGAAAAACACTAAAAAATTAACAGATAGCATAAATCAATAAGTATCAAAATTTTGTAATTCAATTAAATATTTGTTATGAGTGCATTTAAATTATTCTATTATTTTGAAAATAAATTTATTTAAATTAAAAAGATGGGGAAAAATAATTTCCCTAGTGGGTTGTAGGATTTTGTAATATTCCTGTGGGTACAATGTCACTAATCTTTTGCATCTTGTCCAAAAGACTTTTTTTGCCTTTTCCAATCAATGCATGTTTAAGTACATCATTTAATGTTTCTACAGGAATTATTTCAATTTTGTTTTTGTATCTGTCCTCAATCAAAACATCATTCATATTTGATTTAGGTATCAAAACTTTTTTAATTCCAGATTCTGCTGCAGCTTCAATTTTACCAGTTACTCCACCTACAGGTAGAACATCTCCACGAACACTTAAAGATCCAGTAAGTGCAACGGACTGGTCAACAGGAATATTTTCAAGAGATGAAACTACTGCTGTTGCTATTGAAACACTTGCACTATCTCCTTCAACACCTTCATAAGACTGCAGGAACTGTATGTGGATATCATAGCGTGATATATCTGTTCCGGTGTGCTTTTTAATTAAAGCACTGACGTTTTGAACAGCTTCTTTAGCTATTTCTCCAAGTTTACCTGTTGCAATAATCCTACCTTCCTCTCTACTTTGAGCAGGTGCAGCTTCTGCAACTATGGGAAGGATGATACCGCTTCGGTCTCCAATTACTGCAAGACCGTTTACTGTACCAACTTTACCTCCTTCGGAGTTAAATACTTCATATTTTTTCCTCTGACCTATGTATCTGTCAGCAATTTGCTGCTCAAGAGTTCTTGCAAGCTTTTTAGCACTTATAACATGGGCAACAGTAACATTTTCTGCCCCATCTCCTTTAGCTATATCTCCTGCAGCTCTTATAAGTCCTCCTAGATCTCTTAATTTTAAGGTTAGTGAATCTTTTTTACCGGCCCTTCTTTGAGCTTCTCTTATAATTTCATTTATAGCTTCTCGACTGAAGTGAGGTATTCTGCCGTCTTTTTTAACTTCCTGAGCTACAAATTGTATTAGTTTATCTCTATTTTCGGGAGTATCTGGCATTGAATCTTTCATAAAGACTTCATAACCGTATCCACGAATTCTTGACCTAAGTGCAATGTGCATTCCTTCAAGTACCTGAAGGTTTCCTGAAGCTACGAGAACAAAGTCGCATGGAACTTCTTGGGATCTAACCATTGCTCCACTGCTTGTTTCGCTCTGTCCTGTTATTGAATACTTTTTCTCCTGCATAGCTGTCAAAAGCTCCTGCTGGGTTTTATTTTTCATTGTACCAATTTCGTCAATGTAAAGAACACCTTTGTTGGATTTATGGATCATTCCAGCTTCAACACGTTCGTGTGCAGGAGTTCCAAGTCCTCCAGATTGATAAGGGTCATGTCTTACATCACCTAAAAGTGCACCAGCATGAGAACCTGTTGCATCTACAAAAGGAGCAATAATATTATTTTCATTATTTACGAGAAGTTTAGGAACCATAATTGAAGTTTTTGGCTTCATCTGTTGAAGTGCAAGGAAAACAATTCCCGCTGCTATAATTGCAGCTAATATTTGATTTACAATAAATCCAACGATCAAAATAAAGGTTATTATGATCATCATAAACATGTTTTTCTTTTCTTCTTGGCCTTTTGCCTTTGCTTTATAGTTTGCAACTATCTTTTTACCCTCACCTGCAGGCATAGTTCCAATTAAAGGATTATGATTATCTTCAGCGTTAGGATAAACAAGAATGTCCTGAAGTTCTTCTCCAGGAAGCAGTTCTGCCATTCCTTTGGCAAGCATTGATTTACCAATACCCGGTTCTCCAATTAAAAGAACATTTCTTCGCTGTTTAGCAGCTTTTTTTATGGTTTCTACTGCTTCTTCCTGACCTATAATCTGGTCAATTATTTTTTCAGGAACCTCAATTTCTCCTGAACTTGAATAACTTCTTAATTTAAATGAATTTGAGTTTGAATTTAGATTTGCCATGATTCATGACAACCTCCTTTTATTCATTTTGTAAAAAATTAACATATTTTTAATAAATTTATTTTAGTATCTTTGATATTAAATTTATTAATATATACTATTGATATATATAAATATCTACTTTTCGCTTTTCCATTTAAAATATTAATTTTTTAAAATAAAAGTATTTATTATTTTTAAATATCCATCTAATTAATATTTTTAAGCTGTTTATATTTATATTTTTGTAAATGGGACTTTTTTTAAATAATATCCAATTCAAATAACTTTTTTATTATTAAAATGTTTTAAATATACTAAATTATAGTAAAAAAATTATATTGGAATTAAAAAGAATTTGTAACCTTATTTCATTGAAATTTTTCATATGAATTTATATAATCATTGAGATGATTATTCCTTTTCAATTTTGGTCCCTATCCTAACACTCTGGATTGATCCTCCATTAATCATTTCTTTAACTCCATCACCATGTTCTATAATGAAATTTAAGTCATTAAATTCAATTGCAAGCACTTTCCCCCGTATTGAATGGCCATTTACAAGTATGATAGTTACATCTTTCTCTTTAAAATCCTTAAGTTCACTATAAAAGATACTTTCAGTTTTAGAAACAGTTTTTGATACTTCAGATTTTTTACTTATCATAGAAAACCCCAATTTAAAATTATTTATTAAATATTTAATCTACTAAGATTACTTTCAGCTATTATGAGTTTAAATGTAGTTTTAATTTGACACAAAATTATATTATTACTATGTTGTTAATTACTTATGAAAATATCTAATTTAATGAAAAAATACAACATAGAATTTATATATGCTGTTTGGCAGATTTCAAGTAAATTAAGATAAGAAATGATGTTATTACAGGGGACAAAATAGTGAGTTCTATAAATAAAAGCAAATGTATAATGGTACAAGGAACCTCATCAAATGCTGGAAAAAGCGTAGTTGTAGCTGCACTTTGCAGAATATTCTCTAAAAGAGGTTACAAAGTAGCACCTTTTAAATCTCAAAACATGTCTTTAAATTCTTATACGACTCATGAAAATGCAGAAATTGCCATAGCTCAAGTTTTGCAGGCAGAAGCAGCAGGAGTTGAACCATCTTATCATATGAATCCTATTTTGCTTAAACCAAAAGAAGATTTTATATCTCAAGTAATAGTTCATGGAAAAGCAGTTAATGATATGAATTTTTATGATTATCAAACTTCATTTAGAGATAAGGCTTTAAAAGCTATAAACGAGTCTCTTGATTCTTTAAAAGAAGAATATGATATTATAGTAATTGAAGGTGCTGGCTCTCCTGCAGAGATCAATATGAAGGATAAGGACCTTGCAAATATGAAAATAGCACATCTTGCAGATGCAGATGTTATTTTAGTAGCAGATATTGATAGGGGCGGCGTTTTTGCATCAATAGCAGGTACATTTGCATTACTTGATGAAAAGGATAGAAAGCGGATTAAAGGGATTATAATTAATAAATTTAGGGGAAATCTAGAAATATTGATTCCAGGAATTCGTCAGATTGAAGTGATTGTTGGAGTACCTGTTCTAGGAGTCATGCCTTACGATGAAAGCCTTAAACTCCCTGAAGAAGATTCAGCTTCCCTTTCAGAACATAAGTACAGTAAAAACGAGAAAATTAATATTGGAGTTATGAGACTTCCTAGAATATCTAACTTTACCGATATTGATCCCTTGGAATATGAACCTGATATTGGAATAAAGTTAATTGAAATGGGAAATAAAATGGGAAGTCTAGATGCAGTTATAATTCCTGGAACCAGAAATACTGTAAGTGATATGGTAGCTTTAAATGAAGCAGGTTTTGCAGACGAAATAGCTCAAATATCAAAAGAAATCCCTGTTTTTGGAATTTGTGGGGGTTATCAAATTCTTGGAACTAAAATCATTGATGAAACTTTTAAAGAGTCTAAATACGGCACTGTTGAAGGAATTGGTATTTTAGATGCTAAGACCCGGTTTGATCGAATAGATAAAATTGTTACTCAAAGTGAAGTTCAAGTAATTGGAAATGGAATGTTTGGAGATATAAATGGCGACGTGATAAATGGATATGAACTTCATGAGGGTTTAACTATACTTGGAAATTCTAAACCTCTTTTTAAAGTTATTAAGGGGTGTGGAAACTATCCATCATCGGGTTATGATGGCGCAGTGGAAGGATTAACTACGGGTACCTATTTACACGGCATATTCCATAACTTTAAATTTAGAAGAGCGTTTACAGATTATTTAAGAGTTCAAAATGGTCTTGAGGCTCTTGAATTTAATGAAGATAACTTTGAAACAATAAAACAATTTTCAATTGATAGATTAGCAGAAATAGTTGAAGAAAATGTCGATCTATCAATTATTGAAAAATCAATAGAATAATTTTAAAATAAAAATGTGTAGAACAATTCTACATATTATTTAATTTGTTCTAGTGGCTTGTTTTTTGATCTTATTAGGAGTATTGTACATGGAGCTGAGTGCACTACTTTTTCTGAAACGCTTCCGAGTAAGTGCTTATCAATTTTACTCTTCCCTGTTCCCATAATAATAACATCAACATCTTCATCTTCAGCAATTTTAATAATCTGTTCTGCTGGATCTCCTTCAATAAGCATTGGCCTAAAACTAATCTTGCAATGAGCAGGAGCGGTAAATTCTTTTTCCATACTATCTAAAATTTCTTTTCCTCTTGCTTTTAATTCTTCAACCATCATTTGCTTAACTTTTTTAGGAGTTAAAAAAGGCGCGGAATTATCTGCTACATAAAGTCCAATAACTTCTATTCCTCTTTCATTTATTAGATCTAGAGTATGTTCTATAATTTCATCCAGATATTCACCAGTGCTTGTTACTAATATTTTCTTGTACATTTAATCACCCTAAAAATCCTATTCTTATAACTGCATAAGTAATATAGGTCGCCAGTAATATAATTCCATTGATTCTAGTCAGTTTCATACCTCTTCTTATCAATAAGAGTACCAGTATTGTAACAAATATCATTACCGGAGCATCGAAATAAAGTGAAATAGGATCTACTGGAACATTCATGATAAGAGCAGGTAATCCAATTCCTATAAGTATGTTGAATGTGTTACTTCCAAGTACTGTTCCTATTGATAAATCATGCAAACCTTTCATAGCAGAAGAAAAGGTAACAACAAGTTCTGGAATACTGGTTCCAACAGCAAGTACAAATAAACCCATTATCATTTCAGGAATACCTAAAATTTCTCCAATTCCTGATCCACTATAGACTAATAATCTGCATCCCACTACCAATCCTGCAAATCCAATTAAAGTCCATATAATAGTTTTAGAACTAATTGATTTAAGTTTAGATTCAGACTTATTGCCTTTTTCTTCAGATCCAAATTTATTTTCAATTTCCTGTTTATTATTTTCAGTATCTTCTCTTTGAGCTTTTATCAAAGTTCGTAGGTAAAATACATATACCATTATCATGACAATGGCTGCTATTTTCCCAATGTCACCAAAGAACATGAAAAACATAAGTATGAGGGCTGTAGCAAGGGTAATTGCCCCATCTCTTGTGAGTCCTTTAGTATTCGATTTAATAACACCTGCAAAAGCTGCTGTTATCCCTAATATTCCTGCAATATTCCATATGTTTGACCCAATTACAGTTCCAACACCTATATCTACATTACCACTTAATGTAGCTATCATTGCAGAACCAAATTCGGGTAAGGATGTTCCAATGGCTGATGCTGTAACACCTAGTATTATTTGTGATATTCCAAGTGTTGTACCTATTTCTACAATATTATCAACAAAAATATCTGCTGATTTTATTACTATTATCAATGATACGATTAAAATCCCTATTAATGCGAAAATTTCCATATACTCACCGGAAGAATGTTACCTTTTACCTTTTATAAATGTATCGAACATATAAATATTTAGTGATGTAGTTATTAATTTTTCTAAAATTAAATAAATTAATTAAGAATTTAATACAGAAATTATTGTTAATTTTGTCTCTAAAATGAAATATTGTTTATCCAGTAAAATATCTTGTTAAAAACTCAAACTAGTGTGAAAAATGATAAATCTTAAAAAAATAACAAAAAAATCAGGATTACCTCCAGGATCATTAGTCTATACTGGAAAAAAAGACGTGAAAACTAAAATAACTCTCATTGAATTTGATAAAGATACATTTAATGAAAAATTTATTGAAGATTGTCCTGTAATTAAAAATGAAAATACCATAAAATGGGTAAAAGTAAATGGTTTTTCTCAAGTAGATACTATAAAAAAAATAGGAAAATGTTTTAATTTACATCCTTTAGTAATGGAGGATATTTTAAACACGCATCAAAGGCCAAAAATTGAAGATTATAATGATTATTTATATCTGGTTTTGAAATTATTTGATAACGAAAAAGAAGGACGCATACACACTAAACAGATAAGTTTAATTCTCGAAAATAATCTTGTAATTACTTTTCAAGATGATAATGATAAAATATTTGATGTAATTTTAAAACGTTTAAAATCAGACAGTCCGCTTAGAAAAAGGGGTGCAGATTATCTACTTTATTCACTTATTGATACTGTAATTGACAGCTATTTTTTAGACCTTGAAGCGCTTGAAGATAGAATAGAACTTATAGAAGAGGATCTGATTGAAAATGTTAATTCCAGTGTTCTGCAGCGTATTCATACTGTCAAAATAGATATTATAACTCTTAGAAAGGCAATTTGGCCCCTTAGGGAAATGTTAAGAGATCTTGAATCTCATGAATATTCATTAATTGATGAATCAACAAATTTTTACCTAAGGGATGTTTATGATCACTCAATGCATGTTTTTGAAACCCTTGAGTCATTTAGGGATAGAATTTCAGAAATGCTTGACATTTATCTTTCAAGTACAAGCAATAGACTAAATGAGATTGTGAGGGTTTTAACAATAATATCTACTATTTTTGTTCCTTTGACGTTTATTGTTGGCCTTTATGGTATGAATTTTAGATTCATGCCTGAAATAGATCACCCTTATTCATATCCTATAGTTATAGTGGGTATGTTATTAATTGCTCTTTCTATGCTTTTTTACTTTAAAAGGAAGAAATGGATATAGACTAGTTATCATTCATTTATTCATTACTTTTCAATGTTTAAATCACGTAAATTAAATAATTTAATTAATAAGTATAAACAAATATTTATTACGTGGTTATAATGGAAGATGTAAATTTAAAACCCCGAGAATCTACTATTGACTCAGGATCACTTATTTATGAAGGTAATGAAATTGTAGAAGCAGATATTACTTTAATCGAGTATAATAAAGAAAGTCGTAAAGAAGAAAAGTTTGAAGAATGTCGAAAATTTAAAAATGAAGATGCAGTAAAATGGGTTAAGATTAATGGATATTCACGTATTGAAATACAAGAAATGGGCCGATGTTTTAATTTACATCCTCTTGTTTTAGAAGATATTAACACTGATCAACGTCCTAAGATAGAAGAATATAAAGATTATCTATTTCTAGTAGTAAAAAAGTTTAATAAAGTAAAATATGGAATCAATACTGAACAGATTAGTTTTATTCTGGGAAAAAACTTTGTTATTTCATTTCAAGAACAAGATACTGGACTTTTTAAAATAGTTGAAAAACAAATCAGTATAAAAGAAAGTATAATAAGAGATAATAGTGCGGATTTTCTCCTTTATTCCTTATTAGATACTGTAGTAGATAGCTATTATACTATACTTGAAGAAATGGAAGATGAAATAGATTTTCTAGAAAAAGAGTTGATTAATAATGCCAGTAAAAAAACTTTGAATTCAATCAATGCACTTAAAAGGGATATTATAACACTTAGAAAAGGAATATGGCCACTAAAAGAAGTTACAAGTACGCTTAAAACTAGTAATTTCCCTTTAATTACTGATACAACTGATATATATTTAAGAGATGTTTATGATCATAGTATTCAAGTTTCTGATATGCTGGATACATTTAGGGATACAGTCTCAGGGATGCTGGATACTTATCTTTCCAGTATGAGTAATAATTTAAATGAAATTGTAAGGGTTTTAACCATTATTTCTGTTATTTTTGTTCCTTTAACATTTATAACTGGTTTTTTTGGTATGAACTTTCAAAACATGGTAGAAGTAATCTCAATAACAACAATATTTACACTTGCGGTTATAATAATGATTACTACTCCTTTAGTAATGTTATTTTATTTTAAAAGAAAAGGATGGCTTGATTAATCATTTTTATTTATTAAGTTTGAAGACAATATTTTTCATAAGAAATAGTTAATGGGAACGTTTTTGATTATAAATTAATTATTTGAGCATTAAGAATAATATTAAGATGGTTAATCACCTTACATAACGTAAATCGATTTTTTATTAACCTAAAAGTTTATATACTATAAACCCAAAATATGAGGGTATGCGGTGTTAGTCCAGCCTGGTTAAGACTCTGGCCTGCCACGCCAGTGACCCGGGTTCAAATCCCGGACGCCGCATCGCGGCTGTAGTATAGTCTGGTTAGTACTTGGGCCTTCCAAGCCTACAGCCCGGGTTCAAATCCCGGCAGCCGCACTTTACTGAAAATCTTATTTTTGAAATTAAAATTAATAATTATAAAAAAAATAATAGGAAATATAATAATATTACATTAATTTTGTAATATTCTAATTTTTATTTACTGTGGGATAAGGATCTCTGCAGCGACTAATCTGCAAATGTCTGTTTTTGTAATAACACCAATTGGTTTTTCTTTTTCAAGCACTAGCAGACCAGATACATCTGCTCTTAACATCAAATTTGCAGCATCTTCAATTTTATCTGATGATTCTATTGTAATAATATCATCAGTCATTATATCTTTTATTTTCACGGCATCAGATTTTTTAGGAGCAGGTTTAATGGTGCCAAGTATCCCAACAAGATCAAGATAAGATATTACTCCTACTGGTTTTTCATTATCCATAACAAAAAGCCGTCTTATACCTTTTCTATACATTTTTTCAAAGGCTTCAAGGGGGCTTGTTTCTGGACTTATTGATATCACACCTTGATTCATTGCTTCTTTAACTTCCATTGTATCACTCCATTTTTATATTATCAATAATAATGAATCTCTAAGTTTATATTGATATTAAGCAGTTAAAATGTTTTTTTATTTTTTTGTAATACCATTAATTATATATATTACTTATACAATATTAAGTATTACAATCATTGTCCTTGGAGAACAATATTGTTTGCTAAGGACAAAGTTTAAATACTACTAATACGTTGAATATGTATTATATCATATGAATTGAAAAATTAATATGTATAAAGATTGTTTGATGCACACAATATTGTTGTAGCATGACAACATTTAAATACTATAAAATATTATGATATTAATAAAGTAATACTGGAGGGAAAAATGTGATGAGAATTAGTATGTCACTACCAAAAAAATTGTTAAATGAATTTGACGGAGTATTAAAAGACAGGGGATACCAATCCCGGTCCAAAGGTATCAGAGATGCTTTAAAAGATTATATAGTAAGGTACCAGTGGATGAACGAAATGGAAGGAGAAAGAATCGGAATTATTGCGGTAATCTACGACCACCACTACACTGGAGTAATGGAAGACCTTACTGAAATTCAGCACGATTACAAAGATTTCATTAACGCAGTAATGCACGTCCACATGACCGACAAACACTGTCTTGAAGTAGTTGTAGTTAAAGGCGACGTTAAATACATTAGAGCACTCTCAGAAAAAATAATGAGATTAAAAGGTGTAGAGCACGTACGTTTAACCAGTACTGCAGTCGGAAAGTCAATGGATCTTGAAAAATCTGGTGCAAGTAGTACAATTGCACAATAATTAAATTTTTTATAAATACACTTTTTATTTAGATGTATGTGTGCGTTAAAACAACCTATAGATGACTTAAAGTCTTTAAAACGTATAATGCACACAAACCCTTATCATTTTAATCTTTTATCCGATGAAGAAAGGATAACTTCTTTTAAAGAGGCAATAGAACAAAAAGCCCGCGGAACGGTATATGATATCGGTGCAGGTTGTGGAATTTTATCTATTCTTGCTTCACATTATTCTGATTCTGTTTATTCTGTTGAAATTAATCCAAATACTGCAAAGCTTGCAGATTTTAATTTTAAAAAATTTTCTAATATTCACTTAATTAACAAAGATGCTAGAGATATTATTTTTGAAGATAAAGCTGATTTAATCATCTGTGAAATGCTAGATACAGCTTTAATTGACGAAGAACAAGTTCCTGTTATTAATTCTATTATAAAATATCTAAAAGACGACGGTGACATAATTCCATGCAAAGTTTTTAATGGCGTAGAAATTATAAGCATGGATCGAGATTACATTTGTTATGAAGACATTGAAGCAAACCAGAATCCTGATTATGATATAATGAGTAACTTTCTAATTTACAATGAAATAGAATTTAAAAATAAAATTGAAGAAGATTTAGAAGTCAATATTGATTTTAAAGTCTTAAAAAAAGGAATTATTTCAGGTATTAAAATTACAACATTTACTCTTTTAACTGAAGACATAATCTGTGGGCCAACACCAATGCTTAATCCTCCACTTCTTGTTCCTATAGAAAAACTCAATGTAAATATAGGAGATAAAATAAAAATTAGTCTAAGTTATAGAATGGGTGGTGGACTAAATAGCATTAAAACAAGAGTTAAAAGAGTTTCTTAAAGATCATGGAAAAATAGCTATTTTAGGAATTGGAAATGAATTAAAGGGTGATGATGTTATTGGGCCATGTACAGCTGTTAAATTAGAAGCATTATTTAGGGAAAATGATAATGTCATTGTTTTTGATGGTGGAACTGTTCCGGAAAACTATACAGGTATTATAAGAAAGGAAAATCCAACTCATATAATTTTAGTTGATGCTGTAGAAATGAATGAAGATCCTGGATACATAAGAGTTGTCCAAAAAGAAGAGATAGCTAAATATAATCTTTCAACTCATGCAATGCCAGTTTCATTTTTAATAAAGTTTATGGAATCTACAATTGATGCAGATATAATTCTGGTCGGAGTTCAGCCAAAAGGTATGGAGCTTATTGAAAATGTTTCAGAAGAAGTGAAAAAAAGCATAGATATTGTTGTAAATACAATTTTTGAAGTAATTAATTCTTGAAATTTAATTATAGTAAAAAGAAATTAAGGGATTTTAAATTAAAGTTCTCTTAAAACCTTAGAAACCATATCTCTACATGAAGCAAGAGCTGGTGCTCCTGAAGTAAGTAGCACAACTCCCATTAAATCTGCTATTTCTTCTTTTGTTGCTCCTGCATTAATGGCAGCTCTAAGCTGCTGTTCAACGCAATATCCGCATTGATTTGAGATTATTATTCCTAAAGCTATTAGTCTTTTTGTTTTTGTTGGTAAAGCTCCATCTTTTAGGATTATTCTATCGAACTTTCCGATTACATCTAAAAGTTCTGGATTCAATTCCTGATACATTTCTAATACATCTGGATGAAATCCCATTAATTTATCCGCTTGACCAATTGCGCAATGTTCTCCATGTCTTCTTTCATGTTCCATAAAATCACCATTTAATAATATCATTCTCTTATTTTATTAATTTTATTGTATTTTGTAATAAATTAATATATAAATTCTATTTCAAATATCTAAAAATGAGAAATGGGAAACAACATTTTTAAGTGATTAAAGACAAAAATTTTCATGCTAAAATAATAACTAATATTTGATGGATATTACAAAGAATTTACACGATATTCAGTGATAAAATGAAGATACTATTTATTGGAGCAAGACTTTTCGATGATATAGCTCTGTATACGAAAAATAAAGAAATTACAAGTATATTAACAGAATCAAATCCTGAAGCCTCGAATTTGAAATTAGCTGATACTTATTTTATAGTTCCAAGAGGAATGGAAGCACCTAAAGAAATTGCGATTAAAGAAGATGTTGACGCTGTTCTCCCGTTAATCGGAATAGATAAACCTTTAGTTGAAGTTTCAAAGCTAAAAGAGGAACTTGAAAATGATTATGGTATTCCGGTAGTAGCATCACCTCTTGAAGCTGTCATTACAGCAAGAGATAAATTTAAAACAAAAGAATTTTTTATTGAAAATAATATAGATACTCCTGAATTTTCTGAAATTTATAAAAACGGAACTAAACCACAATTGCCTGCAATATTAAAAAAATTAGAAGGTCAAGGAGGAAGCGGGGTACAAATTGCTCTAACCGATAAGGACTATGATAATTTTAAAGAAGAGTTTGAAGGTGGATTTGCAGAAAAATTTGTTGAAGGTTCAGAAATCTCCATAGAAGTTTTAAGGTATAATGGAAAATCAGTTCCTCTTGTACCAGTATATAAAGGTAAAACATCTCAAGAATGTATTCATCCGCTGGATAAACTTAAGAATGCTCCTTTAAATATAGATGGAATTAATAATGAATATTTAAGAGAGAAAGCGCGTAATATCGCTGATTTTTTAGGTGCTGAAGGAGTTATTGATATTGATATAATATTTGATGAAAAAGAGCAGATAAGTTACTTTATTGAAATAAATACTCGCCCTAGTGGTACGAGATACTTAACTTCGGCTTGTACTAATGTAAGTCCAATGCATGAACTTGTTGATATGGCTACAGGAAGATGGGATTATAATATAGTAGAGGAAAAAATTAAGAATTACAGTGCTCTTGAGATACCTATAGGTGATTATAAAACAGAAAAAAATAATCATATGTTTAGAGAGTTTAGAAGTAGTGATTCGCATGTAATTCATGGACCTCAAAATTTCCAGCGAATTACAATTCGTGCTGAAACAATGGAAAAAGCATTTCACACTGCGGATAAGTTAAAAATTGATTATAAAAAGTTTCAATAAAACTAATTAAATTATCAAGACATAAAAATAAATAAAACAATATAAACTAAATAATTTTAAAAATTAGGTGGTAAGTTGAATATTTCACAGATAGATGTTTATATATTTCTTTTTGCATTCTTTTCAACTGTCTTTTTTACTCTATTTGTAAGAAAGGTATTAAAAGAAGCTAATATCGGTGATAAACCAATTGTTACAGAACACAGCCATAAAGCAGGAACTCCTACAATGGGAGGAATAGCAATTCTCCTTGGAATCCTTTTTACAGCATGTATATATTCTAAAAATACTGATTTGATAATTACCACCATTTTGATGATGGTAGCAGGTATAGTTGGGCTTATGGATGATCTAATTGGTCTGAAAACTAAGGAAATCCAGAAAAAAATAAGAAACATATCTTCTTCTACAATAGAAATGGGTAGATTAATGCTTAAGCCTGGTGAAGAAGCTCGAGTTGCAACTCCTAAAGCTAAAGAAGATTTAAAAAAGCATTTAAAGCAGAATAATGTTGAGATAGTGGGTGAAGCTCCAATAAAAAGTGAATCTAAAGAAAGTGAGAAAATATTTGCTCAATTTTTAATCTCTCTTTTTTTAATAGGATCAGGAGCTGTTAGTTCATCTGTTATTGGATTTGATCTGGGTATTTTTATAATTCCTGTTATAATATTCGGTATAGTTGGTGCAATAAACTCTGTAAACCTCATTGATGGTATGGATGGTCTTGCGGCAGGAATAGTAGCAATAGCTTCCACTGCATGTGCACTTGTTTTAGTTCTAACTGGAAACATTGGAGGATCTGCTGCATTCCTCGCCCTTGCAGGCGTTTCATTTGGTTTCCTTGCATTAAACAGATATCCCGCATCAATATTTATGGGAGACACTGGATCCTTTGCATTAGGTGCAGGTTACATTACTGCGGCCTTTGTCGGAAATATAATTTACTTTGCACTAATAGTTCTTGCTATCCCTATCCTTTCAGTGGTAATAAGTCTTATGCATCGTGCACATATCATTAATTTACCAGTTGAACCTTTACACCATACTCTGCACTACAAGGGACTTTCTGAAAAGAAAATAGTTGTTCTTTACTGGTTGATTACAATCATAATAAGTGTTTTTGCACTTTATTTTTATCCCTATCTTATAATTTAATCAGTGTGTCAAAATGAACGAACTTAAAGTATCCTATATTGCAGAAAGAGTAGATGGAAAACTCTATGGGCCGGATAAATTTATGACTGGAATTTTTACAGTTCTAAATGGTGCAAAAAAAGGTGATGCTGTAATAAGGCATTGGGTTGACGACAAAGGGATTGAAATAGCAGTCAGAAAGGATATCTCATGTATAATAACTCAAAATCCTAAAGGTAACGCAATAGAAACTGCAAAAGAACTTAATTTTCCTTTAGTAGTTGCTGATAAGATCGAACTTGCAAATGCATTTGCTATTAAATGGGCAGTTAATAAATTTGCTCAAAACTCATTACGTGTTGTGGTAACAGGGACTAATGGAAAATCGACAACTGCACACATGATTTATGGAATTTTAAAAGAAGCAGGATATAATGCTTATACAAACACTGATTCAAAATCTGAATTCAATACGCTTATTGATCCTATGGTTGCAAAACAAATAGCTGAATTTGAAGGTAAAATAGATGCTATGGTCTTAGAGGTTTCTGAAGTACAGGGGTGGCTTAATGACTTAATGAAGGATCATGCATACTTGATGACTGATGCAGTTAACCCAGATGCTGTTGTTATAACTAATGTGACATTAGACCATATAGGACTTGTAAATTCAATTGAAGAAACATTTAAAGAAACTTCTGGCGCTGCAAGAGCGCTTAAAAAAGAAAATTCTGCTTTAATTTTAAATTATGATGATCTGCTTGTTAGAAAAATGAAAGATGTGACTTCAGAAGATAATATGATATTATTTTTTGGAGATAAGGCAGATATAAGCCTTGATGAAGCGGGAATTTCTTATAAAGAAGATACTATAATTAAAAGAAATGATCTTCCTTTTAAAAGCAATCATTTTATTCAAAATACTATGGCTGCTGTGGGGGCAGCTTTAAGTTTAAGAATTAATCCTGAAATAATTGAAAGAGCTGTTAAATCATACGCACCTTTAAAAAGACGTTTTGTATTTTTAAATCATAATCCTTGTATTATAGATGATTTTGCTCATAATCCTGAGGGAATAAAAGCAACAATTCAAAATGCTGCTTTAGTTGGAAATAATGATTTTTATATTGTTTCAGCTATTAGAGGATCAAGAGGAAAAGCCATTAATCAGGCCAATGCTGAAGCAATTGCAGATGGGCTTCAAAATATTCCATATAAACTTATTATAACCAGCAGTAGCGATGTAATTGATAATTTAAACACAGTAACTGATAGTGAGAAAAAAGTTTTTATAGATGCACTTCAAAAGAAAGGGATAAAATATATCTTTCATGAAAAACTATATGATGCATTGGAAAATGTAATAAAATTATCAAATAGTCATGATACAATTTTATTAATTGGCGCGCAAGGTATGGATCCTGCAGCTAATATATTAAAACAGATTTTAAATTTTTCAAAATAAACTTAAAAATAAATAAATTTAATGTATTCACTTTTGGTGATGAGATGTTTGTAAAAATAAGAAGAGACACATTAATTATTTTAATGCTTGCCTTTATTTTAATCGTTTCAGGAAGAGCAATGAGCTATATGTCATATGCTACTTCTACAGATTCGGATCAGGGTGTACCCATATCTGGAGTGATTATAAAGGGAAATGATGTTGTTCCAACAGATTCGATTAGAAGTAACATAGCTCAGGCAGGTTTCAGGTCTGGAAGTTATATTAAAGGAGATACACTTGTCACTGGAAAACGAGAATTACCACTTAACGAAGCAATAGACAATGCTAATAAATTTGCCACATTAACGACTATTCCAGGTACTAGATTGACACCAATAGTTGCGGCAGATGTTAAAGTTGATAAAGAACAGGGAATAGTTACAGTAAATGTTATAGAAGATTTCTCAAATCTACAGGTAAATCCAACAGGATATAATCCTGCAAATGAGGTATAGGGGTATATATTGTGAAAAAAAAATTAATAAGTCTTTCTAGAAGAAGGCAAATAAGAAAATTAATTTTTTTCTTACTTGCACTTTCAATATTTGTTGGGCCTGCAGCAGCAACAACTAACATGGTTATTATTACGGATCCTACTGGAAAAGATCCAAATGGAGCTGCAGCAGGAAGTATGTCATTCCAGAGAAACATGTTCCAGTCAACTTTTCTATCTTCACCAAATCAAAATTTTGCCATTCTTTCTGGTGGTGAAGGTAATTCAATAGCCAGATTAGGAGCTATTGTTGCATCTACACAGGCTATGAAATCTGGTGCCACACCACAACAAGCTGCAGCCCTTGCAAGCAATTATGAAGGAATCAGGATTATGATTGGAACTCCTACGCAGGGCGCAGCAGTAGGAGGATATTTTCAAGTTTATGTAGTGATTGTAGAAAATGATGGAACAATCACTGTAACTCCATATTCAGGAGGTCTTGCAGTTTTACCCCCAGGAAAAAAAGGAGCTATTATTCACCTGTTAAATACTGAGGGGAATCCAATGTATGGAACTGCAACTAAAGTACGACAAGAAACTGCAGTGAATATGGGTAAAATGATAAGAGATGGATATTCAGCCACATACATACTCGGACAGGCATTTAAAGAAGTATCTAATGATGCTGGTGAGAAATATGGTGGTGGAGGCGTAAATCTTGTCTCAAGTATAACTACAGGAGATATGTTCACTCCAGATGAATTAAATACAACTGGTTACCCTATGAACACGCCCTATAGTAAAGTATGTCCTACTGATGGCTGGAGCATAGCTGCTCCTGCTTCAGATAACTATCAGGTTTGTCCAAATGATGGTACACCACTTAAAACAATCTATGCTTACGATGCGATGACGAATTCCATTACTGTAACTGGACAAACAGTACAAGTATCTGTTTATGGTTCTGATGAGTTAGGCATCAAATCAACAACACAGGAAATCGTTGCATTATCTGTTAGGAAAAAAGGATACAGCAACATAGAGATAGCAAATAGTATTAACCGGGCGATTGATAATGGACTTCTGGTTGGTGTTAATTATGTTGAACCTAAGGATATAAATGTGAAAGAAAGTTCAAGAGCAGTTGGAGTATACTTCAAACCACTTCCAGACCGTAGATCAGCTCCACCATGGAAGTTACCCGTAAGTTCATCTATCCTTGATTTAATTGGTAATATTCAAACTGCAATAGGCTTAATCCTTGTATTATTAGTTCTGTTTAGAAGTAGTTTAATAAAATCATTTAAAAAATAGATTTTAATTTATTCAATTCTTTCAAAAACTAACGACAGTTCGTGATAAAAAAACAGTATAGAATTTTACCTGAAGAATGCAGAGATTTAAAATGCAAAATCAGCGTGTTAAATATATATTTAAAAATGAACTAAATTCGGATTTGACGCACTAATACCGTTAATCCAATTATTTCTTTATTATTTTTTTTATTTAAAAGTTTTAGTTATTAATATAAAAAGATATTTTTATTGTTCATTGGAATAGTGAAATAGAAAGTAGAACCTTCTCCAAGTGATGATTCAACCCAAATACGGCCCTCATACTTTATCAATAATCCGCTTAACAACATTAAGACCAATCCCTGCACTTGATATTCATCAATAGCGTGTAATCTTTTAAATACTTCAAAAATACGGCAGGTATATTGTGATTCTATTCCCATACCATTGTCTGCAACACTAAAAATTAATTAATGAACAATCATTATTGAAATTCAGGGATTTCTTTTAAATAGTCAGAATTTATATTGTCATTATCTGTGCGAATATATTTTTTTCCATCCACAGTGATAATGTTTACATTTAAACCTTTTTTTAACCTATCGCCATGTTTTAAAACTGTTATGAATGTCTTTCCATCCTCAAATTCTGAAATTACTTTAGTTCGAAGCCATTTTTCCCGCATTCCAAACGAACTACCTGTAAACTTACCTACTTTAACCCATTCAATATATTTACCTATACTGTTATATTTAACGCCGGTAATGCCGTAATCTGCCATATTACTCTCCTTTATAAAATTAAGACTTATATTAAGTTTAAAAAAGAAAAAATAGATAAATTTAAATGAAAATTAAATTTTAAAGCTCATGAACATCAGTTTTAATGATTAAGAATTGATATTCTTAATTAATAATTTAAATTATTAATATAGATTACTAGCATTAAAAATTAATCTAAAACTTAAATTAAGCTATTCTACTATGTCTGCAAAAGCAAAATTCCTTCTTACGGAATTAACTCTGATTTTAACTTCATCGCCAACTTTTGCTCCAGACACGAAAACTATGAATCCTTCTACTTTAGCGATTCCGTCTCCATCTCTTCCCATATCTTCAATTTTAACATCGTATTCTTCTCCTTCGTTAATAGGAGCTATATTTCCTCTATTATCTCTTCCAAACAATTAATCACATCCATTAATATAGCCTAAAAAGGCTCAAATAACTTTTTATTATTAATACTATATAAAATGATGTATCATAATATTCATTTGTAGAATAATAACTGTAAGGTGGCAGTTATTTTAAAACAAAATATTCCATTAAATCAAATATAAGAATGATTCCCACTCATATAAATGTAACAACAGGTCATAAACTTAATTTTTTTTGTAGTTAGGACATTTTCCGTATATATCATTGAAATAACAGAGTCCTAAACTAACTAATAACAAATAAAGTTCATAATTATTAATTTTGAATATATGGAAGGAAAGCTCAAAAACTGTTTAAAAAGAGTTATAGCTACATACATCTTCTGTAAATACTTCAAATTTTATATGATTAAAATTTAAAAACAATTTTTATGAACTTGGAGAATAATTTAAAATATGATAACAGAAAAAATAAACAACAAAAACTCTATTTAACTTCTTTTTTGGATTTAAATAATTAACTAAAAGTTATATAAGATCAATAAAAAAGCTTTAGAGTTCTATGGAGTTGAAACAGATTAGACTAAATCTTAAAACTGACCATTTTATAAGTTTTGATGACAATATAATATTAAAATAAATTTAAATAATTAATAACTATAATCATATTTTTTAAGTCAAGAAAAGACTTAAATATCCCATATTGGTGAAAAAATGGCTCTAATTTTAATTCGTGCGAATAATCAAGAAAAACTTTTAAATGCTATTGCAGATATTGAAAGGCATGCTAACTTAAAAATAGCAGGTAAACCAAAATTAATTGATTCTAAAAAAGCAGATAGTATTGCTAAAGGAATTCTAAAACAGAATTTAAGGACAGAAAGTAACATAGCAGTTATTGTAAAGGTCATAGAAGACACTACAAAGAGCATAATGCATGTTAAAAAAATTCATCCCCCTGCACATTTAGTAGTAATAAGCGATGAATATGAATCTTTTGGAGAAATAAAACAAATCTATGCTAGAGCAGCGCCTCTTAAAGGTTATTATTCTCATAAAGATACAACTAAACACTTTAAAAAAGAATGATGAATCAATTCTAATTCATCAAATTTATCCTCTTTTAATTCTGGCTATATCTCCAATAGTAGCGCCTCTGGATGCAGAGGAACTCATATCTTCTGGTCGAGTGTCATCAAGCTTTTCAATTAGTTTAATATTTAATGTTCTTTCTATTTTTTTTGCGAGTTTAATATCTGGAACCATTTTTCCAGATTCAATTCTATTAATTACAGAAGCTTTTTCATATAATTTTTCTGCAAGTTCTTCACGTGACCAACTTTTCTTTTCCCTGGCTTCTCTTATTAGTGAGTTGTAATTTTCTACAACTTCTTCTGATGGTTCTCTTCTTCTTTGAACTCTTTTCATTGGGGTGCGTTTTCTTGGTTTAGGTGCTTCTCTCTGTACTTTCCCGAATTTAGCGCATTGTTGGCATGTAAGCATAATAGAGCTTTCAATTTTTGTTTTAACTGGACTTCCAATTATTTTTTTTCCACAAATTTCGCATCTCATGTTATCCCTTTTAACTCGTAATGATGGTCTAATTTTATATAAAAATAAGTATTTTTTAAATATATAATTTTTATTTAAGCTTTTTTAGATTTAAAAGTGTGTATTATTCTTTTCTATAATATTTATATCCTCAATATTTAAATATTATTAAGAATAAAATATGAGTAAACTATTTATATATTTTTTTAATCAATATTAAAGAACAATTAATAAAAATCAGGAGTGAGTATGGATCATGGAAGACATGTCCAAAAATGTAATGAAAAAGACTGAAGATCTTAAAAAGGAAATAAAACTCCTAAAAGAAGAAAACACTAAAACAAAAAGAAACCTAATGTGGAAAGTAAGAAAACTTGAAAAGGACAAAGTTTTAGTTGAAAATGAAAAAATGAGGCTTGACAGAGAAGTAAAGTCCCTCAGAGGAGAAATTGAACGCTTCAGATCCCCACCGCTTGTAGTAGCTACAATTACAGAAGTCTTAGAGGACGGAAAACTTGTAGTAAAAAGCAGTACAGGCCCTCATTTCGTAATTGGATATTCACGTTTATTAGATACAAGTTCACTAGAACCCGGTGCAAGGGTTGCTTTAAATCAACAGACATTCAGCATTGTAAATATTTTACCATCTGAAAAAGATCCACTGATAAGTGGTATGGAAGTTGATGAAAAACCAGATGTAAGCTATGAAGAAATAGGTGGTCTTGAAGAACAAGTAGTTGAAATTAAAGAAACAGTTGAACTACCTCTTAAAAAACCGGAATTATTTACCAATATTGGAATTGAACCTCCTAAAGGAGTTCTTCTCTACGGTCCACCCGGGACAGGTAAGACATTACTTGCAAAAGCAGTTGCAAACGAAACTAATGCAACATTTATAAAAATTGTTGCTTCAGAATTCGTTAAAAAATATATTGGAGAAGGTGCAAGATTAGTTAGAGGAGTATTTGAACTTGCAAAAGAAAAAGCTCCAAGTATAATATTCATCGACGAGATAGACGCAATTGCAGCAAAGAGGCTTAAAAGTTCCACCAGTGGTGACAGAGAAGTCCAGCGAACTCTCATGCAGCTTCTTGCAGAAATGGATGGATTTGAAGCCAGAGGAGATGTGGGAATTGTTGCAGCAACCAACAGACCTGACATACTAGACCCTGCTCTTTTACGTCCTGGAAGGTTTGACAGATTTATAGAAGTACCAGTACCAAATGAAGATGGTAGAATCGAAATCTTAAAAATCCACACTCAAAACATGTCATTAGAAGAAGAAGTGGATATAAGATTAGTTTCATCACTTGCAGAAGGTGCATCCGGTGCTGACCTTAAAGCAATATGTACTGAAGCAGGTATGTTTGCAATTAGGGAAGAAAGATCTGTTGTTACAATGAACGACTTCATGGATGCGATTGATAAGATTGTAGGTCTTGAAAAAGAAGAAGAAGTTAGAAGAGAAGCCGGTGTAATGTTCGGTTAATCTCTCAATTATTTATTTTTTAAAGAATAATATTGTAATCTAATCTATTTAGGCCAATGATGAACCCTATGAGCTCTGATTAGTGATGAATGATGGGCGAACTGAGGCTATAAATTTTACAATCGTAGGTTTTTAAAATTTATGCATCACAATCGAAGATTATGAATGCTATCAAAAATCAAAGATTTTTTGTGCGTCAAAAACATAGTTTTTGACAGCTGACAAATCTATTTATAGATTTGCTGCCCGGAAGCAAAGCTTGCAAAACGAAGTTTTGCGCTCCAAAATCGAAGATTTTGAGAGCTTCTAATGGCTGAAAAATTTTTTATTTTTGCGCCACAAAACGAAGTTTTGTAGGCTATTTTATTATTAATTTTAATATTTCAAGTATAAATCATATAAAGTTAAGAAATATTATTACTTTTTGAAAATTGAATACTATCTTTTAAGCTGCTTGCAATCTTTTTATTTGAAGGAGAGCTTTATATGATTGAATACTTCCAGAATCTTGATCCAATAACACAGACTTTTATTGCAACACTTTTTACGTGGGGAATGACAGCTCTGGGAGCATCTATAGTCTTTATGGTTAGAGGTATAGATAAGAGAATGCTTGATGGAGCTCTCGGCTTTGCTGGAGGTGTAATGATTGCAGCAAGTTTCTTTTCACTTCTTGCTCCTGCAATAGATATGGCTGAAAGCATGAGTATTCCAGCATGGATTCCTGCATCAATTGGATTTCTTTTAGGTGGATTTGTAATAGGAATGGTGGATAAAATAATTCCTCATCTTCACAAAGGACTTCCAATAGAAGAATCTGAAGGTATTAAAACAAGCTGGAGACGCAGTACACTATTAATTCTTGCAATTACTTTACATAATATTCCTGAGGGTTTAGCAATTGGAGTTGCATTTGGAGCCGTGGCTGCAGGCATTAATTCTGCTACTTTACCCATTGCCATTGCTTTAGCTATAGGAATTGGAATCCAAAATTTTCCCGAAGGAATGGCCATCTCAATGCCTCTTAGACGTGAAGGGATGACTGGACTTAAAAGTTTCTGGTATGGTCAACTATCTGCAGTTGTAGAACCAATTGCGGGCATAATTGGGGCAACTTTAGTTTTATTTTCTCAGCCAGTTCTGCCATATGCGCTGGGTTTTGCAGCAGGGGCTATGATATTTGTTGTAGTTGAAGAAGTCGTCCCTGAATCACAGAGAAATGGAAATGCAGATTTAGCAACTATGGGGGCAATGTTAGGCTTTGCGTTGATGATGATACTTGATATAGCATTTAGTTAATTGAAAAATAATTTTAAAGGAATAAATTTTCAAGTAGAATTTTAAATCCAATAGCAATGAGTATTAGACCACCAAATATCTCTATTTTATTTTCAAATAGGTGGCCAATATTTTTGCCAATATAAACACCTATAAATGATAGTATAAATGTTATTACTCCTATTATAATCACTGGTTCTAATATTGCTGTATTAAGGAAAGCAAAACTTACTCCAACTGCAAATGCATCAATACTGGTGGCAATAGATAGAATTATTAATTCCTTTAATGAAAATACAGCACATGTATCTTCTTCTTTCGCTGAAATTCCTTCATAGATCATTTTAATCCCTATACCTAATAATAGTGCAAAAGCTATCCACGGGGCAAGTGCTGAAACAATTCCTTGAAGTTGTATCCCTGAAAACCATCCTAGAACTGGCATCAATGCCTGAAACCCGCCAAAAAATAGTGCAATGAGTAATGCATGCTTTATATTGCACTTTAATATTAATCCTCTTGTTATTGAAACGCTAAATGCATCCATTGCAAGTCCTACAGCTAAGAAAAATATTGAAATAAAGTCCATAGAAAACTATCTTTTGTAAATCTAACATTTAAATGTTTTCAATAAATTTAAATTAATTATTCCAGTTAATATCTTTAAATAACCTATTAAATATATTCATATCAATTAAAGATATTAAGGGTTAGAAATAGAGATGATTAATTATGGATCATGTAGTTTATGTGGATGCAAAGGCAGAAGAGATGGAAAAGGTCATTGAAGGAACTAAAAAGATGATTATTAGGGGTGCTGCTGGACGAAAAATGCCTTATGGTAGAGTTAATATGGGTGATGTTCTTTATTTTATTAATAATAATGGGGAAGGCCTAGTTAAAGCAACTGGGCTTGTCAATAATGTTTATAACTCTGATAAAATGTCTAAAGAAGAATCAACAGAACTTGTGGAAGAAAATCAGGACAAATTGCAGTTAACAGATAAACAGTTTAAACGTTGGGCTGGAAAAAGATATTTAGTTCTTATTGAAGTAGAAAATGTAAAATCAATTGAGCCATTTTCAATAGATCGCAGCGACTATGGAAATATGGATGACTGGCTTCCTGTGGAAGATATTAACTCAGTAAAGAAATAATAAATTTATTTTAATCAGTAAAGATCAAAAAGGTCACCCAAAACTACTTTTTTATCTGTTTTTATTAGTTTTGGAATTTTTCCAATTGTCCCTGCAGATTCTCCTACGACTATCATTACGCCTCTAAAGTAAGGTTTAAAATCATCTGCTCTAGCAAGGCAGCTTTGAACAGCATCTTCTTCTGATTCTCCTTTAGCTTCGTTTGCAATAGATGTGGCAAGTGCATCTGCTATACTTGCTTCATCCGAAAAAACAGTAACAGAATCTGCTCTTCCAAGACTTATAGAATGTCCAACAGTTCCCGATGATGTACATATTCCCATTGGAGTTTTATCATGCTTAATTTTAAATCCAATTTGGCCTGAAAGCGAGGAATTACCTGCATAAAGACCCATTATGACATTTTTATTAACCGCAAGCGCAATATCTCCTCCATTTTCAATTATTGCATATTTTGTTCCTCTATTTATTAAATAATTAAGTGAAAGCTCTGATATTGTCCCTGCTACTGCTGCCATGGGCCCTACTTCCGCAATTTTACCTGCTTTAGCCATTTTTTTAGCTATAAGTGGGCCCTCTTCAACTTCTACAGGCTCAAATGATATTAAAAATTCCCTATTTTTTCTAATATAGTTTATAAGTTCAATTCTCTGCCTTAAAATAAACTTTTCAAGCTCGTGATTTAATAAATCTGTTTTTAAGAGTATATTGGTTTCATCGAGTTTGATTTTTTGAGTCATCATCATCATTTCTGTTTTGTTTAAACTAACATAAAATATTTAGATAATAGAATTCAAATAGCTATTAAGACGAGGAGATAAAATGAGAAATACAAATGAAATTCGTTCAGGAGAAAGGGCCATATTTGAAACTAGGCCACGTTTTTTAATGTATTTAAAATCAGCTTTAATTAAATTCATTATAATAATTTTAATTATATATTTATTTAGCACCATAATATCCTTAACAGCCCTAGCTCAAAACTTTATCATTAATTATGTACAAATACCTCTTGTACAGTCAGTTACGGTATTTTTACTGCTATTAATTCTTATTTTGATTCTTTGGATTATATGGAATTTGCTTTCATGGAAATATACATTGTATACCCTTACAAATACAAGAGTAATATCTAAAAAAGGGATAATACGTAAAAATAAATCTTTTATCCACTACGACAAAATTCAGGATATTAAAGTTACACAAAGCTTAACTGAAAGACTTTTTGCTAGTGGAGATATAGAAATATTCAGTGGACATGATTACAGTACAATGCTACTTTATGATATTCCAAACCCTACAAAAATAGAGAATCTATTAAACAGGGCGATTGAAGGAGATTTTGAGTTCCAAAAAACCTCTAGAAAACGTGAAAACAAAGATGAAATTGTGGGTAATTATGAAAGAAAATTTAAAAGATAAAATAGTTCTATATTTTATTAAAATTAATAAATTACAATATTGTTTTAGTTGAATTATCAGAGGTAAACATGTTAACAACAGTTGTCGGAAGTTATCCAGTAGTTCCCCATAAGCCAGCAACAATTAAAGATAAGATTTTAAATGCTTTTGGAGCTTATGATGAGTATAAACTAGCAGTAGAAGTTGCAGTATACGATCAGATAGAGGCAGGAATTGACATAATATCAGATGGTCAGGTAAGAGATGGAATGGTTGAAATATTTGCAAAAGCTATTCCGGGTATGACTGTTGAGGATAATACACCTAAAATTATAGGTAAAATAACACCATCTCATAATCCAATATGTATTTCAGATTTTGGGTATGCATTAAAAGTTGCAGAATGTATATCAAAAGAGTATAAAGAGAATCCCCAAAAATCAATTAAAGAAGGGATTAAGGGGGTTAAAGGGATTTTAACAGGCCCTTCTACACTCGTTTTTTCTTCCCGAATGGAAGGATTCTACAATAAAAAAGAAGATGCAATTATTGACTTAGCTTATGCTTTAAAGAAAGAAGCAAAATATTTAGAAGATGCTGGTGCTCTATTAATCCAGATAGATGAACCGTTTATTTCTACGGGAGTTGTAGACATAAATATTGCAAAAAAAGCAGTAAAAATTATAGTTGAAGATTTATCTATTCCTGCAGCTTTACATGTTTGTGGTGATGTAACTGCTGTTTTTCAGGAACTTTTAAAATTCCCAGTGGATATAATAGACTGTGAATTTGCAGGTATTCCTCAAAATGTAGAATTACTCAAAAATGTTGACTTAAATGGTAAAAAATTAGGTCTAGGATGTCTGGACACAAAAACAGATAAAGTGGAAACTAAAGAAGAAGTTGAAAATTTAATAAAAGAAGTAGCTAATTTAGTTGGTGCAGAAAATATACTTGCAGACCCGGATTGTGGAATGAGAATGCGTTCAAGGGATGCAGCGTTTTCAAAGCTTAAAGTAATGGCAGGCGTTGCAAAGAGTTTGTAATTATAATATATTTATCAATAACATAAATCGGAGAACATAAAATGGCATTTCAAATTGAAGTCGAAGAAATTGCAGACGGTTGGGAAACACTTGTAAAAAAAATCATGGATGAAGGAAAGGAAATACATGATGAAAGGGGCTCCTTAACAAAAGAGATATTAAATACCTTGGTTACAGTAAAGAATCCTCTTGGAAATAAAATGTCTGAAGGATTTTATCTTAATAAAATTGCTAAAGTACAAGAAATCAGAGTGCCTGAAGGCTATTTCTGGAGTGGTGATAAGCTTGAAGTGTATTCAGAACAGTTTTTAAGCAAAGATAAGCAGGGATTTGTTTATACATATGGTAATCGTTTGAGAGCACATTTTGATGATATTGATCAAATTGATGTAGCTATTGAAAGACTTAAAAACTGTGAAGAATCTAGGAGATCTATTTCTATTACATGGGATCCTAGGATTGATTCAAAAACTGATGAAGTACCATGCATGATTCTTGTTGACTTCAAAATAAGAGATGAAAAGCTTCATACAACTGCTCTATGGCGTTCACATGATATATATGGTGCATGGTTCCCAAATGCAGTAGGTCTTACTCATCTAGCTAAATATGCTGCAGATAAGCTAAATATAGATGTTGGAACAGTTACAATCCATTCTATAAGTGCACATATCTATGAAGTTAATTTCAATGATGCAAAACAAATTTTAGGGCTATAATTTTTTTTTATTTGAAATTAAAATTAGTTAGGTTGGATAAAATTGGTAGAATGGTCTAAACTCAAAACCTATGAGGAAGATCAACCTCATAGCTTTGAAGAGTTATGTTATCAAATTGCTAAAGGACTCTATGAGGATGAAGGGAAATTCACTCGTGTAGATGATAGTGGTGGTGGTGATGGGGTAGAATTCTATTTAACATTACCTAATGGGGATGAATGGGGATGGCAAGCTAAATTTTTTCTTAAACCAACTGGTCGTTTAAATGTCTCTAATCGTAAAACCCAAATTAAAAAATCATTAAAAAGAGCTTGTGAAAAACATCCTAACCTTAAAAAATGGATACTGTGTACTCCATCTAATTTTACACCTAATGAAAATACTTGGTTTGAAGAGACACTTGTTCAATTAGTTTCTGAATCTCAAGGGATTGAATTAGAACACTGGGGAAATAGTGATTTCAACAATTGGCTTAGTGAGCCACGTTTCAATGGAAAAAGGCTATTTTTCTTCGGTGAACTTGAATTAAACATGAATTGGTTTTGTACTCAATATGAAAAACAAAATAGTCTAATTAAAACTAAATTTAATCATATTTTACATTCCGAAACAAATATAGATCCACATATAAAGTCAATATTGGGAGACGAAGAATTAATTGAAGAAATAAAATACTTAATTGGAGCTATAAAAGAAGATGAATTTGCTGATTATTTAAGATATAAGGAACAGTGTTTTTCTATTTTTCGTTCACATATTGAAAATTCAAATATATCTGAATTATATGATTGTCTTGAGTTTTTAGAGGAATCACTTCATCATGCATTTTTTAAATCAGAGGATATATATTATTTTTTAAATGAAAAGATGTTTTTTGAGTCTTGTAAAAAATTCAAAGATTATTTTTGGGAATCTTTAGAGCCAATGTTTAATAAATGTAGCAATTTAGAGGATTTAATTATTTCAGAATTCTCTTATGAAACTAGAATTGATGATGATGAAATTAATAGAATTTTAGGTGCAACTGGGCGTTTAGTTGATTTATTGTTATCAATTCAACAAGATATAAATTCAATATTAGAAATATTCCATTCAATCAACCAATCAGAATTACATATTGTAGGTGAACCGGGAATAGGTAAAACTCATGTATCATCTAACATTTGTTATGAAAATTTAGAATCAAATTTACCTGCAATCTTTGTACTTGGACGTCATTTTACTAATGGCCCACTTGGAGAGCAATTACTAAAAATTTTGGATATTCCACGTACTTATAGTTTAACTAATTTTTTAGAAGCTCTTGAAACTGCTGCTGAGTCTTATCAAGTGAAAATTCCTTTAATTATTGATGGTCTCAACGAATCTCTTTATAATGGTGAATTTTCTGATGTTTGGGAGTTAGGACTACCTAGTCTAATTCAAGAAATTAAAGAATACAAAAATTTAGTATTGATTACAACTTGTCGACCTACTTATATAGATGATATTTGGATCAATAAGCCTAATAATCTTCAAAATCTTCATGGATTTGGTTTTAATAACATAAAAGATGCAATAAACAAATATTTTGATTATTATAAAATTAAAGCTGATTTAAACGAATCTTCTATATCTCAATTTGAGCATCCGATATATCTCAAAATTTTCTGTGAAACTAAAAACCCTGAAAGAAAAGAAGAAAAAAACATTTATATTGGTGATTATACCTTATTTGAAATATTTGAAGAGTATTTGTCTAATATTAATACTGTTTTATGCAAAAGAATTGGTTTGCATCAAAGTGCCTCATTTTTGGTTCCTAGACTAAAAAAAATAGCCGAATATTTGTGGAATGAAGATAAATCTGCTCTTCCCCTTGATGAGATGGTAAAACTTATTGATGGACAATCGCTTGATGAATTAGAAAATTGGCCAACATCAAAATCTAAATATATTCTTGATGAAGGATTGTTGATCAATCGTGATCGGTCAAGAGGTAATGACATTGTGTTTTTTACTTATGATCTGCTTGGAGGATATTTAATCGCAAAATATCTTATTGAGCAATCTGAAGATATTGAAGAAACTATAAAGTCAGAAAAAATTATTAATTTGTTTAGTGAAGATGGAAGATTACATCCTTTATATGAAGATATTAGGCGTTGTTTAGCTGCATTAATTCCAGTTAAAACAGATAAATATTTACATCAACTTTTAGATAACCCAATTGCTTTAAATTCGTCTATTGAAGCGCTTTTTGAGATTCCTAATGAATATGTCAATGAATATGGTAATAATATTATTAATGAACTCTTTGAGATACCTCAAAATCGTGAAGCCCTTTTAAACTTAGCTGTGCCTGTTTTAGGACATGTAAATCATCATTTTAACATTATTTTTTGGAATGAATTACTTAAAGAATTACCTTTAGCAGATAGAGATATTAGTTGGACTGAATATCTACGAGAAAACGTTAGTGACTTAGAAAAAAAATTGATATATTTTGAAGGAATTTGTAAAAGTGATGAAATTTTTTCAGATTTTAAGAAAAAACATTTTGATCTAATTGCAATTAATGCAATGTGGTTTTTAACTTCTACTGTAAAAAAATTCCGTGATAATGCTACAAGAGCATTATATTGGTATGGACGTAAATTTCCAGAGAAATTATTAGATTTAACAATTTATTCTTTTAAAATAAATGATCCATATATTTCTGAACGAATGTTGGCCGCTATTTATGGTGTTTCTATGGCAAAACAATATGATTTTGGTAATTTTACTTTTACTAAAAATATTTTGCTAAATTATGGACGTAAACTGTATGACTTAATGTTTAAAGAAAATGCGCCTTTTTCGACTACTCACATTTTAGCTCGTGATTACGCAGTGAGGACTATTCAAATTGCTTTGATTCATCATCCTGAAATATTGGCTGTGGAAGAAATAGAAAGAATTCAACCTCCTTTTAATGATGGGGGGATTCGAGAATGGGGTGAAAGCAAAGATAAAGATGATGGTAAATACCGTGAAGGAAATTACCCTTTGGATGGGATTGTACATGATGATTTAGTATCATTTTTAGGCCTTGGAATGGATAGATATCAACGACCTCCAGAATATAAAAAGGCTGAAGCTAATTTATGGTGGCGTATGTATGACTTAGGCTATTCTTTAGATATTTTTGGAGAAATAGATAAAGAAATAGCATCTTGGAGTTCAAGAGGTTTAAATAAATTAACTGATATGTATGGTAGAAAATATGCAAAAATTGCAACATTTGAACTTGCAGGCTATAGAGATGATTTAGGTCTTCTAAAAGATGAATGGGATAATTATCAACGTATGTCTTTTGCAGATATTGATCCTAGTTTTCCTGAGGAAATAGAACAACATAATTTGGTTAAAGAGGATTTTTTGGAAGATTATACAATTCCCGTTAATGAATGGATATTAAAAGAGGATATTCCGGATTTGAAAAATTATTTAATACTTGATGAAATAAAAGGGGAAAAAGGACCGTGGGTTCTTTTAGATGGGTTTATTGATCGGGAAGACTCTGATTTTAATCGAAATACATATATTTTTCCAAGAGGAATTCTTGTAAGATCCGAAGATGAATTTAACTTAATAGAAAAACTTGAAAACCAAAATCTCTTTGAAAAATGGTTGCCAGAAGTTCCAGAAGATTATTATGTTTATTTTGGAGAAATTCCATGGTGTGATACATTTCATGAAAATGACTTAGAAGAATTATTTTTTGAAATTAACAAAAATATTGTTATATCTGTTGAAGAACACTATAAATTAGAACGTAATGGTGAATTATTATCTAAAGATGAAGAAAACAAAATATGGGAAAATTTACCTAATGTTAAAGTACTTTTTATGGGTTCTAAAATGATTACTATTCCATTAAATGGTGATGACCCAGAAAAAACAATAAAATCTGAACTTAAAAAGCAAAATCTTGAATTAAAAGTTAAAAAAGTAGAAATAGAGAAAGAAGTTCCGGAATATGAAATAATAGAAATATTAATTCCTGTTAGAGAAAATAATTGGGAAAATGAGCGTAGTCCTTTAGTTCCAAGCCGTAATGTTGCGACTCCTAATAAACAAATCATTGAATTCTTTAATTTATGTAATCAACCGCAAACATTTAATTTTTATGAAAAAAACGGTAAAATAGCGTCTATGGTCTTTTCATCCGGTAAATCTTGGCATTCTGAAGAAAAACTAATATATTTACGTCAAGATTTATTAGAATTATTCTTATTAAAGAATAATTATAAGCTAATATGGGCAATATGGGGAGCAAAAGAATTTTGTTCTGAAGATACAGATGAATTATTTAAATTTAGAAAAGAAAATCAAGATCAAAATCCATTCCAAGAAATTGTTGCATATGAAAGCTTAAAAAATCAAAATGAAATTTTAACTAAAAAATTAAATAGTAAATTAATTAAGGAATAATAGCTTAAACTCCAATAATATAACAAATTTTGTATTCATTTAATAAATTTACATTATTGAGGTGAAATAATGGTAAGTGTCAATCTTGAAGCACAAAAAACAGTAGATGTAATGATACAAAACGCAGAAGAGTTAAACTTAAGCGTAGAAAAGCTTGAAAACGGTTCAACAGTAATAGATGCCGGTGTAAACGTTCCTGGAAGCTTAAAAGCAGGAGAACTTTACACAAAGGTATGTCTTGGAGGACTTGCTGAAGTAGGAATTTCAATTCCAGGAGACCTCTCAGAAAAATTCGCACTACCTTCTGTTAAAATTAAAACAGATTCTCCAGCAATTTCAACACTCGGAGCTCAAAAAGCAGGTTGGTCTGTAAGTGTCGGTGACTTCTTTGCACTAGGTTCAGGTCCAGCAAGAGCATTAGCTTTAAAACCAGCAGAAACTTACGAAGAAATTGGATACGAAGATGAAGCAGATATTGCAATCCTCACTCTTGAAGCTGACAAATTACCTGGCGCAGATGTTACAGATAACATCGCTGAAGCATGTGATGTTTCCCCAGAAAACGTAACAGTTCTCGTTGCTCCAACATCATCAATTGTTGGTTCAATCCAAATTGCAGGAAGAGTTGTAGAAAACGGTACCTACAAAATGCTTGAAGCTCTCCACTTTGATGTTACAAAAGTCAAATATGCTGCTGGAATTGCCCCAATTGCGCCTGTTGACCCTGATGGACTTAAAGCAATGGGTAAAACAAACGATGCTGTTTTATTCGGTGGTAGAACTTACTACTACATTGATTCAGCTGAAGGCGATGACTTAAAAGAATTAGCTGAAAAATTACCTTCATCAGCGTCTGCAGGTTATGGTAAACCATTCTATGATGTATTTAAAGAAGCTGAATATGACTTCTACAAAATCGACAAAGGAATGTTTGCTCCTGCTGAAGTTGTTATCAACGATCTCAGAACTGGTGAAATGTTTAGAGCAGGATATGTAAACACTGAACTTTTAATGAAGTCATTTGGATTATAATTTCTGAATAAATCATTAAAATTTTTCTTCTTTTTAAATCTTTTTTAAAAGTATTATTTTGAAATTCTAAAATTCAATTTAAACTAACTATTACAACTTAATTTTATTTTTATCAAATTAATAGTTAAAAATATAAATTGAATTAGCCCCTCCAGTATTAATTTTTATTAAATAATATTACTTTAATTGTAAATTAATTAATAATTCTCTGTTTATTCTCATTATGGCTGTTATACTATTATTTATATAACAAAAGCTTAATTTTCCTTTTTACAAATTCGCTTTATTATTGTCTATTTTCATAATTCGGTTTATAATGGCTTCTTATATGCTTAATGGCCAATAATTAAATAGATAAATTTATAAGATATGTAATACTAAAATATTAAAAAAATGTAATAATAAGTGGCAATATGGAACAATAAAAAACAAAGAATGGATGCAAACCGGAGGGAAGTTATTATGGTGGAGAGTGATGATGATAAGCACAAGATAGTGCTTCTTCCAGTAATAATGTGCTTAACTGCACTTATTGGGGGAAGCTTTGCAGTAAATGTGCAATCGAATCAAATACATGATAATATAGAAATTGAATTAATAGATACTAATCATTTAGCTATCTTGAATAAGACAGTTAATAAAGAAAATTTCAATAAATCCATTGATAAAATTGTTAGTTTTAAAAATTCCCAACATGATAATATTGCTAATAATGAAAAACTACAACGAGTTTTTGCAGTAGATGAAAACAGGTATGAAAAAAATACGTTTATTATAGATCAAAACGGGCCAAATAATCAGTCAGATACTATATGGGACTTAAATGGCACAAAAAAGGTATATTTAACTTCAGATAGGATAATTGACAGTAGAACTGATTATATATTTTTAAAAAGAGTAGCTAAAAACCTAGAATCATCTGGAATCGATGCTGAAATAGACCCAGGATATTCAAATCCTGATCAAGTACCAAGAAGCATAAAACATGCCCCAAAAAACAGTACTGTGATAATAGTCAATTATAACTGTGCAGGAACTATAAAAGACCTTTGTGATGGAACAAGTGGGCCTCTTACTAATGGAAATCCAAATGAGGGATATTTATATGACTATGCTAAGGATCTGAAGGGAATAGTTTACGTAAATGTTTCTCCGGAAGTAATATTAACAAATAGCAACTATCTACCAAGAGCATATGACGATAATTTTTCTGGTGTTTCTTTTAGAGGACTTAAAAATCCTGCAGAGTATCTTAAACAAAACGGAATAGTGCTTATAGACAACTTAGAGCCATTAAATCCAGTTATGGGTGCTGAAAGAGCAGATTTACTTTCCAAGAAGGTAATTGAACTAACAAAATAACTTAAAATTTTTTTTATTTAAATTTAAAAATAGAAAGATGAATTTGTTTTAAATTCATCATTAAATTTGTTTTATATTTCCAGCACCATTAATTTGCTGGTTAACTTGAGGGTTGCCTATGTAAAGGATTTCTCCTCCACCATTTATTTTAGCATTTAATGTATCTGATACTTTAATTGTTGATCTTCCTGCTCCATTAATTGATATGGTCGCTGTTTTACTGGTTAAACTATTAGCATTATATTCACCTGCACCAGAAATATCTATATTTTGGTCATTAACAGTACCAGATACAATAAATCTTGAAGCACCGGATATTATAATTTTTAGTGTTTGTGCATTTAAATTACTTAAGTTGCTTTCTCCAGACCCTTTTATGTTAATAGTTAGATCATTAGCTTTAAGATTATTAGAACTAATTTTTCCGCTTCCTGAAGTTGTGATGGAGTTTATATCTTTTACTGTAACATAAAATTTAATTGATTGCGTTGGAAGAGGCATGCTATTATTAAAATCAATAGCTAATTTATTAGCGTTCACAATGGTTTTAATATACGGCATAATGTTATCATCAGTTTCAATTATCAGAGATTCTTTGTCTCCTTGCGTAATGATTAGCTCACCCACACCATTAATGTCTATTTGGTTAAAATTGCTTACATCACGAGATTCATTTATTACTTTCCCAGATCCCATAGAATTTTGGTTTATGCAACCTGATACAGCTACTAACGCAAAAATCAGGAAAATTGCAATTATATATTTTTTAAACATATTTTTTCCTCATTGAATTATTAATTTAATATAATTTTGACGATGATTTAAACATTTCTTACTTTTTTATTTAACAAATACCTCTAAAAAGAATTTGAGATATTAATATCCAAAAAGATAAGTTAATATTTAATTAAACTCATAATGAATAATGGTGAGAAAATGGATGATACTATCCTTATAACAACTGCTCATGATGAAAGCATTGCTTTAAAGGCTATAATTGAAAGTGGTTGTAGTAAATGTATTATGTTATATCAACATAGCTTTGAAAAGGTTCCTGAAGCATCTTTTGAAAATATAGAATATAGACAGATTAATGGTTATCATGTAGATACTTTAGATCAAATAGAAGATGCTTTAAAAGATGTAAAAAAGGCTAAATACTATTTAGCAAATGTTCATTTGGACTTGTATTTATTATATTATATTTTAAATAAAAAAATAAATCCATCAATTTGGATTTTCGATAATAATCAGTTTGAAAAAATGCCCAAAATAAAATAGAAAAGCTAAAATTTATTCTACAATAGCTATAGCTTTCATAGGGCAAGAACCAGTACAGAATCCACATCCAATACATAATTCATTGTCTATTCCAATGCTCCAGTCTTCTTTAATGCAAATTGCTTTAACTGGACATAAAGAAACACATGCACCGCAATCAACACATTTTTCTTCATCTCTTTTTAAGACCTTTTTAATTGGATCTACATATATGCCCTGACTTTCCATGTATTCAATGCTTTCATCTACTCGTTCACCTTCAAGTTCTATGAGTGCTCTACCTCCTTTCGGAGTAATGTTTGCTCGTAATATGTTAAATGTAATATTGTATTTTTTCATTGCATCTGAAATTATTGCTTTATTGACTATATCTGGTGAAAACTTTAACCATGCTCTCATAAAGCCACCTCATCATTGTTTTGTGCACTTTCACCGATTAAACGGGATATATCTTCAGCTGTAATCATTCCCTTTACTTTATTTTCTCTATCAACAATTGGAAGCCCAGAAATCTCATATTTATCAATTCTTCGTGCGATAACATCTACAGGCTCATCTTCTCTTGCTATTACTACTCTTTTAGTCATAACATCTCTTAATTTTACTTTGCCTTTAGCAATAGCATTTGCAATGTCCCATGATGTTACAATTCCCATAAGTTTGCCTTCATTATCCACCACAGGTAGATGGTTTATGCTATTTGCTACCAGTTTTTTGGCAACGTCGCTTATCTCATCTGTAGGGTATGCAATTATTACAGGTTTGCTTTCAATATCTTTTACAAGAATGGAAGGTTTCTTAATTTCAAGGGGTTTAACAGTGTAACCTTTAGAAGGTATATGATTAACCGGTTCAGTAAGGAAAAATTTTCCTTTATTTATCCAATCTTTAAGTTCATAAGCTACTTCTTCAGCTTTTTTATAGGATGAAAGTGGTGAAGTTTTTATTTCCATGCCACTAATTTCTATTTTGCCTGTTTTAAGTTCTTTATAATTAGTTTCCTTAACAACAGGACGACTGCGTCTTCCAACTCCATAATCTATAACGCGGCAGGTTATATCTTCATCAGATATTGCAGTTCTCTTTGCTACTTCTTCATTTAGGATTGGTATTGGGATTCCAGCGCCAACATAAAGTGTTGGACCATATTTCTGCATTGTAGCCCCTCTAACAAAGTCACTATTCATCTTTTTCATATCACCCATGAGCATTAGTGTTCCAGCAGAACCTACAGGTACTCCATTTTTCCTCTCTCCTTCTGTGGAGTGCTGTGTTCCTTCTCCAATAACATATCCTTCTCCTCCACAAAGAAATATTCGGGTTCCTAATCCTATTGTTTCAAAATAAGGGTCATTTAAAAGTGGACTTAACTGCCCTGCGCTTGAGTAACTTACATTGCCATAATTTGGAAGTAATGTCCCCATATAAGTGTATAAAGTTTCATCTGTTGAGTTTGTTGCAACAGCATAATTTTGATAGCAATTTCTAGGATTCATCATTGTTGCTTGATTTAAACTATCAATGTCTATTGTAGTTTGTATTTCTTTTGTAGGGTAACAATCCGTTCCATAAGCTTCTACAACAAGATCTATTTCCTTTCCTTTTATAAGGTCTTCAATCAGATGCGCTCCACCATAATCCATGTCTATTTGGGGATTTTTATTAAGCTGTGTTGCTCCGATATATGCATCAACTGCAGCAAGTCCGGAATATGCTTCAACATTGTTTAAAAATGTTCTATTCATTTTTATAGGCGGATCAGAGTGACCAAAGTTTAAAAATGCACCTGAAGAACACATAGCACCAAATGTTCCAGTTGTTACAACATCTACTTCTACAGTTGCCTTCTTCAAACCATTTTCTTCAACATACTGCGTCATCTCTGCAGCAGTTAAGACAACTGCATCTCCATCCTTGATTTTCTGGTTAATCTCTTTAATTGTCTTCATTTAATCACTTCCGGTGCTATTTCAAAATAAAATACTAAATTATAATTAACTATTTCCAAGTATATATTTACCTAATTTAATGCATACAGTGATAAATAATTAGTGATTTTAGTTTTCTACTTTAATTATTTAATTTAGATTATTAATCTTTTGATCCATCGAGCCGATATTTTGGTTTTAATTATAATTATGCTAAGTATGAGGGTATAATTTGCATTTTTATAAATTTTTAATGTGCTTTAAATCCATTTAATGAATTGTTATAGAATATTAGTTACAATAGGAGTTAATATTTGATTTATAATATAAAATCTATAACGATATATTGTATTAAGATCATATTTAATATAAAGAACTTAGAGCTAAATTCTGTTTTAAATGATAACATAATAATGTAATGGTAAATAAGTGCTTAAAAAGGAGATATCATGACAAATCAAATTGATCTGGATTTATTTGAATCAATACTAAATAAATTAGAAGATAGGGTAGATTATGCAGATATAAGGGTAAGTGATAGTCAAAACACATCTATTGTGATGAAAGATGGAAAGATTCAAGAAATTAGATCAGGATCTGATTTTGGAAGTGCTATACGAATATTAAAAGATGGTGCTTGGGGTTCGGCATTTACAACTCAAATCTCAAAAATGGATGAAATGGTTGAAACTGCACTTAAACTTGTTAGATCACTTAAAAGTGATGTTGAAATTGGTACTGTTGAGCCAAAAGTAGATAAAGTAAAATCGAGGGCTCAAATAAAACCTTCTGATGTTTCTATTGGGGATAAAAAGGAAATAATGACTGAAGCCAACCAGGCAGCGACCATTGAGAAAATTGTAAGCACTACAGTCAATTATGTTGATGCAATGGGAACTGGAGCATTTTTAAGCACAGAAGGAGCATCTATTACAACTGAAGAGTCAAGAGTGGGTTTATTTTTAAATGCTGTTGCTTCTGAGCAAGATATAATCCAATTTGGACATGCAAGTACTGGTGGAGCTCGTGGTTTTGAAGTTCTAAAAAATGAAGATATCGAAAAATTTGGAAGAAAAGCTGCAGAAAAGGCAGTAAGGCTATTAGGTGCTAATTCACCACCTTCAGGGAAGTTTCCAGTTATAATGGATTGTGAACTTACAGGAGTATTTATACATGAAGCGCTAGGACATGCTTCTGAAGCAGATTTAATTTTGCAAAATGATTCAATCCTTAAAGACAAAATGGGAACTCAGATAGGTTCACCTCTGGTTACTATTATTGATGACGCAAGCATGGATGCATTTGGATATTATGCATATGATGCAGAAGGTGTTAAAACTGCTGAAAACGTACTGGTTAAAGATGGTATACTAAATTCTCTTTTAAGCTCAAGGGAAACAGCAGCAAAATTGGGAATTTCATCTTCTGGAAATGCTAGATCAAAAGTTGGAGATCAACCAATTGTTAGAATGAGTAATACTTATTTAAAGCCTGGTGAATTGAAATTCGAAGAATTAATTGAAGATATGAAAGATGGCATTTATCTTAAAGGTTCTAGAGGTGGACAGGTAGATACTGGAAAGGGTATTTTCCAGTTTAATGCTGCTGAATCATTTAGGATAGAAAATGGGGAGGTTAAAGCTCCGCTTAGGGACGTGTCTTTATCTGGAAATATTCTGGAAATGCTTAACCATGTAGATGCCGTTGGCAATGACTTTAAAATGGGTATGGGCTTTTGTGGAAAAGCAGGTCAGGCGGCACCAGTTGGAGATGGAGGACCACATATCAGAGTTAGTGAAGCAATGGTTGGAGGAGTAATGTAATCTATTAAGGGGGTAAATCCTATGTTATCTGAAGAAGAAGGAAAATTTTTAGTAGAACTTGCAAGAAAATCAATCAATTCTTTTATTAAAGAAAGAATCAAGATAGGAGTTCCTGAAGATACTCCTGAATCTTTAAAGGAAAATAGAGGGGCATTTGTTACTCTAAATAAGGATGAAATGCTTAGGGGATGTATAGGATACGTAGAACCAATAGCACCACTCGCTAACGCAGTTATAGATGTTGCTATATCTGCTGCAGTAAATGATCCACGATTTTCACCAATAACAGTTAATGAACTAGAAGATCTTGATATTGAAGTAAGTGTTCTTACACAACCAGAATTTATAGAAGTAGATAGACCTGAAGAATACATTGATAAGATAAAGATAGGTGAAGATGGCCTTATAATCGAAAGAGGGCCATATAAAGGGCTTTTATTGCCTCAAGTAGCTGTAGAATGGGGATGGAATGTAGAGGAATTCTTGTATAATACCTGTGTAAAAGCAGGACTTACTGCTGATTGCTGGATATTTCCTGACGTAAAAATTTATAAATTTAGTTCTCAGATATTTCAGGACTAAATCCCTAATTTATTTTAAAATAAAATTATTAGAAAATTTAAAGATTTTCTAATTTTTGTTCTTCCATTATTTTTACGATATCATCTTCTGCTTCTTCACTTAAGACTTCTTCTGCTTTTGGAAAAAGTGCCTCTTCTTCACGGTCCACATGTTTTATGACTATATCATTAAGTTCCTTTAAATTCATCATCCATTCTGGATCTTTTTCACTTGTATTATCCAAATATAAAAGTTTTCTCCATGCCAAATCGTGTTCATATTCGTTTTGTTTAATCATCTCTTCATCTACAAATTCCATTGGTGGATAAAGTAAGCTTTCTTCTCCAGTCATATGTACTTCTAACTTATTCTTTATTGCTGGGAATTTAGAATGGTCTCCAGTTTCAATAGTTTCTCTTAATAATTCCTTAACATTTTCATGATCTTCTTTTAAATTTTTATATAAATCTCCTTTAGTCAATGGAACTACCTCCATTTATTCTATTTACATAATTTATGTTTTAGAATGTTAATATATATTGTGAAAAAATTATTAATTATTTTAATAAAAAACAAAAAAATCATAATTTATTAGTTAGAAAAAAAATCCTTATTAAGCCTTATGTGGGTATTCACATATTTATTAGGTATTATTCAAAACGTCCAAATAGAATTGCTTTTGATTCAGCACTAGTTATAAATACAATTGTAAAAATACAATAAATAGGTGTTATTTAATGCAGAAAATTATTTTAATAGCTCTAATAATTCTAATAATGGTTCTTGGAGGATTTGTAATTAATGAGGTATTATCTATGAATAATTCTTCACAAAACGTAACTAATTCTACCAATATAACTGTAAAGGAAAATATATCTTTAAATACAAAAAATTCGACCTATCAAAATAATAAGACCAAAGAAATACGTCACGAAGAAAAAAATGGTGAAAGAATATATATTATAACTTCAGATGAAGGGAATTAGATGTAAATATAATTTTATGAACTTATTTTTTGATTTAAATCATAATATCTTACTTATTTCTCTATAAAAGTCTATCTAAATTTTTTTATTGAAATTATTTTAAATATGTATTAGAAAGAGTTTTTTAGAATTTTATTTCATATTAATTAATACAAAAAGAATATATTCTTTTAAATGAATATTGATATATAATAAAAAAGAGATATTTTGATATCATAATTCATGAAATTTATAATATATTATAAAGTCAATAGCTGTTTTTTGTTTATTTATTAAAAATAAGCGAATTAAACAATTTTAATAAGATAATATTAAACTATATGTCTTAAATCTTAAAAAGAAAGAATTTAAGTTATAATTTATCAATATTTGATTTTACTATTTTATGATTACAAAATTAAGGATAAAGTGATTAAATGTTTATACCAACAGTACCAACGCCTGATGAAATGTTAGATAAAAGCTTCAGTAGGGCTAAAAAGGCGGCAAATAAAGTTAGGACTTCAAAAATACCAAGACATCAAAAATCTAAAAAAACAGAAGAAGCAAGAATAAAAACAGCATTTCAAGTTACAAGAGATACCCTAAATAATTTGCTTGATAAAACTCCTCAAGTTGAGGAACTTCATATGTTTTATCAAGATTATATAGATGTTATGGTAGGTGTCGATGAGCTTAAAAAATCTCTTGGAGCTTTAAACTGGGCAGTAGGATTAATGACAAAACTAGAGAACGAATTTGTTTTTAAAGTAAGACGTTCAAGGCCAGAAAATGCAGCAAATGTAAGAAAAGCAGCATTTGGTAGAATATCATCAATTGTAAATCAAATAGGAAAAGAACTTGATTTTTTAGATTTTGTAAAACAAAAATTAAGAAATATGCCTACAATTGATTTTGAAGCTTTTACTATCGTTATTGCAGGATTTCCAAACGTTGGAAAGTCAACACTCCTTAGACAAATTACTCCAGCCGAACCTAAAGTAGCAGATTATCCATTTACAACTCACGGGATTCAAATAGGCCATTTTGAGAAAAAATGGAAGAAATATCAAATTATTGATACTCCTGGTCTTTTAGATAGACCTATACGAGATATGAATAATATTGAGCTTCGTGCAATGGTTGCACTTGAACACCTTGCAGATGTTATTTTATATATTTTTGATGCTTCAGAAACTTCAGGTTATCCACTTGATGCTCAGATGCGTCTTTATGAAGAAATAGAACATGTTTTTGACACTCCAATCATTAATGTTTTTAACAAGATGGATTTAGTAGAAAGTAATAAGTATTTGGAAAAATATATTAGTAAACTGGATGAGCCTCTAATGATTTCAGCATCAAAAGGTTCTGGCGTAGAATTAATTATTAATGAGCTGGAGGAATATAATGGAAGAAAAGAAAGTTATTAAAACCAGAAAAGAGTTAGAGATGGAAGAAGGTGGGGAAAAAGAAATTATGATGGAAAAAGAAGTAACAACAGAAGCAGATGAACCTGAAGTAGAAACAGAAACTACAACTGGAACATCAGCCACACCTATGGAGAAAAAAATAGAAAAAGGTAGAAATACTGCTCAAAAGATTTTTGAAGATATGATAAACACCTTCCGCGATAGACAGGGAGATTTTGAAAAGGCAATGTCTGAATATACGGCTTCTTCTGGTAAAATGGCTATGGATGTAGTAGAAACCGAAAATGAATTGATTGTAAAAGTTGATCTTCCAGGTGTTAGAAAAGAAGACATAGTAATTGACCTTACTGAAGATTCACTTGAAGTAATGGCTATATTTGCAGATGAATCTGAATTTAAAGGTGATAATTTCCTCAAGAAAGAAAGAAAATATGGTGAAGCAAAAAGAACTATAAACTTCTCTCAAATGGTTAAAATTGAGGAAGCGACTGCTAAATTTGATAACGGTGTTTTAACAGTTATTATTCCTAAAGAAGAGAAAAAAAGACACCAGTTAACATTGGATTAATTCATAAAACCATATTCTATAAATAACAATAAACGGCAGTGAAATGCCGTTTAAATAAAATTTATTTTTAATTAAAAATAATTTAAGGTAATTAATATCTTACTTTTCCAATATGTCTTGTAGCGCCCGGATCTTCACCATTAAAGTGTGCAAGGTAGTAAATAAACCATTCAAGAGGTACTACAAGTGTAAATGGTGCCATTAGGTTATTCATATCAGAATAATCTTTTATATTGTAAACAATGGATTTAACACCTATTTTTTCTCCAAATTCAATTGATTTTCGGGTCATTTCATCTCCAGGATAATCAGCATTTAAAAAGACTATGGGGATATCTTTTTCTGCCCTTTCAATTAACCCGTGTCTGAATTCACCAGAATATAATGGACAGGCGTGCTTTAAAGCTCCTTCCATAAACATAGTCATTGCAAGTTTATATGCAAGTCCATAATTTGGTCCGCTTCCCATACAGTAAAATATCTCATCATCCTTGAATTTTTGAGCTATTTCTTTACCTTCATCTTCTGTTTTTTTAATTAAATCTTCTGTAATCTCTGGAAGTCTTACAATATCGCTAAGAATTTCTTTTTTGATGTTTTTTGCATCTCCTTCATCTTCAGGTCCTTGCATATTGAATAGAATGTTATATAGGCTCATTAATTGAGTCATATAAGTTTTAGTTCCAAGAATAGCGCTTTCTGTCCCTCCTCTTGTAACTACTGTATCATCAGCTTCTTGAATCATGGTACACTGACCTTCATTTGTTATGGCTACAGTATAAACGTCATTTTCTTTTGCATGCTTTAATGCAGCCACAGTATCTGCTGTTTCACCAGACTGTGATGTTAAAATAGCACCAGCATTTTCATAGCCAGTTTTTTTATTGTAAAAGAATTCATATCCAGTATAAACTTCTATATTTTTATCAGAAATAAAATCAAGGGCGCTTTTAGCAGAATAACATGTTGAGAGAGAACTTCCACAACCTAAAAGATATATTTTTTCAAATTCTTCAAATTGTTCTGCAATTTCTTTCATATGAGATTTTTCTTCCTTTAAAGTATCTTTCAAGGCTTTAGGTTGTTCTAAAATTTCTTCATACATTTTATATTTCATAACTTTCCCTCAAAAAACTTGGTTTTTTGGGTTCAGGAAATGTGTCAAAAATCTAGATTTTTGAATATACATTTCCTTCAACCTTAAAATTTCATCTATAAATTTTTATATTAAATTAATTTTTAATCTACCATTTCTTTATAGAGCTTTGCAATACATACTCCCATTTCTGCAACTTCAACTGCAGTAGGGCCAATTAGAGAAATGGAAGGTTCTTTTCCCCATGCTCCTTTATGATATATTATATCTGGAACATCTCCTATTTTGTTGATAGCACTTTCAACTCCCCAGGGGATAGTGCTACCTTCAATATTTTTAACATCATCTGGTTCATCTCTTCTGTCATAAAAAGAGACCTTAAGACCTAATTTTTCACATATTTTGATTATTTTTGGATTATATATAATATTCATGGCGCTACGTTTTCCATTGTCATATATCATGATACTTAGTACTAATCTTGCCATATGGGATGATGCACCAAATTCTGGAGCCATAAAAGCTCTTGGTTTACCATGTACAGTAGTTATTCGTCCAGGAATTCCTGCTACATCGTTAGTATTATCAGCATTTTCTTTTGCCATTACTATATTACTTCTTACTTCTGGAATGAGTGCAGTGAATTCTTTTGTTTTTTGTAGAATTTCAACGGCTTTTTTTAGGTTCTCTATTTCCATGTCTATTAAATATGTATTTAACTAAATATAAGGGTTAGGATTAAATGGAAAACATTTAGTATTCTTTAAATGTAATCTCAAAATTTTTTTGTAATGTAATTAGAATACTTCCTTTCATTAATTGATATAAACTTAATTATTTCTAAAAAATTCACCTTATTTTTAAAATGTTACTAAATATTTATTTAAATGATTAAAATAGCCATTTAAGGTTTTTATTAAATTATAAAGATTCATGTAAATAAAATTAACTAATGGGATAATATATTTCAGTGAATTAGGTGTTAAATAGCTTTATGATGAACAATTAGCCTTTATGATGATAAATTTATTATAAAAATGGTTTTATAATCTCTAATCTATCTAGAAAATAAAATAAATGCAATAATTTAATCTTTTTATATATACATAGGTTAATGAATTCTTTAAATGGATAAAAAGTTATTTAAGCCGTTTATTTTTTGATTTTAAAACGCAATATTTATATATGGTCTTTAATTTATCATATTATAACTAAGATTCGTTGATGCAAATTCAATGGATAAATGGAGGCGGTATTAATTAAGAAACAAATGTTAATGGCAATAATGTTTATATTTGCTATTACATTAGCTTTAGGTGCTGTAAGTGCAGAGGAAACAGTAGGATCTCCTGATAATTCTTCTACATCAACTAATTCTTCGGATGAAGTTCATGGATACTGGATATGGGCTTCTGACGTTCATGATGCAGATGTTACTGAACTTAAAAATAATAACATAACTGATGTTTATGTTTTAACAAGATCAGTTTCAGGAAATACATACAATGCTCAATTACAAGAAGCTATAGCTAAATTTGGAGTGGCTAGTATAAAGGTACACTCATGGATTGTATGTTTTAAAGATGGAGATCATTTTGTTAATCCCTCGGGTTACTACTCATACAGTACACAGGTTTATGTTACAACAACTAAACGATGGGGATGGAAGGCAATTCCTTACAAAGTTAAAGTAAGAGCAGGGAAATATAAGGTGGGCAAGCGTTGGAAATATACATACAGATATGTTACCAAATATAAATACCGAAAGGGTTGGATATACACACCTATTTACAGAACAGAAACAAGATCTGGCTACGATACTTCTTACAACGATAGATTAACCAACTATATTTCAGATATTTCTAATAATTACAATGTAACCGGTATTCATTTAGATTACGTACGTTATTCTGGAGTAGAAAAATATGGTAACGCTGCCTGGCAGCAGCCAGGTGGATCAGAAGCTGCAACCACCACAATAACTAGATTTGTTCAAAAAATCCGTGAAAGAATAGATGCAATCAATAATCAAAATATAACCGGTAAATCATACATCCAGCTTTCAGCAGCAGTAATGCCTGAAGGTACAACAAATGCTAGAACTTACGGACAGGACTATGGACAAATTGGAAAATACGTTGATTATCTCGTTCCAATGATTTACAAAGGAAACTATGGTAAAGATACAGCTTGGATTGGGGAAACAACAAGTAAAATAAAAGCTCTTTCAGGAAATAAAACAATAATTGCTGGTCTTCAGACATATTATTCAGACAACAATGCACATGGAATCCCTAAAGCCGAATTACAGACAGATATTGATACAGCAATAGGTAGTGGGGCATCTGGATTTGTTTTATTCAGATATGAAGCGCATAATACACATACAGCAGATATAGATCATTACTTAGATGCTTAAATTTAATTTAAGTATCTTATTTTTATTTTTAACTTAAAATTATTACTATTGCATATTGGAATATATGCTATTTTTAACCTTTAAAAATGTTTATAATAGTATTTAATTAAATTAATATTAATCTACATGATAATATTATTAAATGATTTATTTTAAATGTTTGAATTTAATAAAAATTATATATTGGATTTATAAACTCTTTTATTTTCTTATTAAGAATTATAATTATTATATATCAAAATTAAAATGTTCTAGCTAATACTTAATAAGATTAAATCTTATTTTAAGGGTTTTGGTTAGAAAGAAGAGCTTTATAATGATATTTTTGTAAAAGTTAAATCAAAAAATTTATATGATTAAAAAGACCATAAATTTCTTGTCAATAACTCCAAAACGGTGTTAATATGACATCTGAAAACTGGGAGGCAGATAATGAAGCGACTATTGTTGCTTACAATGCTGTTTATAATGATTACAGCATTGTTTAACGTATCAAATATATATGCCGCCGCAGAAAATTCACATAACTCAAATAATACCTTAAATCCAAGTATAGTTCTAAATAATACAACATACGTTCAAAATGATTTGAATATTCAAAGTTCGGCAGAAGATGCTGTAAATCAATCAGCAGACTCTGCAAATGACACATCAACAAATAATCTACAATCTACACAAAATACATCCAATTTAACTAATAATACAGCTTTAAACAATTTAAACAATAACACTACATACGTTCAAAATTCTACTTACGCCGCAGGAGATAATGTATATCAAAATGTTCGCGGTATATGGCTAAAAGCTGAAGATGTGAACATTTTGGATTTAGATGAAATTAAGAGAGCAGGAATAACAGACATTTTCATTAAAGCGAACATATTAACAGTTCCTACCTACCAAACTGTGCTAACAGCTCTTTTGAATAAGTTGAAAAATACTAACATAAGAGTTCATGCATGGGTAACGTGCTTTAAGGACGCCAATGGAAATTGGGTTGATCCTCAAGGTAAATACAGTTATACAGTAAAAGTTCCATATGTTGTGAAAAAGTACCAGACAAAGTCCAAAGAATGGTATAAGTACTGGTATAAATCTAAAGGTAAATGGAAATATAAATGGAAATATAAGTGGGTATACAAATGGAATTACCAGTATGCCTATAAGGATGAAATACGAACAGGTTATGACCCATCAAGAATCACTGGATTAATAAATTCAATTACAACTATTGCAAGAGAATACAATATAGATGGTATTCATCTTGATTATATACGATATCCCGGTACTGCCTATTTAAATTCGGGCGGAACTGAATCAATAACCTCATTTGTTCAAAGGGTCCATGACAGTGTAAAAAATATTAAACCAAAAGTAGCTATATCAGCAGCTTTAATGCCTGAAACATCAGTAAATGGATATTATTATGGGCAGGACTATGCTAAACTTGCACCATATCTTGATTTCCTTGTACCAATGATTTACAAAGGAAATTATAACAAGAATACTACCTGGATTGGTACAACTACAAAATGGATAGTTGATCATTCAGGTGGAAAGCCAGTTTTAGCCGGTCTTCAAACATATGAATCCGATGATGATTTGACAGAAATACCAGCATCTGAATTAAGAAGCGATGTTAATTCAGCAATAAGCAATGGAGCATCTGGATATGTATTATTCAGATATGGATTAATGGATAATGATTTCTTCAAAGATCCCAATGATAATTCAATTACGTTTACATTAAAACAGATACAGAATGCTGCTACAAGCGTTAAATCATTTATTGAATCTAATGGCAGGCTTCCAAGCACTGTAACTATATCTTCAAAGTTGGTATCCATGCCAGACTTTTTAAGATTAATGGCTGCAAGTGCAATAGAGTTAAACAGCGGAATAACAACACCTGTGACACTTAAAAGTGTAGATAATCCGACAGGGCCAACAGGTAATATACAATCTGGATCAATAAACAAAGAAGAATATCTAAATATTGCACAGAGAATTAAGTCATTTATAGACTCTGATGGGCATGCACCAAATTACATAACAAGTTCTTTGGGAAACCTGCAATATGAATCCACCATTTATATGTATTCCAAAGTATTGGATTTCTACAATACTCATAGCAGATTACCAAGCTATGTTTCAATGGAACCATGGAAAGATGTGGATCCTGTAGATATGCAGCAGTACCTTCAGCAAACAGCAAATTGCCAGGTAAATGATTATCGTATCCAGGCACTAGCATCATCACTTACAAAAGGTATAAGTTCAACCTCAGAAAAAGGTACAAAAATCTTTAACTGGGTAAGAAATAACTTGGGCTATTCCTTTTATTACAATACCAAATATGGAGCTGTAAACACATACCTCAATAGAGAAGGAAATTGTGTTGATCACTCTCATCTTTTGGTAGCATTGGCAAGAGCAGCGGGAATTCCAGCTAGATACATGCATGGAACCTGTACCTTCACAAGTGGTAATGTATATGGACACGTCTGGACACAACTTTATATAAATGGCAATTGGTACGATGCAGATGCTATAAGTTCAAGGAATACACTAGGTGCTATAAATAACTGGGACAAGAATACAGTAATAATGAAAGGTATTTATTCATCATTACCTTTCTAACCTCAAAAATCAAAGCTTGCAAAATTAAAATTTTTGCGCCCGAAAAATCGTAGATTTTTCGACAGCTTACAAACACTTCGTGTTTGTGCTCCAAGATTTTGATGCCACAAAAACTTTGTTTTTGTTGGCTTCGAATTTTTGAGAGATTTTTGGGGCCCCGAAAATCATGCCATTGTAAATTTTTGATGGTTCAAAATTGGCTAAATTTTGACTGATTTTCGAGGGTTCTCTTTTTTTCAATCTTTTTCTTTTAAAATTTTTATTAAAAATATTTTTTTTATAATTTTGATATTTAGGATAAATCTTAATTTATGTTACTAAACGATCTTAAAATCTTTTTAATGCTGAATTAGGAGTATATTGTTTAGTTAAATAGTCTAGTTTAATGTTTTGTGATATGAGTTATTATACTGATTCTAAGTTACTTTGTGTACATATAGAAAATATTTAAAGCATATAATAGGTAATTAATTATTTTTATTATTTTATTTAACTACTATCTCCTTTTAATAAAGCATTAAATCTTTTTAGTGTTCATCTAATCTTAAATTTCACATTGAGTGTAGTATTAAATTATGAGCGACTTATGGTTTTCTATGTTGCTTTCATTATTTTTTTAAAAACCATTTAGAACGCTTTAAATCAAAAATAAAGGTTTCAGGTGGCTTTTTTTTAACATTTTTCCCGAAACCTTTATATAGTATGAAGGTTAATGCATGTCTACCCAGAAAAATAGTCTTAAAGATTATTTTTATGATTGGGAATCGGAGGCGGTATAATTACGAAGAAACTGTTATTTGCAGTCCTACTTATCGCTAGTTTATCTCTTGGCGGTATAGCCGATGCAAGTGCTGCAGAGGCTTCGGATACAGCAACAAAATCTTCAAATACCAATAATTTAAATGAAGATATAAAAACTCAATCAGAAAGTCAAAATGATTTAAAAAAGTCAACCACAACGCAAACAACGGTTGATAAAAGCGCAAGTTCAGTCCAAACGACTGATAGTAGTAGAACAATAAATACATCAACAAGTTCACCAAGTGAGAACACAGTAACAACACAGAGTACAGTAACTAAACTTGATCCAAATGGTCAATATGCAGCATATGGAACTAAGAAATACATTAAAAAATACAAGAAGAAATACAAAAAGAAAGTTACTTACAAGCGTTACAAGAAAGTCTATAAAAAGTACAAATATAGATATAAGACCTACAAATACGTTACTTACAAAAAATACAAATACAAAGGTAAATACTACTACAAAAAGGTCTACAAATACAAGAAAGTAAAAGCAGCTTACAAAACCAGTGTTACTAAAACTTACTATAAATCAAGCAGCAATTATTCAGGAAGCGTAAACGATTCGAACATAAACTCATTATCATCATCCCTTACCAAAAATGCAGGGTCTGACTATGAGAAAGGTTCAAAAATATTCAGTTGGGTCAGAGACAATATCAATTATTCATTCTACTATAATACTAGATATGGTGCTTCAAACACACTCAAATACAAAAAAGGAAACTGTGTAGACCATTCACACTTACTCGTGTCTCTTGCTAGATCATCAGGATTAAAAGCAAGATATGCACATGGAAATGTAAGATTTTCAAGTGGTAAAACATACGGTCATGTTTGGGCTCAAATAGGAATAAATGGTAAATGGTATAATGCAGATGCAACAAGCTCTAGGAACACATTTGGTTACATGAGCGGAACTGTACTTGCATTGAAAGGTATATATAATAGTTTACCATTCTAATTGTTCTTTTTAGAACAATTGTTTTTTTTATTTTAAAAGTATATATTTTATTCAATTAAAAACATTAACTTTGAAAGTTTATTTTATTAATAAAGTTAAAATTATTAATTAATTATTATTTAATTTATGTATAATGCTTTTTAATAATTAATATTTGACAAGTATGATATAAATTGAATTTGGACATTTAAATACGTTTTTTTTAGATTAATACTTTAATATAGTACCTAATTATTTTTGGAAGTTAGTTTAAAAATATAAGATTAAAATAGATGAATATATTCATAATATTTAAGAAACAAAACTAGATATTTTGTGTTAAATCATTAAAAAATCTAATTATATTGATTATTTAGAATTTAAGGGTTAAAATTAGGAATATATCATTTAAAACTAAAATATAATTGGATAAATGTTTCTAAATGACATAATTATTTAGAATTTGATTTTAAATTGTTTTAGATATAACGAAGGTTTTTCCATTAATGTAGTACCTAATTCTTAATTTTAAAAAGCATTTTAAACGTTTTAATTGTTAAAAGGGGCTAAATTAATGCTTTATTTTTGATTTTAGACCAAAACATTTATAAGCTATAGATCACTACCCTCAATTGTAAACCAAATCACCTCAATTTGAGGTTCATATTATTTGGTAAATAGGAGGCGGTATAATCAAGCGACACTCGTTGCTTGTAGTGCTGGTTATCTGTACTATGGCAATGTCCACAATTAGCGGTTCATTTGCAACTGCAGATACTCAGCAAACAGCGGAAAATATTCAAGTTCCCGCTTTAATTGAGCAAAATACAGCAAAAAATCAAGACTCAGTTGATATTGCAAAAAGTAGCTCAAATCAAAATTTAGTACAAAACACTGAAAGTACAAGTGAAATTACTAGTGATGTATCTGTAACAGATACAACTCAGACTACAACAGAAGACAGTAAATCAGTAGATCAGAATGCACAAATAACTACTCAAGAGACAACTCCATCTGCAGATTCAAGCAGTGAAAATTCAGCAGAAATATCTTCAACAAATACTGTATTAAATCAGACTATTCAAAGTACAGTAAATACTCAGGAAGAACCTCAGGCTGCAGCAGGAGAAAACTACACTAATATTCGCGGTATCTGGCTGAAAGCTGAAGATGCAGGAAATATTACGGTAAGTGAACTAAAAAGTGCCAACATTACAGACATTTTTGTGAAAACGAACTTAATTTCTACTCCTACATATCAGACAGTTTTAGGAAGCATTATAACTAAATTCCAGAATTCTGGAATTCGAATCCATGCGTGGATCACATGTTTTAAGGATGCTGATGGTAACTGGATTAATCCCGCTAATGCTACGCAGCGTACATTTTTACTTAATTCAATTACAAATATGGTAAAAAACTACGCAGTAGATGGAATACACCTTGATTATATTAGATATTCTGGAGTAGGGGATAATGCAGCGTACAATTATGCAAATGGAACAGAAACAATAACATCGTTTGTAAGCAGTGTTAAACAAGTATTACTATTAAATAGGCCAAAAACAGCCCTTTCAGCATCTTTAATGCCTGAAGGAGCAAACAATGCCAGATATTATGGGCAGGATTATGGACAGCTTGCTAACTACCTTGATTTCCTTGTTCCAATGATTTACAAAGGAAATTACGGTCAGAATACTACATGGATTGGTACAACTACAAAATATATAGTTGATCACGCAATTGATGCAAATGGAGTCAAGAAACCAGTAATTGCAGGTCTTCAGACCTATATATCCGACTATGACACAACAAAATTAACTGCAAATGAACTCTATCAAGACATTAAGGCAGCGACAGACAACGGTGCATCTGGATATGCATTATTCAGATATGGGATGGTTGATCAGGACTTCTTAAAGGTACCTAGTTTCACAATAGCAGAAATTAAGGATGCTGCAGCAAGGATTAAATCCTACATTGAAACTAATAAAAGACTTCCGAACTTTGTAACCATTGCTACAAAACAAGTTACAATGTCTCAATTCCTAAAATTGATGACAGCAAGTGTTTTACAGCTAAACAGTGGAATAACAAAACCAATAACACTTCAAAACATACAGTCTCCATCAGATTCTACAGGAACCTTTACTAAAGGAACAATGAGCAAATCAGGATACTTAGACCTTGCAAATAGGCTCAATACATTCATGAATGCTAATGGTCATGCACCTAACTATGCAACAACATCATTAGGAAAAATGCCATACGAATCTTTAGTCTACATGTTTTCAAAGATACTTGGTTTCCATAATTCAAACAACAGATTCGCAAGTTATGTATCAATGGATCCAGCTGTGAAAGTTGCACCACCAATTGTAAGTGAAATTACAATACCTACGTTCACATTTGACCAGATTACAGCAGCTGCTAAAAATGTTAAATCATATGTTGAAAACAATTATGATTTACCAAAGTATGTAACTGTAGGTACAACTCAAGTCAGTATGTCAGATTTCCTTAGATTACTAGTTATAGGTACAATTGAAATCAGAGATGGTGTAAAAGCACCAATATCACTTAAAACAGTAAATGGACCAGCGATTCCAAGTGAAAATCTTACTAATGGAACTATGGGACAAAGTGATTACTTAGACCTTGCTAAAAGACTTAAAGCTTTCATTGATGCAAATGGTTCAATACCAAATCATGCAACAACACCTCTAGGTGAAATGAAGTTTGAATCTATTGTCTATACATTCTCAAAGATATTAGGATTCTACAATACAAACAGTAGATTACCAGATTACGTTTCAGTAGATCCATGGAGTAAAGTTTCAGCACCTGCACAAATGGAAGTACCTGCAGAATTACAATCATATCTTGCAGCAACTGCAAATTGTCAGGTTAATGATCCTAGAATTAAAGCTTTGGCAGCTTCAATAACTGCAGGAAAAACAACTGCTTATGGCAAAGCAGTAGCAATATTCAACTGGGTAAGAGATAATTTAAGCTATTCCTTCTATTATAACACCAAATATGGTGCAGTGGGAGCATTAAATGCTAGAACTGGTAATTGTGTAGATACCAGTCACCTTGTAATAGCTCTTTCAAGAGCTGCAGGGTTACCAGCTAAATACGTACACGGTACTTGTCAGTTTACAAGTGGCAGTTGGTACGGACACGTTTGGGCCCGAATATGGGTAGATGGTAAATGGTATGCTGCTGATGCAACAAGTTCCAGAAACACATTTGGTGTTGTTAATAATTGGAATACAGCTACATATACATTAAAAGGTACATATGCTTCTCTGCCGTTTTAGGCAAAGCAAATACCTTTTATTTATTTATTTTAAATAAAAATTAATTTAAACTTTAAATTGGATTTTAAATTTAGTTCCATTAGTTCTATTGATTTCAATAGTGCCATCAAGCTGGTTTACAAGTGCATTTATTAATCTTAAGCCTAGTGTTTTTGTATTATTAATATCGATATTTTCAGGTAACCCTATTCCATTATCACTCACAATTAATGTACATTCATCATCATCATCTTTAAAGAATTCAATCCGAATAGTTCCTTCAGAATTCTTATTAAATGCATGTTTAAAAATATTTGATATGAGCTCGTTAATTATCAATCCACAGGGAATTGCTGTATCTATATCTAAAAAAATATCCTTAATATTAAGATCAAGCTTAATTAATCTTTTATCCACATGATATGAGTTAGAAATATCATTAACTAAGCGGGTAATATATTCTGCATAATTAATTTTAGCAATGTTGTCCGATTGATATAATTTTTCATGTACAAGTCCCATTGTTTTAATACGGTTTTGAGTTTCTTTTAAATTATCCCGTGTATCTATATCATCAACATAATTAGATTGAAGACTTAATAAACTTGATATTATTTGCATATTATTTTTAACACGATGATGGATTTCTTGTAATAGAATGTTCTTTTCTCTAAGTGAATTTTTAAGCTCTTTTTCAGTAGTTTTACTGTCTGTAATATCTGTTATAAATCCTTCTAATGCCAATAATTCCCCATTATCTGAAAATACTCCCCTTCCCTGTTCCCATACGTACTTTTCATTTGAATTTGCTGTTTTAATTTTATAAACAAGTTTATATGGCTCTTTTTCTTTTAAAGATGCCCGAATTTCATTCCATACTTTCTGTCGATAGTCTGGATGTATTATATTTCCATAGGAGATTTCTTTATTCATAATCAAATCTTCTGGCCGGTAACCTGTTAATTCAAAGCAGCCTTCACTTACAAATTCCATTGTCCATTGGTAATCGTTATGGCATTTATACGCTACGCCGGGTAAATTACTAATTAATGTTTCTAAAGACCTCTGATTTTCTTTTAGAGCGTTTTCATATCGTTTACGTTTATCAATATTGGTAGCTATAATTAAATGACCATAGCTGATGTTTTCATTGTCATATAATGGAGCTTTTTGTAAACTAAACCATCGATTATTCAATAATAATTCACTGTTTTGTTTTGATGGATTTTGATAAAAAGATATTAATTGTTCCCAATTTTGAAAAATAGTTTCAAAATTATTCCCAATACAGTTTGAAGTTATTCCAAACATGTTTTGTGCTGTAATATTAATCTCCAGAAGTCTATTTTGTTCATCAAATATAAGAAAACCATTTGTCATATTGTTAAAGAGTTTATTATGGGCAACAGGAAGAATACTCAGCATATGGAACCTAAAAACTCCTAAAGCAGCTAATAAACTTGTTATGCCAAATGCAATGGGAGTTAAATCAATTAAAATTGGTGAACTCCTTGATAGATAAATTATATTAAGAATTAAAGGAGAGGCAATACCCATTAAGACAGATGCTACTTGTAATTTATATATTCTTGGAGTATTTATAAACATATAAGCCAGTAATCCCATTCCAATTATAAGAAGAGGATAAGAATAAACTAAATTAAGCCAGACTCCTAATCCATGTTCATAAATTAGTATAATACCTGAACTGGTATATATAGGAATGATATTAGTCCATATTAGTCTGTGTAATTCATTGGTAAATGCTAAAATGGTAACAATTGATGGAATAATCATTAAGAGTAAAATATAATGATTTTTAAGATATTTTTCGTGCTTTCCATAGCTTAAAATAAATAAAAATAAAAAAACAGAGACTGTAGTTATTCCAATATAACTAAATTTTGCCCATAAGATTTTAGTTGTAATATCAATGGATATAATTTCCATTAAAGAGCCAAGAGACCAGATACATATGGAAATTAATGAAAAAATAAAAAAGGTATGTAACTGAATAGATCGCTTTTTAAAGCCATAAATAGCTAGAATAAATGATACTAAAAATGTTATAGCAAATCCTATGGCAAACAAATATTCATTCATAAAACACCTGTTAATTAAATAGTCCCTAATATATTTTAAAGTAATCTATTAAACTATTATTTAGGTAATCTTATGAATCTAATTATTAAAATAGGATTTTATTTTTTAGCATTTTTCAAAGATTTTTGCATCAAATTCCATATCTTTAATTCGTTTAATTATTCTACAAGAGCTATCTAGTGGTGCTTTTTTGTATTTTTCTACTTTAATTACTTCTGTATTTATATTTCTTTTTTTAAGCTCTTTTCTTAGCTCATCCAAATTAAAATTTTGATCTGGACCTATTGCAATTATATCTGGCTTAATTTCTTTGACAATCTTGAACATATCATCGGTATGTCCCAAATAAGCTTCATCAACAGGTTTCAGCATTTTTACAACTTCTAATCTTTGTTCTTCACAAACTACTGGAACTCTTTTTTTTGCTTTTACTGTTTCGTCCCTTGCGATGACTACAATTAGTCTTGAATCTTCCCCACCAAGCTTTTTGGCTTCTTCGAGGTAAAATCCATGTCCAGAATGTATAATATCAAATGTACCTGTTGCCATTACTGTTTTCATTTCTACACCTTATTTACAAATGCTAAATTAAACTAAAATTAGTTAAAATGTCCTAAATATAATCTTGTTTTAATGTAAATATATTTCTTTAATAAATTTAATAAAAATAGTATTATGAAGTTGTTAGAAGGAATTGGTACCAGTTCATATATTGGTGTTGGAAAAGTGAAAAAAATAAATAATAATGAAGATATTAACAAAATTAAGAAAGGAGAAATAGTTGTAGTTTCTAAAGCCTCAAGGGATATGCTTTTACAACTTCAAAAAGCAGGAGGAGTTGTAACAGATTATGGGGGAATAACAAGTCATGTGGCAATAGTACTTAGAGAATTAAAGGTACCCTGTATTGTTGGAACTACAAATGCAACTGAAATTCTTGAAGATGGAATGATAATAACAGTTGATGGGAGATCAGGTAGTGTTTATGCAGGATTTATGGAATTTGAAAGTGAAAAAGAGCTTTTTGAAGTTTATAATCCTGCAACAAAAATTAAAGTCAATATAAATGTTCCTGAAATTGCAGAAAGTGCTGCTCCATATGCTGATGGTGTTGGCTCAATAAGAATTGAGAATATGGTTGTAAGGACACTAAAACATCCTCAATTACTTTTAAAGGAGGGAAGATTATCAAGCACAATTATGGAAGGAGTAAAGAAAATTGCAGATGCATTTTATCCTAAACCAGTATGGTTTAGAACATTTGACATACCTACAGATGAGCTAAAACGTCTAAAAGGTGGAGATGTGGAACCTTATGAAGCTAATCCTCTTTTGGGCCTTAGAGGAATACAGAGGGATTTAAAAAATGTTGATATTCTAAAAGCAGAATTTGGGGCAGTGAAAAATCTTGTAGACCAAGGATATGATAATTTAGGCCTTAAAATTCCATTTGTAAGGGATATTAGTGAATTTTTAACATTTAAAAAAATTATGAAAAAATCAGGATTAAAACCGCATAAAGATATTGATGTTGGTGTTTCAATTGAAACTCCTTCTTCTGTTTTTACATTTGAACAGTTTTTAAATGCAAAATTAGACTTTGTAACTCTGGGTATGAGTGATCTGGCAATGTGTTCTTTAGCAATAGATAGAAGAGGAGTTAAAGTCGCTAAGCACTTTAATTTAATGCATCCATCTGTTTTGAAGATGGTTGAACTTGTAATTAGAAAATGTAATGAAAAAGGAATAGAAAGTTGCATTTGTGGCCATGCTGGTGGAGACCCTGAAATTGTAAAGATACTTATTGATATGGGAATAAGCTGTATTTCAACAAATCCAGATCAAATATTAAATATTAGAAAAACAGTTTACAGTAAAGAAAATGAAATTATAATGAATGGATTCAACAGTAATTAATACTAATTTGAAACTATATTTTTAACGCATCTTCAAAGTTAATTTTACCTTTATAAATAGCAGAACCAACTACAACTCCATGAACATCGGTTTTACTGAGCTTTTTAATGTCATTAATAGAAGTAACTCCACCAGAGTAAATTATGGGTATATTAACTGCATCTAATAATTCCATTAGTGGTTTGACATCAAATCCTTCTAAAAGACCTTCATAGTCAACATTGGTGAATAATATGCCTCCAGCACCATTTTTTTCAAATATTTTACCCCATTCTGGAGCACTTTTAGAAGTTTTTTCAGTCCATCCTTTTACAACGACCTTTGAATCTTTACTATCGAGGGCAACAATTATACGCTCGTTTCCATACTCATCTGAGATTTCTTTAACATCTTCAGGATTTTCAATGGCCATGGTTCCTAAAATAACTCTATGAACTCCCATTTCAAGAAGCCGTGAAGCGTCTTTTTTTGTTCGTATACCGCCTCCCATTTGTACAGGGACATTTACACTTGTAAGTACTTTCTTTATGACGTTTATATTCTTTTCTTTATCTCCAAAAGCTCCATCTAAATCAATTAGATGTATCATTTCAGCACCGCGTTTTTCCCAGTCCATTGCGACTTCATGAGGATTTTCAATGATAACCTGTTCGGTTCCTGGTTCTCCTTGGACTAACTGTACACATTTACCATCTTTTATATCGACTGCAGGGATAATTAACATTGATTGAAGATTTTTAATATTTTTCATAAATATCATTCCTTATGTTGTGTTTTTTATTTTTTCATTCCTATATATTTTATAGGCTGCATAGGTGATTCCAAGTATTAAAGGCCCTATAAAAAGTCCGGGAACGCCCATTGTCACAGCTCCATAAATAAACCCTAGTAAAAATACTAAAGGGTGGACTTCAGAATATTGAACTGAAATTCGAGGCCTAATATAAAAATCAGTTGTTGTCTCAATAATCCATCCAAATAATATAACCATCACACCTTGAAATGTATTTCCAATAAGAATGCTGAAAACTCCAATAGCCCCATAGATTATCCAAGGGCCAATTACAGGTATAAACATTGCAATACCACTTATAATGGCTAATAGGATGGCATAAGGATATCCTAGAAAAAAATACAGGATTCCAGAAAGTATACCTAAAATTGCAGCAGGAATTACATTACCCACAATTATACTTTTTAAAACGTCATCAGCACTGCTGAATATTTGCAAATAAAAATTGTTGTCTCTATCTGGAATTACATCTTTTATATATTGAATTACTTTATCTCCATCTCTAGCAAAATAAAAGACTGAAAAAATTAATATAAGAAGTTGGGCAGCTAAAGCAGGTATAGAACTTACAAGACCAATTGTTAAGTTAGCTATATATGATATAAACTGTGTAATACCTGATTTTATGGTTTCTGCAAAGGTTTGTGAAAAGTTAGCTGGAAGATTGAGATTCTGCACAGCTTCGTTTATTTGGGGAATATTCATTGTAGAATTACCTGTAGCAGCTTGTTGTAATGGGCCGGAAAGGGATCCGACAATGCTTAAAAACTCAATGAAAGTAAAATATAACAACAAAATAACAGGAATAGATAAAATAATTATTCCTAAAAATACAGCTAAGGTATCATATTTAACATATGGCCTTATTTTTTTAGAAATCCAGCGGACATAATAACCTAAAATAGTTCCAAAAATCACTATAGATAGAATCGGAATTAAAATTCCAATTGATAAGAGAGTTAAGATTAGTATAAGTGGAATTATAGTTGAAGATGATATTTTTTTAAGATTGGAAATCATTTAGCCACCATCCAAATTTAAAACTTTAATATTTCATTTAAATATTGTTATTAATACTTTTTTCTTTTGTAAATGTTAATTATCTCATTACTGGAGCTATTAATTTATAGCAAAGTATAATTATTTTAAATATAATAATACTACGCATTATTAGAAGTGAAGAGTTGTTGGAAACAAAAATAAGAGGTTGAGAGAACCTGTCAAAATCGAAGATTTTGACGCCACAAAAATCATAGATTTTTGAGGAATTTTTGAGGTTGAAGAAAAAAGATTTCTTTTTTCTGAACCCAAATTTAAAAAATTTGAGGTGATTTATGTGCAGAGAATAGGAAATGCATTGATTCTTATAATTCTCGGTTTGATAGTTATAGCTTTCCCACTTTTAGGAGTTATCCCTTTCAGCGTTTTAACTGGTCTTGCAGCGCTATTTTTAGGGTTAGGTCTTCTATTTATGGGTGTAGCTTCAATGGCTGAAAGTACAGTTATGGGAATTGTAGAAATTATTCTAGGGGCTTTAGCATTAATTCTTGGTCTAGGATTTATATTTAATCCCGGATTGTTCAGTTTTTTAGCATCTTTATTTGTATTTATTGCAGGTATATTTCTGGTAATAGCAGGAATTACAGCTATAGCGACTAAAGCTACAGGAAGTAGGTGGACAGGTTTAGTGGCTCTAATATTAGGTATAATATATTTAATTGTGGCTTATTTAGTTGCAGATCCGCTTTATTTGGGAATATTAATTGGATTATGGCTTTTAATTACCGGGATAATAATGTTATTCCAGAAAGATTAATATAAAATCTTCCAACAATTTTAATCTTCCTTTTAATATCTATTATAATTCTTTTTATACAAAAACAGGAAAATAAACATTAGTAGTAATAAATATCTAATTAAACATCTTATTTAATAAAATATTAAATATAAGTTAACATATACTACTTTTAGGGCTTGTTAAAAAACAAGGGGGCAAATAAGTATGGCTGAAGGTAATAATGCTTTATTAGGTATTTTAGCTGTTATTTTAGGTATTTTAGTGATCACTTTCCCGTTATTCAGTGTATTTACAGCAAGCGTGCTAGCAGGATTTGCAATAATCTTTTTAGGAATCTGGCTACTGGCCCAAAGTTTTGGGACATGGAGTGCAAGTAAAGGAGCAAGTATAGCTTATTTAATACTTGGATTAATAGCAATAATAGGCGGGATTGGTTTATTCGGAAGTATAATGGCGTTTAGTTTCTTAGCTAGTTTCTGGCTTTACTTTGCTGGTTTCTTCTTGATAATTTCAGGTATAATGTCATTTTTCACCAAAGAAGGAACTAAAGGTAAAGGAATAGGAGGAATAGGTGTAATTTTAGGTATATTGTATATTATATTAGGTGCATATGCATGGAATCCTATTTATCTTGCATATTTAATAGGAATATGGCTAATTTTTGATGGAATTACTTTATTCTTTGTTGGTCCATCAGATTTAATGAAAATGGAAAAAACGGACATTCCAAAATAAATAATGAAAACAAGCCCTAAACTTTTAAATAATTTTTTAATTAAATAATAAGTAATTTTTAATTTTACTGATAGTAAAATATAATCTATTACAATGAATTATTGCTAATTGTTAGTGTAAATGATTAAGGTAATTTAAGCATATTAAACCAGTAATCTTCAAGATTCTTCATTGTTTCAATAAAACGGCCAACATTAGCTGGTTTAACTATATATGAATTAGCATGATGCGCATAGGTTTCATAAATATCTTCTTCAGTGCTTGAAGTGGTTAAAATGACAACTGGAATATGTTTTAGATTTTTATCTTCCTTAATTTCTTTTAAAACTTCTCTACCATCTTTACGAGGTAAATTTAAATCAAGTAAAATTAGATCTGGAATAGGTGCATCTTCATGATTTTTGCTATGTGTTAAAAATTCCATAGCTTCAACACCATCTTTAACTACTATAAGCTCAGTATTTATATCTGATTCTTTAAAAGCTTCTTCTACTAAACGAATATCCGCAGGATTATCCTCTACAAGCAGAATAATAAATGTTCTAAATAACATAGTTCTCTTAAACTATTATATTAATAATATTTAATAAATATTTACGTATAATTAATTTATGATTTTTAATGTTATTATAATCTAAACTTAATAATATTAAATATAGTTTGAATAAAATGTTAAATTTATCTGTATTTAAAAAAAGCTTAGTTCTAGTAATCCTTTAGGTCAAATTAAAAATTTAACAATATAAAATTAGAAAAATAACTAAGTTTATTTGACTAAAGAATATTATTTACTATTTTTTAATGCAATTTTACTTGTAACCATAGTTTTAGCAGATAGAAGATGTCTATCTTTATCATCGCATTTTTCAATTTCTAGTTCTATTTTTTGCAATAGATTTTCTAAATCTTCAGCTTTACAATTATTAATTTCATCTAGTAAATTTTCATAGGAATTTTCATTTTTCTTAATTTTTTGAATATTATGATTTTTAAATAATCCCATTTCTTTCATACCTCTTAATTTTATACTAGTATAATGTATGTTCCTCAGGTATTTAGCTTTTTTTGTATTAATAAAGAATTTATGAATATATAGGTATTAATGCAAAATAAAATAATCTCTAAATTAATAATGCTTAAATTTTATTTTATTTTTTATATAATATGGCCAAATTTTAAGTTTATTAAATATTAATTTATTTTTCTTAAGATAACACCATAAATTTTTATTATTTTCTTTCCATATTATTAATAGATATTTTTAAATAATTTGAACTGGTGGAAATATGAAATCTATTGAAATTACGGGAAATATGGATTCTAAAAGGAAGCTGCTTATGAGTTTATTCTGGACTAATAGGAAAGGTGTAAGAACAGAAGGATGTGCACCATTTCTAATTGAAAAGATAACTATGGGAGAAAAGGTTTATAATGCTGAAGGTAATAAATACCTTAAATTATCGGGTAATATTCTAGATGAAGTACTGGATAAAATAGAGAATAAAGAAAATGTTGAATTTAAAATAAAACTTGGTGAAGAAGATATTACGGCAAAATTTGAAGATAATGTGTTTTCTATAGAAACCACTAAAACTAAAGAGCTTGAAGATGAGATAATTGAAAAGCTTGAACAGGAAGAGAAGAGAAAATATCCTAATATCTGCTTTTCATTTCCTCCAAGGGTTGGAATCCGTAAATACCCTTAAACACTATTTTTATATTTAATTTAATCAAGACTATTTTATATAAGGTACTATAATCAAAATTTAACCTTAGTGAGTACAGTATTTTTATTAGGTGATGTAATGCGTAAAGTGGCTTTAAAAGTGGCTTACATTGGGACTGATTATCATGGATTTCAAAGACAGCCTCATTTTAAAACAGTAGAAGGTGAATTAATATCTGCATTAAAAGAGGCAGGACTAATAGATAGTTTAAAAGATTGTGGATATGCAATAGCAGGTAGAACTGATAGGGGTGTAAATGCTCTTGGAAATGTTGTTTCCTTTAGAACAGAGGAAGAAGTAAATATAAATCATATAAATAGCCTCCTACCATCAACAATACGCATTTTAGCTGTAGCCGGAGTTAGATTTGGATTTAAACCTAGGTTTGCAAAAAGAAGACACTATAAGTACATTATTGTTAATGGACAGGATTTAGATTTAGAAACAATTGAATCTGTATCTAAATTAATAGAGGGTACTCACAATTTTTCTAATTTCTCAAAAAGAAGTGAAAGAAATCCTATTAGAACCATAGAAAGCATTAGAACATCTTTAAATAAAGGCCAATTAACAATTGACATTATTGGAGAGAGTTTTTTATGGAATATGGTTAGGAAAATTGCTGCAGCACTTTTTATGGCAGGAAAACATGAACTGGGCGTTGAAGAGATTCAAACATTTCTTGATCCTTCAATTTGTGCAGCTATTGCTCCTATGCCTCCAGAAGGTCTTATTCTCATGGACACTATCTATGATGGTGTTAAATTTAAATATGACTCGTATGCTAGAGAAAAGTTTATATCTATACTTGAAAAAGAGCTTATATATAATAAAACAATTGCTGCTGTTGAAGAGTCGATGCTGGATAATTTAATTTAAAGAATAATATAAAATGTTAATTTGCATTAAACAGATTATTTTTTTATGTGTATGATCTTTTAATCCTTAAAATTTCTAGATTATGCAGTTAATTGGTATGCTTAAGTATTACTGGTAATAACTAATTGATATGATATATTAAAATATTAAAAGCTTCATTTTATCCTTAAATGTATAAATTAAACATAATTGCATTTTTAACCTTGATATTTAATATTTTATATCTTAAATATTATAATAAATATTTATTTGGCTTTATAATTCATAAATTTATTTTATTAAACCTTTTTAATATAATTAGAATCACATTATAAAATAAGAAATTATATTACATCTTTAACTTCATAAAAGCATAATTGGTTCTTTTTTCTTTTTACGATAAATATTTAAGTGTTTATTAATAAATAATAATAATATTACATAAAATAACACTGGGTGATATTATAAAAACAATAATGATGGCAGGCGGAAAAGGAACGAGATTAAGACCTCTAACTCTGGTTAGGCCTAAACCTATGATACCTCTCGTAAATAAGCCCATAATTCAATATACAGTTGATAGACTAAAGCAATTTGGATTTAATGATATAATTATGACATTAAACTATATGTCAACCAATATAAAGAACCATTTTAAAGATGGTTCTAATTTTGACGTGGATATAAGATATTCGGTTGAAAAGTGGCCCCTAGGGACAGGAGGAAGCGTAAAAAAAGCAGAAAAGTACATTGACGATACTTTTATGGTTGTAAGTGGGGACGTTTTAACTGATGTTAATTTTAAAGACGTTTTAGATTTTCATAAAGAAAAAGGCGCTTTAGCGACAATGGTATTAACTGAAGTTGAAGATCCATCTCACTTTGGAATTTCTGTTATGGATAAAAACAATAAAATAATACAGTACCTTGAAAAACCATCTCCTGAAGAAGTTTTCAGTAATGTAGCTAATACTGGAATTTATATATTCGAGCCTGAAATTTTCGATTTCTTCGATGATTTTAAAGGAAAAGAACAAGTAGATTTCTCAAAAGACATATTCCCTGAAGTTATAAAACAAGATGCCGGAATTTATGGTTATGTTTTCAACGGCTACTGGAACGATGTAGGAAGACCTGAAACATATATTAAAGCAACCCATGATATACTAGATCAAAAATTGGAACAGAACTTCTATAAATCAAAAATAGAAGAAGGAATTGGGAAAATCGGTGATATATGGGTTGGAGAAAATGTCTCTATTCATAAAAAAGCAAGAATAGAAGGTCCTGTAGTAATTGGGGACAACTGCAGTATAGAGAAAGGATGTAAAATTTCTAAGGGAAGTGTTATTGGAGATAATGTTTCAATAGGAAAAGATGTTAAAATAGACGGTGCAGTTCTTCTCTCAGATAGTATTATAGAAGATAATTCATTTTTAACTGGCTGTATAGTCGATACAAAATGTCTAATTGATAAAAATACAGTTTTAGAAAGCGGAGTTGTAACTGGGAGTCTTGTAGAAATAGGTAAAAATAGTATAGTTAGATCTTCAAGGTCAATAACCAACAACATGAAAATATCTCCAAATTCAATCATTGACTCTGATTACAAGATGGAGGCAAAATAAGCAAAAATCAGTTTTTCTATGATGTATTAGATTACATCATTCTTTTTTAAAAATTATTTTTAAATAGGAGGCAAAAATGTCCCTGTATATTCAAGAGATTAGAGGAATTGTTAATTCTGAGATTACAAATGAATTTGCATCAAATTTAGGTAATATTATTGGTAATTACATGGGACAAGGAAAGAATGTAATAGTAGGAAGAGATATAAACGATGCCTCTCAGATGATAAAACGGTCAATTACAGCAGGAATACTTGCATCTGGTATTAATGTTATCGATTTTGGTGTGGCTCCAATACCTGCAGTTCATTATGGAGCACGTCTTTATAATGCAGATGTAATGGTTACTATAACTGCATCTCACATTCATTCAGAAGAAATAGACATTAGAATATTTAGCGATCATGAGATTCCTCTTATGCATAGGCATGCAGAGAGAGTTCCATGGGAAAAAATAGGCAGATTATCTTATGTTCATGATTATGTTGATAAATATCTTGATGCCGTTTTAGAACATATTGACAGGGACTTAATAAATAGCATGGCTCCAAAAATTGTTTTAGATTGCGTAAATGGCACTGTAGTGCCTTTTCTTCCTGAAATTTTAAGCAGACTTGGGTCTGAGGCAATTCTTTTTGGATGTCAACCTACAAATATTAGTGCAAAAAAATTTGCGGAACCAACTCCAGAAAGTATTTCCATGGTTTCAAGCCTTGTAGAAGCTGTAGGTGCAGATATGGGTATTGCAATGGATAATGACGGAGATAGAGTTGTATTTATTGATGAAAAAGGGAACGTTATCCGTGATCAAATTATAATGGCACTATTAGCTCAGGAATATCTTGTTGAAAATCCTGGAGGTAGTATAGTTACTTCTATTACTGCATCAATGTCTCTTGATGAAATAGTAAATTATCATGGAGGTAAGCTTATAAAAGTCCCTTTAGATAACGTACTTGAAGAAATATCTAAGAATAGGGCAGTATTTGGCGGAGATGATTCTGGAATGTATGTTTTTCCTAAATTCCAGGAATGTTTTGATGGTATTTTTGCAGCAGTTAAAATGCTGGAAATAGTATGTAAGCGTAATACTACACTTTCAGCACTTGTAAAAGAAATACCTGAATACCAGAGAACTGTTTTTTCTGTTGAAGTAGAACATGAAGATAAGAATAATGCATTAAACAATTTAAAAAATAATCTTGTGGAAAATTGTGAAATTGATAGCACAGAGGGAATAAAAATTCAGGAAGAAGATTCTTTTGTACTTATAAGACCCTCAAGATTTGAACCACTTTTGAGGGTATATGTTGAAGCCAAATCATCGGGAAAACTTCAGAAATTATGTCATGATATAAAAAAAATGATTTAATAATTAATTTCATTAGATGAAAATTAATTTTTTTAAAGGTTACTTACCAAATTATGGAAGTTTGTTGCAGGTATACTTCATTTAACCGCCAGTTACGCAGCAACAAAAATAATTCATTAGCCGATGCTATTAATAACACTTTATAATAAATTATAAAAATAATATTATACTCTTTAATTCATTCGATTAATTTCAGGCAGTTAAAGTAATCAAAAAAGGAAGAAAAATTAAAATATATATCTTTTATAACCATATTTTTGAATAAAAATATGTTAAATTGTACCTTTATATTTTAATAATGCAATCATCTGGCTGAATGAGTTATCAACGCTTCCTGAGGCGACAATCCCGTGTGGGGATACTACTTCGCAGGTTACTGCTGGAATGCTAGCTAAGTTAGATACATCTTCAACAGCTCCAGGATATTTTTTTCCTGCGTTTTGATACGCAATTAGTTTGCATCCTGTTTGCTGACTTACATATTTTGCAATATTATAGCTTTCATATGTAGGAGATTTAGAACAGAAAACACTATATTTGCCTGGGTCGCCACCGGGCTGTGTGGAATGGAAATCTCCTAGTTCAACTACTTTTAGTTCTTTAGCTTTATTTATTATCTGGTTTGTTGGAGTTCCCGCAACATTTGCTACACTGTTAAGATTTTGACCATTCCAATATCTTTCATTTTGAGCTGTGATAGAAGGAGCTGCAAAAGGCACAATATAAACAGTTCCTCTTATCTGTTTTCCATTAAGATAATCTATCATTTTCATTGCCGCTATCTGAGCAGATAGCTCATTTCCATGTACTCCTGCAATAATCATTGTTTTAGGGCCACTTCCATCACCAAATACAACCATAGGAGTTCCATTTTTTGCAATTTCAACTACCTGATTAGCTAAATCACTGTTGAGGATGCTATTTTTAATATAAAAATTATTGGTAACATTTCCACCCGTCCCATTAACAATAACATTCATTGATACAGTTGTTCCCACTGCTTGTACACTTGGATAATCACTTTTTCGTAATTGAGTTGCATCACTAGATGATAACCCACTAATACTTATTATTACTGCAAAACACAAAATTAAAGAAAATAAGATAATTCTCTTATTTTTCATTATATACCGCCTCCGTTCTTAAAATTAGGATTTCTAATCTATAAGTAGGCATTTTGTAACAAAATATATAAAGCTTTGGTTTTTCAAATAAACGCTACCGCAAATGTCAGCAAATATAGCCATGACATATATATGAAATTGGAAAATCTGAGTAAAAATCATCCTAGAATTAGTAAATATAGCAAATTATCAAATGCTAGATGCTGATACTTCATATTATAAAATCTTATTACCTGATACTTCGTTAAACTGTTCTGGGCAGCATACTAATGAACTTAAAAAATAATCTACTATTAATAAAAGCCCTAACTCAATTATAAAAATGATGTTTTAACCTGTAACTAATTTGACTAATTTCAACGCAGTTTTAAAGTAATTTAGGTTTATATGTGTGGCAGTACATAGATACACTCAATCAATACATGATTTCATGAATAGAGAAGGGGTATTAAGAATTAGGAAAAATAAGCATTCTGAAACTAGAATCTGTAAGATATGTTGGAATGGTTTTCAATATTATGATGGAAATAACGGTTTATGTAAAGATTGTAAAGAAAAAGAGAACGTACATAAAGAATAGTTAATTGGGTAATTGTTTTATATTTAGTATTGTCATAATATATTGTAAATATTAATACAATATTTATCGATATGGTGGTTTCTAAAGTATTCATTGAATGTATAAATTTATACATTTTGGTGGTTCTAAAGTAGTCATTTATTCTAAAAATTGTATTAATTGTTAATATTAATTAAGTAGTTTTAAAAAAAAATTTCTTAAAATGTATCAATGTACATTTAGGAGGAAATTTTCTGGCTTATAAGAATATAGATAAAACAGAAGAAAATAGAAGTAATGATTTATTTCCAGAATCCAAAACAGAAGAGAGAAATCAAAAATGGATTATTGTGGGATTTGATCCTGGCTTAACAGTAGGAATAGCTATTTTAGACCTTTCTGGAAATGTAATTTCTACTATAAGCTGCAAAGAGATATCTCGGGCCGAAATTATAAGACATATAATAAAACACGGTAAAGCTGTTTTAGTAGCTACTGATGTATACCCGCCTCCAAAAATGGTTAAAAAGCTTGCTACAACTCTTAATTCTAAAATTTATTCTCCAAGCAAGACTTTTACTGTAAGTTCAAAAACAGAACTTGTAGATAGCTATTTAAGTGAAATATCTTCGTCTGAATCTCCTAGCAATGCTCATGAAAGGGATGCACTTGCAGCAGCTATTAAAACTTATAAACATTATCAAAAGAAGCTTTCTCAAATTGAAAAGCGTACACAAAAATTAGATTTAACTTCTGAAGAAGAGGATGAAGTAAAAAGTATGGTAATTAGAGGCCAGCCAGTTAGTAAGGCCATTGACGAAATATTGAAGGTTCCAGAAAGTGCAGATTTAGAAACTCAAATAGTAGAAATTGAAAACGATATAGATTCAATTGATGAAGAAAAGCTTAAAAAAATCGAAGAATCTGCAAGAAAGCTTAAACAAAAGATAAAGTCTCAACAAAATCAGATTAAATATCTTAATCGTAAAAATAAAGGGCTTAAAAAGGAAATAAAGAAATATAAAGACAAAAATACTGCTCTTCAAAATAAGATTGATAAGCTTCACTACGATTATTCTAAAGATATATTGAGTAAAAAGGAGATAACTTCAAAAGTTTCAATTATAAAAGGTCTTCAGGAAAAATATACTGCTGAAAAGGAACGCAGGGAAAAACTTGAAGAAAATTTACATTCTATAAAAAATATAAGGGTACTTGAATTATCTAAAGAAGCAGTTCCAGTAAAGATTATAGAATCATTTACTAAAGAAGGAATAAGGGCTGCTTGTGAGTACTGGAAGATTAAAAAAGGTGATATAGTTCTTTTATCCAGTTCTGAAGGTGGAGGTTCGCAAACAGCATCATTATTAATTAAAACCGGAATTAAGGCAGTAATTGTTGCAGATAAAATGTCTCATCCTGCTGAAGAAGAGTTTGAAAAAAATGAAATACCTATAATTGATGCAGATAAAATTGATTTGAAGATGATTGATGAATTTGCAGTAGTTAATAGGGATGTTTTAGAAAGAAAAATAGAAGACTGGAAAGTTAAGACTGAAGATAAGCGAAAGAAAGAGAAAGAAGATAAGCTTTTAGAAGTTATAGATGAATATAGGGCTCAAAGAAAAAGATATTAAATTTTTAATTTTTCAATATTATTTAAAATATTATTCTCTTATTTTAGAATTAAATTTATAAAGTTTGAAACATTAAATTGCATTAATGTCAATCAAAATAGCAGTTATAATCGGAACCCGGCCAGAAATTATTAAAATGGCTCCTGTAATTGATGAAATGGAAAAAAGAAACCTTGAATATATATTAATTCATACAGGACAGCACTATGATCATGAAATGTCAGATCAGTTCTTTCTTGATTTAGAGCTTAGAACGCCAGACTATAATATTGGTGTTGGGTCTGGATCACACGCCCAACAAACCGCTACAATGATAGAAGGCATAGAAAAGGTCCTTTTAGATGAAAAACCAGATATGGTACTTGTTCAAGGTGATACTAATGCAGTACTCTCAGGTGCGATCGTTGCAAGCAAGCTTCATATTCCTGTAGGTCACGTAGAAGCTGGTTTAAGGTCTTATGATAAATCAATGCCTGAAGAAATTAATAGGGAAGTTGCAGATGTTTGTTCAAAGATGTTTTTTGTTCCTACAGAAGAAGCAGCGCTTAACCTCATATTTGCAGGTATAAGTCCTAAAGATATATTCATAACTGGAAATACTGTCGTAGATGCTTGTCTTAGAAATCTTAAAATTGCAGAAAATAAAACAGAAATGTCATTTGATTTAAATAAAGATGAGCAGATATTAACGCTTACCATGCACAGAGCAGAAAACGTCGATAACCCAGAAAGACTTCATAATATTGTGGATGCAATTATGGAACTTGAAAATGTGACTATAATATTCCCTGCTCATCCTAGGGCGGTAAAAAATCTTAAACAATATAATTTACTGGAAAAAATAGAAAATGCAGAGCATATAAAAATAATAAAGCCAGTAGGTTATCTTGATTTTTTAATTCTCCTTTCAAAATCAAAAGTTATTATGACAGATTCTGGAGGATTACAGGAGGAAGCAATTACACTTAATGTACCTTGCACAACACTTAGATATAACACAGAAAGGCCTGAAACTGTTAAAGCCGGTGGAAATATACTTGTAGGATCAGAAAAAGACAAAATAGTAAATACAGTCAATGAGATTTTAAATAATCCTCAAATTTATTCTAAGATGAGTGAAGCTAAAAATCCATATGGAAATGGAAACTCATCTAAACAAATCATCGATGCTATTTTAGATCTCTATAGGGAAAATAAACTTAAAATTAGTGTTCCTGATGATATAATGAATATAAGAATTCGTAAGACTGCAGAAATTACTGAAAGCATTACAGTTAAAGACTTTGAAAACCAAAATAAGGGTTCAGAAATTAAGATGGTATTTAAAAATGGAGAAATAATCTTTCCTTACAGTAATCTTAATTTAAAGGACAAAATGATACTTTTCGACGCTCTTAAATCAACTTAGATTTATCATAACTATTCTCTGGAGCTAATACATGAAAATACTTATTTTGGAATATGCATCAGCTATGGGTATTGATGACACTTCAATATGTGCTGAAGGTAATGCAATGCTTGAAGGGCTCTTAAATGACTTTAAAGCAAAAAATGCAGATTATTTAATTTCGAATAAATCAAATTTAAATATTGAACATTGTAATCCAATTAAACTTAATGGAGATTTAAAAAGCTGGCTGGATGAAAATATAGTTAATTATGATGCCTGTCTTTTAATAGCGCCTGAAGAAGATTTTATTTTATATGATTTAACAAAATTGGTGGAAGAAAAAGGTGTTAAAATTATTGGATCAAGTTCGGATGCAGTTTTAACATGTTCTAATAAATTTAAAATGTATGAAGCTTTAAAAAACAAAGTTAATGTTATTAAAACTGAAAAAATCTATTTTGAAAATATAGATAATTACAAACCATATATTACTGGGAAAAAAGTGATTAAGCCTGCAGATGGCGTTTCATGTTCTGGAGTGAAATTTGTAGATTCATTTGAGGAATTAAAAAAAGCTGCAGGTTCAATTCAGACTAATCTTCCCTATTTTATAATTCAGGATTTTATTGAAGGAATATCTGCAAGTGTCAGCATCTTAACTAACGGAGAAGAATCTATTCCTTTAAGCTTAAACCTACAAAATATTCAATTTGAAAATAAAGAAATAAGCTATAGTGGGGGGGAAGTACCCTTTAATCATAAGCTTGAATATTTAGCTAAAGAGGTCGCTAAAAATGCAATTGGATATATAGATGGTCTTAAAGGGTATGTTGGTGTCGATGTTATACTTGGAGACGATGTTTATATTGTAGAAATAAATTCAAGAATTACAACTCCGTATATTGCTTTAAGAAACATTGTAGACTTAAATTTAGGTGAAGCCATAATGGATTCTGTATATGGGATATTACCTTCAGATATAGATTTAAATGGAAAAATATCATTTTATAAAGATAATAGTAAACTCAAAATAAACAAGATAAGTCAGTAAACTAATTTAACGGTGTGATTCTATGAAAATAGCAGGATTTGACATAGGTGGAGCAAATACAGACATTGCAGTGATTGATTTTGATGATAATGGAGAAATGTCAGTAATAGATGCTGATTTTAAATACTTTCCTATGTGGTTAAAAAAAGATGAACTTGGAGATGCACTTATAGAGTTACTTAAAGAAGAAATAAACGAGATTGATGCTGTAGGAATATGCATGACTGCTGAACTTGTTGATGCATATAAAACTAAAGAAGAAGGAGTAATTGATATTGCAACTAAATCTAAAGGTGGATTTAACGTTCCCCTAGCTTTTATTGGCCTCAATGGAGTTTTAGAATATGGAGAAGTTATAAAAAATCCTAATGAAGTCGCTGCTGCAAACTGGATTGCTACATCCAAAATTGCTGCAAGAATAAGTCCGGATTGTATAATGATAGACACCGGAAGTACTACTACTGATATAATTCCTATAAAAGGAGGATTTGAATGTGCGAAGGGTAGATCCGACCTTGAAAGGTCAAAAACAGGGGAATTAGTATACAGTGGAACTTTAAGGACAAATGTAGCGGCACTTGTGGATAAAGTTCCCTTAAAAGGAGATTGGGTTAGAGTCGCCTCTGAGCTTTTTGCAGTAACTGCAGATGTTCACCGGATACTTGGAAATATTAAAGAAGATGATTATACTTGTGATACATGTGATGGGGCAGGTAAATCTAAAGAAGAGTGTATGAGGCGTATTGCAAGAATAATCTGCGGTGATCTTAACATGTTGAGTGTGTCTGATGTGGAAGAGATTGCAGAATATATTTATAAAAAACAGGTAGAACGAGTAGCTGAAGCACTTCTTGAGGTTTCTAAAAGAGAAAATATAGATTTAGTTGTAACAACTGGATTAGGTATGGATATTATAGGCGCTAAAGCTGCAGAAATAGCAGGCTTAAAATCAAAGGCTATGACTGAAATCCTTACAAAGGATGAATGTATTGTTGCACCCGCAATTGGAACTGCACTGATGATGCAAGAATTTTTAGGGACAAAAAAGGAATAAGCGCTAATTAATATGCATATTTTAAATTACTAACAGAAATTATAAGAACTTCAAGGTTCAAGAACAAAATTCCAAAGAAAATATTCAAGTGGTGCAATGATCAAAAAATCTTTACAAAAATTACTATTAATTTTAATAGTAATAGGTGCAGGATTATTCTTTTTTTATAATTCTGGCGAACATTCAATTATAGGTTCAGATAGCAACGGCTATGTCACAAAAGATATCTATTCTCATTATGGTGGAGGTCAGAACAAAATAGCTATTATTACGGGTATGCATCCACGAGAAGACCTCTCAAAAACAATCATTCCTTCAGCATTAAAATTCTATGCACTGGTTAACAATGTAGAAATTGTAAATTATCATGTAACTGTTACTAATAATCCTACTGACTTTAGTGAGAGTCGAAGTAATGGTGAAAGTCTAGTGGCACAATATGCTATTCCTGATATCCAAAAATCTAACTATGGGCTTGTTGTCATTACCCACGACCATGAAAAAGGTTATGGAAATGGTTATTATATTGCCACACCTACAATGGATTCTAAATCAGTAAATCTTGCTGAAGCAGTCCATGCGCTTCTTCCAGATTTTAATTACTACAAAAGAAACGCTGAAAAGAGAGCCCAGAGTTCATCAATTGTTAAAGTGGATAATCCAATAGCACAATCTGGCACCCCAGTATTTGTTTATGAAATACCTGAATGGCATAGTAATATCGAAGCATTCTTAAATTCTTACCGCTTAATTGATTCTTCATTTAAGGTTCTTTAAGTGATTAATCACTTATTTTTTATTATTTTCCTAAATTTTACATAAAACTATTTATAGGTTTAAATCAAATTTCTTTAAAGCACTCTAAAAAATTATTTTTGGGTTTAAAACTCAAATTTTGAAGGTTCGAGGAATTAAATGATAAAAAGATCTTTAGTTATAGTCATAGCATGCCTTATTGGTATTTCAATATCGGCAGGATCTCTGGATTCTGGTGTTTCCATTAAAAATTCCAGTTTAGGCGCAGATGACCGAGGAAATGTTATAAAGACAACATATTCCTATAAAAAAACATCTGGACCAAAAATAGCCGTTATTTCTGGTATGCATGCTCGAGAAAATGTTTCAGCATCTGTATCTAAAGATGCTGTAAGGGACTATGCAAATTCACATAAGATTACAATAGTAAATTACAATGTTAAAGTAAATGAAAATCTTGATTATGTATTTTCTGTTAGAAAGAAAGGGGAAGAGCTTGTTGCACAATACGCGGTTCCAGATATCCAAAAATCAAATTATGACCTTGTAATTGTCTGTCATGACCATAAAAAAGGTTATGGGGATGGATATTATGTTGCTACACCTACTATGGATGCTAAATCACTTGCAATGGCAGAAAAATTCCGAGGTGTTCTTCCGGAACTTAAATATTATCAAAGAAACTCAGATAAAGAACCTAAAAGCAAATCAATTTTAAGGGTAGATATTCCTATAGTGCAATCTGGCACCCCTGTATTTGTTTATGAAATACCTGAATGGTCTGGATATGGAGAATCATATGATATGACCTATAAGTTAATAGATGCAGCCTATAAAGTTGCTTAAATTATTTTTATTATAAATGTTGTTTTAGCCATAGATAAATCTATATATAAGTATCCCTATGGCTATAAATGGCAATATAACATCTATTAGAACTAATAATTCTCTGCTGCTTAAGTCTCGTGGATTATAAGATTCTAAAAAGAAAGCTATGCTTAATATAAGCCATCCAAGTGCATATAAATAGTCTGTAATGTACATAAAATATAAAAATAGCACAAAAAATACGATTCCAAATAGAATGCTAATTTTATCATTTCTTGACATTATGAACCCTCTTTAATGTAAATAATTTGTTGAATTTAATTATATTATTTGCAATAGATAATCTAATTTTAATAATGAAATTATAAGTATTTATTCATACGAACTAAAACAATTAAAACAAGAATGCTTAATATTAGATTACAATAAGACAGAATAAGAAGATAAATAAGTAGCATCAAATGCTTAAACATTTCTTAAAAAAATATTTTGAAAAAAGAGTAAAAGAATGACTTTGTTCTTAGTACCAAACTTTTTTAATTCCAAATAAATATGCAATAATATTTGCTGAAAGATGCAAAACAATACTAATTATAAGTACTAATACAATCATATAAACTGGTAAAATTATAATAATTGAAGAGAATAATAGTGCACCTACTACAAAGTCAAGTTGATCTAGTAAAGGTACTGGACGACCTCTTTCAATCTTTATTCTTCTTTTTACAAAGCTTCCGCAAGCATCACCTATTAATGCACCGGCCCCCAGGAAAAATCCTAGTAATAATCCTTCCAATATATTTCCAGATATTATTCCCTGTAATAATCCAATTAGAGTCCCAATTCCTGTACCTATGAGAGTTCCGCGCCAAGTGACTCCGTCCCCGAATATCCTGCGGTTATCTGCGAAATTTCGACCGAAATCCAAGGGTTTACCTCCGCCGAATGCCAATGCTGTGGCGTTTGCAAGATATGCCGGCAACATAAAGTATATTATATATGCTGACATATTCAAAACACTGATAACAGTTGTATCCATAGTTTTCCTCCTAATTAAAACAAGATAATATTCATGTTATCTATTAAACTAATAAATAACTTTATGGTGAGATGATGGTTATAAAGAAGACCAAAAGTCTTTGTCCTGAATGTCTCAGCGTTATTGATGCTGAAGTTTATGAAGACAAAGAAAAGATAATGATTAAAAAAGAATGCAAAGAGCATGGTAATTTTGATAGTACTTATTGGGGAAGCGATGAAATTTATAAAAAAGCTTCTAAAAGTGATTTTAAAGGAGAAGGAATTGATAACCCCCAAACTCTTTCTGAAGATGATTGTCCTTTAAATTGTGGTGTATGTGATCAACACGAAAGTCAAACTATTCTCGGACTTATTGATGTTACAAACAGATGTAACCTAAGATGTCCAGTATGTTTTGCTAATGCAGCAGTTTCTAAACATCTATATGAACCTACATATGAACAAATAAGGCAAATGCTTCAAAATTTAAGAGGTAATGAGCCTGTTCCTGCCCCAGCAATTCAGTATGCTGGTGGTGAACCTACTGTAAGGAAAGATATAGTAGATTTAATTAAACTAGCTAAAGAAGAAGGATTTTCACATACTCAAATAGCTACAAATGGATTAAGAATCGCAAGAAATCCTGATTTGGCTCAAGAATTAAAAGATGCAGAGCTAAATACAGTCTACCTTCAATTTGACGGTATTACAGAAGAACCATATCTTAAAATAAGAAATAAAAATTTACTTGCAATTAAATTAAAAGCAATTGAAAACTGTAGAAAAGCAGGTTTAGGTATAGTATTAGTCCCTACTATTGTTAAAGGAATTAATGATCATCAAATTGGCGATATAATTAGATTTGCAGTTGATAATATTGATATAGTAAGAGGAGTAAATTTCCAGCCAGTTTCATTTGCAGGAAGAACTCCTTCTGACGAAGTGGAAGAGCAGCGTATAACAATTCCTGACTTTGAAAATCTTGTTCAAAAGCAAACTGAAAACAAAATTAAAGTCGATGATTTCCATCCAGCATCATCTGTTTTCCCAATTTCAGAATTTATAGAAGCAGTTGAAGGCGAAAAGCAAGTCACATTCACCTGTCATCCTCATTGTGGTGCAGCTACCTATATCTTCATTGAAGACGGAGAAATTATTCCAATTACTCAATTTATTGATGTTGAGAGATTCTTTGATCTTCTGACAAAAAGTGCTGAAGATATGAAGGACGGTAAATTAAGGGGAAAAGCTAGAACTCTTGCTAGAGCTACAATGGAACTTCCAAAAACTATTGATCGTTCAAAAGCTCCAGAATCTGTAGATATAAAAAATATTTTAACTTCTGTTTTTAAAGAAAGATCTTATTCGGCATTGGGTGATTTCCATCATAACACACTCCTTATAGCATGTATGCACTTTATGGATCCATGGAATTTTGATCAGGACAGAGTTAAAAGATGTGTTATACACTACGCATTGCCTGATGGAAGAATAATCCCATTCTGTTCTATGAACGCAATTTACAGGGAAGATGTAGAGAAGAAATTCGCAGTTCCACTTAAAAAGGAAGAAATAGTACATGAATCTCCTGAAAGTTCTTCAAATAAGGTTTAATTCCTTTTCAAATTCCTTTTAGACATTAGCTTAAAATATTAACTATTTGCACGGTTTTAAAATGATCATTAGAACTCCTTCAAGACTTCATATAACTCTAATTGACCTTAATGGTTCTATTGGTAGAATGGATGGCGGAGTTGGTTTAACAGTTCAAAAACCAGAGCTTATCTTGCATGCAAAATTTAAAGCAAGAGGTATTGAAATAACATTTGAAAATGAAAATGATCAGGAATTAATAAAAGAATACAGAGAAAAAATTGAAAATTCTGCAAATAAAATGCTTAAATTTTTAAAAATCAATTCTGGAATCAAGTTCCATGTTAAAAGTATGTATCCTGCTCATTCTGGCCTTGGATCTGGAACACAGATATCTCTCGCTGTAGGTAAATTAATCTTAAAACTCCATGGACATGATTTAAGTGCACCAGAGATTGCCAAACTTGTTGGAAGAGGAGGAACCTCCGGAATTGGAGTTATGGCATTTGATCATGGTGGCTTTATAATGGATGGAGGACACAGTTTAGATGAAAAACCTGATTTTTTACCATCATCAGCATCTCGTGCTTCGCCAGCACCATTAATTGCTAGATATGATTTTCCTGAAGATTGGAAAATAATTATGGCCATACCTAATATTCCTGCAGGAGCATCAGGGCCAAAAGAGGTTAATATATTTCAAAAATACTGTCCAGTATCACTAAGTGAAGTACAGAAACTTTCACATATTTTGCTTATGAAGATGATGCCTTCTATAGTTGAGCAAGATATAGAATCATTTGGATATGCAGTTAATGAAATTCAGGATACTGGATTTAAGAAAATTGAACTTGAACTTCAAGATCCACTTGCTAATAAAATAATTGAAAGGATGAAATCTGCAGGAGCAGCAGGAGTAGGAATGAGTTCATTTGGACCAACTATCTATGCGGTAACTGATAATAATGCTCAGGAGATAGCATCTGCTGCTCATGAAGTCATGAAAGAAGTAGGTGGACAAGTGATTATTACAAAGGCGCAAAATAGGGGCGCTATTATTGAATAAGTTTATTGATGATTATTATGATGGAAAAAATACAAGGAAAAGTATGGAAATTTGGAGATAATATTGACACTGATGTTATAATTCCTGGAAGATATCTTAGAACTTTCAGTCTTGATGAGCTGGCCTCCCATACAATGGAAGGTGTAGATCCTGATTTTGCTAAAAATGTAGAAAAAGGGGATGTAATAGTTGCAGATGAAAATTTTGGATGCGGATCATCAAGAGAGCAAGCTGCTGTGGTTTTAAAACATTCTGGAGTTTCTGCAGTGGTTGCAAAATCCTTTGCCCGAATATTTTATCGAAATGCAATTAATATCGGTTTACCAGTTATAGTAGCTGATATAAATGCTAAAGAAGGTGATATTTTAGATATTGATCTTGAAGATGGAATTATAAAAAATTCAACAACTGGTGAGACTTTTAAAATCGAACCATTTAAGAAATTCATGAGAGATATCTTAAAAGACGGTGGACTGGTTAATCACCATCTTAAGAAGAAAAATAAATAATTTTTATCTTTTTAAGGTTCTATTTTTTCAATTAATAGAAACTAAAAATTACTTAATAAATAGAAAACAATAATTAATATTAATTAAATTATTTGGGGAATAATAAATGAAATGTCCTGTATGTAATTCTGAATCCTTTGAGATATTAAAATCCAAAGGTAAGCATTCAAAAGAATTTCTTTTGCAATGTAATGAATGTGGTAATGTTTATAGAGAAACTGTAACTCGTGAAAAACCAGTTGATATTAGAATAGTAATCAGTGAATTTGAGTCTTCACATAAAGAATATATTAAGCTTTATCCTGATGAGGTACTTCAAGTTGATGATATTTTGGAAATTGAGGATAGGAAAGTAGCAATAACCTCCATTGAAACCAAAAGAGGCGGTAGGATATATAGAAGCCCTGTCTCTGATATAAATACAATTTGGGCATCTTCACTGGATATTCCTGCAAGAGTAGGGATTTCTGTTGATTTTGGTGGAAGAATACTTTCTAAAAAGGTAGATATGGATAGAGATTTTGAATTCCATATTGGTGATGTAGTTAAAGTTGGAAATCTCCTTTTTAGAATAAATTCCCTTAAGACATTGGAGAGAAAGTTAAGAAAAGGTTTTGCAAAAGCTGGTGTTACAAAGAGGGTTTATGGAAGACCTTTAGAAAGGGAAGAGAGGTATGGTTACGATTTAACTCCTAATATAGTAGAAAAATTGGATGAAAGTACTGAATAGTGAATCTAATTTAGCTTATAACATTAATGTCAGTTAAAAATGCTTATTTCAAAAGTTTAATTCATTAAATCCTAATTGAATGTGTAAACATGATGGATGAAAGAAAAGAAATGGTTAAAAGACTTTCAGAAGGCGGCTATATAAAATCAGAAAATGTTAGAAAAGCAATGGAAGAAGTTCCAAGGGAAGAGTTTATACCAGAATCAAATAAGCCTTACGCCTATGTTGATCGCCCTCTTCCTATTGGTGAAGGCCAGACCATATCAGCACCCCATATGGTAGCAATGATCTGCGAAATACTTGAACTTGAAGAAGGTATGAATGTTTTAGAAATAGGAACAGGATTTGGATACAATGCTGCTGTTGTTGCAAAAATCTTAGGAGAAAAAGGACATTTATACAGTATTGAACGTATAGAATCACTTGCAAAGATTGCAAAAGACAATCTTAAAAGAATTGGTCTTGAAGACAATTTAACTGTGATTGTGGGTGACGGAACAAAAGGATATCCGGAAAAAGCTCCATATGACAGAATTTACGGTACTGCAAGTGCTCCATCTGTACCAGAACCCCTTAAAGAACAGCTTAAAGTTGGGGGGATTATGTTGGTTCCAGTAGGAGAGCAACACTATTTCCAGGACCTTATTTATATCAAAAGAGAATCAGAAGACGAATACAGTAAAAGAAGTATAAGTGGCGTTGCATTTGTACCAATGATCGGTGAACACGGCTGGCCAGAATAATAATCGGAATAAACTATTTAAATTAAAGAACTTATTTATTTTATAAACTAATTTTTAGATATTTCATCTAATTATTCAATTTAATAAAATTTTAGATTTGGGATTTTTGATAACATGAAAGTTTACATTGAGACATTTGGGTGTACATTTAATCAGGGCGATTCACAGATAATGGCAGGACTTCTAAAGGAAAATAACGCTGAAATAGTAGAAAAAATAGAAGATTCAGATGTAATAATAATTAATACATGCTATGTTAAACATCCGACAGAACAGAAAGTCCTAAATAGAATTCAAAAAGTTGAAAGAGATTTTCCAGATAAGAAATTAATTATATCTGGCTGCATGGTTGAAATTGATCCAGAAAAACTGGATAAAGCAGCACCATCTGCAGGATGGATTGGCCCACGTCAAATTAAATCAACTCTGGATGTTATAGAATCATGCCTAAATGGTGAAAACGCACGGATTATTGGTCATGGGACTGATATTAAAGCAGGTCTTTCTAAAGTGCGTTTTAATCCAATGGTGCATATAGTTCAAATATGTGAAGGATGTGTTGGAAGATGTACCTACTGTTGCACTAAATTTGCAAGGGGAACGCTACAGAGCTATCCTGTGGATATTATCAAAAAGGAAGTAGAAAAAGCTGTTGGAGAAGGATGTATTGAAATTCAACTTACAGCTCAAGACTCAGCAGCTTATGGAATAGATACAGAGGAATCTTTAGCTAATCTTATCAATGAAATAACGACTATAAATGGCAATTTCAGAATTAGAATTGGTATGCTTCATCCTAAAAGTGTAATGTATAATATAGATGAATTAATTGAAGCATTCAAGCATAAGAATGTTTATAAATTCCTTCATTTACCTATTCAAAGCGGCAGTAAAAAAGTTTTAAACGAAATGAAGCGTGGACATACAGCAGAAGAATTCAAAGATATAATAAGCAAATTCAGAGCTGAAATTCCTGAAATATCTATTGCTACAGATGTTATTGTAGGATATCCAACAGAAACTGATGAAGATTTCGAAGATACTTTAAATGTAATTAAGGAAATTAAGCCTCATTTTATCCATATTTCAAAATATAAGCACAGACCAATGACTGAATCTTCACTTTTAGATGAGATTGAACATGAAGTAATGAAGAAGCGCTCTAAAGCGTTGAATGAACTTAAATCTGAAATTCTGTATGAGAATAACCTTAAAGAAATAGGAAAAGTTTGCAAAGTATTAATTACAGAAAAAGGCAGTAAAGGCGGTTACATAGGAAGGACAGATTCTTACAAACCAGTAATAGTTCCAGAAGGTCAAATTGGGAGTTTTGTTGATGCAAAAATAGAAGAGGCCACAAGCACTTATTTAAAAGGTATATTGCTTAAAAACTGATTTTTAAATTAAAAACTTTATTTTAACTTATTTTCTCCAAAAAAGTTTCTTATTTAATTTTTCCATCTTACGTGCTTCTCTAATATTTTTTTCAATGTTACCATCTTCCAGAATTATAGAACCCTCATATCTGCAGTTTTTGCATTTCCATGTACCACTACCTTCATAAATTTGTTCATATTTTATTTTATTGGATTTACATCGTGGACAGAAAGTTTTTTTAGCCATAAAATTCACCATATAACTATTAATTAGCTATTATAAATTTTTTTGATCTAAAAAGAATTAGATTAAGTTAAAATAAGAAATCATATTATAATTTTGAAAAATAATTGATTTAGTACAATAAATTTAGTTTTCCGCAGCTCAAAAACTTTGTTTTAGAGCGAGGATTTTTTGATCCATCCTTTTTTGTAAAAAAAGGTGGCATGAGTGCCGTGGGCCGGACTTGAACCAGCGACATCCAGATCTTCAGTCTGGCGTTCTCCCAACTGAACTACCACGGCAAATGGGCCGGACGAGATTCGAACTCGTGATCACCTCCGTGTCAGGGAGGTATCATACCCCTAGACCACCGGCCCGGAGTGCGTCTAACTTGAATATAGATGTATTCCTATATAACCTTTTCCCTTATTTCACTAAAATTTTTTGTAAAATAGTAAAATAAATGGAATTATTGTTATTTTTAATAAATTTCTGGTTAAATGTGCTTAAATTTTTTGAATAAGTTAGATTACTTTTTTAATACTTTAAAAAGGGTATTAATATGAAATAGATATAGATTATAATTTCTGTTATTAAATAATAAATTTAATCTATCTTTTAAAGATATAAAAGCTTTTAAACGATTTAATTTTAAAAATAGAAGACATTAATTATAAATAATATTAAATAAATCTATTATATGTAATAGTTCTCTAAGGGAGTTAAAATATGGATGTAGAACCAATAAAAACAACAGTAGAAGAACTTCTAAAAGTTCTGACTACTGAAAATGTAATAGGAGAAACAATAGAGACTGAGGATAAAATACTTATCCCAATTACCAAGTTCGGTATGGCTTTTGGTGCTGGAAGTGGTGAAGGTAAAGTTCCTGGAAATCAAGGGGCAGGTCAGGGTAGTGGTGCAGGAGGAAGCGCAGGTATACAACCTATAGCCATGATAGTGGTATTTAAAGATGTTAAAGGCCCTGATGGTGTAAGAGTAATGCATTTGACTCCACCAAATCCAATCGGTAGGGCGGTATCTGAGGTGATGCCTGCAGTAATTGATCTGCTAAAAGAAAGTAAGGAAACTGTTAAGGAATTTACTTCAGAGGAAAAGGAAAATAAAGAAGAAACCGTTTAATTCTTCTTTTACTTTATTTTAAAAGTGATGTACTTGATGGTTTTAATAGTTCTATTTCTCATTCTGATAGTTTTATTTGCAGGCATTATGCTTATTCCATTTCAAATTGAGTTTATGTTAGATATTAACGGATTTAAAATCACAGGAAATTTTAAAATAAAGTGGATAGGCATTAAACTAATTCAAAAGGAAATTGAACCCAGTAAAAATACTAATAAAGTTGATAGGGAACATGATATTGAAGATAAAGGAAATAATCAAGATAAAAGTGATAAAAACAATAAAGATATTTTAAGAATAATTACTTTAATTTATGAATCTTCTCCTTATTTAATTCGTATTTTTCAAGCATTTTTAAATTCAATAATAGTTGAGAAATTTTTATTGAAGCTAAATATAGGATTAGGAGATCCTTATGACACTGCTATGGTTTTTGGTTATTTAAGTGCTGCAAGAGCCCTAATTAATTTAATTCCAAAAATTATTTTTTCTATTGAGCCAGATTTTAATAGAGAGTGCATAAGTGCACAAATAGATTTTAAATTTAAAATTAGACTACTAAAAATCACAGTGGAATCTTTAAGAGCATTAACTAAAAAACCAGTTAGAGCACTTCTAAATTCATTTAGAAAAATGGGATAAAACTGATTAAAATGGAATCATTGAATTATAATAATGAGAGAAGGATATTAAACCCTATTGATATAGAAAATAGAATTGTATATCCTGTTGTTGATATTGTAAGTACTATAGACTATAATAATCAGTATGGTTTGGTAGATATATCTCCTGTAGCTTTAATCGTTCATGAAAATGAAAATAGATATATAATTAATTTAAGCTGTAATGAACTTGATGAAAATGAACTGTTTAAACTTATGGATTTAGAAAATATTTTTTAATAGTTAAATAATAGCCTTATTCTACACTAAATTTTTATCTTTAATAACTTAATAACCTAAAAATACATTTTGTTGATTTTTGAGGTTATTTATATCTTTTTACTAATCTAAAATTTGTTTTCAAATATATTGAGTTTAATAGGACTTTTTAGTAGTTATAATTTCTTTTTATTTTGTCCGTATGCAGAAGATTAAAACATTAACAGAATGTTATTTTTAGTTTATGCTTGTATTAATTTTAGAAACCTTAAAATAGTAATAAATTCATAATAAGTATTACAAACTAGGAGAGGTAGATCATGACATATGATAAGCTTTATGGAATGTTAGAACATGACCATGAGGAAGTTAAACAAATGTTTAAGGATGCTTTACAAAATGAAGACACTTCCAAATTCCGGGAAATTAAAAAAGAACTGGAAATACACATGATGGGAGAAGAAAGATTTTATTATCCCAAAGCTAAGAAAGCTGATAAAGAATTAGTTCAGCATGGTATTGAGGAACATGAGGAAGCTAAGGGACTTATTAAAGAATTAGATCAAATCCCTGATGACAGTAGCAAATTTATGTCTAAGTTAAAGGAGTTAAAAGAGGCAGTAGAACATCATGTTGAAGAGGAAGAAGGAAAATTATTCCCTAAAACTCAAAAAACTTTAGATGATAATGAGGAAAAGCAGATTGCTACTCAAATTGAAGAAGAAAAATCAAAAATGATGTAATTAAAGGTTTTTAGATGTATTATTAAAATTTAGGGTGAAAATGATGAGAGCTAAAGATTTAAATGGAAAAGATATTTTAGATTCAATGGGAGATAAGGTTGGAGAAGTAGACGATATTGAAATCGACCCTATGACCAAATCTGTTACAGCTATACTTGCTAAAGAAGGTAGTTTATCATCTAAACTGGGTATGGGTGAAAAAAGAACTATACCTGTAGATATGATTGAAGCAATAGGGGATAATGTACTTCTAAAAAGAGCAACTAAAGGAATGTAAGTTCCTTAATTCTTTTTTTATTTAAAATTAAAAAAATGGATTACTACTTAGACATCTGCTGATTAAACTGCAGTGAATCTTCCCAGTTGTTTAAGCAGTGAATATTAATAGGTATGTTCAGTATTCTACTTTTGTAGTATGCTCTTTCTTTGCAGCACGAAGGAACAATAATATGGACGTTTCTACCAGGTTTAGAACACAGCATTCTCCATTTGTTTTCACTTTCTGATGAAATAATATCGCTGCATGTTTCAAATTCAATTATTATAATATCATTACTATTTTTATAAGCAAATATATCAGGACTACATTTTCTAAATTTATTAGAATTTCCATTATAGCGTCCAAGGGTAGATTTTACTAAATAGCCTTCTTTTTGCAATTTGTAAATAAATGGTCTTACACTATTTTTAGAAATCTCTCCTGTTTTTATGTTTTTACTTAACATTTGTATCCCTTTAATAATAATCTAGAGTTTTAATTCTACAATTAATATATAAATAAACATTGTATATAAATATTTCTATAATTATGTTATATTTTCATATTATGTGCTAGTTTTATGGATATTTACTATTAAATATATTATTTAATGATCAATATTATAATAAGTGTATAAAAAAGATAATTTTTATTAAAATATTTGATAAATTTTATTTTTATTAAACATTGTTTAGATAATAATGCATTTGAATTAATTAAAAATAGATTTTTTCCCATATATATTGAAACTATTATATAGTACTTACAACAATTTAGTATTATGAGTAGAATATAGTTATTTTTCTAGACATATTCTAATAATTCGGTGATAAAAATGGAAAAAATGAAGGATGAAATTGTAAAAATGAGATATTTAATACTTGTAAAAAAAGGACTTGTTGAAGACAAATATGAATCATATAAAAATATGAGTAGAATTGTAGATGAATATGACAATCAATTTATTCCGGGAACAGTTTTACTTAGCGAAAATGCAGGCTACAAGCTACGTATTGAATATCCAATGGAATAATATTCTATTGATTTAAATAATTGAAATTCTTCCAGCTTCTGTAATGGTAAATTTTTCAAATAATCTTGATTTATCAACTAATCCCATATCCATAAGACCTGCTAAATGCTTATAAACCATAGCGCGGGATATTTTTGCTTTTTCGCCAATTTCAGCAGCACTTAAATCTTCTTTAGATAAAAATTTTAATATATTTAACCGAGTTTTTGATATATCTATTTTTAAAGCTGGAATTCTTATTATTTTGTCGTTATAACAGATAAATAAAGCGTTTACTCCTTCCTTATTAGCTACAAAATTAAGAAGAGATCCTAATCCATCTCCACTACTTGCAATGAATACTTCGCCATGCTTTTTGGCACCATTTATAATTCCTGCTATTCTTTTACAAATTTCTAATGGATCTTCACTGTCTATTTTAATTTCTCCACCTTTAATGAATTTATCTATTTCTGTTTTTCTATGGGTCTTTCCACTTAGCATTATAAGTCCTTCAGCTTGTGTTTTCACTGAAGCATTAAATAGACATTGTCCTTTAAGATTTGTAATTAATGTTCTCATTTATAACACCCGATATTAGTCTCACTTTAATATTGAACATTCAACTTTAAAAGTTATCTGTATAACAAAGTTTATTAATGCTCTTCTTTTTATCTATTAAAAATGGAGATTAGGAGGAGCTGTGTATGGCTGATGGAATAATGTCTAGTGAAGAACTGTCTACACGTCAGATAAATAGGGGTATTAAAAGTGAAATAGCTTCCAGTAAAAATGATCTGAGTATAGAAGTTCGAGAAAAACGTGATTCAATAGCAGTAGGGCTTGGAGATGGAGTGAACGTAACACTTAAAGGAAATTTAGGTGATTTTATAGGGGCACTAAATAACGGTGCAAAAATAAAAATAGAAGGAAATACTGGTCGTTATGTTGGTAATAACATGACTGGTGGGGAAATAATAGTAAAAGGCTCCGCAAAAGATGGGGTTGGATTTGGAACCTACGAAGGAACAATTGTTATCCATGGTGATGCTGGAGATGGTATAGGTCAATTAAATAAAGGTGGAATAATAGTTGTCGATGGAAACATAGGTAATCTCGCTGGTCTCTATATGTTAAGTGGAAATATCATCGTTACTGGTAATGCTGGTATTGACACGGGAGATTGGATGATTGGAGGTACTATTTATGTTGGAGGCGATTATAAAGCAGGTACAAATGCAGAAATTCGCCAGATGGATGCTGAGGATAAGCAAAAATTAAAAGAAATCTTCGATGCCTATAAAATAGAGGCAGATATCCAGAAATTTACTAAAATTCAGCCTAAAAAACTAAGGCCTTTTTATGGGTGATTTAAATGAAACAAATTCTTTTAACTAATACTGAAGACTGTGATGGATGTGGGGACTGTATTGAAGCATGCAGCAAAGTTAATGAAGCAAGTGGATTATTTTTGCATAAAATGACTAAGGGATATCAAGCAACTGTGTGTCAGCAGTGCATTAGTCCATCATGCATTAAAGGATGTTTTAGAGATGCAATTTACCAAGAAAACGGTGTTGTTAAAATAAATGATGATCTCTGTATAGGATGTAGATTATGTGTACTAATGTGCCCTATTGGAGCTATAACCTACACAGATGACAGAATGCTTAAATGCGAACAGCAATGTGCTAAATTCAACGGTGGCAAGCTTGCTTGTATTGAAGCATGTGAATCTAAATGTCTTAAAGCAGTAGATGTTAAGGATGTTGCAGTTGGAATGCAGCAAGGCTTTCAAATGAACGAAGATTCAGCTGCGCCTTCATTAGCACCTAAAGCTGCTTCTGATCTTGCTAATGCAACACAAGGACTTTGTGTGTTTTGTGGAACATGTGAGATAGTATGTCCAACAGATGCAATTGAAATAGTTGATAATCATGCAGAAATTGACAAATCCAGATGTATAATGTGTGGGTCCTGTTTTGCTGCATGTCCAGTTTTAATACCAAGCGGTGCTGGAAGTATATGGGATCCAAGAACCATTGCAGATATAAGATACACCTCCAAAGCTGGAAAATACGTTCTTAGGGGCTTTGGAACTGAAAGACAGCTTCCAGGCTTTGATGATATTGTAATTTTACCTGCTCAAGCATCAATTGCTCCCGTAGATAAATACAGAGAAGCATGTAATACAAGTGTCACTCTTGGAACAAGATATGCAGAAGAACCGCTGGTTTTAGACACACCAGTTTTAATAGCTGGAATGTCATTTGGTGCATTAAGTAAAGAATGTAAATTAGCACTTGCTAAAGGTACATCTCTTGTAGGATCATGTGCAAACACTGGTGAAGGTGGAATGCTTCCAGAAGAAAGAGAATATGCAGATAAACTGGCGGTTCAATATTCATCTGGTAGATTCGGAGTCTCAGTTGATTATTTAAATGCTGGAGATGCTATTGAGGTTAAAATAGGTCAGGGAGCGAAACCTGGAATGGGTGGACACTTACTTGCAGAGAAAGTAAGCCCTGAAGTAGCAAAAATAAGAGGTATTCCTCTTGGAACAGATGCATTAAGTCCATGTCGATTCTTAGATGCAACTAAAGATGGAGACCTTGCAAAGCATATTGAATTGATAAGGGAAGTAACTGATTGGCGCATTCCAATTATTGTTAAATTAGGTCCAGGAAGAGTGGATGATGATGTAAAAATTGCTGCTGAAGCTGGGGCCGACATAATCTCAGTTGATGGTATGGAAGGAGGAACTGGAGCAGCTCCAGAAGTAGTTATTGAACATACTGGAGTTCCAACACTTGCTTCACTCGTTCAGGCTGTAAATGGACTTAAAGAAATAGGGATGAAGGATGAAGTTGATCTTATAATTACTGGAGGAATAAGGAGCGGTGCAGATGTTGCTAAGGCGATGGCCATGGGGGCCGATGCAGCTTATATAGGAACAGGAGCTATGATAGCAGCAGGATGCCGTGCATGTCGTATGTGTTATACTGGAAAATGTCCAGTTGGAGTTGCAACTCAAGATCCTCTTTTAAGAGAAAGGTTAGATGTTGATCTTGCTGCTGAAAGAATTGGGAACTACATAAAATCAATGACAGAAGAAACAAAGATGCTAGCTCAACTTGCAGGCCATAATGATATACGTAAGTTTTCAGTAGATGACTTAAGGGCCCTTGACACTAACACAGCCGCAATAACCGGAATTAGACTTATAGGAAACTAAATTATATTTCCTTTTTAAATTTTTATTAAAAATAAAAGTATTAAGAATAAGTTATTTTTATTCTATTTTCTTAAACTCTTTTTTAGGTGCTCCACATACTGGACATATTTCAGGAGCCTCTTTTTCTACGGTATTTCCACAGAAATTACATACATAATAGAATGATTCTACATTTTCTCCAAGATTATCTAAAGCGTTCTGATATAGTCCTGCATGGATTTCTTCGACTTTATTTGCTACATCAAAGCTCCATAGTGCACCCTCTTCACCTTCTTCTTTAGCCTGTTCTATCATTGCAGGATACATTTCTTTAAATTCAGCGACTTCTCCTTCAATTGCTGTTTTAAGGTTATCTTCGGTATTTTTTATTGCGCCCATAAAGTGCATGTGGTTGTGTGCGTGTACTGTTTCAGCATACGCTGCTGCTCTAAATAGTCTTGCAACCTGTAAAAATCCTTCTTCATCTGCTTTTTTAGCAAAAGCTAAATATTTTCTGTTTGCTTCAGATTCACCAGTAAATGCTTCTTTGAGATTTTCTTTTGTGCTCATTTAAATGGCCTCCATAATCTTATAATAGAATTTTATATTTAGATAAGATATAACTTTCTATTTTTTTATTATATGGAATTCTATTTGCTTGAGAATGGATAAACTTAAAATATTAAGAAAAGTTATCTTAGAAGAAAAAAATATGATCTAACTTTGATTGAAATAAAATTAAAATTATTAGAAAAAATCGAATTAAAAAAAAGGAAAAAAATTAAGCTGTTTTGACAGCCATTTCGACGTCTTCAGCTTTAACAGTTTTTCTTCCAGCGTGCTTAGCGAGTTCTACTGCCTTTTTAGCAATTTCTTCACCTTTTGCTTCTAGAGATTTAGCTAAAGCTTCCTTTGCGTCATCACTAATTCTTTGAGCACCAGCGTTTTTGATGATTCTTCCAACTGGAGCAATTGGTAATTCAGCCATAATTTCACCTCCTATTTAAGGTTTGCATATATAATATTTAAACTTATCGATTTTTATAAGATTTTTGGCTATCATAAACTCTCTACAGTTTCAGTTGATGTGGATATTTCATATGGAAATATTTTATGATGACAGAAGTTCATTAGAATATAGTTGTTACTGAACTTTTGGTATATGTCTTAACATTTCATTGAATATAATATTAGGGTAATTTTTGAAGGTTTCATAATATTTATCCAAAACTTTAAGACGGTGAAATTAAATATGAGATTGCATGTTTGACAAGCTGAACATTGATCCTGATATAAGTAGAATACTTGAAAAATCCATGGATGACTTGATTTCTGCTGATGAAGCACTGAAATTAATGAAAACAAAAGGAAAAGAATTTCAAGCTCTTGTTCTAACTGCTGACATGCTTAGAGAGAAATTAGTTGGGGATAAAATCACATTTATCCAAAACTGGAATATCAACTTTACAGACATTTGCACAGGAACTTGCGGATTTTGTGCTTTTAAAAAAGATCAAAAAGATAAAGATGCATACTTTTTAGAAATTGAAGAAATAGTTGCGAGGACAAAAGATGCATCAGATAATGGTGCCATTGAAGTTTGTATTCAGGGAGGTCTCCACCAAGATGTCGATGCCTACTTTTATGAAAATATACTTTTAAATGTTAAAGAGGCAGTTCCAGATGTTCACATTCATGCGTTTTCTCCAATGGAAATATTCTATGGGGCTTCAAAAGCGGATTTAAGCATCGAAGAAACATTGAAAATGCTAAAAAAAGCAGGATTAGGATCAATGCCGGGAACAGCTGCGGAAATATTAAATGATGATATTCGGGATATTATATGTAAAGGAAAGCTTTCAACCGCCCAATGGATAGAAGTTGTTGAAACAGCTCATAAAACAGGCATCCCTACCACATGTACTATGATGTACGGCCATGTTGAGGATTTAAAGCATAGAGTAGAACACTTGGAAATTTTAAGGAATATTCAAAAAAGAACTGGTGGCTTTACAGAATTTGTGCCTTTATCTTTCATGCATAAAAATGCCCCAATTTTCAAACAGGGGATTTCAAAAGCTGGGACCACAGGATCTGAAGATTTAAAACTTTACGCTGTTTCAAGATTAATGTTTAGAGATTTAATTAAAAATATACAGGTTTCTTGGGTTAAACTCGGCTTTAAGTTTGCTCAAATGTGTCTGATGGCAGGCACAAATGATTTAGGTGGAACTTTAGGGGAAGAAAATATATCCAGATCTGCAGGAGCAGCTCACGGAGTTTACACTCCTCCAAAAGAACTAGAAAGAGTTATAAGAGATATTGGAAGAATTCCTGCCGAAAGGAATACGTTATATACTGAGATAAAAGAGTTGTAACTCTATTTGCTCGAAAATTCTCGAATTTTAGAAAATGGATAGCATGCGAAAATCTTCGATTTTCGCTGTTACAAAATCTTTGATTTTGTAAACATCTTCTAACTCCAAAAATCGAAGATCTTTGAGGATTTTAGGCACCCCAAAAATTTTAATTTTTGAGGCCGGCGAATCTATGTTCAGCGGCCGCAAAAACCTACGGTTTTTGCAGGGTCTTTCTAATTATTATTTTATCCATATCTTTAGCTTCTTTTATAACTTCTAAATTTTCAGTAATATTACCAATATGATTTACCTCTGATGCTGGTTGAGAATCACCATAAAAAACACAAAAAGCATTTCCTGGCGGCCAGTATGAAATATCGCCGCACTTGGATTGTCCAGATGGATTTTCATATTCTAAATTTAATGGAATATCAAAATATATTTCTTCTAAATAGATATTTCCATTTCCTTCTATAGGAAGATTTTCAAATATCTTCTTTGCAGTTTCAGGATTTCTATCGTCTAGTTTTCCAACAGCTTTTCCTTTTCCAACCACTTCTATCTCAATTTCCATTAAATCACCTATTAATTTCTTTCATAATTTGAACACCGGAAGATGTCCCAATTCTTGTTGCACCAGCATCGATCATTAAAAGAGCAGTTTTTAAATCTCTAATTCCTCCAGATGCTTTGATTCCCATTGAAGAACCAACAGTTTCCTTAATTAATTTAATGTCTTCTACAGTAGCTCCAGAATACCCAAAACCTGTTGAAGTTTTTATAAAATGAGCTCCTGCATCTTTAACTAGATTACATGCATTTATTTTTTCTTCTTCTGTAAGCAGAGCAGTTTCAATGATTACTTTAACCACAAAACCACCAGCTGCAGCTACAACACTATTTATGTCAGATTCTACTTCTTTTATATGTCCGGACTTAAGTGCCCCTATATTCATTACCATATCAATTTCTGAAGCTCCTGATTCTACAGCATTCTTTGTTTCAAAAAACTTTATTTTAGAAGTGTTTGCTCCTAAAGGAAAGCTGATAACTGTACAAATTTTAATATCTGTTTCATATAATAGATGGGCGGCATAGGATACATTTGTAGGATTAACGCAAACTGAAGCAAAATTATAATTCTTTGCTTCTTCACATAATTTTTCTATGTCTTTTAAACATGCATCTGGTTTTAAATTAGTGTGGTCAATTATTTTAGCCAATTCTTCTGGAAATTCCTTTAAATTCATCAATTTTCCCTCATTTAGTTTAAACCATCAGATTTTTTAATTAAATTTACACCTGTATCAGTTATCCTACATTTTTCAGTAATTGCAAAACCGTCATCTATATGCTCTAAATTAAGATAGCCTTTTTCTTTTAGATAATATATATGAAACAATACTTCTTTATTGCTAATTTCTTTCATCTCTTCTATTACAAAATCTATTTTCACATATGATGCACATCGCATGCTTTGTCTATATAGTATTTTTAATATTTTTAATCTAATTTGATTATGTTCCATTTTATCGATTACAGTTTTTTAGACATATATGGTCCAAGTTTAGAATATCCGAACTTTTTATAATAATTTCGAGCTCCAATACCGCTTATAACATGTAATTTATCTTTATCATAATTTTCTAGAGCTATTTTTTCAGCTTCTTCAAGTAGACGTTCACCATAACCCATATGCTGCCATTTGCCTTCTTCTTTCTCTCCAAGAGGCATCATTGAACCATAAACATGTAATTCTCTAACAAGGGCGGATTTGCTGTCAATTTCAGTTCGATGTGCCTTTTTAGAAGGTATTCTAAGTCTTAAAAATCCAATTAAAATGTCCTTCTTAACATCTTCAAATGATAAAAATATCTCTTCCCCTTCTCCAGCTTCATATCTTTCGCTCAATAATTTCACATTTTCAATATTTGGAGTTATACCTAACGATGCTTTATGTCCTACTTCTCTACAACGAATACATTGACAGTTAGCATTTTTTTCATGGAGCTTATTGTAAACAAGCTCACCGAGATTGGATTTTTTGACTCCTGCTTCAATAAGGGGAGATGGAATATCGCGCTGTATTCTCATGGTTCTAACCCATTTTGGGAGAATTTTTTTTATTTCTACAATTAAATCAATGGCTTCTTCATTTGTATATGGATTATATTCTCCTCTTTCCCACATTTCATGAAGTTTAGATCCTTTTGTGATAAGACAAGGGTATATTTTGAGCATATCTGGCTTAAAACGGCTATCAGAGAATAAACGTTTAAATATTCTCATATCTCGCTCAAAATCTGCAAATAAACCTGGCATGAGGTGCATAGCAACTTTAATTCCAGAATCTCTAAGTATTCTTGCAGATTCAATGGTATCTTCTACGGTGTGTCCTCGTTCAATTCTTTTATAAATATAATTGTAAATAGTCTGAACTCCAAGCTCGACCCTTGTAACTCCCATATTTAACATTCTATCAACATCAGGGATTTTACAATAATCGGGACGAGTTTCAAAAGTCATTCCAACACATCTAACTGCTGAACTTTCGTTAATTCCCTGTGCATTTTGAAGATAAATAAAATCTTTTGGGACTTTAATTTTGTTTGTTGCAGACTCAGCTTCAAAATTTTTAGAATATGCGTTTATTGAAGGGTCTTTTATTCCAAAATCATTCATAGCCTGTAAACATTTACTAATGAACCATTCTTGATAACAGAGGAAATAAGATGGAAATGTTCCACCCATTACAATTAATTCAACTTTATCTAAAGGATGTCCTATACTTTCAAGCTGAAGAAGGCGGTTGTAAACCTGTAAATAAGGGTCAAAATTGAACATTCTTGCCCTTAAAGCTGCTGGCTCTTCTCCAGTGTAACTTGGAGGGGCAATTTCACTTTCTGGACAATATATACATCTTCCATGTGGACATTTATGTGGTTTACACATTACAGCAACTATTGCCACACCAGAAATAGTCCTTGTAGGCTTTTTCCTTATGATATTTGATATCTTCTTTCTATCTTCTGGAGAAGCATGTTCCAATATTATTGAATTGCTCATGAATTTCTGGAGCTTGTAATCTCTACAAGCCTTATGTTTAGCCTTTTCAAGTTCTTTTTTGGTTTTTATGTTTCCTTTAAGTATTTCATTGATTATGAATTCGCACGCTTCTTTCATCATCATTCTCCAAAATTAAAATTTATAAATAGAATTTGAACTTGTTAATAAATAAATTAATAGTTTTAAAAATAGTTTATTCAAGAGATTTAGCATTAAGCATTTTTAATGATTTCATAACATCTGTTTTTGAAATAATTCCCACAAGTTCATTGTTTTCAATTACTGGAAGTCTACCTATATTGTTACGGCTTATTTTTTCAAAACTTTCAAATACAGGTTCATTAGGACTTGCTGAAATAATATTTTTGCTCATAATTTCTTTTACAGGAATGTTTCTTTGATCTTCAGGTACTCGAGATATATCTTCAAATGTTATCATTCCCACCACATGATTTCCTTCTATAATAGGATATCCCATATGCCTTTGTTTAAACATTATGCCTAAAGCTTCTGAAACTTCAGTTTCTGGTGTTAAAGTATCAACATTTTTAGTCATTATATCTTTTACATAGAGTCCTTCAAGTGAAGATGAAACCATTATAGCATTATATTCCTGGTTAGCACCTATATATATGAATATAGCTATTAAAATAAGGAAAAAGTTAAAGAATATGCCTAAAATAGCCATAAATATTGCAAATTGTTTTCCAATTGTTGCTGCAGTTTTAGTAGCTTTTACATAACTCATTCTTTCAGCTAAAAATGCCCTTAAAACTCTTCCTCCGTCCATTGGAAATGCTGGAAGAAGGTTAAAAATACCAAGCACTAAATTTATTCCTAAAAAATTGGAAAGAAACAGATTTAAATCTGCTGTAGGCGTATTAGCTATGAAAAATGACATCCAGGTTAATGATTGAAGTCCACCTGTAATTAAAAGCCCTATAAGGCATAATATTGCTATTATAATATTTGTAAGAGGACCTGCAATTGCAATTCTTAGTTCTTGACTTGGATCTTTAGGGATTTCCCCCATTGCAGAAACTCCCCCAATTGGAAGTAGAATTATTCTTTCAACAGGGACTCCATATCTCTTTGCAACATAGGAATGGCTAAGTTCGTGTATAACTACTGTAAAAAATAGAAGTACAATTAAAAATGCCAGATAATATGTAAAAAACCCTAGAAATGCCATTGCGAATATTATAATCATTAATAAAAGGAATGAAATGTGTAGTTCCACAGGAATTCCAAAAATACTAAATATTTTAAAAGATGATTTCATTTTTAACACCTATACTTTTATTATAATATTTTACTTATCCAGTTAATAAATTTTTTTTATATTATAATATTTAATTGAAAACAGAAAGCTTACATCTTAATTTACAAGTAAAAATACTGATATATAGAATCTACTTTCAACGTTCTTTACAATATCCATAAATAAATAATATCAAAACAATCATTTAACATAAAAACAAAAATAGTGTATAAGAGTTTTGTTTATATTGGAGGAAAGGTTATGCAAGTAAGTGAATTTCTTGGAAAAAAAGTACTTGATTCAAATGCAAATGAGATAGGTAAAATCACAGACGTTGATTTAATGCCTAAAGAGGGTGTAATTAATACAATAACTATATCTACAGGGGACATATTGAGAAATAAAATTTTCCAGATTAAACCTGCTGATATACGTCAAATAGGAGATTATGTTCTCGTTAGTATTGAAGGATCACAAATAGAGGAATTAGTTGAAGAAGAAAAAGAAGAAGAACCTCAAAAAACCAGATTAACACTTACTAAAGAGGAATAATATTATTAAGTTTTAACTAAAATTTGGGGGTAAATTATGGAAGCTATCGATATATGTGGACAATTATTAACAAAAGGTACTCATGTTAGATATGCGGGTACTGGAACCCTTGGTAATGTTTCAGATATCAAAGTTATCGATGAAGAAACATGGGCAAAAATTGATAGTACAGACCTTTGGTACAAAAGCAATACGCTTCAAACAGTTAGTAATGTAGAAAAAACTGCAAGAGAAGTTTCAAAAGAAGAACTAAGGGAAAAAGTCAAAAAAATGAAGAAAACCATCGGTGATAACGTAGAAATGTCCTCAGAAATGTGTGATGGTGGAGGATAAACCACCTTATTTATTATAAGTTAAAATATTTAGTTTTAAAATATGTTATTAAAATTCATGAATTCAATTATGGAATAATTAAATTAATCTCACTTTATAGTTTTTATATACTAGAGATTTTAAATTCATCATTTTACGTTCTATAGAATGTCGTTCTTCTCTTGCTTGAGTATATAACTCTACATACTGGTCATGATCTTCATTTACCTTTTTATAATCCTTTTTCATTTTAGTATGGAGATTCATAAGGCATTTTTTAATTATAGTATCCTTTTCTTCTTTCAGATTCTTAAGTTCTGTGTCTTTAATGGATATTTTGTTTTCAAGTGTGTTTAATTTCTTTAATTGTGATTCAATTTTTTCTTTATCTTCCTTTTTTAAAGAAGCAATATCATTTAATAAAACTACTTTTTTACTTTTTAAATCAGATAATTGATCTTGGTTAAAATCAATTTTTTTATCAATATCATTTATTACGTCCATTTTACCTGCAGACTCTAAGAATGTATTTAAAAAATCATTTATACTGTCTATTCTAACATCTCCATTATTAAAAGTTAAAAATAAGATAAAAACGAAAAATAACCGTAAATTTAACTTTTATTATAATCATTGTTCAAAAATATATTGGACTTAGGAAGATATAAGGATTATGATGAAAAAATTAATTGATTCTATTGACTTTTTTCTTTTAAATAAACCTATTTTATGTTTAAAATTAAAATTTAGCTATTTTATGACTTTATAAATGCTATATAGCTTTATTGATTTCATAGTTTATGAAAATATAGATTATAGTGAAGAATAGATTATATATATTATTTAAATCGGTATTTCATTTTTGACAAATTAGTACATTATGGGATAAAATTTAAAAGTGAATAAAATAAAATTTAAATTGTGAAGCTCAGTATTATCATTCCAACATATAACGAGGAAAAATACCTCCCAAAACTACTTAAAAGCATAGATGAACAAAATTTTAATGATTGTGAAGTTATTGTAGCAGATGCAGCATCAACAGATAAAACAAGAGAAATTGCAGAGGCTTACGGCTGTAAAGTTGTAGATGGCGGATCTCCCGCTGTAGGTAGAAATAATGGAGCAAATGCTGCATGTGGAGAATATTTACTATTTTTAGACGCAGATGTTATATTAACAGAAGGTTATCTTCAATCTGCATTAAATGAATTCATTGAAAATGAGCAGGGTATAGGTATAACTCAATTAATACCTCTAAGTGACAGTAGGAAAGACAAACTACTGCACGATTTTGCAAATCTATTTATGAGAAGTGTTGAATCAATTAAACCTCATGGAGCAGGATGTTATGGTATTTTAACAACAAAGAAGCTCCACAATGAAGTAAATGGATTTGATGAAACATATGATTTCGGTGAAGACAGTAATTATATTGAAAAAATAGGTAGGATAAGTTCATTCCGTGTTTTAAGGGAGCCAAGGTTACTTATATCAACAAGAAGGCTGCAGAAAGAAGGTTTAGGTACTCTAGCCAAAATATATGCTAAAAGTACATTATACGACTTTTTAGGAAAGAAAGTAACTGCAGGGGAGCTTAATTACAATTTTGGCTATGAAGGAAACAAAAGAAGAATATTGTATTCTGTTTGTGGTGAAGGAATGGGACATGCTATACGCAGTTCTGTAATAATAAATCACCTTTTAAAAGAAAATGAAGTTATTATTTTTGCTAGCGATAGGGCTTATGATTATTTATCTCAAAAATTTGAAAATGTTTACTATATTGAAGGATTTAATACTGTTTATGTAGAAAACAGTGCAAAATACACATCTACGTTCATTGCAGGAATGAAAGACCTTCCAAAAAGCCTTAGGAATAATATGAAAATTCTTTATAATATTGCAAAAGCATTTAAGCCTAATATTATAATTTCAGACTTTGAAGCTTATTCTAATCTTTTAAGTAAGATTTTAGGGATTCCTCTTATAAGTGTGGATAATATCCATATAATCACACAGACTAACATTGAACTCCCTGAAAAATATTACGCAGAACGTCTGGCAGCGAAAGGAGTAATAGCATCATTTATTACTCGGCCAAAGAGATATTTAATAAGTACATTCTTTTATCCAGAGATTAAAAATGAAAATAAAGTATCATTACATCCCCCAGTGCTAAGAAAAAGAATTTTAAACATTAAACCATACACTGGAGATCATATACTTGTTTATCAGACCAGTGATTCTAATTCCGGATTAATAGATGCCCTTAAATCTTTCGATGAAAAATTTATTGTATATGGATTTAAAATGGAAAAAGAGGAAGGAAATCTGACATTCCGTGAATTTAATGAAAAAGAATTCTTTAAAGACTTTGAATCATGTAAAGCAGTAATAGCTAACGGTGGATTTACTTTAATGAGCGAAGCAATATATCTGGGAAAACCCCTCTTTGCCATCCCTGTTAAAAAACAGTTTGAGCAAATAGTAAATTCCATTTATCTTGAGAAGTTAGGATATGGAGAATTCCACGAAGAATTAACCCGAGAGAACTTTGAAGGATTCTTATCTAATATTGGAATGTATCATAATGCACTTGGTTCATTTAAGCATGATGGGAATCACCAGATTCTTAAAACTCTCGATGAGGCTATCGATAAATATTCTAAAAAGTATAAAAATGACCTTAGATTGGATACTTTAGATTCTATTGAGACTAGCAATAAAGCTGAATAATCATTAAAATTTGGTTTTAAGATATTATCGTGCGTAGAAATGTTTCAATAGGTTTATTAATTTCTAAAATAAATAGAACTTCTTTTATTCGTTACTTTAATTAAATATTATATATAAGGATAATTAAATTTTCAGGGAATAGTATAATAATTTAAAATAAATCTTTATTCATCCTACTTATAATTTTTAGATTTTTTAATGGGTATTAGGTATATATGAATTTAAATTATAATGAAAAAATATGTTAGATTGCATTTAAATAGTATTAAATTTTATATAGCTTTTGCAATACCGATTGAGGATTAATTATGAATAAAAGACAAAAAATCAGACAGACAACTTTACTGATTTCATTTTTACTTTTTCCTGTGACAATGTTTTACTTTTCGCCATTTTTAATAATTTGGGGCGCTTCCCTTGGAATTATAACTGGAAGCTTTATAACTTTCACCTGTTTATTTATTTTATCCTTATTTTTTGGTAGAGCATTCTGCGGTTGGGCATGTCCAACAGGAGGAGCTCAGGAATATTGTTTTTCAATAAATGATGGAAAAACAAGAGGTGGAAGATATAACTGGATTAAATATTTTATTTTTGTTCCATGGATGGCTATCATAGTTTTGATGGTAATATTGGCTGGTGGATTTGCCCGAATTGATCCGTTATTCTTGACACAATATGGTGTTTCAATTTCAGAACAATTTATGTACATTATTTACTATGGAATATTGATATCAACAATTTTAGTAGCTGTAATGGCAGGTAAGAGGGCTAATTGCCATTATTTATGCTTTATTGCACCATTTATGATTATTGGAACTAAAATCAAGAACTTCTTCAGATGGCCATCCATTCATCTTGAAGCCGATAATTCATTATGCGTTCAGTGCAATTTGTGTAAAAATTGCCCAATGAGCATTGATGTAAGAGAAAAAGTGTTAAATAGAAATATGTATGACTATGAATGTATTTTATGTGGAAAATGTGTAGATTCATGCCCTAAAGGAGCTATAAGATATTCATTTAGCTTACCAAAAAGAGGTAATTAACATGAAAATAGATGTAGTTGATTTATATTATTTTTCCGGAACAGGAAATACCTATTTAGTAGTTAAAGAAATGTGTAAAACATTTAGAAAATGTGGAATTGAAGCAGATATGTATAAAATTGAAGATTCCAACCCTGAAAACATCAATGTAGATCATACAATTGGTTTAGGGTTTCCAATAGCTGAACTTTCTACATATGAATTCGTTTGGAACTTTATAAAAGCACTGCCTCAAACAGAGGGCACAAAAGTATTTATGGTTGATACTTTAGGTGGTATTTCTGGAGGAATCGTTGGACCAGTTAGAAAAATTGTTAAAGAAAAAGGATACAAACCAATTGGGGCCTGCGAGATTCAAATGCCTACAAACATATTCTATATTCAAGATAAAGAAACCAATGAAAAGAAAATCAAGAAGGGTTTAAATAGAGCTCAAAATTACGCTAAAGCACTCATAAAAGGTAAAGCTAAATGGAAAAAAGACCCTATTCTATACAATGCTATTTATTATACTTCTATGCTCGGCTTAAAGTTTACTGAGACCAATTTAAACCAGAAAATGCTACATTTAACTCCTGATAAAGAAAAGTGCAACAAATGTGGTACATGTGTTGAACTGTGTCCAATTAATAATATAGAAATGAAAGAAGGAGAATATCCTGAAAATTTAATGCATTGTCAATACTGTCTAAGATGTGTATCACTTTGCCCAAAAAAAGCCATTTCATGCCCTATAAATTATAAGGGGAAAACATATGCTGCAGTTAAAGCAAAAGAGCTAATGTAACTAACAAAGATATATATTTAAATATTTCTTTTCTTTATTATAAACAAGGAGATGCAGAATATGGATAATGATGCTATTGATTTTTATTTCTTTTCAGGGACAGGAAATACTCTGTTAGTGGTTAAGAAAATGCAGGAAACCTTTGAAAAAGAGGGAATAAATGTTAATTTGCATAAAATTGAAGAATCTGATCCGGGTGATGTCAATTTAAATCATACTATTGGAATAGGGTTCCCAGTGGCATTTTTTTCAACATATCCCTTTGTTTGGGAATTTATAAAATCAATGCCTGGTGCAGATGGCACAGAAATTTTCATGGTTGATACATTAGGTGGTTATTCTGGAGGTATTGTTGGCCCACTTCGAGAAATTATTAAAAAGAAAGGATATAACCCAATTGGAGCAAAAGAGATCCAGATGCCTTCTAACATATTTTATATACAGGATGATGAAACTAACAAAGAAAAAGTCCGTAAAGGGCTTATTGATGCAGAAAATTATGCACATGATATTATAAACTCTAGAAGTGAATGGGGTAGAGTGCCTCTATTTTCAGATGGAGTATATATATTTTCTAAATGTCTTTTAAAGCTTACAGGAGTTAATTTGCACCAAAAATGGTTTAATTTTGATATTAATGAAGAAGAATGTAAAAACTGTGGTATATGTGCTAAGTTATGCCCTCTTAAGAATATACAAATAGAAAAAGGAAAATATCCTCAAAGGGGATTACATTGTGAGTACTGTTTAAGATGTACTTCTTTTTGTCCACGTCAAGCAATTCCATGCAAATTTAATTATAAAAATGAGACTTACCGTGCATGTAAGGCAAAAGAATTTATTAAATAGGATATTATAGGTTCCGGCCATTAATAACCTATTATTCTAAACATTAATTAAATCAAACTATTTTAGGTTATAAATTTTTTAATTTTTCTTAATTTTTATAAATAATTTGTTTCATAAAAAGTAGAATTATTTCATATTTATTTTAATCTAATGGAGAAAGTAATGATAAAAATTAAAAGAATTACTGAAACGCCGCAAAAGAAGATGGAATTACAATAATGGTGGAAAATGCATGTCCGGATGAAATAGACTTTGAAGGAACAAAAATTGATTTGTAACATAAAGAAATTGCCCCTGGATCTGAATGCTATGAGTGTTTGGATGAAAATAGTTCAGGATTTACAGATTTTAAAAAAAAGATATAGGGCTAAACTTAGGGGCAAAAAAACACTGCAGAAAATTATCAGAGATATTGAAAAAGAAAATGGAACCGTTAAATTGCTATACTGCTCTCAAAATTCACGAAATAACTGTGCAGTGATTTTAAAGGAAAAACTTGAAGGATATAATGTAATAAGCGGCTCTGTAGGTAGGATTCACGGTGGATAATTTTTAATTTAAAACTTTAAGATTTGAGATAGAGTTATTAAAGCAACACCTAAAACCATAACTAAAGTACCTATCAGTCTTTCTTTTATTCCTCTTTCTTTAAAGATAAATTTACCCCATAAAACTCCAAAGACTGCACTAATTCGTTTTATAGAAATCACATATGCTACAAGAGTCAAATTAATGGCTATCATTTGGAATATAATGGCCAATGCACTGAAAAATCCAATAGGAAAAAGAGATTTAAAATCAGTTTTTATTGTACTAAAATCATGGTCGGATTTTATAAAAATTAATGGAATTGTAACTATCATAACAAAAATATTTATTGAAAATGCCCAGAATATTGGTGAAGAATTCTGAACTCCAATTTTATCAATATTAGATGTTATACTAAAAAGAAAAGCCACTATTAACATTAGTTTTGGCCCTCTTGCTTTAAAAAGGGCCTTAAATGGACCTAAGATCCCATTACTGACCTTGGTGATATTCAATAAATATGATCCAAATACTATAAGTAAAACTCCAACTACACCTATTGGATCGGGTATTTCACCTAATATTAAAGGAGAAGTTACAAGGAGAAAAAGAGGTGTAAAAGCAATAAGTGGAACTGCAATTGAAAGATCTGAAACTTTTATAGCTTTTAAATAAAGTATTATTGTTACTAAATTAAGTAGTCCATCAATAATTAATGCTATCAGATAATTACTCCCCAAGTTTGGAATTCCAGAAATTAAAACCATGATGATTAAAAAAGGTAGAGAAAAAAGTCTAAGTGAAAATGAGACTATGTACTCATCAACCGCTTTTAGCCCTTTTTTACTAAAAACATCCTGAACTGACTCAAAAAATGCAGCTAAAAAGGCAAAAATGGACGCTATCATGTTATTTAATTTTGTTTTGAATAATTAAAATAAATAACTATTTTAAAAAAATTATTACAATATAGATAAACTCTTAGTTTAAACATGATTTATTGAATATTCAAGAACAAAAATTTGTTTTATCAACAAAAAAAAACGCTTTTAATCATTAATTTATATGTATCAAGCACCTCTTGTGATGAATTTAATGTTAAGTCTGATGTATTTCCATCGCCATTTACCCCTGCTTCATTCCAGTAACTTATTGCTCTGATTCGAGGGTATCTCCCTCCTTCTATTGAATGGAGTGCATCTTTTATCCATTCTGCTTTTTATTATCTTTATCCATGGCACCAAATTCCAGTACTGCTAGTGGTTTGGAATGCGAGAGTGCTTCAAGTTAAGGATATGTTTTGTCCATAATTTGAGTAAATCCTTCCCATTCGTCATCCGGAGTAATTGGGCCGTAAACACTGATTCCAATCCCGTCTATATATTCATCTCAGGGGTAATAGGAGTTATAATTATTCCATGATTCTTCAGGTATAGAATATGCATTAACATGGAAAACCCAGGTTACATCGTAGCGCCTTCCTCTCGAAATATATTGGTTATATGTCTATAAGCGTCCCGGTATCTTTCAGCCCATCATCAAGGTTAGGATCGCCATATGTATCTTTAATATTTCCTCTATTATATTTACCGCTCCATGAAAACCAATCACCGTTCATTTCAGGAGCAAATTCAATGATAACCGGTACACCTGAACTTTTTGTATCACGGGCATATTGTCTTAATTTTTCATCATAAGTACCTTTATGATTTTTTGTAAATTATAAACTGGATCTGCTTCTTTTGCTTCATTTGAGCATTCAATTTTACTTATGGGCATCATGCGAATATATGGGATAATATTTTGTTCATCTAGAATTTTAACAGATCTTTTAGGAAAAGTAATATTACTTATCCCCCAATTATCTGAAAAAGGCGCCCACACAATGGATTTATTTACCTTATTTTCAAATTCACTAATTCTCTCTGGAGTTACATTATCCTCTGAGTCATTGAAATCAGGATAAGCACTATGATAAACTCCTTGTGAAGGCGGTTGAAGTTTTTGGGCATTTCTATTCTCAATAAATACAGAACTAAATAAGATTAATAAAATAACTATTACTAAAATATATTTTCTCATATAACACATCCATCATTTTATATTTATTCATAGATTCTTTTATGATGGTCGTAATCCATAATGACCATCTGATCTCCTTTTAGATGATAAATGAGTACAAAATCACCTATATGCACTCTTCTGGATCCTTGAAATCCTCCACTTAATGGTTTATAATGCTCTGGCTTTTCATGAATTTGATTTATCTTTTTGATTACATGCGAATGCTGTTCTGGATTTTTATTAACAAGTTTTTCTAATTTTTTTCGAGCTTTATTTGATATAGATAAGTTTAAAGGTAAATCTTCAGGCAATGAATCTTTAAATAGTAACTTACATTCTTTAAATGATGTACAGCTTCCTTTTTCAACGTCTTTTTTTATTATTTCTATCTCTTTTTCATATTCTTTTGATATTTGGAGATTTTCAGTAGCTCTACTCATATTAATCTCTCATCTTGACTTTAATTAATAATGTGTTTCCAAAATTTATTAAATATTCAGTTTTAGGATTATCTAAGTTATAACAAAACATTTAATTAATACTATTGATATAATAACTATTAATTTAATAATATTGTGGTGGTTTTTATGAAAGTTGAAATGATAGTACTTGCATTTCCTGGAAAAAAAGCAGAAAGCTATGATACAAATGATGACATGATAAATGAAATATCTATAGAAAATGAGAGAGTAAAGATAGATTTTATGGATCAGGGCCGAAATTGGACTCGTGAGATTCCTATTAATAAATTAAGATTTATAGAATATCCTTCTGATACTATAAAAGGTTTTAAAGAAAATGCTTATGCAATTTAACTTAAAAGTAGTTTAAACATTTTCATCTTGTCTTGAAACACAGAATTTGCACAACGCTCCGGGTGTATTCATCTGTTTTTCCTTAACAGGACATAAATATTCATGATTTTCAAACTTAAGTTTAAATCCTCCTGGAAAAGATGTTCCAACTGGGTGAATTGAAGCATTTAAAATAAAAGTTGTGTATATTGATACAATTTTTGCTAAACTCAGAAAATATAGTTCCTGGTTAATTTGACTTTTTTCAATTTGTTTATTTAATACATCTAAAAACTCCTGAAGTTTTCTGGTATTAATATAACCTTCATAGTTCTCTTTATCTTCTCTTATATCTCTAAAACGGTTAATGAAGGCTTTTGTAAATGTTTCAACAAATTCTTCTCTATAGCCAGCCTGCATATACTTAGCATCTTCTTGAATGTATGCAGAAGCAAGCATTATATCATGCATATGAATTCTAGAGGCTTCTTTCTTTAAAACCTCTAAAAGTTTATTTTTTGAAATTTTTTTTGAAAAATCAAGTTCATCAATGCTTTCAGCCATTTTATTCCTCATTAAATGTCTTCATTCCGTTCAGCAATACAAAATCCACAAACTGCGCAGTGTTATTTTTATTTTCTTTAAAATCAAGCTCTTCAAGTTTTCTAATCATTTATACTCACAATGATATTAAGTTTTAAATTTAGCAAAATTGTCTTTACCAAATTTTTTAATAATTGATTCAGCAGTTTTGGGTCCAATTCCTTCAATTTTAACAAGTTGATCCATTGATAAAAGTCCTAAATCTGTTCCAAATGCATCTACAAGTGCACGTGCACGTTTTCTTCCAAGACGCTTGATGCTTACAACAAATGGAATTAGCTCATCTTTCACTCCATAATAAAGACGTGCAGATAATTTATCGAGGTCATCGGAATATGAATATATGCCCATTATTCCACAAATTTCTTTAAAGAACTTTACCATTCTTGAAGCTTCATAAGCAGATCTTCTTGTAGTTGCAGCATATACATTAAAGGCATTTTCAATTCCGTATTCGCTTCTTTCATTAATCCATTCTATTAAAGCTGCTGCAGTGGCTTCATCATTTCCAATTTCACAAGCAAATATTCCTGATTCGTTTAGTTTATCCATAACAGCTTCCTTACTTTTCCTGCTTTTAAATGAAATTTTAGGCATATCTGGAGTCCTTGAGACTTCATAAATAAGCTGATAGATGTTAATATCATCTCTTCTTGCGTATTCTTTAAGTCTAACTGCAGTTTCAACAGAATAATTACTTCTTGCAATTAAATTACCGAAATCTGTAGTTCTAAGCCCCTCAGGAGTTAACTGGATAATTCCATTGTGCACAAGGAACTCAAGTGCATTATTTATTTCATACTGCATTGTATCTACTGAAAGAGAACCAAAGAAATCATTAGTGTTCATCTGGTAGCCATAGAAAGTTTCACCGAAAAATTCAAGAATATCTTGTGGACTTTTAGCTAATGATGATGCAACCTGAGCAATTATTTGTTTATAAACTGCATCTTTATTTTCTATTAATTTAGAGCTTGTTAGCTCTATTTCTCCGTAAACATAATGATCTTTTAAATTATAACCTTCTTCCATGCTCTTAGCAATTAAATAGGAATATCCTTCAGTATCATATCCTGGCCGACCTGCTCTTCCTGACATTTGCTCATAATCGAATACAGGAATACTTTGAGGCCCCTGTGATGTCCAACGGGTGTAGTCTCTAATTAAAACGTTTTTTGAAGGAAGGTTAACTCCATACATTAAACTTGGGGTAGCAGTAATCATTAAAAGATTTCCTGCTCTAAATTCATTTTCAATTATTTCCCTTTGCTTATCAAATAAACCTGCATGGTGAAATGCAACTCCATTTTCAATGCATTCTGCAAGTTTTAAGCAAATTGTCGTTGGTCTTGAACCTCTCTTTCGAGGTACATCAAGTATTTTTTCTGCAACTTCTTTAAAAGCAGCTTTTTTATCTCCGGGAATGCTTCTTTTAACCTTTCCAGAAATATAGTTAGCAAGTGATTCAGTAAATCTTCTTGTGGATACAAAAACAAGTATCTGGGATGAATCTTCAATTGATTCTTTTAGAACCTTTAAAACAATATCATTTTTATTTTTAAGTTCATGTTCTTCAGTTATAAGAACATCTTTGTATAATGGAACTGGTCTGTAATCATGTTCTACTACTTCTGCATCTAACCAGCTTGCAAGATCATCCATATTCTTAAGTGTTGCAGAAAGCGCAATAATTCTGAGTCCCGGATTTATTATTTTTGATCTTGTTATGGCACATTCAATGGTTGGACCTCGTGAGTATTCACCAATCATATGAAATTCGTCAATTATAAGTAAATCAATTTCTCGAAGGGTGTTCCATGAAAATCTTGTGATAGCATCAAATGACTCAAAAACCATTACAGATAAATCAGCAGAACGAGGATGTTTTCCTACTTTAACACCGAATTTTTCAAGCTTTTTAAATTCAGCAAGTTTTTCATTTTGTATGGATATTAAAGGCGCTGCATAAACTACCTTTCCGCCTTTTAGTAATGTATTTAATGCTGTAATTAATCCAAGCAATGTTTTCCCACTCGCTGTAGGAATAGCTATAATGTAATTAGAATTATTTTCAAGTAATCCAGAATCTAGTACTGCTTTTTGAGCTGGATTAAGCTCTTTAATCTGAGGATAGCAATCAGAGAATATTTCTTTGATTTTTGGATCTAATGTTTCCATGATTTTAATAGTATATACTGCTTTTTATAATTATTCTGAAAAATATAAAAATTAAATCTGAGGATGTAATGATAAAAACAATCTCTATTAATATTTATATTTTCTAAAAAAGTCTGTAGAATCCGTATTGATATTCTTGATCATATGAAATATAGAACTGAACTATTCCAATTATAATCAACCATATTCCGGTAATTATGGCCATAATGAATAAGTTATAGTTTAAATAGGCTAGAATCAAGAAAATAATACCTAATAGTATTCCTGCAATTCCAGTACCTTTTTCTAAAGATTCATTACCCATTATTGCTATAATTCCACTTGTAAGTATAATTATTCCAGTAATATAAGTCCAGATAGCTAAAGAAACTCCGGGTAAAGATACATTTATATATAGAAATAATCCTGTTATTATTGAAATTAAGAAGAGAATGAAATATAAAATACTCTCATTTCTATTAAACTCTTTCATGTCGTAGCTTAAGACTAACATCCATATTCCTAAAAAAGCAATTCCCATTCCCAAGGACTGATTAATTGTGAAAATTTTAGTAAATAATATGGATATTAGGAAAACACCTACAATTATGGCTATGATTCCTCTCAATGTATCTTCAGCCTTAGACATTAGAAATTTTATATAATTCATTTAATAAGTTATTTACTATTTTTATTACAACTAATTTTCATTATTTGCTAAATAAGTTTTAATATATACTCCTTGAACCTTAAAAATCTGAAAAGTAAAAATATATTAAAATATAATAATATATATTATAGTATTAAGAAGGAGGTGTCTATATGGCAAATTGGGGGGCAGTAATAGTAGGATTTGTCTTATCTATTATTCTATCCTGGATTTTCGGTATTTTTGGCTCTTGGGGTCCATATCTTGGATTGCTTATAGCTGGTTTTATTGTGGGGTGGATAGTTGGAGACGGTGCGTTAAATGGTGCATGGCATGCTGCATTAGCAGGTGCTTTTGGTGGTATTGTACTTGCCATACTTGCTGTGATTTTAGGAACATTATTTGCAGGTGCTGCAGGATTCTTAGCAGGATTATTTGCTGGAATTGTTTATGTAATTGTATTAATCATTCAGTCTTTAGTTTCAATGGGTATCGGTGGAGCTATTGGGGGAGCAATAAAAGGTTAATGTAAAAAGTATTCTAAAATAATTATTTTTTCTCTTTTTTAATTACAATTATATCTGAAATTTTAGTTGAAGGGTACTGGCCATTTTCGTCCTTTTCAACGCTCTTTACCATATCCCAAATAGTTAGAAGAGCTACACTTGCACCTGTAATGGCTTCCATTTCAACTCCTGTCTTTCCAAGACAAGTAACACTAACTTCAACTTCTATTTCTTTTTTACCAACATTAAACTTTACATTGACTCCTGTAATTTTTAAAGAGTGACATAAAGGAATAAGATGATGAGTAGATTTTACAGCACCAATAGCTGCAATTTGGGCTGTTGTAAGTACATTACCCTTTTTAATTTCTTCATTTTCTATAAGCTTAATAGTTTCATTTTGGAGGTATATTTTACCCTGTGCTACAGCAGTTCTTTTTACAACAGGCTTATCTGATACTTCTACCATGTGAACACCTTTTTCTGAAAGGTGTGTAAATGATTTTTCCATTATTTTCAACTCCAATACATCAATTAATATATAATATTGTTTAATATGTATAAAAGAATATTATTTGTTATTTTGTTTTAAATTAATCAGGATTTATTAAGAATAGTACCATCCATTCTAACAATAGTTATTTCAAAATCTACATCTACTCTTTCTTGACATTTTTCTTTAACTGCAGCCGCAATTTTACTAAAAACTCTAAATGTCAGGTTATTGTGATCTAGAATATCAATCATGTCTTCAGTAGTTTTGGACCTATAAATTTCTTCAATTAAATTTTTATCTGCACCTAAAAGTCCGCAATGGGCAGCTATTATTTCTCTTCTTCCATCTGCAACGCTGTTTTTGGTGTTAAATATTCCTGCTGCAATTTTAATAATTTTGCCAGCATGACCGAGGAGAGTGATTTGTTTAACTTCCTTTTCCTGAGCTTTATCAAGCATGAAACCTACAAAATTTCCCATCTGGACAATTTGATCTTCTTCTACTTCGAGGATTTCTTTTGCAATACGTTCTCCAATATTACCGGGCACAAAAACGAGATTTTCAAATCCTTCAGCTAAAGCAACATCAATTTGACAAACTAGTGATTCTTTATAGGCATGTGAAGACATCGGCCTTGCGATACCGGTTGTACCAAGAATAGAAATGCCTTCCTCAATTCCAAGACGTGGATTCATTGTTTTTTTAGCAATTTCTTTTCCTCTTGGAATAAAAATAGTTACTTCAGCTCCTTTTCCATCTGGGAGAACGTTCTGTAAATTAGACTTTATCATTTGTTGTGGAACAGGGTTTATAGCAGGTTCTCCAACTGGAATCTGTAAGCCGGGCTTTGTTACAGTACCGACTCCTTCTCCACCTTTAATAATAATTTTATTAGAATCAGTTATCCTGACTTCAGCACATATTTTAAGGTTTTTTGTTACATCAGGATCATTATACGGCATTTTAACAACACATGCCATTCCACAACTAGAATTTAATTTTTTAAAAGAATGAATATGAATATTGAGTTTTCCAAAAGGAGAAGTAATAGTTACTTGGGGTATTTTAGATTTTATTGTTGATAAAAATGCTGCGAGAGATGCCGCTGTTGCAGCGCTTCCTGTAGTAATCCCATAAGGGGAATTGGATTTATTCAATTGTAATTCCCCTGAGTAATCGTTATTTAACTCTTTATCAAGAGGTCCACTGTGGATTTCCATTTTTCCAGTTATGCTAGTTCTTCTTTAATGGCTTTTTCAAGTTCATCTTTTTCTGGTGCACCAACAAATTTAACAACACCATTTATAGCAACTGCAGGAACTGCCATTAATCCGTATTCTATCGCTTTTTCACGGTCCTGCATTATATCTATTTTTTCAACTTCAATATCGCCTTCCATGTCTTTTTTAACTGCATCTACCACTTCTATGGCCATAGGACAATATGGACATGAAGGAGATGTAAATACTTCAACTTTAACAGCCATTATTTAACCTCCAAATCTTCGATTTGGGGTTCCAAAAATCATAAATGATTTTTGATAACCTCCAAATAAACTTTGTTTTTGGGCACTCAAACACACAGCGTTTGGTGCATCGAAAGCTCATTTTCGATAGCCACAAAATTATAATTTTGTAGGCTCCAAAATTTTCCAATATTTTGGGGTTCAGGAAACGAGTTTCCTAAATCTCCAAATATTATATGGAATTTTAATTCAATCCCTTATTCTAACATTAATCTATTTTTTATTTTTAAAATACTTATTTGCTCTTATTAAGATTTAAATTTATTGCAGACTTATCTTTAATAAAACATATTTTGAAGATTATCACCATTAATCATGGTTCCAATTCCTTTTCCAACATAATAGCCAATTTTAGATGATAAACTACTTAAAATATTCTCAAGAGACTGGGGCGAGCTCATTGTAATAATCTGATATGATCCTTCAATTCCTCCAAGTTTAGCAGCAACATCAAGGGCATTATCTTTCCCTCCAATCTCATCAATAAGTTTAAGCTCTTTAGCATGGCCCCCTGTAAACACCTGCCCTTCAGCTAGGCTTTTAACATAATTTTTGTCCAGTTTTCTGTTTTCTGCAACCATGGTTATGAAGTTATCATGTTCCTGATCTACCATTTTCTGAAGCATATTTTTTTCTTCAATAGTTAAATCTCTATAATCTGCTCCCATATCTTTATATTTACCTGCTTTAATGGAAGATTTGTCTACCCCAAGCATTTTATAAAGATCAGAAAGGTTCGTAAGACTTAATATAACTCCAATACTTCCCACCCATGAAGACTTACTAGCAATGATTTTATCAGCACCTGAAGCTACAAGATATGCACCCGATGCTCCACTATCACTTATCCATGCTACAACTGGCTTTTTACAGTTTTTAACAGCTTCCATTATTTCTTCACTTGCAACAGGAGTTCCTCCAGGGCTATTAATATCTAGAAGAATAGAACTTATTGATTCATCTGCATCAGCCTCTTTAAGCTGGCTTTTTATAATTTCTGGATTAGCAGATGTACCTCCAAATATATCTGACTGTGAATAGCTGATTTCTCCTTGAATATGTATAACTGCAACAGTTCCGCCTAAAGAAGAACCTAATATGGCTATTGCACCAATTAAAAGGGCAACTAAAACTAAAATGCCGGCTACACTAATTATAAGTAACTTCATATTGTTGTTCATAGAATCACTTTAAGTTACAATTTAAAATTAATTTCAATGTTCAGAATATTAAGCTACATTACATAAATAATTGAAGTATTTATAATATTCGAAATTTTTAAAAATTTTATACTAATAATATTTTTAAATTAATTTTTAGTTTTTATTTATTACTAATTTATTAAATTAAGTTATCTAAATTAATATTAAGTAATAATACTTTCTTATAATTTGTTAATTCTTACTGCAAGCTTTATATACTAAAATGACCAGTAATTATAAAATAACCTACGGTCACATAGTGACTGTAGGTTAGTGCTGGGTAAATAACTTTTATCAGCAAGGGAAAGGAAATGACAAAAATTTGTCAGTGACTTTTTGGCTACAACAATTTTAGGATAATATGAATCGATCTTATCTACATTGAGTCGTTTTCCCTCCTGAAAACATAAACTGAATTGCCACAGTTTACTCAATAAAATTTGAATATTTCTAAAAAGCTGTTGTAGCTTTTTTTAAATTTCGGATATCGTTTCATTTGATAATGAAAACAATGTAAAGAGTTGAAGAAAATACGAGTATTTTCTGAACACAAAATTTTAAAAAATTTTGAGGTGTATATTTATGCCAACCTATGAAGACAAAATAGACCTATATGGGGTTAATGGAAAGCTTTTAGAAGAAAATGTTCCTTTAGAAGCAGTTAGCCCAATGGTAAACCCTACAATCGAAAAAATAGTGCATGAAGTAAAACGTTCAGTTGCTGTTAACTTAGCAGGGATAGAAAGCTCATTAGAAAATGCAGCTTTCGGTGGTAAAGCAAACTTCATTCCAGGAAGAGAAATGCAATTACCACTCGTAGAAAATGTAGATGTATTATCTGAAAAAATTAGAAAAATTATTCAGATAGACGAAGAAGACGACTTCAATATAAAATTAATCAATAATGGTAGCCAGATGCTAGTTCAGATGCCAACTCAGAGAATGAACATGGCAGCAGATTACACAGTTTCTACCCTAGTTGCTGGTGGAGCAGTTGTCCAGGCAATTATTGATACATTTGACGTTGATAAATATGACGCACCTGCAGTTAAAACCGCAGTTTTAGGAAAATACCCTCAAACTGTTGATTTTACTGGTGCTAACGTTTCAGCATTACTCGGACCTCCAGTCATGCTCGAAGGGCTTGGATACGGTCTAAGAAACATAATGGCGAACCACGTTGTCGCTATCACCAAGAAAAACACTCTTAACGCAGTAGCTTTATCCTCCATTTTAGAGCACACCTCTGCATTTGAAACAGGCGACGCTTTAGGAGCTTTCGAAAGATTCCACCTTTTAGGAATGGCTTACCAAGGTTTAAATGCTAACAATTTAGTATTTGACTTAGTTAAGGAAAACGGAAAAGGTACTGTTGGTACAGTAGTTGCATCAGTAGTAGAAAGAGCTCTTGAGGATGGTGTCATTAAAGTAGCAAGAACTATGTCATCAGGATACAAGTTATACGAACCTAATGATTGGGCTTTATGGAATGCATATGCAGCAGCTGGTTTAATAGCATCTGTAATAGTTAACATTGGTGCAGCAAGAGCAGCTCAAGGTGTTCCTTCCACATTATTATACTACAACGACATTCTAGAATTCGAAACCGGTCTTCCGGGTGTTGATTACGGACGTGTAGAAGGAGTCGGTGTAGGAATGAGTTTCTTCTCTCACTCTATATATGGAGGAGGTAGTCCTGGTACATTCCACGGAAACCACGTAGTAACTAGGCACAGTAAAGGATTCACAATACCTTGTGCAGCAGCAGCAATGTGTTTAGATGCAGGTACTCAGATGTTCTCAGTTGAATCAACCTCTGGATTAATGGGTACAGTATACGGAGACATAGAATACTTCAAAGAACCAGTCAAGTATGTTGCAGATGGAGCTAAAGAAGTAAAGGATAAATTATAAGAAAAATGATATTTGAGGCGGTAATATGGAATTAATAAAGGCCGTTGATGTTAAAATATTTCCTTACAGGCGTTTAAAACCCGAAACAACTGAAAAAATACTTAATGGTATCATGGAATATGATGGAATTTTAAGGGTTATGATAAATGGAAATTCTATACCTAAAGTTGTTGTTTACGGCCCTGCAAAAGGAACTCAGGTTAATCATGAAGATCGTAAAGTTATTAAGGTTAAAGACGATTCCGTAGAGCTACGTGTATCCGTCGGAGATTTAATAGTAACTGTAGAGTATGAAAAACTTGATTTATTCCTTGAAAAATTGCAAAATCTGCTAGAAAATACTCTGAGCTTTGGTTTCGAAGTTTCAACAGGTATTTTCACTAAAACAAATATTACTGTTTCAGATTACTTAAAATTAGGTTACGGGTTAGAGAATGGTATTGATCCACGTCTCATTGGACTGGTAGATCCAAACTCAAAATCCCAAGATACTGTAAAATTAATAGGTGATTAAAAATGGCTTACGAAGCTCAATACTCCCCTGGAGAAACAAAAATTGCTGAAAACCGTAGAAATCACATGGATCCTGATTTTGAACTCAAAAAAATCAGGGAGATTGCGGATGAAGATATAGTTAAAATATTAGGTCACAGAAACCCTGGAGAAGGTTACAAGAGCGTTCACCCTCCTCTCGAAGAAATGGACTTCGAAGAAGATATGATGAAAGACCTTGTAGAACCTATTCCTGGTGCAAGCGCAGGTAACAGGACCAGATACGTCCAGTTCACAGATTCAATGTACAACGCACCTGCTCAGCCATATGATAGGGCAAGAACCTACATGTGGAGGTTTAGAGGTGTAGATACTGGAACATTATCCGGAAGACAAGTTGTAGAAATGAGAGAATCCGACTTAGAGAAAATGTCCAAAACATTAATAGAAACCGAACTCTTTGACCCTGCAAAAACAGGTATAAGAGGTGCAACTGTTCACGGACACTCACTAAGATTAGACGAAAACGGATTAATGTTCGATGCGCTCCAGAGATATGTCTTTAACGAAGAAACTGGTCAAATTGCATACGTAAAAGACCAGGTTGGAAGACCTCTTGACGAGCCTGTAAACGTTGGTGAAGCTTTAGATGAAGAACATCTCAAAGAAATTACCACAATCTACAGAAATGACAACATCAGCATGCGTGATGATAAAGAAGCAATAGAAGTAGTTGAAACAATCCATGCTGCCAGAACAAATGGTGGATTTGGATTAGATGTTTTCAAAAACGATTTAAAGCGCAAATTAGGTGAATAAAATGGCTGAAGATAAGAAGTTTTTAAAAGCTTTGAAAACTAAATTTGACCAAGATCCAAACGAAACCAGTACAAAATATTATGGTTTTGGAGGTTGGGAACAATCCCCTCGTAAAAAAGAATTCAATGAATACGCTGAAAAAGTAGCAGCAGAAAGGGGCGGAATTCCAGGTTATAACCCGGATATCGGGGTACCATTAGGTCAAAGACAATTAATGTCCTACAAAATTTCCGGAACAGACACATATGTAGAAGGAGATGATTTACACTTTGTAAACAACAGTGCTATCCAGCAGTTATCAGACGATATAAAAAGAACAATTATCGTAGGTATGGATACAGCACACGCTGTGCTCGAAAGACGTTTGGGTGTAGAAGTTACTCCTGAAACAATTAACGAGTACATGGAAACAATAAACCACGCACTTCCGGGGGGAGCAGTTGTTCAAGAACACATGGTAGAAGTTCATCCAGGTTTAGTAGGCGACTGTTACGCTAAAATATTCACTGGTGATGACACCCTCGCTGATGAATTAGATTCCAGATTCATTATAGACATAAACAAAGAGTTCCCCGAAGAACAAGCAGAAATGCTCAAAAAATATGTCGGTTCAAAAACCTATCAAGTAAGCAGATTACCAACAAGTGTTGTCAGAACCTGTGACGGTGGTACAACCTCAAGATGGTCTGCTATGCAGATCGGAATGAGTTTCATTTCAGCATACAAACTCTGTGCTGGTGAAGCAGCAATATCTGAATTCGCATACGCTGCAAAACACGCAGACGTTATCGAGATGGGTAACTTCTTACCAGCAAGAAGAGCAAGAGGACCAAACGAACCTGGTGGAATTTCATTTGGTATTTTAGCTGATATGGTCCAGACCTCAAGAGCATCTGAAGACCCTGCAGAAGTAACTCTCGAAGTTATTGCAGCTGCAGCAGCTATATATGACCAAATATGGTTAGGTTCATACATGTCTGGTGGTGTAGGATTTACACAGTACGCTACAGCAGCTTACACTGACGATATCCTCGACGACTTTGTATACTACGGTATGGAATACGTACAGGACAAATTTGGTATATGTGGGGCTAAAGCAGATGACGCTGTCGTAAAAGACATATCAACTGAAGTAACTCTCTACGCTATGGAACAATACGAAATTCCAACACTCTTAGAGGACCACTTTGGTGGATCACAAAGAGCATGTGTTGCTGCAGCAGCAGCAGGCGTTTCCACAGCATTTGCTACAGGAAACTCAAACGCTGGAATTAACGGTTGGTACTTAAGCCAGATATTACACAAAGAAGTTCACAGTAGATTAGGATTCTACGGTTACGACTTACAAGACCAGTGTGGAGCTTCAAACTCACTTTCAATTAGAAGTGACGAAGGTCTCATACACGAATTAAGAGGTCCTAACTACCCTAACTACGCAATGAACGTAGGTCACCAGCCAGAATACGCAGGTATCGCTCAAGCACCTCACGCTGCTAGAGGAGACGCTTTCTGTGTCAATCCTTTAATAAAAATAGCATTTGCTGATAAGAACCTTGCTTTCGACTTCGAAAGCCCAAGGAAATCTATCGCAAAAGGTGCATTAAGAGAATTCGTACCATCTGGAGAAAGGGATTTAATTACTCCTGCAAAATAATTAGGGAATTTATTTTAGTGGATTACTTCCACTACTTTTTTATTTTTAGTTACTACTTTGAATAAGTTTCTAAAAACAACTTATTTTGTTCTATAAAGTTTGAACAATCTACTTTTCTAATAGTCTTTTTAATTAACTTTAAATAGACCTTAAAGCTACTTTCTAATAAATATGATTTAAAATAACAAAATAATATCTATTAGAATTATTTATTATTAAGCCAAGTCCAAATTAATTTAAACTCTATATGGTGAAAACATGTCAATCGTGGAAAGAAGGGAAAGGGAAAAAAAACAGAGGCAGCATGATATTATTAATGCAGCAGAGAAACTATTTTTTTCTAGAGGATACGATGATGTTTCTATGAAAGACATAGCTAGTGAAGTTGATCTAAGTAAAGCAACTTTATATCTTTATTTCCAAAATAAAGAGTCATTATTTTTTGCTATTGTACTTAGAGGTACTAGAATCCTTAACTCAATGATTAGAGAAGCTATAGAAAATGAAGATAAAGGTATTGAAAAAGTTGCTGCTTATAGAAGGGCATATAACCAATTTACTCAAAAATACCCTGATTACATTCAAATTTATAATTATTTCCAATCTGGAAGATTTAATATTCCCCACAAAGAAATTAAAAAAGAAAATAAAAAATCTAGAAATAAAAATTCTAAGAAGCTAGATATCTCCATCCCTTATGTAAACCAATGTGCAATGGAAATAATTAAGTTGCGTAATGAACGGTTTTCACTTCTTTGTAATTCTATTCAAAAAGGAGTTGAAGATAAGACTATAAGAGAAGATATAAATCCTGTTGAGGGGGCTGTTTTACTATCTTCAATATCTAAAAGTTTATCTGACATTCCTTCGGATCGTGAAAAAATACTCAAAAATCATGGCATTGATTATAAAAAATATTTTAGTGACGTAGATGATCTCATCAACCATATGTTAACAACAAAATAGTAGTTAATCAACTAGTGTAATAATATTTAATTTGGCTATCAAATTATTAATTGAAAATAAGTATTCTGTTGAATTATTATTGTTTTCTTTTAGAATTTCCATATAAATAATCTATAGAAAAATAATATAATGGGCATCATAGGATACATTTGAGCGAGTGATTTCGATGCCTCATTTATGTAATAAAAGTCTCATTTTTTATTTAGGAGGAAACCAATGGCAAAGATATGTGTTAATACTTTAGATATGTACTTTTAATCTAAGTAATAATTTTTCTCTCTATGCCATTACAAACAGAAATTAGGCATTTTAATATATAATACTTTCTATTTTTATTTTATTATTACTTAAATGGGTAATTTTTATAAATCAGTAATAAAAATCAATAATTATCTATATTTATTTAAAAATAGGAATCATTTTTAAATGTTATTTACATAATATAGAATAATATCTAAATAATGTAGAAATTTCAGCATTCTAAATGTTATATCTTAAAAATAATCTCTTAAAAGTATTATATCAATCAAAGGTGAAAAATTGAAAAGAGTTGTTAAATCACCAGGTTCTGCAACAGTAATAAATGCAATATCTACGGGATGTGGCTCTGCATTTGGTATTGGACTCTATGTAACTGCAGAAGTAAAATTAAAATCATCAAAAATTACCTGTAAATCAGATAAAGATGTTGATACAACTTTAATGGAGTTATGCGCGCAGAAAGTTCTTCAAAAGTTTGGTATCGACACGGGAGTCAGTATTAAGACATCTTCTGACCTTCCAGTTGCATCAGGATTATCAAGCAGCAGCGCTACTTCAAATGCCGTAACAATGGCAACCATGTTAGCAATATCCAATGAATATTTTGAAGGAGATAAAATTGACGAATTTGAAGTATTGAATATGGCAATTGATGCTTCTTTAGAAGCTGGAGTGACAATTACTGGGGCATTCGATGATGCCAGTGCATCATTTTTCGGTGGATTAACCATAACTAATAATTTGGAACGAAAAATTTTAAAGTCAGAGTCCATGGAAGAGCAAAACATATTAATATATATGCCAGATAAAAAGTCTATAACTGCACAATCTGATGTTGGGAGAATGAAACTTCTTGCTCCCCAGGTCAAACTTGCATTTGAAGAAGCTTTAAATGGAAACATTTATAATGCGCTTACTTTAAATGGACTTTTATACTGTGCAGCACTTGGATTTAATCCTGATATAGCCCTTGACGCCTTGAGTGCTGGTGCAACTGCAGCCGGATTATCAGGTACAGGGCCTTCATTTGTTGCCATAAGTGATGATAAATCTTTAGACGCTGTTTTAAATGCATTAAGCTTATATGAAGGCAACATAATGCACGTTAAAGTTGATAATGAAGGTACAAAGGAAATTCACAGCTGAATTCTTATTTTAGCAAGGTGAAAATATGGATAGGGCAGAAGCTTTAGAAATTCTTCAAAAATCCAGAGATAAAATTGACGTGATAGATGAAGAAATTATCTATCTTATAAAGAAAAGAACATCTCTTGCTAGGGACATTATAAATGCAAAATTAGTTCTGGGCATGGATATTGAGGATAAAAAGAGAGAAGATTATATTCAAGATAAAACAAAAAGAATAGCAGAGCAGAAAAAAATAGATGAACTCTGCCTCAAAAAAATAATGAAGCTTTTAACTGATTTAAGCAAAAAAGAACAAGAAGAAATACTTAGGAGGGATACCAATGGGTAACATAAGAACATCATTCGTAAAGAGAATAGCAAAAGAATTAATAGAAACTAACGAGGGTATATTCACTACAGATTTTGATCAAAACAAAAAATTAGTGGCAGAATACTCTACTGTAAGTACAAAACACCTTAGAAATAAAATTGCTGGTTATGTAACTCGATTAGTAAGAAACGAATCTTCATAGACTTCAGGTGTGAAAATGGGAATTATAGTGGCCAAATTTGGTGGAACATCCATTGGAAATGGGGAAAGGATTAAAAAAGCAGCCCAATCAGTTGTAAATGAATACATGAAAGGCAACAAAGTTGTTGTAGTAGTATCTGCAATAAATAAAACCACTGATGAGTTTTTAAATGTTGTAGATGAATCTATGGGAAAATCCATAACGGATAAACAACTTGCTGAAGTCTTTTCAATGGGTGAAATGACCAGTGTAAGAATATTTTCAGCAACAGTAGAATCCCTGGGTGTTAAATCCGAATATGTCGATCCTTATAAGGATACTTGGCCCGTAATTACTGATAATAATTTTTTAAATGCTAAAATAGACTTTAAAGCAACAGAAGAGAAATCAAAAGAACTTAAAAAGATGGTTGATGAAGGCATAATCCCAGTAGTCTGTGGTTTCATTGGAAAGGATGAATCCGGGGCCATTACAACTTTAGGCCGTGGAGGAAGCGATATTACAGCATTCTTACTTGGTCATTGTCTAAATGCTGAAGAAGTCATCATTGTAACTGATGTTGGTGGTGTAATGTCTACCGATCCTAATAAACTTCAAACTGCAAAAATGCTTCATAAAATTTCTGTTGAAGAAATGAGGGATCTTGCAACCCATGGGGCTCAGGTATTACATCCACATGCCCTTAAATATAAAGATCCTAAAATAGATGCAAAAATAATCGGATATGATCATGGAGACTTATCTGCTCCTGGAACAGAGATTATTGGCCCATCTAATAACAGCGCTGAAATTAAAAGCGCAACATTAAACAATGACCCTATATCTGTCATAGCGGTTGTTGGAGAAGAAATTCTAACTAAAACTGGAATTCTTGCAAAAATAACAGATACTCTTGCTGAAAGTGATATAAACATATTCGGCATTTCCACAGGACAGAATTCAATAACTGTATTTGTAAACAAGGCCGAATCAGAACGTGCTCATGAAATACTTCATGAAGTAGTTGTTGAAACTGATGATTTAAGCTCTTTATCTCTTGGAAGAGAAATAGCAATGATTACTGTAACCAGTCAGGACTTTATTGATACTCCAGGAGTAATTGCAGAAATAACTGAACCTTTACAAAAAAATAAAATTAATATAGTTGAAATTTCTTCAAGTCAAACTTCTGTCGTTATTTTTGTTGATTGGAACGATGGAAGAAAGGCTTATGAACTTGTAAAAGGTGTCTTAAAATGAAATTAGAAGGTACGATAGTAGCTATGGTAACGCCATACACAAAAAGTGATGAAATAGACGAAGAAGGAATCCGTGAAAATATAAATTACTTGATAGAAAAGGGCGTAGATGGGATATTAGCTGCTGGAACGACTGGAGAATCAGCTACAATTTCTCATGATGAGCACCGCAAGCTAGTCGACATTCTAATTGATGAAGTTAACGGAAGAATTACTACAATAGCCGGTGCAGGTAGTAATTCATCTAAAGAAGCTCTTGGACTCGTTAAACATGCTGAAGACACTGGAGCAGATGCCGCACTTGTTATAACTCCTTATTATAATAAACCGCAGCCCCATGGTCTTGTTGAACATTATAGATTGATGAATGACTCTGCAGATATCCCTATTGTAGTTTATAATGTACCATCAAGAACTGGAACTGATATAGACGTTGATACAATTGGAAAAGTAGCACAATTTGATAATATAGTTGCTATAAAAGAAGCAAATCCTGACATGGATAAAATATCAAAAATAGTAAAAAAAATCCAGGAAGTTGATCAAACCGATAATTTTGTTATTCTTTCTGGAAACGATGATCTTACACTTCCTATGATTGCTATGGGAGGAAAAGGAGTTATCAGTGTTGTTGGTAATGTAGATCCCGCGCGCATGAGTCAGATGGTTAATTATGCTCTGGAAGGCAATTTTAAAGATGCAGCAAAAGTACACTATAAACTTTATGACCTTATGAAAGTACTCTTTGTAGAGTCTAACCCTGTCCCAGCAAAGACAGCATTAAACATGATGGGAAGACCTGCAGGTCATGTAAGAATGCCTCTTGCTCCTCTTAAAGAGGAAAGTGAAGATAAATTAAGAGAAGTACTGGAAAAACTTGACCTAATTTAATATTTATATTTTTTATTAATTTTAAATTATTTAGGAGTAGATAAAATGATTGGAGTGGCTGTAACAGGCGCAAGTGGAAGAATGGGGTCCATGATAATTAAGACCATATTAGAACAGGATGATATGGAAGTTGTAGCAGCAATAGAAGCACCTGAAACTCCTTTTGAAGGAAAGGACATAGGAGAAGTTATCGGTGTTGGAAAACTAAATGTACCTGTAAATGGTGCAGAGAAACTTGCTGAGGTCTTAAATGAAAATAAGCCTGATGTTCTTGTTGATTTTACTATAGCAAATGCAGCAGTCCAGACAATCAAAACTTCAGCAGAATGTGGAGTAAATGTTGTTGTAGGAACAACTGGTATATCTGATGAACAGATGGAAGAAATTAGGCAATCTATTGAAGAAAAAAATATCATGGCAGTTATATCTCCTAATATGGCTGTTGGAGTAAATGTCTTTTTTAAGGTAATTAGAGACCTTGCAAAAATTTTAGATGATTATGATATTGAAATAATAGAAGCACATCACAAACATAAAGCTGATGCTCCTTCAGGAACTGCGGTTAAGGCTTATGAGATAATAGCTGATGAGCTTGGAAGAAATAAGGATGAATCATGTGTTCATGGTAGGCAGGGAATTGTTGGTGCCCGTACTAAAGAAGAGATAGGAATGCATGCAGTTAGAGGTGGAGATATTGTAGGGGACCATACAGTACTCTTTGCTGGTGATGGAGAGAGAATTGAATTTGTCCATAGAGCACATAGCAGACAAGCATTTGTAAGCGGCGTAATTAAAGCTGTAAGATTTGTCATAGATGCACCAAAAGGTAAAGTAAGTGACATGGGCGATGTTTTAGGCATAAACTAAAATCATAAAATTAGTTTTAAATGAGGCGCGTATGCTTTTTAAGAAACAGGATAAGGTTACTGAATTCGTTCCAACTTTCCTAAAAGAAGATAGATCGGCTTTAAGAAAAATTCATGAAATTATAAGTCGAGCTAAAAATCATATTTACATAATTTATCCATGGATAACTCTTGGTGAAGAATTCATTATTCCTTTTGAAAATGCACTTTCAATTAATGAAGATATAGAAGTTTATCTTATTACAAAGCTTGAAAGAGAAGATGTATTTCGGCGATTGCATCAATTAGAAGATGTTGAAAGATGGAAGACTATTTTTAAAGATAACATGTCCATCAAATACAATAACAACATTCATGCAAAAATGATAATTGTCGATGATAAAGAAATGATAGTTGGCTCTTCAAATCTCACAGGAAGCGGACTTGGATCTTCAAGAGAATATGAAGGTAAACCTCAGATAGAAGCAAATATATATACTAATGGCCCTAAGGCTCTAAAAGATGCAGTAGGCTTTTTTGTAAGGCTATGGAGTCATAAAACATCTAATGAATATAAAGATAATGAATATGTGTTATCCTGTAAATCTTACGGACTTTCTGGAATATATCAAAGATTCAGGAAAGATTTTGAAAATATAGTTAAAAATGAAGAAATTGAGATGTTTCCAGATGGAACAGTTAAATTTAGAGGTATTTTAGCTTATCGGAATAATGATAAAGCTTATATAATTGGTAAAAACCGCAAAGATATCGCAATAAAATTCATTGGAAATAATAATGCAATTCAGTCATCTGAAATTGGTGAAGAAGTAGAAGTTTCAGGAAAACCTGGAAAACAGGATGGATTTAAAGAATTTACATTAAGAGGAATTTCAACCATAAATCAGGAGATATCCATTAAAAATCTTAAAAGTGGTTTAAGTCAGCTTAAAATAGATGTTGAAATAATAGAAATAGAAAACATTCTAGAACTTGAAACTAAAACTGGAAAGAAAAGACTTACTCTTGTAAATGTTAAGGATAATACTGGAGATGTTCTTCTCGAGTTATGGGATGATGTAGTGCCTGAAAAGAGAATCAAATCAGGTATACAGCTTGAAATAAAAAATGCTTATACCAAACTATATAATGGCGAAATACGATTAGGTCTTCAAAAGCACAATGGTCAAATTAAATTTAAGACAAAAAGATAATTAAGGGTTAATTGGAATAGATTTAAATATATAATAACAAATTTATGATTATAGGTGATACATTCACATCTATATGCTTATTTTAGTTTTTACTCTCTAAAATAGCAATAAATTAAATATATGGACATTAAATATTTTTGATAAAAAGAGAATATCATGAATAGGTTAATTAAGTAAAAGAAAGGATTAATGAATAATAATTGGAAGTTATTATTGTGTATGTAAATGAAGTATACATTTTAAATTGATTATAGGTGATAAAATGGTAAACGTAGGTATTCTCGGAGCAACTGGAATGGTTGGGCAGAGATTCATTGAACTACTGGCAGATCATCCAAAGTTCGAAATCACTGCACTAACAGCATCTGCAAGATCAGCAGGGAAAAGATATGAAGACGCGGCAACATGGTATCTGGATAATCCAATACCAGAAAGTGTTAAAGATATAACTGTAGTGGATACAGACCCTAAAGAAATAAAAGATGTGGATATTGTATTCTCTGCTCTTCCAGCAGATACTGCAGCAATCGTTGAACCTAAGTTTGCCAAATCATGCATTGTTGCATCAAATGCAAGCGCAATGAGAATGGAGCCAGATGTGCCTCTTGTAATTCCAGAGGTTAACCCTGAACATCTTGATATGATTGAAACACAGCAAAAAAATAGGGGATGGGATGGTTTCATTGTAACTAACCCAAATTGTTCAACTATTGCGCTTACAATTACTCTTAAACCGCTTTACGACCAGTTTGATATTAAAAGGATTTATGTTTCTACAATGCAGGCCGTTTCAGGGGCAGGATATAATGGTGTTCCTTCAATGGCGATTGTAGATAACTTAGTACCATATATTGGCGGTGAAGAAGAGAAAATGGAAACTGAAACACTTCATTTATTAGGTGATTATGATGGAGAAACAGTAAATCCCGCATCTTTTGGTTTAAGTGCTTCATGTCATAGGGTAGCAGTTTTAGATGGTCATACTGAAGCTGTTTTCATCGAATTTGAAGATGGATTTGAAATTGATGATATTAGACAGTCAATGGATTCTTTTAAAGGATTACCTCAAAAACTTAATCTTCATTCAGCACCAGAAAAACCAATTGTAATTAGAGAAGAAGAAAACAGGCCACAGCCAAGAATGGATAGAAATGCGGATAATGGAATGGCTGTTACTGTGGGAAGACTTCGAAAAGATGCAGCTTTCGACAATAGTTTAAGGTATGTTCTGGTAGGGCATAATACAATAAGAGGGGCTGCAGGTGCTTCAATTCTAAATGCAGAATTGATTTCTGAAATAAGATAATTAATTTTTCTTTTTTATTTTTAATTTTTTTAATAAATACTATAATTATAGATAACTTACAAGTATATTTAACGATACTATGCAGGACTTTCTGATTACTACAAGCAACATTGATATCCTGATTTTTTATATAATCCATGTTAATCTTCAAAATGCACTTTTTGACGTTGTAATGCCCATTATATCTAATATGAGCTATTTTACTTTCTGGATTTTAATTTGTATTTTTATATTCATATTTGATTCTAAAAATAGAAATATAGCTTTGTTATGTGTAATTGCGCTTGTTGCAGGTTATTTTATAACTGATATTTTAAAATATTTAGTAGCTAGACCTCGACCATATGAAGTAATGGAAGGAATAAGAATTTTAGACCCAATCAATGGATATTCATGGCCATCAGGACATACAGTTGCTTCTTTTATATCTGTAACCATACTAGGGAAGGGATATGGGTATATTTTCCTAGTTTTAGTTGCATCTCTTGTAGCATTCTCAAGAGTTTATAACGGGGTTCATTATCCTTCTGATGTAATTTCGGGTGCAATAATTGGTATATTAATTGGATTATTGTTTTTAACATATGAAAATCATATTATAGGAAAGATTAATAACTTTAGAAAATATTCTAAATACAGAAAATAGTCATTATTCTTTTTTAGTAGTTAATTAGTTCTAAAGTTTATTAAAAATATGCATTTAATTTTTAAATAAATATTTAAAATAAAAAAGATAATTATAAATTTTTTCTGTAGTTAATTCAGTCTAAATGAAACTTAAAATTTATTTTTAATCTATAATTAGCTCAATAAATTAAATATGGGGTTTTTGATCAATTTAGAAGTATATTATATCTTGAGTAATTATATAAATATAATAATTCACTTGGAAAAATCGAAACACTTATTAGATGTATCAGTTTTATATACTAATGGCAAGGGGTATTTTCTGCTGTAATTATACCGCCTACAGTTGTTAATTCAACTCCTTGCCATTTTAAAAAATATTAAAATTAAATACTTTTACTATTTCTAAAGGTAACATCATATTATAATGAATAAAACACTAAATTTAAAAATAAGTTAAAATATATAGAATAATGATAAAATGGCAATACTTAAAGATACAGAAAGGGAACAATTAAGGCAGCTGGTAAAGGCATGTCTGCTGGAAATAAGTAAACTTAAAATTGAATTAAAAAAATGCCAAGATGAATCTAGTGTTAAATTTAAAGAACAGTTAGATAAAAATAATCAGGAAATTAAAGAAATTAGAGATATTTTAAGTAAAAGAGAAGAAGAACTTAAAAAGCTTGAAGTAATTATTAGGGAAAAAGATGCTCAGATAGAGGAAAATAAAAAAATAAAATATTATTTTAATGCTCTAACTGCACGACCTAAAAAAGATCTAACTTCCTTTCAATCACAGATATATCAACTCTTAAATACCGATAAAAATACTGTTGAAAATCATTACCAGCATATAAAAGATATAGGATTTACAGAGCTTTCTCTAGATAATTTAAATAGTATTTTAAGAAATTTAGAAAGAAAGGGTTATTTTAAATCTTATAATGAAGACGGAATTGTATTCTGGAAAAAAATAGAAAAATAATTTTTTTAAATATTTAAAATTTAACTATATTTTAAAAACTAATTTTAATTAGAAGTCTTATATTCTTTATTATTAATTTAAAGATACGGAGGGTTATTTTATGGATATTGGGGATTATTATTCTAAAGCTTTTAAAGGATTTACAGATAATCCTAATCTTGCTATTCCCACACTAGTTGGAACTGTTTTAATAAACGTAATGATATTTATAGTGGCAATGGTATCATTTTTAATATTTTTAGGGCCAGAACTTTTAAACAACGGATCTATTTCACCAGATACTATTAATTATGGATCCATAGCAACAGTTTTGATTCTAGCGGCTCTTGTGGTTATAATTACAGGGATTATTTACAGTTTTATATATGCTTCAACTATTGGAATGTCAAAAAGGATAATTGAAGGAGAAAAGCCTGAATTAAACATTGGATTAAAATATGGTAAAAAATATTTGGTTAAAATATTTTTAGTCAGTATTATCATTGCTATTTTATTCATTTTAGCATCTATACCAATTATTGCAGGAATTATTTTAGATTATACCTATGGTCTTGTATTTATACTAACTATAATTGGTTTTTTGATTTCATTAATACTCTATATTGTCATTGCAATGATTTTTATTTTTACATATCAATCCATTGTGGTATGTAAAAAATCTGTTATGAGTGTCTTTAAAGATAGTATTAATGTTTTTAAAAAGAGACGGTTTGAAGTACTTGTAGTTCTAATTATAAATGGATTAATCATTGGATGTATAAATATTGGACTATTACTTATAGGGGCATTTTTAGGCCTTATACCTTTAATTGGTTCACTTTTAAATGTATTAATAACTATTGTAGTAAATACATTGGTTCTTCCTTATTTTACAATGGTTCTAACATATCTTTACATGGATATAAAGGGAATGGAAATAAGAGAATATATTGATTAAAATATATTCATTTATTTTTTATTAATGTAGAAAAGTTTCAAGTTGGATAATATAAATATTTAATCTAATTAAAAATATTATTAGATGTAATATTTAATCCATATTAGGTTTTATTTGTTCTCATTTGTTTAAATAAACTAAAATGGTTAAATTCATTCAATTTTTACATTTTTTAACTCTATATATTTTTTTCTTGCTTTTTAAATCAAAATTTCCTGACTATGAGAAAGTTGTAAACATTTTTGAATATGTAAAACATGTAACCAGATACTAGTATTACTACAATACTCGAAATGGAACTGTAGGTACTCTTAATTCACGTGCAGGTAATTGCTGTGATTATTCATATCTTATAGTGGACTAGCAAGAGCAGCAGGGATTAAGCAAGATATATAAATGCAAATTGTACATTTTCAAGCGATAGTAGATATGGATATGTATGGGCAGATGTATGTTTTGATGGTAGAGACATACTGCAGATGCTTCAAATGATATCAATGATTTCGAAGTAATACGTAACTGGAATACTGGAACAATGTATTTAAATGCTATTTTCTCTTCGTTACCTTTCTAAATACATTACATTTTTATTTTTGAAATAATTATTTTTAAGTCTTTAATTAATAGAAAATTATTTATAGAACCTCTAACCCACTGATAAAATACATAAACAATTTTTGAAATAAAAAAAAATTTTTAGAGGTGATAATGTGGCACAATTAGGTGGTGGAAACCAACCAATATTAATTTTACCAGAAGGTACTAACAGGTTCTTGGGTAGAGATGCCCAGAGAATGAATATTATGGCAGGGAAAGTCCTTGCTGAAACTGTCAGAACAACATTAGGTCCAAAAGGAATGGACAAAATGCTTGTAGACGGTTTAGGAGACATCGTAGTAACAAACGACGGTGTAACAATCCTAAGAGAAATGGACATCGAACACCCAGCAGCAAAAATGCTTGTTGAAGTAGCAAAGACACAGGAAGACGAAGTAGGGGACGGTACTACAACAGCAGTAATTATTGCTGGTGAATTACTCAAAAAAGCAGAAGGACTACTTGACCAGGATATTCACCCAACAATCATAGCTATGGGTTACAGGCAGGCAGCTGAAAAAGCTCAGGAAATATTAAATGTTATTTCCATTGACGCTGATGATAGGGACACTCTCTTAAAAGTTGCAATGACTGCAATGACAGGTAAAGGAACCGAAAAAGCAAGAAAACCATTAGCAGAACTTATTGTAAGTGCTGTTAAACAGGTTGAAGAAGACGGTGAAATCGATAAAGATCATATAAAAATAGAGAAAAAAGACGGTGCAGTAGTAGAAGAATCTACACTTGTTCAAGGTGTAATCATTGACAAAGAAAGAGTACACCCTGGAATGCCATCTAAAATCGAAGACGCTAAAATTGCACTATTAAACTCTGCAATAGAAGTTAAAGAAACTGAAGTGGATGCAGAAATCAGAATCACAGACCCAGCTCAGATGCAGGCTTTCATCGAGCAGGAAGAAAAGATGATCAAAGATATGATCAACAAAGTGGAAGACTCTGGAGCTAATGTTTTATTCTGTCAAAAAGGTATTGACGACCTTGCACAGCACTACCTGGCTAAAGCAGGTGTTATGGCTGTTAGAAGAGTTAAAAAATCTGACATGGAAAAACTGGCAAAAGCAACTGGTGCTAAAGTTGTAACCAACATTGAAGACCTCTCCTTCAGCGACCTTGGAGATGCTGGAAAAGTAGCAGAAAGGAAAATCTCTGGCGAAGACATGATATTTGTCGAAGAATGCAAAGATCCAAAAGCTGTCACATTACTAGTTAGAGGTTCAACCAACCACGTTGTAGATGAAATCGAAAGAGCAGTTGACGACGCAATTGGTGTAGTTGCAGCTACAGTAGAAGACAAGAAGGTTGTTGCTGGTGGAGGAGCTCCAGAAATAGCAATATCCAAAGGACTAAAAGAATACGCTGATACAATAAGCGGCAGAGAACAATTAGCTGTTTCTGCATTTGCAGAAGCTTTAGAAGTTGTTCCAAAAACACTTGCTGAAAACGCCGGACTTGACAGCATTGACGCTCTCGTTGACTTAAGAGCAGCACACGAAAAATCACTCTACATGGGATTAGATGTTTTTGAAGGTGATGTACGAGATATGTACAGAGCTGGTGTTGTAGAACCACAAAGAGTTAAAAAGCAGGCTATTCAGTCCGCTGCAGAAGCTGCTGAAATGATCCTCCGTATCGATGACGTTATCGCATCAACTGGTGCTAGAGGCGGCGACATGGAAGGAATGGAAGGTATGGGCGGTATGCCTGGCGGTATGCCACCAATGATGTAAGTTTATTACATCATTCTATTTTTTTTATTTTTATTCTCAAATAACTAATTTTGACAAATTAAATTTCAAATAATTCTAAATTTTAATTCTAATTATTTTATCATCACCAGATTGGGGAACACCTCTACCATCACGGTTTGATGTTGAAATATAAAGATATCCTTTGTGTTCAACAACTTCTCTTATTCTACCATAATTATTTAAAATAATTTCTTCACCAGTTACGTCATTCCCATCAACTGAAAGGCTTATTTTACGTAACTGTGATCCTCTTAATCCTGAAACGTATAAAGCACCATTATAATAAGCTATTCCAGAAGGTGCAAGTGTAAAATCAGTATAGAAAATTAATGGCTTTTCATATCCTTGTGGGGAATCATTGCCCTGATAATTTGGCCATCCGTAGTTTCCCCCTTTTATTATAATATTTATTTCATCATATCGGGATTGACCGTGTTCAGAAGAATACATTTCTTTTGTTAGGGGATTCCAGGTTATTCCCTGCGGATTTCTATGTCCATAGGAATAAACATAATTACCAAAAGGATTATCTGATGGAATCGAACCATCTTTATTCAATCTAAGAATTTTACCAGAAATAGAATTAATATTTTGCGCATCTGGACGGTTAGTGGCATCTCCGGTGGTCACGTATAATTTTCCATCTGGGCCGAATTTAATACGTCCTCCATCATGGATTTGAGCACTTGGAATATTATCAATAATGATGGTTTCATTTTCTAGTTTTTCATTAAATGTAAATCTTGATACTCTATTTCTATTTTGGGTTGTGTAGTATATATACACTAATTTATTTGTATTGAATTCTGGATCAACCGCAATTCCCAGCAGTCCAGACTCACCTATTTGATTAGTATTTATGTTTCCTATTGATTTAATAGCACCATTATCTAAGATACTTACTTCACCATCACGCTGGGTAAATATCATTTTATCATCTGGAAGAAAATCTATAGCCCAAGGAGTATCTAGATTTTCAGCCATAATTTCTGTTTGATTCCCTGACTGGTTTGAAGGGGTTAAAAATGTAAATAATAATGCCCCTATGATAATCACAATTATAGGTATTAATATAATCTTTTTTCTCATATTAGGTCCAGCTAATCGTTTATAGTTGAATAATTTATTAAATAATTAGTCGATATTATTATTTTGTATTTTATTTTTGTTAAAGTTTAAAATATCTAGTTAAAAGAATGTGATATGCTATAATAAAATAAGATAAATGGGGTCTTAAATTTCTATAAATAGTTTTATTAAACTTTATTTTATAGAATTAACTGGTTAAAATTTATTTATTTAATTTTAGTATGTCTAATTATTGAAATGATATGTTGAATTTCATTATTTTATTTTTTTTAAGGCTGAATTCTTTAAGAACTAACTACTGGAAGCATTAGTAGTTTTAGATTAATTATTTTTTAATTTTTCATTAAATTAAAAGGAAATTATTAATAATAATACGAATATAATTAATAATACTATTGTGGACGGTGAAATTTTGGAGCGGTACAAAATATTTTTACAGAGAATGGGATTAATTGGAGCATCTAATTTCCTGATAACTATAACGGGAATTTTATTTCTCCCAGTTATAACTCAAAATCTTCCTATATCAGATTACGCGATTTATATTCAGTTTCAAATTACAATTACTCTTGTATATAGTGTTGCAATACTCGGTCTACCTTATACAATGGTCAGATTTTTATCGGCTTCGAGAAATAAAGAAGAAATACAGGAATCTTTTTACTCATTTTTATTTACAGTACTTGGTGTAAGCTTGATAGCTGCATTAATTTTATATTTTCTTGCAGTACCTATTTCAAACTTATTGTTTAATGGTAATGTAGCTATTGGGCTTATTCTACCTGTAACTACTCTTATGACCGCACTAATGTATCTCTTTTTTGATTATTTTAGGGCATTTAATCAGATGACTTCATATGCTATTTTAACTACCGTACAGGCATATATGGTCATTATATTTGGTGCAGTATTGATATTTGCTGGATTTGGAGTAGTAGGTGCAGTTGCAGGTATTTTAATCACTCAAACATTAATTTCTTTGATAATGTTTATAATTATATTAAGACAAATTGGATTTAAAATTCCAAGATTTAGAAATTTAGGCGAATATTTAACTTTCGGATTGCCTACAATACCTAGTAATGCTTCTTTCTGGATATTAGACGCTACAGATCGTTATGTAATTGGAATAGCTATTGGTATATCTGCAGTAGGTTTCTATTCTGCAGGATACACCATCAGTGCTTTAATGGCACTTCTTACATCTCCACTTTATACAGTTCTACTTCCAATTTTATCCCAATATTATGCTGAGAGGAAAATTAGAGAAACTAGATTTCTTTTAAATTACTCAATTAAACTTTATTTAGTCGTAGCGGTACCTACAGTAGTTGGATTATCTGTGCTTGCAAAACCATTACTTTACATATTATCAACACCAGAATTAGCTGATGTTGGATACATAATTACTCCAATTCTTGCTATAGGTGGATTATTCTTTGGTCTTTACTGTATTGTAACTCAGATAATAGTTATGGAAAGAAGAACAAAAATTACAGGTTATATCTGGATAGTTTCAACAATATTAAACATAGTTTTAGATATTACATTTGGTTATTTATTTGGAATAATTGGAATTGCAGTTACTACTTTACTTATTTATTTATTTGCATTTTTAGTTACTTCTTATTTTGCATTTAAATATATAAGATGTAATTTCTATTTTGGATTTGTAACTAAAGTAATAGCTGCTGCAATAGTTATGGCCGTAGTTTTATTCATAATAAATCCATTTGGTTTAGTAAATGTTCTTTTAGTAGGAGCTGGAGCATTTGGACTTTATTTATTAATATTATTGCTCTTTAAAGGACTTAAAGTATCAGAAATAATATTTATCGTAGATACTATAAAAGAAGTAATAGTTAACGCTTACAAGTCCATAAGAGGCTTAACTTAATTAATAATAGGAGGATTAAAATGTCAAAGAATGAAAATTTTAAAGAAGTGGAACCAAAAGATGCATTCACAATGCTTGAAAAACACAGAGGAGATAAAATGTATGTTCCTCTTGATGTGCGTACTCCTAAAGAATATGAAGCAGGCCATATTGAAAATGCAACTCTCTTAAATATTCAAGCAGAAAATTTTGAACAAAATCTTGAAAAATTAGATAAAGATAAAACATATTTAGTTTACTGTAGAAAAGGCCCTAGAAGTACTAAAGCTACTCAATTAATGAAAAAACATGGATTTAAGGAAGTATATGAAATAGTGGGTGGATTCGACAAATGGAAGTCTAAAAGGCTTCCTTTTGAAAAATAAATTATTAAAATTATTTTTAAAATTAAAATATAAAAATTAAAGATAATTTACAACTATAAATTAAGTTGTAACTATCTATTTTTAATTTAGCGTGACATTATATGGACTGCAGCTGTTCCACCAGTTCCACCAATGTTGTGGGTCATACCGATTTCTGCACCGTCGATCTGTCTTTTACCTGCTTCTCCTCTTAACTGCCATACAATTTCAGCAGCTTGAGCAATTCCAGTAGCTCCTAATGGATGTCCTCTAGATTTAAGACCTCCTGATGGATTTACTGGTATTTCACCGTCTAATTCAGTCATACCCTCTTCAATAGCTATTCCACCTTTTCCTTTTTCAACAAATCCAAGGTCTTCAATAGCAAGAAGGCCGTTTATACTGAAACAATCATGAACTTCTACTGCATCGATATTTTTAGGTTCTAAACCAGCCATTTTGTATGCATTTCTTGCAGCGTAAACTGTAGAGTCAATTGTGGTTAAATCAGTTCTATCATGAAGTGCTATAGTACCTGATGATTGTGCAGATGCTTTTATATAAATTGGTGTGTCAGTGTATTTTTTAGCATCTTCTGCAGCACATAAAATAACTGCAGCGGCACCATCTGTTACGGGTGAACAGTCCAGAAGCCTTAATGGGTCAGCAACCATTGTTGAATTTAATACACTATCTACTGAGATTTCAAATGGAAATTGAGCAAGAGGATTTTTAGCACCATTTTTATGGTTTATAACTGAAACCATTGCTAATTGTTCCCTGGTAGTTCCATATTCGTACATGTGTCTTCTAGCCATCATTGCGTAAAGTGAAGGGAATGTAACTCCTTGTTGAGCTTCCCACTCTTGATCTGAAGCTGTAGCTATAGATGAAGTTGGATCTACAACATCTGTCATCTTTTCTACACCTGCAGAAATCACAACATCATGATATCCTGATGCAACCGCCATTATTCCATTTCTTAATGCTAATCCTCCAGATGCACAAGCTGCTTCAACACGTGCACATGGTATTGGTGTTAATCCTGCATGATCTGCGATTAAAGACGCAATGTGTTCTTGCTGGACAAAAAGACCTGCAGACATGTTTCCAACAAACATTGCCTCAAGGTCTGCTCCTTCTATGTTTGCATCTTGAATGGCTTTCATTCCAGCATCTGTTATTAAATCTCTAAATGATTCGTCCCAGAGTTCCCCAAATTTGGTTTGTGAAACTCCTATAATTGCAACATCTCTCAAATAATTCCTCCATCAAAGTATTGATGATTTATTAGTTTTATAATTGTATTGTCTAGGCCATCCTTAGTTTACCTTTAAATTTAGCGTACATGGCATAATCGACATAACGTTTCCTTTCTACTAGTTCAGTGACTTTTGGAGCATCTTCTCTTCTTTCTTCTATGTTATCATTTACGGTAATGCTGAAAGCGTCACTTCCTGCTCCTGATCCATAGGATACTGCAAGGATTCTTTCTCCGGGTTGTGCTATATCAAGAATAGCTGCAAGTCCAAGTGGAGTTGCTCCAGAGTATGTGTTTCCTATAACTGGAGTTAATAGTCCTGTTTTAGCCTGTTCATTGTTAAATCCAAGTTTTTTAGCAGCTTTTAGGTAAAATTTCCCATTAGGCTGGTGGAAAACAGCATGATCATAATCACTAGATTCTGTTCCCATTTTTTTAAATAGTCCTTTAGCTGCAGATAATACATGTTTAAAGTATGCAGGTTCTCCTGTGAACCTTCCACCATGTTTAGGATATGGTTGTCCTTCTCTTCTATAAAAATCAGGAGTATCAGTGGTAAAACTGTAAGTTCCTTCAAAGTCTGCAATAGTATTTTCTTTACCTATTACGTATGCAGCCCCTCCTGCTGATGCAGTATATTCAAGAGCATCTCCCGGAGCTCCCTGTGCTGTGTCTGCACCGATAGCTAATCCATATTGAACTGCTCCAGAGTCTACAAGACCCATACATATTTGAATTCCTGCAGTTCCTGCTTTACACGCAAATTCTAAATCTGCAGATGTTAATTCTGGTGTTGCACCAACTGCTTCTGCAACAATAGTTGAGGTTGGTTTAACTGCGTAAGGATGGGATTCTGATCCAACGTAAACAGCCCCAATTTTTTTAGGATCTATCATTGCCCTTATAATTGCATATCTTGCTGCCTCCACTGATATGGTTGCAGTATCTTCATCTGGGGCTGGAACGGATTTTTCCTGTACAACAAGCCCTCTTGAAATAGCATTAGGATCATCTCCCCATACTTTGGCTATTTCTTCAACTTTAATTCTATATGAAGGTATGTAAACTCCATATCCTGCGATTCCTGCCATTTAATATCACTACCTAAATAAATAATTTATAATTTAATTTTTGTTTTTGTGTAAAATTTGAAAATTTAAATAAAATATAACCATTTTAACATTTTTTGTGATTAAAAGTTAAGTTGTATCGATATTGCTTAATGATATTTATAAAGTTTGCTATAAATCCAAAGTTAAAAAAGGATGTTATGGTCTTTAATTTTAATTAATGGGGCAATAATATCTAATTTAATAAAAAATAAGTATCTAGTATAAAAAGTTAAGTTTTAAGCTGAATATATAAGATTTTAGTCCCTTTGATAAATTCCATGCCCGCTTCAGTTTCAATGGCTACATTAAGATAATTATCTATTGCTAAAAGCTTACCCTCTTTGGTTTCAGTATTTTTTTGTAGCACATTTACATCTTTATTTTGAAATTGTCTAAGCTGTCTGTGAAGCTGACTTTCCTGTTTATCTTCTGATCTGGCGGCTATTATTTTTCCTTTCATATTATCATCTCTTTAAAATAATTAGAAGTATTAATGCTTGAATTTGTTCTCCGTATTATATAATTGTTTTTCTATTTTAATATGTAAATACCCATTAATTTATTTAATAAATTACCATTACATATTCAGATAAAATGTTTATAATTTTTTGATTTTAAAGTGCTGACACTTTCCAAATTATTGAGATTTTTTCGGACTTTCTTCACCATTAAGGTTTATATAGCTTCTCTAAATGATTTCCTTCTATTTTTCTATATTTAAATTATTTAAAAAAGTATCAAGGTCATTTGTTGGATTTTTACAGCTTCCTTCTGAGCAAACATAAGCAGTAGCCTTATTATTCTCTATTTTTTTAGATTCAGCTGAAGGAATAGCGTCTATTAGTTCAGAAACATTATCCTCAGAGCGTAAAATAAGGGTCTTGTTAGGAATATAATTATTCCAAACAGTCTCAACTAAAGATTTTGTTTCATTTTCTTCTTTATTTCCAGCAATTACTATTTCATAGGATGGCCCAACTCTAAAATCGAGACCACAAAGAAAACCTGTAAAACCTGATGGCGTATTCTTGATTGTTTTGGAGAATGCTTTTTCTAGTTGTAGTGCCTTATCTTTAAATTCTTTATTTTCAGTTAGCTGCGCAATCTTGAGTAAGTTAAGATATTGGATTGAATTTCCAGATGGAATTGCTCCATCATAGATTTCTTTTTTCCTTAAAAGGACATCTTCTGCATAATCTGGAGTAAAATAAAATCCACCATCTTCATTATCCCAGAAATGTTTAAGTAATGTTTCATTGAGTGATAAAGCGGATTTTAAATATTTTAAGTCAAATGAGGCTTCATAAAGCTCTAGAAGACCATAAATCATGAACGCATAATCATCAAGATGTCCTTTAATTGCAGATTCTCCTTCTCTAAAGCGGTGCATTAAATGATTATCTTTACACATAGAATTTATAATGAAATCTGCCGCATTTTTCGCTGATTTTAATAAAGTCTCTTCATTTAATACTTCTGCTCCTTTAGCAAGTGATGCTATCATGAGACCATTCCAGTCTGTAAGTATTTTATCGTCTTTATGAGGATGAACACGTTTTTCACGATGTTCAAATAGATTTTTCCTTATTTCTTCCATTTTTTCTTCTAAATTTTCCTCTGAAATATGAGATATTTCGGCTATATCTTCAATAGAATTTTGAAGATGCAATATATTTGCTCCTGTTTCCTCACCAGTGGCTTCCTCAAGGAAATTTCCTTGCTCGGTTATATTATAAACTCTTAAGGCAAGTTTGCCATCATCTGGACCAAGAACGTTCATTATTTCATCTTTTGTCCAGACATAAAATTTTCCTTCTACTCCTTCGCTATCTGCATCTTCTGCAGAATAAAATCCTCCTTCTGATGACTGCATATCTCTAATTACATATTCAAAAATTTCTAATGCAATATTCTTATATCTTTCATTTTTTGTTGCTTGGAATGTTTCAACATAAGCCATTGAAATCATGGCCTGATCATAAAGCATTTTTTCAAAGTGCGGGACTAACCATTCTTGATCTACACTATATCGATGAAATCCAAAACCTATATGATCATATATTCCTCCGTTACGCATTGAATCAAGAGTTTCAGTTATCATGCTTAATGGAAATTTTAGTCCAGAACGTTTCCAGTAACGTAATAAAAATAGAAGGTTATGTGATGATGGAAATTTTGGTGCTTTTCCAAATCCTCCGTAAACGCCATCGAAATTCCCTAAAAGAACTTCATAACATTCATCAAGTATATCTACACTTAATTCATCTCCTGAAGAGGTTTCAGATACCTGCTTAAGTGCATTTAAGATACTATCTGTTGATTTAGTGATTTCATCCTGTTTTGTATTCCATGCTTCTTTAACGCTGTTTATAATATCTTTAAGTCCGGGTCTTCCGTATCCGCTTTCAGGGGCAAAATAGGTTCCTGCAAAGAATGGTTCTTTATTAGGGGTCATGATAATGGTTAATGGCCATCCCCCACTTCCAGTCATTAACTGGCAAACAGCCATATAAATATTGTCAAGATCAGGTCTTTCTTCACGGTCAACTTTTATTGAAACAAATGTATCGTTCATTAATTTCCCGATTTCAGGGTCTTCAAATGATTCATGTGCCATAACATGGCACCAGTGGCATGTTGAATATCCTATAGATAAAAATATGGGCTTGTTTTGTTCTTTAGCTTTCTGGAATGCTTCATCACTCCAAGGGTACCAGTCAACAGGATTATTTACATGTTGAATTAAGTAAGGGCTTTTTTCATTTGCAAGGTGGTTTTTATATTTTGGATTATCATTTCCAGAACTCATATCTACACTCCCTGGCCATTTATAATTTTTAAAGCTTAATTTTAAATATAAAGTTAAATTAATAGTATATCATTATATAGTAGATATAAAAGGTTCATTGGTTTAAAAAAGAATCTTTGTATATTAAAACAGTGTAAACAGAGAAATTAATCGATGTTTCATTGAATTTATAGAATCTTTAATATAATTTATAATTAAAATCATATATTTTTTGTGAGGCAATTTTTAAGCAAATTAATATATGAAATAAATCTAAGATTATTTTGAAATTAAAAATATGATATGATGAGTATATTCAGAATAAATTCGTCTTTAAATATTATTAGATATTAAAAATTAAATTTAAACGACCTATTAAGAGTTGGTGACTTAAATGAGCCTTATAATGTCATATGTTGGAAGAAATGGATGCGTAATGGCAGGAGATAAACGTAGGATTGGTTTTCTTGGAGATAAAGAAAATAGAGAAAAGCTTGAAAAACTTCTTTATGCTGGAGCTATTATAACTGATAAAGAGTTGATTATAATATCAAAAGATCTAGGAATAACTCTAAATATTTCAGATGAGGCTGAAAAAGTTCGTGAAATTGGCGATGTTCTTGTAGGTGAAGTAAGGTTTAAAACACCATTTGAAACAAAGAGGAAAAGGATATATGGAACTACAAATGGCTACGTTATTACAGAACTTATAGGCTCAAATATAGAAAAATATGAAGATGGAGATAGTTCTATAGTAGTATTTGGTAATAAAATAACCAAAGCAAAGGCAAATGAACTTATTCAAAAAAACTGGAAATCCAAGGCAAGTCTTCAAAATGTTTCTCAAGTATTTAAAATTGTTATGGAAGAAATATCTAAGATTACACCCTCTGTAAGTAAAGAATATGATATTTACACTAAAGAAATCAAACTGGATAAAAATGAAGCTAAAAATCTTCTAATGGAAACTATAGTAAAAGATGTTAAGGAACTTCAAGAGATGAGGGAAGGACTAAGGAAACAGCTTGATGAAGCAGCTAAATCAATAGAAATGGCATCAAAAATAGTCCTTGAAGGCGAAGTTGGAATGGTAAAGAGTATTGAAAAAGACAGTCTTAAAATACTCTTAAAAGAAGGTATTCAAGCACTTGATATGGAATGGAATACTGTAGCTGATTCTGGTACCCTTATTGAAATGAATATTGATGATCCTTCTAGTGTTAGAATTGGAGATATGGCTGTAATTGAAAATGAGAATTTATGCATTAAAAGAACTGGATCAAATCTTCAATGCAATGTAATATTATGTAGAACCGATAAATAGAATTCATTAATTAAAAGGTGAATAAATGGAATTAACTGTACTCGGAAGTGGTGGCGGACGCTTTCGCTACCATAACTCAGCGTAGAATGACTGGTGGGTTAAGGATAGATGGAATTGACAATAAAAGGATACATTTAGATCCTGGGCCTGGAGCATTGGTTAGAACATATCAATTTGGGCTCAGTCCACTTAAACTGGATGCTGTACTTGTTTCTCATTCTCATACAGACCATTACAGCGATGCTGAAGTTATGATAGAGGCTATGACAAGGGGAATGACTCGAAAAAAAGGTGCTGTAATTGGCAGTAGAAGTGTAATTGAAGGGTATAAACAATTTGGGCCATGTATCTCCCATTATCATCTAAGTAAATCAGAAGTATCAGTTTTAGAAGCAAATAATACAACTAAACTTGGTAATATTCAAATAAAAGGAACAAAAACAGTTCATGGTGATCCAAAGGCCATAGGATTTAATTTAAAGATAAAAGACTTTTCATTATCTTACACTTCAGATACTGAATATTTTGAAGAACTTCATGAATATCATGAAGGGGCTGATGTTTTAATTGCAAGTGTTATAAGGCCGCGGGATGAAAAAATAAGAGGTCATATGTGCACTAATGATTTCATTAAACTTATTGATGAGGTTAAACCTAAACTAGCAATTATGACTCATCTTGGAATGAAAATGGTATTTAATGACGCTAAGAAAGAAGCTAAATCTGTCACAGATAGTACTGGAGTTAAAACACTTGCTGCTTATGACGGTATGAGGGTAGATTTAGAGCCATTTGTTTTAAAACAGAAGACTCTAAATGATTTTAATAAAAAATAGTTACTCATAATCTACAGGAATTTATAAGACCACTTCTGATCAAATGATCAGCAACTATCATAGCTACAGATGATTCTGCAACTGTTGTTACTCGAGGACAGATACAGGGATCGTGTCTTCCTTTAATTTCTATTTTAGTATCCTCTTTTTTGTTAATATCTACTGTTTCTTGAGTCAAAGAAATAGAAGGAGTTGGTTTAACAGCCATTCTTACTATTATGGGCATTCCATTGGATATTCCTCCAAGAATTCCTCCAGAGTTATTTGTTTTTGTCTTAATTCCTTCATTATTTATATAAAATTCGTCATTCATTTCGGAACCTTTTAAACTTGAAGATTCAAATCCAGCACCAATTTCGACTCCTTTAACCGATCCAATTCCCATTAAAACTTTAGCTATATCTGCATCTAATTTATCGAAAACAGGCTCTCCTAATCCTGAGGGTACGTTTAATATAATTGTTTCAACAATTCCCCCAACAGAATCTCCTTTTGATTTAAAGTCAAGAATTAATTCTTCCATTTTTCCTGCAGCTTCTAAATCGGCACATCTAACAGCATTTGAGTTAACATTGTCTTCAATTTGCGCAATTTCTACTTTTTTTGCCTCAATGTTGCCTATTTTAGTTACATGGGAAATTACTTTAATATTCTTTGTTTCAAGAAGCTTTTTAGCGATAGCTCCACCTATAACATGGCCTATCGTGGTTCGTCCACTTGCTCTGCCTCCTCCCCTGTAATCATAATGTTCATATTTAGCTTCCCAGCAGTAATCAGCATGCCCTGGCCTTGGCTTACCGCGAAGAGCAGCATAAGCAGATGAATCCATGTCTTTATTATATACAACTGCTGCAATAGGAGTACCATCGGTTTTACTTTCAAAAATTCCAGATAAAATTTGTACTTGGTCTGTTTCACCCCTAGAAGTTGTAACTTTACTTGTTCCTGGTTTTCTTTTATCAAGTTCTATTTGAATATCTTCTTCAGCTAATTCAAGCCCTGCAGGGCATCCGTCAATTACTGCTCCAAGTGCATTACCATGGCTTGAGCCGAAAGTTGTTATTTTAAACATTTTGCCTATTGTATTTCCTGACATGGATTATCTCCGATAAAAATTATATCTTGATATAAGTATATTTAGAATCTAAATTATATTCTTTTTATGAATCCTGTTTTTTCTCCCCTATCAAATCCTGCATTTTCATAAAATCGGAAAATATGTTCTTCTTTTTTACTTGTTAGAAGCATGACTTTATAACAATTTTTTTGCTTGCAAATATCAACTGCTATCAAAATTCTAAGAATTTTGATGCCCCAAAATCATAGATTTTGAGGGCTTTATCTAATACAGCAGTCCCATATCCTTTTTTCTGATAATCTAGATGTGTAACAACATTTTCTATTAGTCCATAAGGTCTCGCTGACCTTGTCATGTTTTTAATAACTGCCAGAGTACACGATGAAACAATTTTTCCATCTTCTTCAATTACAAGGTAAAATAAATTAGGATCAGACAATATTTCGTTTCAATGTTCTTTTACACGATGATCTATGTCTAATTCAAGATCATCGGGAATTAGATATTTATAAAGCGATAATAATGATTCAAGTTCGTCCTGCTTTATTAAACGTACTTTATCTACCATTTTAACACTTATTCTTTGATTTTTGCATATAATGCTGTGTTATATATTTCATCATATTTTATAATGCTATTTCTTAAAATACCTTCAAGAATAAAACCATTCTTCTCAAGAATTCTCCTTGATCCAATATTCTGCTCTAAAGGTGTAGCAAATATTCTTTTAAGATCAAGTTTGTTGAAACCATATTCTACTATACCATTTAATGCAGAAGATGCAATTCCTTTTCCCCAATATTCTTCACCTAACCAGTAGCCAACTTCTGCAGAAATTCTTTCTATATCCTCACCAACAGTAAGCCCTATTCCACCCACTGCTTTATCATCAATAGTTATAGCAAAAAAGTAAGGATTGTTCAATGCAATTTTTAGCCATTCTTTACCATGTGTAATTGTATATGGAAAGGGAAAGCCATCACGTAAATTTTTTGCTATTTCAATATTATTTGCATTTTTAACCAGACTTTCAAGGTCAGATGTTTCCCAATTTCTTAAAATACAATTTTCACATTTGATTATCATTATTACTCCTCTTCATACCCTAAAAATGATTAATTTATATCTTCAATAGAAATTACTTTTCCATCCTTGAATTTAAAAACTGATTTATTCTCTAATTTAATTAAATCATACTTCTTAAGCTCTTCTGAGACATCTAAAGCTAGAACACCTTTAAAACTGACTTTATTTTCTACAGTATTTCCTTCAAATTTTTGTTCTAATATTTTCATTTCTCTCTTTTTAAACAAAGCAAATGCTTGTGTTATTTGGTCCTTAAAAGCATTTCTTCCGTTTAACTCGAGAGTAACTTCTCCATTTGCAATATTTCTAAATATCATATCTCTATGAAGATGTCTAACCATTCCTGCAGCGTCAAATTCATTGTAAGCTTTGATGTATCCCTCAATGATTTTTTTCATTAGTTTTTCTTTCATCTAATCCCTCGGTATGTCTAATATTTTTACAAATAAAAATGATTGACTTATAAGAATATTTTAATATAGTGTGTTTAAGTTAATCTATAATTTAATATTTAAAAATAATTAGATTTGGTGAGAAGATGCAGAATATCATAATTGAAATATATGAAAAACTTTATTCATCTTACGGCCCACAGGGATGGTGGCCTCTGATTAATTTAGATAGCTACAATCCAAATAAAACAGGTGCGGTTAGAGGGTATCATCCCGAAAATTATGATCTTCCAAGAAAAAGAAATGATATTTATGAGATAATTCTCGGTGCAATTTTGACCCAGAATACATCCTGGCTACAAGCTGAAGCAGCACTATTTAATTTAAATGAATTAAATGTAATAGAGCCTGAAAAATTAATGCACATTCCTTATGAAACATTAAAATCTGCAATCAGATGTGCTGGATTTTTAAACCAAAAATCAATATATTTGAGGGAAATTACAAAATTCTTTATTGATTTAAATGGAAGAATTCCTACAAGAAAAGAACTTTTAGCGGTTAAAGGAGTGGGAAATGAAACAGCTGATTCAATTCTGTTATATGCTTATAAACAGCCTGAATTTGTTGTTGATGCTTATACAAAACGTATATTTTCACATTTAGGTATCGTAGAAGAAAATATAAAATATATGGATTTAAAAAAATTGTTTGAGTCAAATTTACCCAGAAAATTGCCGGTTTATAATGAATATCATGCTTTAATAGTTGAGCATGCAAAAAGATATTACAATAAAAAGCCATATGGATTAAATGATCCTCTAAAAGAGGTTTTAAGGGTATAAATTCTTTTCAGTGATTTATATTAAATACATGAATAATCTAACCCCTATAGAAACATATATTCATTCTAAGCTATTCAACTTCTTTGTTTTGTAAATAATAAATGCTCCAACTGCAAAATTAGCAATTGCAATCAAAATTAATTCAATTCCTTTTGCAGCGCCTTCTGTAAGTCCAATATTAATCAAACCAGTTGCACCTAATAATTGAAGTAATGCTAAAATCCATAAAACAACTCCTAGAGCATATATTGCTATGAAATTTCGAGAAAAATAAATTAATACTGCAAAGATAATGAAAATTGTTCCAAATATGGCAGATGAAAATAAGAGGTTTAAAATTCCCCATATTGCTACAAGAATAGTAAGTCTTCTAATCCATTTTTGTCTTTTTTCATTCAAGGTATTATTCTCCTATTAATTAATTTATTAAGGGATATTAATAAACTTTATGAACATGTTAAATAAAATTAAATTATTAAAAGCTCATTAATTTTGATATTAATGAGTCTTTTTACCATAAAAATAAGTATATCAATTCATAATACAATAGAAAGAAATAAAATTAAAATAAATGATATTTACTAGTTTAGGAATCTCTTTATTAATTTCTCTAAGTTACCTAATCAATAAATTCTGAATAATACTTGTCGAAAATGTAGTTATAAGTTAATCTGGAGAATAAAATGTCTAGAAATAAATTTTCAGAGTTCAGTGTCAAAATAATTAAATTAACCTTTAATTCTCGATTTATTCTTGCTAAAACTTGTAAAAAAGTACCTCCACTTGGAAAAATTGTGGATAAACTCTTCTTTGAAGGTGATGATATACAGGTTATTCCAAGGGATAGTTCAATTCAAGAAATAAAAATAAATACAGATATTGAAGTGCCAAAAGATACGATGCTTCCTAGTCAGGTACTTAAAGAAATGATAAGAAAATCTAAATATCATTTTATAATGAATAACTGTATTTGCAGGGTTTCGAATGATTGTAAGGACTATCCTCAAGATTTAGGGTGTTTATTTTTAGGTAAAGGATCTAAAAGAATTTCAACTAAATTAGGAAGAGTGGTTTCAAAAGATGAAGCTCTGGAATATGTTGATAAATGTGGAAAAGCAGGATTAGTAAATATTATTGGTAGGAACAAAATTGACAGCGTTTGGCTTAATACAGGGCCTAAAGAAGAACTTCTTTCCATATGTGGCTGCTGTCCTTGCTGCTGTTTGTGGAAAATGACTACAGATCTTCCTGAAAATATTGGAAAAAGCTTTTCTAAAATGATTGGTATTGAAATAGAGTTTAATGAAGAGATCTGTATTGGTTGTGGAATTTGCTCAGAAAGTATTTGCTTTTTAGAAGCCATTAGTATTCAAAATGGAAAAGCAAAAATAAATATGGAAAAATGTCGTGTATGTGGTAGATGTGCTGAAATTTGCCCGAAAGGTGCAATAAGTATAAAAATGATTAATGATGCAGTAGAGCGTTCAATTGAACATATTCTGCCATTAGTAGATGTAGAATCTGAATAACTCTTTAATTATGTGTAAATATATGCTCTAGAAAAGCCTTTAATTATTAATTCAGTATTGCTTTTCTGTAAACTTAATTTCAATCCGAGTCCCTTCAGAACAATCAATTTCAATTGTACCATCTATTTGTTTTACTAAACTATTTACGAGCATTAATCCCATTGATTTTGCATTAGTAATATCTATATCCTCTGGAAAACCATCTCCGTCATCACGAATTATAACTTTGAATTCTTCTCCTTTTTGGTGGAAATTAACCCATATCTGACCTTTTTCATTAGATTTGAACGCATGCTTGAAACAGTTGGATATTAGTTCATTTACAATTAGTCCTAATGGAATAGATGTGTTAATATCAAGCATAATGTCATCAACGTTCGTATTTAATGTGGTGTTGTCTGAATTTCCTCTATAAGTTTGAAATATTTCTTGGGCAAGTGTTCTTAAATAATTTCCAAAATTTATCCTTTTAAGATCATTGGATTGATACAATTTTTCATGTATTAATGCCATTGATTTAGCACGGTTTTTACTTTCTGTGAATATATCAAGTGCTTCTTTATCCTTTATATATCTGGATTGCATGTTTAAAAGAGAGCTTATAACTATTAGATTGTTTTTAACTCGATGATGAATTTCTTTCATCATAATATCTTTTTCATCAAGAGATTTCTTAAGTTCTTTTTCAAGGTTTTTTCGAGGTGTAATATCTCTAACAACTGATTGAACAGCTTTTTTATTATTAAAAATAGTAGGAACAGTCCCTGCCTCTATATAGATGGTTGTACCGTCCTTTCTAATTATCTTTTCTTCGGTATAGTCTGAATATTTTCTATCATTTTCAGCTAGATTATATTGTTTTTTTGCTATTTCAATATAATCCGGATGAATAATTTCTTCTAAACTCCTTCCTATTATTTCATCGGTATCTTTTGCTCCAAGAAGTTCTGCTGTTGCTTCATTAGCAAAAACTATTTTTTTATCAATGAATACTATCACAGCATCTGGGGAAACATGTGTTAAAATCTTGTAACGGTTTTCACTTTCTCTTAAGGCTTCTTCTACCTTTTTTTGCGCGTCTATATTATGGATTATCAATAATTTTCCAGTCTTTGTATTTTGACTATCATAGAGTGAATTAATCTGCATTTTAATCCAGCAATTAACTGGATCTTCGATAAAGACTTCATCTACACAATCTGGAGATTCTTTATAAAATGATAATATTTCTTCCCAATTGCTAAAAATATCCTCTGCTCTTTTACCTATATCCTCAGAAGAAAGTCTAAAAATCTTTTGTGCCTCGGGATTAAATTCTAAAAGATTATCTTCAAAATCAAAGATAAAAAAACTGTTATTCATGTTTCTAAAGAGTTCATGATATGCAATTGGAACATTATCCAAAAGTTGAAACCGGAATATAGTTAATGCAATTAAAATTCCACTTACTACAAATATAAAAGGAGTTAAATCCAGTCCATTAACTGTAAATAAGTTTGCTGCATAAAAAATGTTAGAGGTTAAAGGTACAAAGGCACCTAAAATTAAAATTGAGGTTTGAAATTTGTATTTTCTGGGTGAATTTATGAATGTTTGAAAGAGCAGAACAATCCCAAGCAGAATTAAAAAGTATGCGTACACCATGTTAACCCAGACACCTATATTGTGTCCATAAACTGGAATATTTCCGGGTAAATCTGAAGATATGATAATTTCTGGCCAGATTAGGCCATGCCATTCATTAGTAAAGACAAGGAAAAGGACAATTGCAGGTATAACCATCAAAAGCGAAATATATCTTTTTTTGAGAAATTTTTCATATTTAGCATAGCTAAGAGAAAATAGAAGCCAAAGAGGAGCTACAGTGGCAACTCCAATATAACTTAGCTTTGCAAATAATATTTTAGAATTAATATCAGTACTTGAAAACTCTAAAAAAATACATAGGGCCCATATACCTACAGAGAACATTAAAAGGATAAAGTAACTATGCATCTTAATAGAACGTTTTTTAAGAGCATATAACGCCAGAAAAAATGGAATTAATGATGCTATTATCAATTCCAATGAATAAGGTGAATACTGAAATCCCATGAGCAATCTCCATAAGTAATTACTTGATCATTTATCTCAAAAGGTTAATTAATAATATCTTTTTGCATTGAAGTATTTAAATCTTTAAATTAAAAAAAATTAGATTTTGTTTTATAATTTATATATATAAATAAATAGAATTAATATTTTCTGAGAATATTAAGATTCCAGTGACTAGTATACTTGCTCTATAATTAAACTCAAATATTTCTGGATATTATCTTATTTGATTCTTCCATCAGCTAACCTCATTATAACTAAATTATATTTACATAACTCTATTTCTTTAATGGGTTTTAGTTAATGGCAATATATTTTATGGAAGTTCAGTTAAATTTAGCCAGAATTTCCCAATACAACCTAAAATCTCGTTTAATTCGTCAAAATCTATTGGTTTAACAATAAAACAATTAGCATGATTATCATAAACTTTTTTAACCTCTAAAGGATCACTTGAGGTACCAAAAGCAATTACGGGAATCTTCTTCAACTTAAAATCATTCTTAATCTTTTTAAGAACTTTTAAACCATCTATTTTGGGTAAATTTATATCTAAAATAATAATAGAAGGTAATTCTTTATTTTCATAGTTATCTCCATCATATAAATAATCTAATACTTCACTACCATCAACAAAATGTTTAATATCAATATTAAATGCTTCACTAAAATAATCCTTAATCATACGTGCGTCTGCAGGATTATCCTCAACCAATAAAACTTCATCTGATTTTAAATCATATCCCATTTAAGTTACACCTCATATGAAAAAGTTATTTATATGGATTTTAAGGACTATAATCCCAACTTTCAAATTCATCTTTAACAGGAATAGTGAAATAGAATGTAGAACCTTTTCCAAGCTCTGCTTCAACCCAAACATGGCCACCATGACGATCAATAATCCTTTTAACAATGGCTAAACCAATTCCTGCACCTTCAAACTCTCCAATTGGATGTAATCGTTTAAACACTTCAAAAATACGGTCAGTGTATTGTGATTCTATTCCAATACCATTATCAGAAATGCTAAAAATGTATTCGTTATTCCTATTATCTGCTGAAATGTTAATCTCAAGTGGTATTCCATTTTTTCTAAATTTAATTGCATTTCCTATGAGGTTTTGGAATACTCTTGTAATTTGAATTTCATCAGCAGTAATAGGTGGTAATGAATCATAACTTATTTTAGCACTGCATTCTTCAATAGCAGCATTAAGATTGTTAAGGGCATAATTTATTGCACTTTTACAATTAAATTGTTTAAATTCTTCCCCGCGAGTATCCACACGAGAATAATCCAGTAACCCCTGAATCATACTTTTCATACGGGTTGCTCCACTAACCATATATTCAATAAATTCATCAGCATCATGGTCTAATTGCCCTTCATAGCGTCTTTTAAGAAGTTGTGCATAACTGGCCATAGTACGTAATGGTTCTTGAAGATCATGTGAAGTTATATAAGCAAAACTTTGTAATTCTTCATTAGAGCGTGTTAATTCTTCATTAAGTTCTTTAAGTTCTTTAGTCCTTTCTTGAACTTTTAGTTCTAAACTATCATGAGCATCACGTAATGCTTTTTCAGCTTCAATTTTTGCATTATGTACTCTGATGGAATTTAATCCATAGGCAATGTCATTAGTTAATTCTGTCATTAAATGCATTTCTTCATTAGAAAAGGGGTCTGGTTCTTCAGAATAAATACACAAGGCACCAAAAATCTTATTTTTATCCTTTAATGGAAAAACAATTGAAGATGCATAACCTCTTTTAATAGCTTCATCACGCCAAGGTTCAAAGTTAGGATCAATAAGCATATTTTTACACATACTTATTTTTCCAGTTCGAATAGCCGCACCTGTTGGCCCCTGGCCACGTTCATTATCCTCCCAACTTATATTCAATGTTTTAAGGTATCCTTCCTCAAAGCCACTGTAAGCTACAGGTTTAACTGTCTTATTTTCATCTTCTTCAGCATAACCTATCCAAACCATAGGATAATTACAATCTTCAACAATAATCTTACAAACAGAATCTAAATAATCCAATTCATCCCTAGCATTTATTATTGCTTTACTATTATTACTAAGAGCTTTGTAGGCTCTATTAACACGCATTAATTCTTCTTCTTTTTGTATAAGAATTTCATTCGCTGATTTAAGCTCTTTATTAGAAACTTTTAATTCTTTATTTAATTGCTGTGTTTCTTCTAATAGATCTTTAATCTGTTCTTCGGCCCATTTGTTCTCAAGTAAATCTGCCGCCTGACGAGCTAAGATATCTAATGAACGTATTTCACTTTCTGTTAATTCATGTGGTTCAAGCCAGTGTGTTGAAAACATTCCTAGTAAAGTTCCAGAGCGTGAAATTAATGGTGTGGTTTGTACTGCGTTGATACCTGCTTTTTGGTACATTTCCTTATCTTTACTACCGGCCATTAAGTCACTAGTCTTAATATCAGGAATAGCAGCCCTCAAGCGCGTACTTAAGGCTATACCACAAGTACATTTAGATGTGGGGCGAACCCATTCCCAGAATTTAGCAGATTGCTCATCAAAACCCCGGTTACCCAAAAGCTTAAGTTCTCCCCGTTTAGGATAAAATCTCTGAATACTTGCAAAATCAGCATGAAGAGTCGTAATTAATGTATCAAGAATCTCATTATACAATGCATCAACATCTTTCGCTTGAATAAGCTTTAAACTAATTTGTCGAATGTTTTGAGCAGCTTCAAGTTCTATTGAAAGGTTTTTTTCACTTTCTTTTAAAGCATCTTCAGCTTCTTTAATTCTAGTTATATCTTGGATTTGGACTAAAAACCCAGAATCAATACTAGAAATAGTTAAATCAATAAAAGTAGTCCCGGATTTTGTGGGGGTATAAAAACATAATTCTTTAATTCGATCAAAATCAACTGAAATCTGTAAATTAATTAAACCCTTTTCCTGTAGTTCATTTTTTCTTTCTTTAATCTCTGGACTATTAAATAAGTTAACTTTCTTGCAAATATCTACGGATGGTATTCCAGCTAGTTCTAAAGCTGATAAATTTGCATCTACTAATTTGCCTTCTTTATTATAGAACAGTATTCCTATTGGTGATTTATCAAAGATTTCCTTGAATCTATTGGCTTCCTGCATGAATGAATTATCTCCCTTATCTAAATTTAAAATCAGTTATTTTTGACACAATAATTATTTTACTTTTTAATTATTGTAATTTACTATTTAACTCCATCTAAAAAATTAATTAGATTTTTAATTATTTCTATTTAATCCATTTTAAATGATTAAAAACTGTTTTGTGGGTAGTAAAGAAGAAAGATTATTATTCATCTTATAAAATGTTTTCAAATTTAAAAAAATAAATAATATTATGGATATAAGTATTATCATTAATAATTTGGAAGTATTGATATGAAAAATAATCCACTCACTTTAGCCTTATTGGCAATAATAATTATTTTAGTTGGATTAGTGGCTTTTTTAGTCTTTTTTGTAGGTTTTAGTATGATGAGGGATGGCATGATGGGAAATCATGACAATTCTGGTATGATGGGTGATGTTGATCGTCATTTTATTGAGCAGATGATTCCGCACCATGATGATGCTATTGCTATGGCCAATATTGCTTCAACTAAAGCTGAACATCAAGAAACTAAACAGTTAGCAGAGAATATTAAGAGGGACCAATCTAGAGAAATTGCACAGATGCGCGAATTCTACAAAAGGACTTATGGGGCTGACGTTCCAGTTTCATCAGGTATGATGGGTTCTGGTGAAGGTAGGGGTGGTAGAATGATGGGAGATTCAACAGATTTAACCGAACTTGAGAACGCAAAACCATTTGACAAGGCATTTATTGAAGAGATGGTTCCACACCATAGAATGGCAATTATGATGGCAAATATGCTTTTAAATCGTTCCAATAATCCAGAAATGCGTGCACTTGCAGAATCTATCATTAAAACTCAAAGTGATGAAATAGATCAGATGAAAAGTTGGTATCGAGAATGGTATGGTCAACCTTTAGTTGAATCTAGTAGGTGATTTACGCTAACTAATTAGTATAGTCTCTTGAATAAGTTAAGCTTTGCATTTAATCTATTATTTTTCAGGGTTTTGTTTAAAAATAGTTTAAGTTAAGGATTTATTATCTTAAAAGATTCGATTGGAATTGTAAAATAAAAAGTGGAACCCTTACCTAATTCTGATTTAACCCATATTTTACCGCCATGATACTCGATGATTCTTTTGACAATAGCAAGGCCTATTCCGGCGCCCTTATATTCTCCGATGGCATGTAATCTTTTAAATACCTCAAATATTTTGTCCGAATATTCTTCTTCTAATCCAATACCATTATCTGAAACTGAAAAAATGTATTCATCACCTTCTTTTTTGGATGAAATTCTAATTTTAGGAGTAATTCCTTTTTTATGGAATTTCAGTGCGTTTTCTATGAGATTCTGGAATACTCGCGTAATCTGATCTTTATTTCCAATTATTATAGGTAATTCATTCAATGATATTTCAGCATTACATTCATTAATTGCGGATTCTAAGTTACTTAAAGCATCTTTTAATGCATCTTTAGCATTAAATTGTTTGAATTTTTCTTTACAAGCTCCAACACGAGAATAATCCAGTAATGCTTTAATCATATCTTGCATTCGAGTTGCTCCAGATATCATATACTCTATAAACTCATCAGCATCAGAATCCAGTTTACCCTGATAACGCCTTTTTAAAAGTCCAGCATAACTACCCATTGTTCTTAATGGTTCCTGTAAGTCATGACTTGTAATATAAGCAAAGCTTTGTAGTTCCTTATTTGAACGTTCAAGCTCATTTATTGCTTTTTTTAATTGAGTAATGTTTCTACTTATGTTTAATAATGTTTTAATTTGTCCTTTATTATCATATTCTGGCACAATCATGGATTGAAAATATCTTGATCCTTCCAAACCGGGAAATTCATACGACATTTCTTGCAATTCGCCAGTAATTAATGCTGCTTTTAGTTTAGTAGTCCATAATTCAACATTTTCTTTATCCATTCCTAATTCTGAAATTTTTTTACCGATAAATGACTCTCTAGATAAGCCCATTACTGGTGAACCTTTATTAATGTATAATATCCTCAAGTCAGTATCATATCGTGTAATTATATCTGGAGAATTCTCTGCAAGAGATTTAAAAGACCTTTTACTTTCTATAAGATCATCTTCAATTCTTATCCGCTTAATATCCACATTATCAATTGAAATCATGCTCCTTAATACAAATATAAATAAAACTACTGTAGTAGCAAATGCCATTAGTGCTATTCCAAATCTAAAGTCATATAATCCCCATAATTGACCTAGAAGACGTAACCATCCAATAATTAAAGGAATAAATAGGATTGCAGGTAAGATTCTACGTCCAAAAATCCCACTTAGCCTATTACTAGTTAATAATTCCATAATGCCAATATCTGGACGGGCACTTAAAACACTCAGTGCAATTAAAATGAAAGTTATGGTTCCATAAATTGAAGTTTGAGTGGTATTAGGGACTTGATATATTCCAGTTTGATAAATATAACCTAATATAACTAAATACATTATAAAAAAGATGATTAGCATCAGATATTGACAATAATTATGTCCAGTACAATCATTAGTGTCAATGATAAAAATCGCTGTTCCAATTAATATAAATGACATTGCAGCAATTATGGACATTCTAAATATTTCTAAGTTTTGAAATCCAAAAATAGCTCCAATTAAGCTTATACCAATACTAAAATGAATTATGTAATCTAAAATACTGATTAAACCAACTAAAAGTACTATTATGGATAAAGATTTCGCGATTTTCCTATTTTTGGAGCTAACTTTAGTTCCTTGCAATAAAAAAATGGAAATACCAATTAAAATAAAGCATATACTTGAGGGTAATGCGATAGTCGCATAATTAGGAGCAGGGGCAGTTAAAATTGGAATATTAAATATCCAGCCTATTAAGAAAATAAATCCCATTAAGCTAATTACAATACTTGAAAACTTAGAAAAAAGCCTTAATCTATTTAATAGGGAATTACTTTTGAGTTTATCCATATAATACTCCTTTAAATAATTTATTTTTATGAGGCCAATCAAGCTATTTTTTTCAATTTATTAGGATTAATATTTATTTTATGTCTATTTTGTAATTTTCTATTTAGTTTCTTTTAAAAAATAATATGTTTTAATTTTATCCTATCTAATCATTATTAAAGCTATATATCTAATTTAAAGCACTTTGGGTAGCAAAGAAGAGATTTAAACACCCAGATTTAAATTAATGGAATCTTCAAAAACTTTGCAGGCCATTAGATCTAAAAACGCGATAAGTGAATGATGATTAAGTCATTCAATAGTTATGGATTTAGTTATTCTTGTTCTGCTATTGGCCTAATAGTTCGGTATAGCTCAAATAGTCTTTAGGTCAAAGTTTTGCCGTTAATACATTATTTTTCAGTAGGTCTTGTTTAAAAATATAAACTAAATAGTATCCATAAAAAACTATTATTATATTTTATAATATAATTATTACAATTAAGAGAATCATTTAGAAAATGGAGTTGATTAATATGGCTAAAGTTACAAGAGAAATGGTTGAAGAGACAGGAATTAACGTAGATGAACTTGTTGAATTATTAGTAAAGAATGCTGCAGCAGAACTAACAACATTCTACTATTATACAATCCTTAGAGTTAATTTAATAGGTTTGGAAGGTGAAGGAGTTAAAGAAATAGCAGAATCAGCACGAATTGAAGATAGAAATCATTTTGAAGCATTATTACCAAGAATATATGAACTTGGCGGAAAATTACCTGCCCATATGAATGATTTTCATGATATATCTGGCTGTCCTCCCGCTTCATTACCAGTAAACTCAACAGATACAAATGAACTTTTAAAAGTTTTAGTAGCAGCAGAAAGATGTGCCGTTAGACAATATACTAACATATGTAACATCACTGCAGGTAAAGACCACAGAACCTACGATTTGGCTCTTTCAATCCTTCATGAAGAAATTCAGCATGAGTCATGGTTTTCAGAATTCCTTGGCGAAGGACCATCAGGACACTTCCAGAGAAGAGGAGATACATCCCCATTTGTATCTAAATTTCTTGAATAAAATTTATTTTTTATTTTTAGGATAAGAGTATTTTTTAAATACTTCATTGATTTCTTCTGGTGTTTTCAGTATATTAGCACCGATTTTTCGAGTTTATGAACGCTTTATGCCCCATATTTCCTTATTTTTCATTTAAAATAATTCATATATGGTAATTGTGTAATTACAGTTCCTTATTCTACATCAGATAACATCCAGTAATTAAAAATGGGATATTTTTTTTATAAAGGAGATTAATTTAACATATCCAATTTTAATGTATAATTTAATAAATTTATGAGATAGATTAAACATATACTATATCATGATTATGGATTATTTGATTTTCATATTTCTTTTAATTTTACTGATTTTAAGCGGAATAATTACCACAAGGTCAATTTCTAAGATTTCATCATATCTTAAATTAGCTCATTTTTCTGCAGGATTTATTATAATAGCCCTTGCAACAGGTATCCCTGAATTAATAGTAGGTATAACTTCTGCAGTAGAAGGAATTCCAGACCTTTCTTTAGGAACTGTTTTAGGTTCTAATGTTGTTAATTTATCTCTGGTTATAGGTACTGCAGTACTTATTGCTGGAAATATTAATTTTGAAGATAATAATATCAAAAAGGAACTTACTTATCCTTTCTTCATTGCTCTTTTACCTATATTACTAGCCCTAGATCAGATTTTGTCTCGTATTGATGGTTTAATTTTAATAGCTATGTTTATTGCTTATATCTGGTTTGTTTTTAAAAGCACTGATTTTGAAGAAGAAGATGAAATTGTAAGCAGAAAACAGTTTTTTAGAAGCTCTATTCTATTTTCTTTAGGTTTAATAGCTCTCTTGATCAGCGCTAGGTACTTAGTTGATTATGCATCTTTAATAGCAGCAGAAATTGGCATTCCAGTTTTTTTAATAGGTATTTTACTAGTCTCTTTTGGTACATCCCTTCCAGAGCTTACGTTTGAAACTACTTCACTGCTGCATGGATATAAACTTCTAGCAATTGGTGATTTAATGGGAAGTACAGTAGCAAATTCTACTTTAATTTTGGGAGTAGTATCTATTATTAGTCCAATTTTAGTTCCAAATTTAACAGAATTTCAATTAGTTTCCATCTTTTTAGTAATCTTAATTTCTATCTTTGTTATATATTTACAAAGTAACAGCGGAATAACTCGTTTAAAAGCATTATTATTAATATTCATTTATGTTATTTTTTTATTTTTAACTGGATTTAATTCGCTATGAAGTTAGATAACATGTCATAAATTTATTCAACATTATAAGTAGGTGGGTTATTAATATTGAAGGATTATATCTCTTTATTGCCGAATTAGCGGGTTATTAGGACCATTAGCCAACGAAAAAGAGATATTATAATTGGTGGGTTTTATCAAATCACACGGTTAATCATTTACTTTTTCAGATGCTCTTGCTCAAACTATTAAATAAGAACCACAAGAGTACATCGTGATGTAATTGGATATTGTAGAATCCAGGGTCAAAAAATGCTTCCAAAAATTCAAAATCATAGACAAAAAGATGAAAGACAGGAGCTATAAAACGGAAAAATACATAATATCTTTAGTTGATAATCCGCCTTTTGATTGATGAAGTTGTTAAAGTAATATGAAGGATGATTTTAATAAGATTGAAGAATAGTTCAGGGCTAATGAATGAGATCAGATCAAAAAGTAGATTAAAGAGCTTACAATACTTTCAGAAAGCCAGAGGACTTATATTAATACAATTGAGAAGTTTAAAGAGTCTAATAAGAATAAAAATATTAGAGATTTGATTAAGATTTAAATGGATAAAACTCACAAGTCTACAAAATCAAAGATTTTGGTGGCCCCAAAACTTTTTTTGGGGGTTAAAATTATAGTTTAGGATAGAAAAATTAAATTAAAGGTTAAGATTATTTGTTAATTTTATATTTTTGGGGCGATCACTGATTATAATTGAGAAGATTATTCTTCTCAAAAGTCTCCTTTTGATTTTAAACTATTTTAAAGCATATTTGAGCATATATAAAAACTCTTAAATTCTATTAAATTTATAATACTCACTAAAAGTTATTGGGGAGATTCCATTTGAATGAATATTACCGTACTGTTAGAAGGATTCTAATCTTTATTTTGGTACTTAATATAGCGGTAGCTCTGGCTAAAGTACTCTATGGTTACTACTCCAATTCTTTAAGTATGCTTACTGATGGTTTTCATTCATTTTTTGATGGTGCATCAAATGTAGTGGGCATAATCGGAATTACATTGGCTTCAAGACCTGCAGATGAAGAACATAAGTATGGGCATTGGAAAATTGAAACATTTGCATCTATAATAATTGCTGTACTCCTATTTTTAGTTTGTTTAGAGATTGTAGAATCATCTATTGATAGATTTTTTAATCCTTCCACTCCTGAAATAACTATAATTAGTTTTTTAATAATGGGAATCACAATTTTAATTAACTTGGGTGTTTCTTGGTATGAATACAAAAAAGGGAAGGAAATAGATAGTAAGATTCTTGTTGCAGATTCTATGCATACTAGAAGTGATATTTATGCTTCAATAGCGGTTATAGTGGGATTCTTTGCTATTAGTGCAGGATATGTTTGGGTAGATACTATTATTGCTTTAGGAATTGCATTATTAATTGCAAAGACTGGTATTGATATAATAAGAGAAAGTTCTGAAGTTCTTTTAGATAAATCAATTATCAGTGATGAAATCATTGAAAACATCGTAAAATCAGTTCATGGTGTTAATGAATGCCATGCCATAAGAACCCGGGGAAAAGTAACTCAAACATATATAGATCTCCATATTACCGTTGACCCTAAGTGTTCTATTGAAGAAGCACATCAAATAGGAGAAGAAGTAGAATTAAAAATTAAAAAATCCATTCCAGGTATAAAAGAAGTCTTAATACACTTAGAACCAGATAAATAATGAAAAAATAATTATTATAAATATTATAACCAGGTCCAACCCCACCACCCTCCGATAAGAACTTCGTTCAGAGTGCCTAAAAATACTAAAAATAAATTTTTGAATCAGTTTGTTACTTTCAGTTTAATAAAATTAGTTTTAGTAGTAACTTAGTCATATTATATGACAATAATAAAAGTTCTAGTAAAAAAATGGAAATAAAAAAGAAATAAAAATTAATATTATTCTAATTGGTTATCTGCTATTTTATAATGAGGATCCTCCCAGTGATTAATGTCAATTATTTCAGACGCATTATCCAGAAGCAGCATACAATCTTCACTTAAATGTTTTAAATGAACAATTTTACCTAATTTAGCATACTTTTGGGTCATACAGTTTAATGCTTCAATAGCTGAGTGATCCATTACTTTAGATTCACTAAAATCAATAACTACTTCATCAGGGTCATTTGCATAATCAAATATTTCTTTGAAAGCAGTTATTGAACCGAAAAATAGTTCCCCATCTATTCCATAGTGTTTTACCTGATTTTCATCATATGACACGTGTGCATGGATCTTTTTTGCACTATTCCATGCAAATGACAATGCAGAAATAATAACCCCAATAATTACTGCAATTGCAAGGTTATTGAAAATTACAGTAACTCCAGCTACAATAATCATTACCATTACATCAGTTCGGGGGACTTTTTTAATAATTCGAAGTGAAGCCCATTCAAATGTGCCTATTGCAACCATGAACATTACTCCAACTAATGCGGCCATTGGTATTTTTTCTACAAGTGAAGAACCTGCTAATACAATTATTAATAATCCAAGAGCAGCAGTAATTCCTGAGATTCGGTTTCTACCTCCTGAACTGACATTTATAATACTTTGACCGATCATTGCACAACCACCCATGCCTCCAAAGAAACCGCAGACTGTATTTGCAACTCCTTGGGCTACGCTTTCTTTATTTCCTCTTCCACGAGTTTCAGTCATCTCATCCAGAACATTTAATGTTAATAAACTCTCTATTAAACCTACTAATGCCATAACGATTGAATATGGCAATATAATGGCTAGAGTTTCAAGATTAATTGGTACCATTGGTATGTGAAATATAGGTAGGCTTCCTCCAATTGATGCTATATCTCCAACTGTTTTTGTTGGGATTTGAAAACCAATTGTAATGGCTGAAATAGCTATAATTGCGGCTAAAGATGATGGAATTGCCTTAGTAACTTTAGGTAATAGGTATATGATTGCCATAGATATTGCTACAAATCCTAACATTATCCAGAGCAAAGGACCAGTCAACCATCCCCCATCAGCAGCGTGGAACTGTTCAAATTGTGAAGTAAAGATGATTATCGCTAAACCATTTAAAAATCCGAATATAACTGCTTGAGGCACAAGGCGGATGAATTTTCCAAGCTTGAAAAATCCAATGGCCATTTGCATAAGACCCATCAAAACGACGGCTGCAAATAAATATTCAACTCCATGAGTTGCTACTAAAGCTACAACTACCACTGCCACTGCACCAGTAGCTCCAGAAATCATTCCAGGCCTGCCACCAAGTATTGCAGTGATTAGTCCTATGATAAAAGCAGTATAAAGACCAACTAATGGATTTACATTTGCAATTAGTGAAAATGCAATAGCTTCTGGCACAAGGGCTAACGCCACCGTTGTACCGGATAAGATTTCAGTTTTTGTGTTTAGGTTGTTTGTTTTAATTTTTAATTTACTTATAAAAGACATGATATTTACCAATCCATTGATTCTTTTGAGAGCGAAATGAATAAAACGCTCATATTTTCATTTAATCCAAATCGTATGATAATTCAAGTTATTTTTAAATTTATGATGATAATACTGCAAAATATAGTTTTAATGGACTATAAATGCGTTTATAAGAATTTATAATTAAATAGGTAGATTAAATCAAAAAAGTTAGATAAAGTGCATATTTAAATTTAGAAAGTCTTACTATTAGATAGTAATGTCTAATTTTTAATCCTCCCAAATACTTGGACTTTGAGTTAAAAATTTCTTGATTTTAGTTATAAATATCAAATTCATATGTTCTAGAATTATTAATCTTTTAATACCACCTACGGTATTTATGTTTTCTATAATTTCCTCTTGTTCATTTTTTCATTAATTTACGCCTTTAAATTTCTTCTTTAACAAGTTTATCCAATTTATCTTTCTTTTTCAATCATATATTTCCCATATTTTTTAAATATCAAATATATTCATAGTTATTAATTGGAAAGTAGTACTTCATTTGGTCAAAAGAGTGCTATTTTGAATTATTAGCAAAAAAGTCCTAGTATAAACTAATGGTGACTCAAATGGATTAAATAAATTAAAAAGAACAGATTAAAAACATTCGCTTGCATTTTAATTACAACATAACGAATGATTTATTAAAGTAGTATTAGAAAACATATATACTTTTCTATTTATTTAACGCTTCCAGCAATTCTACCATTTTATAATGGAATTCGTCTAGAAAGTCTGAAGATAACAAACTTAATTTAAATAAAAGGAGGTAGCTAATCAAAACCTTAATTAATTCAGTAGTTAACTTTTGCAGTTGATACATAAGACTATTTAAATTAATTTAGTTGTAATTAATAATGAGTATTTAAAAAAGAATTAGGAAGATGTTTACTTTACTTCTCCATTTTTACAGAAGTAAGCGTTGGGATTTCCTTCACTTAAATTGTTTTCTTTATACACATCACAATTTACACAATTACACATTTTATCGTAATCTAGGTCATTGCACATGGTGGTTCCTGATGCGCAGTACATTCCAGGTACTTCTTTGGGGTTGGGCATGTTACCTTTTTTCATTTCTTCCATCATCTGGGGCATCATTTTAAATCCTTTTTGTGCACATTCACTATCTTTCTGTACAGGACATTCGTTACAAACACATTTTTGTAGGTTTTCCATATTAAATTCAGGTTTGGCCATAATAAATTCCTCCTTGTATTTAATATAGTGGAAACTACTTAATAAAATTTATATAAAAAGTAATAATTATAAAGTTATAATTCAAATTTATAAAAAAGAAATCGAACTTTTATTAAATAATTTAGCCACTACCAGCCCCACCACCCTCCGATAAGGACCTCGTCCAGAATGCCTGAATATTGCAAAAACAAAGATTTTTGAATATATTTATCTGTTATTTATGCAGAAAATTACTTTTAGCGGTAACTTCAGAGAAATTTAACTTAATTTTACCATTAAAACCTGCAATTTTGATTCATTCAGATTAACCTAAATTTATGACAGTATAATATTCCTTAAACTGAATATGTATAGTTAAAATCAAAATATGTATCTTTTAATTGATTCTTTATTCTTTGGATGAATTAGATTTTAAAAAATACTGCTCCCCAATAAAAATTATAATAATGGCTATTATAGCAAGAATAACAATTAAGATGTCTTTTTCAATCTTAATCCAGATGAAAGCGCTTAAAGCAATAATATCCAGTACAATAGATGCAGTAATGATAGAAGCTCTTGCATTAATATCTTTTCTAATTTGTCTTAATACTCCCCACTGGAAAATGATATCCATAACCAGATAAAAAATGGCCCCAATAGATGCAATTCGGCTTAAATCAAATAATATAGTTAATATTGAGCCTATAATCAATAGATAAACAAGCATATGTTTCTGTATTCTTCCTTTCATGCCCAAATGACTGTGAGGAATTAATTTCATTTTTGAAAGCATAGCGGTCAAACGGGAGACAGCAAATAAACTTCCAATACATACAGTGACAGTGGCTAAAATGGCAATTCCCACTGTAAACCACAAACCATATACTCCCAAAGTAGGGCTTGCAGCTGCTGCAAGGGCATAATCTTTTGCTGCAACTATCTCAGGCACAGAAAGGCTATTTGACACTGCCAGGGCTATAAATAAATATAGTACTGCTAATATGGCAATGGAAATAATAATTGCTCTACCAATATTCTTGTGAGGTTTCACAATTTCTGCACCGCTATTTGTAATTGTAGTAAAACCTTTAAAACTTAATAGGGCCAGAGCAAATGAAGCAGCAAGTCCTAATCCTGACTGAGTTGGTATAGTTTCAGGTGCAACTCCTAAAGAAAAAGTTTCAGGAGTAATTCCTAAAGAAAAACCTGCTGCTATTAATGCTGCAAAAGAAAAAATAGAAAGTCCAACTATTTTAACTAAAGAAATTGCAGAAGTAAAAGTTTGTATAATATAATTTTTAGATACATTGACCAGAAATGCAAAAATAAGTAGGCCCACTCCAAGTGCAGGTACGAGCCAGCTTTCGGGACCTATATTGAAAAGCTGGAGTGTGTATGTTCCAAATGTACGGGCTATCAGGCTTTGAGAAAGTACCATAGAAGAAGCCATTAAAAGGGCAGATGATGCTGTAATTGTCCCTTTCCCATAGACTTTTACAAAAAACATTCCAATCCCTCCAGCTGATGGATAAGAATTGGACATTTTTATATAAGCATAGGCACTGCATGCTGCAATGATGGCTCCTCCTATATATGAGAAGGTCAATAAATTCCCAGCAAGTTCTGCTACCTGGCCGATTACTGCAAAAATAGCAGCTCCAAGCATTACTCCTGTTCCCATTCCAACAGCACCCCAGAGAGTGATGCTTCCTTCTTTATAATCTTTTTGATCCATTGCTATAGCCAACCATTTTAACCGATTCAATCTGTATCTATGCCCTTATTTTTTCAAATGAAAGTATCTATTAATTTATTTTTTTTAATAATTAAATTTTATTACAAAGAATGAGGTAATGTAATAATCTTAAATGGGGAATAGAAAAAAAATGGAAACTTAAAAAAGAGGAAAAGGAGAAGATTTAGATGTGAGAATGTGGAATATTTGTAGAAGAACCTTATGGTTGTGATGAATATGCAATAGTATGTATCAGCAATCAATGAAAAGATAGAGATGGAATTAAAATATCCATTTAATACTTAAATTAAACATTTTTTGAAATTGTAAGCTTTAGATTATTTATTTTTAAAATTTAATTGTAATTATTTAAATAAGTAATAAATTTTATTAATTATGTATTATAAAATAGTATCTAAATCTGAATTATTCTATCAAATTTTAAATATTAATCAAATAATGGTGCTCTAATGAATGATCCCAATGTAATCTTAGTATTAATTATGGGGGCTATCTTAGCTGCTGGTCTTTTATCTTCACTTATTAAAGAGAGTTTTTCTCCCTCAATTCCTTTATTAATGCTTATTTTTGGGATAATCATTGGCCCCATTGGATTTAATGCAATAAATATAGGTACAAATTATCAACTTGTAGAAGAAGCAACACGTATTACTCTTGCAATTTCCTTAATGGGTGTAGCTTTACGAATCCCAAGGACTTTTACACCTAAAAACTGGAAATCGATTGCTGTTGTATTGCTATTAGTTATGCCGTTAATGTTTTTAAGCAGTGGAATACTCGTTTATTTTATTATTGGTTTGCCATTAGGGATAGCTATGTTGATAGGGGCAGCAGTTACACCTACTGACCCTGTAGTTGCTTCATCTATTGTAACAGGAAAATTTGCTGAAAATAAAATATCTAAAAGGATACGTCATTTTATTTCAGTAGAATCCGGGGCAAATGATGGTCTAGCATTGCCCTTTGTTTTGTTGGTAATTTTCTTTCTAGAGCATTCACATAACCTCTTTCAAAAATGGATTTTTGAAGCAGTATTATACGAGGTAGGAGTTGCTCTTTTATTAGGATTGTTAATAGGTATTATTGCAGGATATCTGCTAAAAATAGCAGAAGATAAAAAAATAATTGAACAGATAAATTTTTTAAGTTACACACTTGCTATTTCACTTCTAACAGTAGGTATTGGGGCCTTAATTAATGTAGACGGAATTTTCGCTGTTTTTATTGCAGGTTTAGCATTTGATCAGGTAATTAAAGGTAAAGAAAGAGCTGAAGAAGAAAAATTCCAGGAATCAATTAACCGGTTTTTTGTCCTTCCGATATTCATTTTAATCGGTGCTACTATTCCCGGGGGTGCTTGGTTTAATTTAGGAGGGGTAGGGGTAATTCTATGTGTTGCTATTTTACTTTTTAGAAGACTTCCATTTATATTAGCATTAAAACCATTTATGGGAACACTTAAAGATTATAAGGATGCTCTCTTTGTGGGCTGGTTTGGACCAATTGGGGTCGCTGCAGTCTATTACTTGAGCTTTTCATTGAATAAGCTTGGAATACCTCAAGTATGGGAAATCGGGACATTAATTATATTTTCTTCAATTTTAGTCCATGGAATTACTGCCTCACCGATAACAAGACTTTATCACAAGAGAGAAGATAAAAAAAATAATTTAGTTTCGGTGTAATGTTTCACTTTTTAGTTTTAAATAATAATCATTACATAAAATATATTACAATTTTCTTATAAAAATTAAATTTTTGATGTTAAATAGGAGGAATTAACATGGCTTTATTTGAAGCATTATGGTATTTCCAAAGTTGGAGTGATGTTTTAAGGATAGTAATAGTCGGAGTACCAATGTACTTTATTTTAATTCTTATGTTACGTATTTCTGGTAAACGTACGCTTTCAAAGATGAATCAATTTGATTTTGTTATAACTATTGCTTTTGGATCAACTATTGCAACGATTTTACTTAATACTAGTGTTTCACTTGTGGAAGGTCTAACTGCCCTTGCACTTTTAATTTTCTTACAATTTGTTGTTACATGGTCATCAGTAAGATCTATAAAACTGGATAAACTGGTAAAATCCGAACCTAAACTTCTTTTTTATCAGGGAAATTTTCTTAAGAAAGCTATGAAATCAGAGAGAGTAACAGAATCTGAAATTTATGAATCTATGAGGAATATGGGTATAACTAGCATTGAAGAAGTTGATACAGTAGTCCTTGAAACTACAGGGTCATTAAGTATAATATCTCATATTAAACCAGATAAAACACCTCCAACCCTTAATGTTAGACTTCCATCACAAATTGAAAAACCAGAAAAATAATTTATTTTTCTTATTTAACTCATAATCCCTTATATTAAACTATTTTATTGCAAATTAAATTAAAAATTAAAACTGAACTCATTTTATTTTTATTGGGATAGTAATTTATATATTACTTGTTTAATAAATAATATTAATGTGTTAAGTTTCATATAACTAATTTTTTCATAGTTTTGGAGTCTTAACACAATGAAGTTTGGAAGTAAAACTTCTATAGATTGTAAATTCAGGAGTGGTAAAAAATGAATGCAAAAGATCTGGAAGGAAAAGACATTATTGATGCAGAAGGAAATAAAGTGGGAGAAGTAGATGGTATTGAAATAGACACAAACAAAAATACTGTAGTTGGAATAATAGCAAATGATGCCAGCATCTCAGCCAAATTAGGAATGGGTGAATCAAGAATAATTCCAGTAGATAAAATTCAAGCTTTAGGCGAAAAAGTATTATTAAAAAGAATGGAACGCCAAATGTGATAGTTAGATATTAATAGTGTTTAAATATTAAATGGAAGTGAAAAAATGAATAAAAGGCTTCTAACCTTAATTGTGGCGATAATTATTATAATTATAGCTGCTGTGGCTATTTATTCCATAACACGTCCAGAAGAACCTGTTCAAAATAATCAAACAGCTCCTGTTATTCAAAATATAACCCAAAATGAAACTAATAATCAGACTAATCAAACAGTAAGTCCTAATACAGTTTTAATTCAAAACGATAGATTTAATCCCCAAAATCTAACTGTTAAAACAGGTACTACAGTCCAATGGATAAATAGAGATTCAACTCAGCATCAAGTGGTTAGTGATTCTGGAACATTCCAAAGCCCGGTTTTAAGTAATGGAGGTTCATATAACTTCTTCTTTGCCCAACCTGGTGTTTATGGTTATCGCTGTGGAATACACCCTGCTGAAATAGGTGTGATAACCGTTAGAGATTAAAAATTCAAATTTTTTTATTTTTTTTGATTTAAAGTTATAGGTTTAAGGTTCTCTGGAATGTAATTATTCCATATAAAATAATTAGAAGCAAAAACCACATGATTAGAGATCTTCTCCGCATTATTTTCGCATTTACTGCTGCTTTATCTTCCCATGGCTCTATTTTCTGCACCATAAATGATACTGTCGCAGTAAGATTAATACACACAAAATTGACCGAAAACAATAATATTGCACCAAAAGCAAGAATATAATTTCCAGATCCAACCAGAAGACCAAAAGCAGCAAGGGGTGGCAAAAGAGCTACTGCAATCATAACTCCAACAAAAGCACTGGTTAATCCGCTTGTTACAGCAAGTGAACCAGCTAGTCCAGATGCTAATGCTAAAAAGAAACTTCCTCTGGCTACATCAGTTCTTAAAACTATAGATGGATTTTGAGGATTAACAGTAAAGATTATTCCCAGGATTATTGAAATTATCGATGCAATTAAAATTCCTACTAGATTAGTTTTTATAGCTTTATAAGCAAATTCCCTGTTTCCCATAACATTTGCCAATGATAACCCAATACTTGGGCCAATCAAGGGCGTAATTATCATAGCCCCAATTATAACTGCTACATCATCATTAATAAGGCCTATAGAAGCAACAAAAGCTGATGCAGCCACCAATATCATGTATATTTTTGAAAGTTCGCTCATTTCAGATACTTTTGCATATATCTCTTCTCTGCTAATCCTTCCCTCTTGATCATCTTTTTGCTTAGTTTTTTGATCTTCAGGAAGTGGTATAACCGCATCTACAGGAATAATAATTATTCTAAAATATTCAAGTTTGGAATACTTTTTTTGCAAATCTTCCATTAATTCTTCATTTTTATCCTGTTCAACAATTATATTAAATTTTAAGTGCTTTTCGGAGGATTCATCATACTCATAATCCATAACATCAAATTTTTTTAACAATTCTTCAGTTTCTTCTTTTTTATCTTTAGGTAAAATAACCTCAATTAATTGAAATGCCATATTTATCAATAATATATTTGCTTATTAATACTAATAACTTTAATGAGTAATATCAATAAATTTAGTTCCAAAAGCTAGTTTTACATTAATGGCAGTAATTACTATTGTCATGGCTTTTAATTCAAAGTTTTTAAGGATTAGAGAATGAATAAAAAATTGATTAAATATATTATTACTTTTTGGTTAAATTATTATATTTCTTTTAACTAATATTAAACTGGGAAATTAAAATTTATAGAAATTAGAATAATTGTCATTTTTGGCCACACAAGTCCCAAAATTCATATGATTACAATCCAAATGAATAATTATTTACAGTAAGAAAAGCAGTTTTTGGAGTTAATCAAGAGTCTATTCCACATAAAGTAAGTGATACGGGAACCTTGAGAATAATGCGTTAGAGCAAGAAATAGTTTCTATTATCCTTTTATCAGCGATAGCCAGTGAAATAATTGTTTATAAACATGGACAAAAACGCTTTAATATCTAAAATAAGATGCTAGGAGGATTTTTATGGATAGGGTATTATTACTGGGGATACTTGTATTAATCATCTCATTGATATTTTTAGGGATTTTAATAGTTCAAATATAATGGCTAATTGAAAAAAGACAAAAAAGATACTATTTATTTTAACCGCATCCAACTATCTAACATCGGAAATATATATTAAGTACTGTAAATACCGCTTCTATTTTTATTTAAAATTAATAGCAATTTATTTTACATTGATTAATTATATAGTTATATAGTAATTTTTATTAATTTCCTATTTGGGGACAATTTAATGGAAGATTCAGAAAATAAATTCCGTGAAATCTTTGAAAAATCACCCATAGGTATTCTATTTTTTGACAAAGAGGGTAAATTAACTGATGCTAACCAATCAACATTAAAAATTGCAGGAGTACCTTCACTAAATGATGTTATAGGGCTTAATATATTCGACGATGTTAATATTGGTTCTGTAAAGGATGAAGTGCTTGAAAGAGGCCATGTTAAACTTCAAGCCCCATTTGATTTTGATAACTTTAAAAAATTAGGTGTTTATAATCCTACCCGTTCTGGAATTGCTTGGATTGAGTTAACTATTTCTATCATTGATTCTGGATTTTTAGGACAAATCGAAGATATTACAGAACAAAAAAAAGCTGAAGAGCTATTCCATAAAGAAATAGAAAGGGAAAGTTTCCTGCTTGAGCTTTATAAGATAGCTCCTGAGCTTTCAGATAAAGAACTCTATGATTGTGCACTGGATCATGCAGTTAGTCTTACAGATAGTACTATTGGATTTTTGCATTTAATTTCTGATGAC